>Ga0209427_10008438_pt1 | contig 11596 bp, 6 predicted proteins | sample DeeMarSWOR136_30_FD_187465 | JGI IMG/M metagenome (GOLD analysis project Ga0209427, IMG submission 187465) | Marine sediment microbial communities from White Oak River estuary, North Carolina - WOR-1-36_30 (SPAdes) (version 2) | ecosystem: Environmental > Aquatic > Marine > Intertidal zone >... | reverse complement strand
CTCAGCTTCTCTTCCAAAAGGCGTAAGCCCTCCTCAAAAATGGTGTTCTCAAACTCGAGTAGCACGCGGTATTCCTTCTGCGCGGACTCCGCCTTCTTCAACCGCCTAACAACATCCTTGTTGGCAAAGCGCAAATCATAAACCTCGACCTTGCCCTCAGCATTTGCGTTAACAGCGACTTCAAGCTTTTTCAAATCCAGAAAACGCTTCTTAGGCTTCGAAACTTCAATCACGAAAGGTCTGCCGTTACCCAGCATTCGAGCGTCAATGTCCTCTCTTCCCGAAGCATGAAACGAGATTTTCTCTCCCTCAGCAGCCTCCAACAAAGGCTTCGAAGCCAGCTCTTCCACCGATTCAGAATACATCTTTCCAGTTCCGCCGCACTGCGTGCATCCTTTCCCACGGCAGTTAGAGCAAAACCATTTCGACTGCGGAATATCTCTGACAAGTTTCCTGTATCGACCAGCAACAAAAAGAGGATTAACCTGAAGCCTAACCTTCTCCGCGAACGGGTTTACTATTATGGTAATGTCGGGCTTCTGGTACTCCGCCGCTTTGCCCGTAAACTCGGCGATTCGTTTCCCCAGCAGGCGCCCAAACTCGTGCCTGATGCTTTCGCCGTAGCTCACGTTAAATGCGGCTTTAAACTCGTCTTCACGTTCCTCAACTTCAACGGGCAATTCTACGCCCACCAAAAAAGTGCTATACTCATAGCCCGCAACCGCGCGCAACGCTTTCTGAGTCAAACCGTCAATAAACTGAAACCTGTCTTCACACAAGAAACACGTTTTTGGTGAGCCTTGAATTGCAACGCGTTTTTTCAGGTGATTAAGGGTTTCTTGTGCTTCACGGGAAAAGCCGTTGACTGCGAGAATTTTAAGCCTTTTGACGCCCTCAGCGTTTTTTGACGAGTTGAGAGCACTGGCGTGCAGTGCTAAGCTGAGTTTTAACGCTTCGCCTCTGTCCTTGTTTTCTATGTTGTAACCGAGCAACGCAAATTGTCTTCCGAGACAGTGATCGCAGAGAGGGTGTCTGCTGAGCATATTCAGCGTTTTTTCTAAAATATCCATGATCAGAGCCTACTTGAACCCTGTTGGAAACCCTTTGCCCATGAATGGTAGCTTCTTTTTCCGCTTGAACATCTTTAGCATTTTGCGCATCATCGCATACTGTTTTAGGAGGTCTTTTACATCTCTCTCGGTTGTTCCCGAACCGCGCGCAACGCGTCTTACTCGTGAGGAATTCAAGAGTTTAGGGTTATCTTTCTCTTCAGGACGCATGGATTGGATGATTACGCGCCACTTTTCCAGGCGGTCTTCAGCCATATTCAGCATATTCTCGGGCACATCATAAGACATGCCTGGAAGCATTTTGAAGATTTTCCTGAAAGGACCCATGCCTTTGACGGCTTCGAACTGCTCGTACATATCTGTTAAAGTAAATTTGCCGCTGAGTATCGCCTTTGCTTTCTTCTCGGGAACTTTAATTTCGGCTTCGCGAACTTTCTCAAGAAGAGTTTCCAAGTCACCCATACCTAAAAGGCGTCCAACGAAGCGGGAAGGCACGAAGCGTTCTATGTCTTCGGTTTTCTCGCCTGTGCCTATGAATTTTATGGGCGCGCCAGTGGCTGCAACCGCTGAAAGCGCTCCGCCGCCTCTGGCAGATCCGTCTAATTTTGTAACCAGGATCGAGCCTATCGGAGTTGCTTCATGGAAAGTTTGCGCTTGAATCAGCGCTTGTTGCCCAATTGTGCCATCAATAACCATTATGACCTCGTCAGGCCGGATTTTTTTCTCAAGAGCTTTCATTTCTTTGATTAGCTCTTGCTCCTCTTTGTGGCGTCCGGCGGTGTCAACGATTATTATCTCCTTGTCGCTGAACTGCTTCAAGCCTTCGTTAACCACTTTAACCGGGTCCTTGGTCTTCATATCCCCGTACACGGGAACGTTTATGCGGTTCGCCAACTGCTGAAGTTGCGCGTAAGCACCAGGGCGATAAGTATCGGCGCAAATCATGGCAGGTTTCAAGCCCTTTTTAAGGAAGTACCGAGCGAGCTTGGCTGCATGAGTGGTTTTTCCAGAGCCTTGAATGCCAACCAGCATTATTATTTTCTTTTTTCCAAGTTCCATCTTGATTGGAACAGGCTTATCGCCTACAAAGCGCGTTAATTCTTCATAGACAACTTTCATCACGTGCTCGCGCCTAGAGATACCTGGGGGAACTTTTTCTTTTAGAGCTCTTTCTTCGATCTGCTTGGATATGCCTAGGACAAGTTTAACATTAACATCTGCTTGGAGCAGCGCCCTCTGGATATCACGCACTAATTCCTTCACTGCTGCCTCGTCAACTACTCCTGCACGGAAGAGTTTTTTGATGGCGCCAGTAAGCGAAGACCCCAAACGATCCATTGCCATTTTTTTGTTCCCTGCTTTAGAACAGTTTAAGCGCATTTAAATAGATATTGCAGCTGAAGGCTGAAGCCTCAGTCGCATTAACTATCGTCACAATTCAGCGGCTCTTCATGCATCATCGGCTTCACTAATCAACTTTGCCAAAACTGGGAATTAACTCTAACGAAAAGAGGAAGAGTGTGGAATTATTTTGCTCTGACGATTTTGACTCTGCCCATTATCTTCCAGTACTCGATCTCGGCTCCAGCGGTAAGCTTGGCTTTCAGGGCCTCCTCCTCAGGAAAAGGCGCATCAACGTACTCGTATGTTTCTAGGTCCATTATTTGTACACCGTTCGGGTTAACAGCAAAAACTTGGCCGGGTCTTTTGTCTATGAGGGGGATTTCGGCGTTAGCATCAACTGGTTTGACTAAGCTTCGTTTGACGCCGTCGAAGACGCCTATAGCAACTATTCTTGCTTTGGCGGCGCCGTGTTTTCCAGGTTTTGATTTAGTTATGCCCACTATGCGGCAAGGTTGATCATCGACAATCATGTAGCCTCCAACGCGTAAACTTCCAACATCAACTGGTTTGCTCATACACTCACCAAAGGTTTGATCTATTCAAAGCAATTTTAAACAACACCCATATATAGATTAAGGTAGCGCTATTTACCTGAACGGTGAAAAAAGTGTTAAAGAGCGTCGGATTAGTCGCCCGCTACGACAAAAAACAAGCACTTAAACTCGCCAAGGAGTTGGCAGAGTATCTTAGAGACAAAGGGGTAGAGGTTTACATCGAAGATACCCTCGTTGGAAAAGCGAACTTTCCAGCTAAAACGGTTCCCCTCCGAAGCATGAAGGCAGATTTCGTAATAACCATCGGCGGAGATGGAACCATTTTGAGAGCCTGCCTTGCGCTACCCCAGCCTGAACCGCCAATATTAGCCGTCAACATGGGTGTTAGAGGATTCTTAACCGAAGTTGAACCAAAAGGCGCTTGCGTCGCCGTGGAAAGAACCCTAAAGGGCGAATTCAAAATTGAAAAATGCGCTAAGCTTGCAGTATCCACAGATGGAGAAGCAATGCCCGATGCGCTGAATGATGTTGTTATTTCTGCGGGAGAACCCTCAAAAATACTCTACACTCAAATATACAAGGATAATGAGCCAATTCTAAAATGCCAAGCAGACGGCTTGATAGCGTCCACGCAAACGGGTTCCACAGGCTATTCGCTATCGGCAGGAGGTCCGGTCTTGGACCCAGAAGTAGATGCGTTCGTTTTGACCCCTGTCTGCTCTTTAACAGTGTTCCGTTCACTTATTTTTTCAGCGGATTCCACAGTTACGATTAAGGCTTTTAGACCCAAGGAAATGCTTGTTCTAATTGACGGAAACTATCGCCAACTCGTAAAATCAAAAAACCCAAAATTGACTATCACGCGTTCAAAAAACGTCACTTCTTTCATCAGGTTTAGAGATGATTTCTACCATCGATTGCGAAGTAGGTTGCTTTTCAAGGGAATGGGATGAAAAATCCAGAGAAACAACCCATGCGACCGAGTCATGGTACTCGATACGTCTGCCTTTCTAGTGGGATTTGACCCTTTTTCTGTAAGTGAAGACCAAGCTACAGTGCCCAAGGTCAAAGAAGAAATAAGAAAAAACTCAATGTCATGGGTGCGGTTCAAAACAGCTGTGGAAAACGGAAAACTGAAAGTCAAGTCGCCTTCCGAAGAATACTGGAACAAAGTGAAAGCCTCCGCGAATAGGGTTGGCGATTCGTTTTTCCTGTCAGAAACCGACCTGCAAATATTGGCTTTAGCTTTGGAACTTAGGGCAGAAGGCTGCACTCCTCAAATTGTCACAGATGACTATTCAATACAGAATGTGGCCACCCAGATGGGGATAGATTTTGTATCTCTCGCGACTTTTGGCATTCGACGTCTTCTTGAGTGGGTTAGATACTGCCCCGCCTGCCACAAAAAATACCCCGCCAACTACAATTCCACGGAATGTGCGGTCTGTGGGACAGCGTTAAAAAGGAAGCCTCGAAGAACTGCTAAAAACCTAAAAGCTGCAAATCAAGAAAAGTGAGCTACACGGGTTTTGGATCACAAAAGCGCCAGAAGCAATATCAAAATCAGTCCTTCAGACACAAAAATCGGAGCAACGATTCCCTTCGCCCTTCGAAGTGCCTTATCAACAAGTAGTGACAGAGATTCTAGCCGAGCTTCTCCAATGACTCTAACTTTAGGCACCACCACACGCAAGCATCCAGCGGTGCAGGTTTCCAAGTTTGTCACAGCTGCCTTTGCTACTTCCTTAATGTAACGTATCAAAGTCTCATGGTTCATGGCTTCGCCGACAGGGTGGTAACCACGGCGTCCCAAAACCACGGCACTTACCGCATGCGTGTCGGTTGTGAAAACTTCGCTCTCATGAAAACCTATAGACTTAAGAGCTGAAAGTATTTCTTCGCGTAACCCAGAAACCATGTTGTTTCCGTCAATGACTACATAGGCGGTTTTTTGTTCAGCAACGTTAACCACAACTGCAGTGATCCCGCCTGGCCCCATACCATCTTCCAAGCTGAATTCCTTAGGGAAAATGGTAGAAGCACCAACCTCAAACGCGTACGAAGGCAGGGAAACAGCTTTCTTGAGGCATTTGGAAGCAACTTCACGCAAATTTTCCAAAGACCCTTCTACATCAACCGTATCATCGATGCTATTGTGGGCGTTAACTACTATGTTACAGTCAAGTCCAAGTTTTTCTGCTTCCTCAGCAACAACACAACCCAACTCCTGCGGCAGGTCTTCAGTGGTTTTGGGAGCAAATGTAAACGAAAGGAAAGCAGTCTTTCCGAAAACTTGGCATGAAGCAGTGGTGAATCCCTCGGTGATTTTGACGAAAGGTGTTGCCTTCTCGGCAGAAGCGGGAAATTTCGCAGAGTTTATAACATGATTTATTATTTTTTGGTTCTGTACTTGTGAAGCTAAGTCAAGCTCATGACCAAGGATGCCCAAAGGAACACAAGCATCACAACCAAACTCTTTTTCAAAATCACGCTTCAGCATAGACGGGAGAAGGCTGCTTCCAATGTTCTTAAAGGGACCTGGATGAACAAGAGGAACAATAATCGCGGCTTTAGGTTTGTAAGTATCAAATTTCAGAAGGGTGATCTCAACATCTTCGTTTTCACCTAGTTTTTCTAGAAACTCTTCAAAAGGCGCGTTTAGAGCCGCGACCCAATTGAGCATGAACGCTCTGAAGAGCGGCATAGAAGGTACACCATATGTGCGCCGTCCCAAACTATCAATGAGGAAAACAAACAAGAAAGCGAAAGCGCACCCAACTATAGGTGAAATAATCAAAAGAGGCATAAACTGAAGAGGAAGGGCACTGTCGAGGTACGCCCAAAAAACCATGAACGGCGCTATACAGAGGAAAGGAGAAAATAAGGAGGATACTAGGCGCTGCAGGAACCCCACCGATGAGGTTGCGATGAATACAACAGCACGAAAAGTCAATACAGCGACAAAGCCCAAAAGGCAAAGTTTAACCCACCACAACGTACCAAAGAAGGCTCCGAAGGCAACTCCGAGAATGATAAAAAACATCCAGAGAACCCAGCAGAAGAGAGAAAGCGCCACTGCTCTTCTCAAAACATAAATTGGGTCTCGCCTAAGAACGGCTTTGCTTATTAAGTAATCTCCGAAGAGGACCGTGGTGAAAAGAGAAACTCCGAGAAGAAGACTGCTAATCAATCTATCAACTAAAGATAAATTTGGAAGCTGCAGTGTAATGGCAAAAGTAGAGAGCCCAACCCCTCCTATGCAGATTACAGCCACCGCGGCTACTGCCTTGCGGAAGGATGGAAGAAAGAACATGGACGAGTAATGTTTCAGCGCGCTATTCATGGAGTGATTCAGCGAATCCGTAGTTGCCACAGCTACCATCTCAAGCTGGATTCCTAATGAATTGGATAGGATTATTAAAATCTAGCTAAGTTAAGGGAAGTTTTTCCACTGCCATTAAAACATGTTCGTCTATAACTTGCTTAAAAGCGCGTGAATATCTTAACATAAACCAATAAAAATTAAAGTAAGACAAAAGGCTGTTTTAACATTGGCACCATTGATTTAACACGCTGAAAATGGAGCAAGTGTTTTATCTTTAAAGCACCAATCATTTTGACCCTGCGAAGTCATATATATGCCAGAGCAAGAATTGCCTCCCTCAATATTTCACATGCTCGAAAGAAATGTGGGGAAAAAAATTAGAGTAATTCTAGATCCAGCCTACGGCTTTGAAGGTACTCTCGCCGCTGTTACCCATGAGCCGTCTGGGATCTGGCTTTCAGACGCTGAAGCTGTTGTTTTAAGATCAACGATTGCTCAGCCTATACCTCAAGTCGCAAGTCGAGAGGAAAGAAGCGAGTTATTTCTACATCTCAATTCAGTTCAAAGAATAGAAGTCATGCATTCTCCGCGACGCTAAAAGCACCTGAAACCGCATTAAACGGGGAAAAAAACTTTGGCTAGGACAGAGACTATTATTAGAGCTACAGCGAATACCACGAGAAGCTCTGGTCTAATCTTAATCCCTTCGGTTTCTTCCTCGAAAAACCGCAGTAATCCTGCGCTCGCTGCCGGCATTGGACCGCTTTCTTTCTTTCTTTTACTCATGGCATTTTACCTGTTTTGTTAACCAAAGCGCGATATAAGCGTATAATTTTTCTGCATTATTAATGTTGTGTATTCTTCTGAAAATTCATTTATTTCAAGCAACAACAACGCCATTTGAGAAGTTGTAAGTCATGAAGTCTTTTTGCCAAGTTTTAAATGCAAAAGAGCATAAACAAACTATCTAAATCTGGTGAGCAGCGTGCACATACACGAGTTCCAAGAAATGATGAGGCGCTTGTACTTTTTTTAGGGATTCTGAACGTGGAGTAAAAGGAACATAGAATTGGCTGGTGGACTAACCTAGAGTTAGGAGAAGCCCTCAAAGGAAAGGACAAAGAAGCAGCTGAAAAAGCGTTTGCAGATGTCATTGCTTGGCTTGCGTCAATTGCCAACATGACAGCAATTGATTTTGAAAGAGCATCCATTGAAAAGTACAGCGGCAAATGCCCAAAAAGTCAACAGTCGCCATGCCAATGCACGTTCTAGAGGATTAGGCGTTTCTGCCCTAAGCCTGTCAGCATCCAAAAATATGGTCGCTTTCCTTTGCGGTTAACTGTTCCTTCATTTTCGAGAAGCCGCAAATGATGCAACACAACTCCATACGACAGTGACTTTTCCTTTGCGATGTACGCGGCATTAGATAACCGGGTTTCTAGAGCGTTCAGTATTATGGTTCGGGCTTTAAGTCCACTTTTCACGTTTTTCACATGCTGCAGGTAGGCGTTTGGGTGAAAAGCTTCTTTAATATTGCTTCACCAAGAATAGATTGTGGTTTGTGTTGAAAAGCTTTAGTCTTAGGCGAAGTCTACAAGGCTGACTTGCTTTGGTTTTTTGTTATCGAACATTGATTCGATTTCGTCTTTTATCAAGGCAATACGCTGAGCGTAATAGTGGGGTAAATCATACTTTTCAATTAACCGTTGAGCTGCGTCCAGATACTTTTCTATTCCGCCGCGATAAACCGTCAGAGTTAAGGATCCGCCACAGTAGGGACACTTGCCGCGGAGAGGTAAGCGGCGAAAGCGTTTGTTACATGATTTACACCTGAAAGCTTGAGTTGAAAAAGCACGCAAGTTGCCCGCAATGTCACGAATGAAATGAGTTGTCAACACCTTTAAGGCTACATGCTTCACATCCACAGCATCAATTTTTTCGCCTAACTCTAGCTGCATGTTCAATTTTTCGGTCATCGTCTTAAACTCTTTATAGGCGCTGACTGAATTGCCAAGGTTTATGTTTGAAACAGGCATGGTAAATTTGAAACCTTCAAACTGCGCCTCAGTTCCAAGCCTATGGCTTACAAGATCTATCATGGAGCTGACTTGTTTGGCCTCGACTCTTTCTAAAGTCTTTTCGTAAAATTCAAGAGAATAAGCACCATCAACGTCAAAATCGTGAACTTGCCGCTGCACTTCTTTTGTGTTCACAAAAGGAATTAACAACAAAGGGGCATCCATAATTCCACCTATTTGGGCGGGCAAGTATCTGCGGGAAAAGTTCAGAAGCGTATCCAACGCAAGCATAACAGCATCTTCATCACCGTCGCAGTCTCGGCGTTTGGCTGAGTGCCAAATCGGATGGGCGTAGCAGACGTTGAGTTTGGTGAATCCAACGATGCGGCCTAGGATGCTGACGCAGGTGTGGGGAGCCAAGCCCATGATTAGATGCCCAACAAGATCTTCAGCGGTTTTAATGTGGTAGTAACTTGGAATTTTGTAAACTCTTACTAGGAGTTCATCTATGAAGTGCGCGGCCTGCACGAAGTATTCTGCTGCCTTCCGCGGGATGACAATGTCTTGAATTTTAAGTTCACATATTTGGTTAGGATCAGACAAGGAATCGCCATGCGTATCATGAGAGTAACCAAGTTGCTTAAGCTTTTCAATATTCACTCCGATTTCAGCGGGCTTGAAATGTGTTAAGGGGGCATTAGTGGCATCGAAGCGAACCGTACCATCCTTGTAAACCGATAAGTCATGTTTTGCCCGCAAAACACCTTTCTGGATGATTTCAGGGGTTTTATCTGCATTCGTTAATCCTTTAACGCCCTTCAAGATTTTTGGAAGAGAAACGCGGAGCGAACTGCAAATGCCTTCAAGAAGTTCCCTAAAGTTAAATGCTTGCCGCTGATAGTATACTGCATTAGCTCTACACGTTGGGCAACGGTTGTCTTTCAAAGCCCTACCACAACGTGGACAACTCTTTTCAGCGATGGTTTCGCATCCACAATTAACGCACTTTACCTTGAAAGTAAAAGTCTTGCAGTTGGGACATTTTCGTCTCGAAACCTCTACGAATACAGGTCCTTTTTTTGCCGCTTCCATAAGGTCTCTATGGGAGCCTCCGGCTAAGCTCACTGGGAAAAGAACGTGAACCAGAGGTTTCATCTCTCGCCTCTTCGCCTTTTCAGGTCGTCCCATACGGGCGCCCACGAATGTAGGCGCCTTTTCCTTGACTTCAACGCCAGCAAGTGAACTAATCGCTTTCAACACGGAGTCTAATTGGCTGCCGTCCACTATTCTGTTTGTGCCATAACCAAGACAAAAGGCAAAGGCATCGGCATCATCTCCTTCAAGGACAAGTTTGCCATCTATGAGATTATGCGGCACAAAGATTTTTCTCAAAGCTTGAGTCACATTCAGTTCGACGGCTCCCACGATCTTGCTGACGTTGCTATCTTCAAGTGTTACTTCGGAGTCGGACAACCATTGTCGAAGCAGTTCAACCTCTTGAATGGAAGGCAAGTTTGACCAGAAAAACGTAAAACGCGGATGCAGAGGCAAATTAAGGTGTAGGGACAACGATATTGCTTCTTTGGCAGTGGGCTTCTTGTCGAAGGGGGCTTCCAAAAAAGTCTTCAGTTTTTTCTCCGAAAGCCTAGCGGTTCCAGCGGCTTTGGCTATGTTTCCGTCAAACCTTTCAGTGATAGCCATCTTTAAATCTTTAATCCACCATTCTTCAACATAGCCCGAAGGAGACAGCCTTTTATTGGTATAAAGGAAATCGCCGAAACTGATCAGGATGTCTCCCAAAAAAAGAATTTTTTTTACCTTAAATTTTATGCGGTTGAAGTTTTCAAGAGAAACACGAACTACTGAGCCATCTTTCAATAAGACAATAGGAGGTTCAAGAGTGTCCACGGGTACTGTGACGCCGCCTTTTCCAGGAAGCTCTAGACGCATTTGCGTGCCAGCAGCAAGAAAACGTTCCAACACCAGCATGGTTGCTGGATGAATCCCGACAGCTGCAAGGCCAGTGTTTCGCGCTCTACCATACCTAAGCCTAAAGCCTCCACGTCTGGAAGGAAAGGAAAAAATTGGGCGCCCAGCGATTACGTCGTCCATGAATCCGGCGGACTTCTTTTCTGATTTTTTGCGGAATTCTCTAAGCCAATCCCAACCTTGAAAACCAAGCTTTTCTATTATCGTTAAAACCTTGGGCGCACGCCCTACAATGCCATCGTTGACGACCCTTAAAGCCCCACCTCTAACACGGTTTGTCTCTACTCGTTGCAGGTTTCTAAAAGAAGAAACTTCCACAGGGTCGGATTCTGTACCTGTAACTTCAACAGGAAGCAAGTCAAGCGCCTTCTTCACTTCCTCATCTGGAAGGTGATATTGAAAGCGACCTACAGTACGTTCATACAGTCTTAGCTCCTCAAGGAAGCGAGAGATCTCCTCTGCTGTTGGTTTGTATCTGTCAAGCCCGAGTAGGCGCCGCACAAAATCTCCAACAACAAGAGTTAACGCTTGGTCTGTCCCCCCAGCCGATCTTATCGGCCCTGCAAAGTATATGGCAAGGTAACTAGTCCGATCAGAATTAGTCTTTATTTTCACTTGAGCCACCCCCTGTATTGGAGCAGCAGTTAAGCCTTCAGTGAAGATTGCGAGAGCAGTGCGTATAGCTTGTTCCGCCGCGGCTTCTGGTTCCATGCTCCCGAATTTGCCGTAAACAATTTCTTCGGCAATTTTAAACGCCATTTCTTCCCTTTGCATTTTCGCGCTTAATTCACGAATGCTTACACCTACATCCTTTGGCCCCACAAGACCCTCAACTAAATCAGCAATATCTTTCGCAATGACACATTCGGTTTTCAATGACGGGTCAAGCCCCATTGATCTGGCGCGCTCACTTATGGCGTACAATTGCTTGAGCTGGTTCTCTATAGTTACAATGTAATTGTGATAGCCCTCGCTCATTTTGCTATTCAAATAGCAACGCCCTCCAAACAGAGTTGGAAACGTATTTATTTTGGTTTTCTAACACAAAAATCGAAAAAAGACCGTGACTACATAGCCGCTTCACCGGCTTTGACTCAAAAAAGGACAAGATGCCTAGCGACTATTTCCTTTAACACCATCAATTATTTCAGAGACTTTTTGTTTGCCACCAGCTCTCTCTAAAACGTTGCCAGTGACTATGACGTCTGCGCCCGCTGAGGCTGCGGCTAATGCTTGCTCCTTAGTTCTTATGCCGCCGCCCACTATGAGTGGAACATCAATAAACCGCTTAACCAT
>Ga0209427_10008436_pt1 | contig 11597 bp, 7 predicted proteins | sample DeeMarSWOR136_30_FD_187465 | JGI IMG/M metagenome (GOLD analysis project Ga0209427, IMG submission 187465) | Marine sediment microbial communities from White Oak River estuary, North Carolina - WOR-1-36_30 (SPAdes) (version 2) | ecosystem: Environmental > Aquatic > Marine > Intertidal zone >... | reverse complement strand
TTCAGCAACTGCCATGTGATTGATTCTTTTCATAATCAGCTCCTTTTAAAGATCATAGTTCATTCTCTCTATTTCGTAGTGAGAGCGACTTTCACAACGACCTTGTGAATGGCCCCCGTACCACCGAGGGGCGCGTGGGCGTCTTCAGGAAGGAAGATTGCAAAAGTGCCCGGCAATGTAGTTAACCATACCTCCGGTTTGTCCCTGAAGAAGGCAATGTCCTTCTCAGGATTATATTCCTGGTCTATACTAGCGCATTTCGCGGCGGGTTTCCAACCGATGTCGTCCGCACCTGCAACGGCAAATTGAATGTCGATATATCTCTTGTGTGTCTCGAGTCGAGCCCTATCCCGGCCTCGTCCATCCTCTTTGATCACAAGGGCGTATAGACGCTCCCCTTCTATAGGGTGTCGGCCGGCGGGCAGGTCAGCCAGATCCCTTCGCCCTAAGAAGGCAAATGCATCGTTAAACCCATGATGCAGGACTGCATAATGCCTCCAATTGTCCACATGGTCTAAGATCATGGTCATTTCTCCTTCTCGAATTCCCTTTGGCCATAACTTTTCATTGCCCCCTGGTCCAATTTTTCCGGATAATTCTCCCTTGGACAGTAGAAGGCAGCCAATCCATTCTATCAAGGAATCTTCCTTAAAACCAGGGTGACCCAGCAGCTTTCCTCCATTCTATCGTGTACTGTTAGCTGCCATTTCTCCAAGGATGCCAAAACCCCATTGACTTGTCCTTGAAAGAGTCCCGATAAGACAATCCAACGTTTGGAAAAGAGTTTTTCACGGTTGAGAAGGTCATTGATCACCGTGAAGTGCAGATTGGCAAGGACCATGTCAGCCACCTCTTCCCCCATCCTCTCCGCCTCTCCCTGGGTTACCTTCACCCGGTCTTCGACTCCGTTGAGTAGGATATTTCTCTGGGCCGTTTCAACGGCCAGCTTATTATGGTCAATGGCCAAAACCTCTTGGGCCCCGAGCTTGGCTGCGGAAATAGCCAGGATTCCGGTTCCCGTTCCGATATCTAGGACCTTCCGGGGAGTGTCCATCTGGTAAACATCCCAAAGGGCTTTAAGACACTCTCGAGTCGTTGGGTGGAGTCCCGTTCCAAAGACTACTCCCGGATCGAGACGGATGAGGATTTCGCCCTCTGCTATTTCCGTTCCCGCCCATGAGGGACAGATAGTGAGCTTTTCGATACGAAAAGCCTTGAGATCCTCCCCTGCCTGCCAATCCCTATAATCCATGACATGCCGAGAAACCAGTTTCCCCCTACCCTGATGCCCCAGCCACTTGCTTACCTCCGCATCGTGTTGTCGGGAAAAAAAGAGAAATGAGTTTCCTCCCTCATTCCAACACCCAATGAAGTGCCGTCCGAAAATATCCGAATTCACGGAGACTTCACCGGATACCTCATAGATAAAGAGTTTGTCGTAAGGTGCCATACCGGGTGAATAGCATAGACTTCAAAGTGATGCAACATGCACACTGATAGCGGATGTACTCATGATTCCCGGAAAGGGAGAAAGGGGTTTGATGAACTGAATGAAGCAGTTCTGAACACCGAAGGCTGTGTTTCGTCGCCCACGAGAGGTCAATATGTCCCGGGCCTTTTTTTGACTTGCTGGGGTGCTTCGAAGGCTTGGTTTAAGGCATCCAGGGCGGCTTTCGTATCTCCCGCATCCACGACACAGGAGCCGCTGGAGATGGAGGTGCTGGTGGCGATGGAATTGACGCCCACCGATGCCAGGGAGGAGGGCCTTATCTATCGATTCATTGACCAATGCAGTTTCGGGCACAAGGCTGACAGTGCCTTCCCTGGGTACATGGCTCCATTTTATACGGGGGAGACATTCAAATCATTTACATCACGCTCATGGGGTCAACGTCGACTGTCAGGCTGATTCCCCTTCCAGGCCATCGCTTCTTGGTTTCCCCAACCAACTCCTCCACGAATCGATGGAGGATATTCGCCCGGGTTCCCTTTATGAGCATCTGGTATCGGTGTCTCCCCTTGATCTTCACCAGGGGGGCTGGAGATGGCCCCAGTATTTCTATCCCTCTTCCATAAGACCTTTTCTTCAAGAGCCTTCTTCCCCATTCACCCATTTGTTCAGCGGCCTTTACCGATCTCTTCTGACTAGTCGCCTCGATCCTGACATTGATCAGCCGTGAGAAAGGGGGATAGTCGAGCTCCTTCCTGAACCGCAGTTCCTCCTGATAGAATCTGGTAAAATCCTGATCCCTTGCCATCTGAATGCTGTAGTGGTCCGGGTTGAAGGTCTGAATGATCACTTTGCCCGGACTCATACCCCGCCCTGCCCTCCCAGCCACCTGGGTCAATAGTTGAAACGTCCTTTCCGAGGACCGAAAATCGGGAAAGTTCAGCGAAAGATCAGCACAGATAACGCCTACCAAAGTGACGTTTGGGAAATCGTGCCCCTTGGCGATCATCTGGGTTCCAACGAGGATATCGGTTTCCCTGGATCTTACCTTCTTCAATATCCTCTGGTGAGACCGTCTCTTCCTGGTCGTGTCCCTATCCATCCTGTCCACGGTTGCCTGGGGAAACATTGTGCGAATCTCCTCCTCCACCCTCTCGGTCCCGATGCCGAAGGAGCGAATCCTGTAACACTGGCAGTCGGGACAGAGGTCCGGGACCACGATGGCATAGTTGCAATAGTGACAAATGAGTTTTTTGCCGCGAAAATGGTGGGTCAACGATACGCTACAATTGGGACATTTAAATACAAATCCACAATCCGGACATTGGATGAAACTGGCGAACCCACGCCTGTTCAAAAAGAGGAGGGATTGCCTTCCAATGGCCAGGTTCTCCGTGAGAGCATTTCGAAGTTTCTCCGAGAGGATTATACCTTTTCCTTCCTCCCTCCTCATATCGACGATCTCGACGGAGGGCAGGGATCTCCCCTCAATACGCTCGTCCAGTTTCAGGAGTTGGAACTTCTTCTCCACGGCGTTGTGATACGCTTCCAGAGAGGGGGTGGCCGAACCGAGTATCAGCACCGCATCACAAGATTTTGCCCTGACCGCCGCCAGGTCCCGGGCATTATACCTCAGCTTTTCCTCCTGTTTATAGGAGGTTTCATGCTCTTCGTCGACGATAATCATTCCCAGGTGCTCGAAGGGGGCGAAGATGGCCGAACGAGCCCCTATGGCGATGTCCACTTTTCCCTCTCGGATCCTCCTCCACTCATCATACCTCTCACCCCTGGAGAGCCCGCTGTGCAGCGTGGCTACCCGCCCACTGAACCGCTCGAGAAACTGCCCGATGAGCTGAGGGGTCAGGGAGATCTCGGGGACCAAAACGATAGCCTGTCTTCCCCCCTTCACCACCCTTTCAATAGCCCTCAGGTAAATCTCCGTCTTACCGCTTCCCGTAATCCCGTATAGGAGAAAGGGGGAAAATCGAAAAGAATCGATTCCCTTCACAATTGTCTCCAAGGCCTTGACCTGTTTCGGGGTCAATTCCGGCCTCCAATCCTCCCCGGTGATTAGGTTAGAAAGAGGGTCTCGATAAATTCCCCGGGTTTCAACGGAGATAAACTCCTTCTCCTCCAGCCTCTTCACGATGCGAGGGGCCCCTTTAAATTTCGCACAAAGAGAGGCATGGGAAATCTCTCCCATCTCTCGAATAAAGGCCAGCACCTCTTTCCCCTTCGGAGAGAGATATTCAGCTTCCGATCCCCTTTCCCCTTGGTACTTTACCATCTTCTCCCCCTTGGGCTTCACACGGATATCCTTCAATCCCAGCTTGATCTGGATGAGGCCTGCCTTCCTTAAGGAGTACACCCGCCAATGGGGAAATCGTTTCGTCCCTTTTTCCAATGGCATCTCGCCATGATCGGCAATGGTCCTCAAAATCGTGAGCTCCTCTTGGGTTAGTTTGCCCGACTCCAGAAGGGCCCTTCCCTTCGGCGTGGTGCTTAATAGTTGCTGGCTTTCCAGGTTGATCCCAGGCGGCAACCCCCCCTTGATAACCTGTCCCAAGGGATAGAGGTAATAGTTTGAAATCCAGCGGTAGAAGGTTAGCATCCGGTTGTCAAACAGAGGCCTTTCATCGAGGATATCCAAAATGGGTTTAGGTCCATCGGATTTTGGATAATCCGTAAGATCCACCGGGAAGGAAATGGCATATCCAGTCACCTTGCGTCCCTTGAAGGGAACGAGGACCCGGCTTCCAAGCCTCAAGCCTTCCCCCAAACCCGATGGAATTTCATAATAGAAGGTCTTTGCAACGGGAAGCCCGACGGCAACTTCGACGAATCTTTTCTGTCCATATTCGATATCTTCCATTCTAAAAGGAAAATTAACATCAACCCTTTCCTTTGTCAAAGACGAAAAGGATTTGACAAGGCGGCCAAAAAAGTACATTTTACGAACAGTCATTCTCTTTCTGAAGAGGATTGGTAGCCATGTCATCCATTTCATCCAGGGGAACTGAGGAGTTCCTCTGGCCATCGAGTTCTCTATGAAGTGGCTTCTGCTATCCATTTTCTGGGGACTCTGGTTCTTGAACTTCTCGGCAAGGGTCATCCCCTCGCCCGTTCTCCCGCTGATAGAGAATGAACTGATGCTTAGTCACGCAAAAGCGGGGGCGCTGTTTACCTTGCTCCACGCGGGTTATGCCTTTTCCCTCTTTATAGGAGGATCACTGGCGCCAAGGGTGGGATACAAGAGGATTATCATTGGCGGATTTATCTGTTCCTCCGCGACCCTCTTTACCATTCAGTATGCCCACTCCTATGGGCAGCTTGCCCTGCTCTTTTTATTCATCGGTTTGGGGTGTGGGGCCTATCTCCCCTCGATAGTGCCCATGATTACCGAAACTTTCCCCAGAAAACACTGGGGAAAAGCCATCGGTATCCACGACTCGGGGGCGTCGTTGAGCATTTTCTCCATTCCCATATATGCGGCCATTGGCCTTCGTATGTTTTCATGGAGAACGCTCTTTCTCTTCCTCGGTTTCGTATCCGTGGTGGGTGTAGTCCTCTTCTGGATTGTATCGGAGGAACCTCACCGCGAAGGGGCTGCAGGGAAGGTCGCGCCCATGGAAATTCTGAAGAAAAGGGCGCTCTGGCCCATGATGCTCTTATGGGCCTTTGCAGGAGCCTGTTGCCTGGGAATCTATTCCATCATCCCCCTTTTTCTGGTACATGAGAGGGCGTTATCCTTGGACTTGGCCAACACCATCTTTGGAATCTCTCGATTGGGGGGTATCGTCATATCGGTCGTGGCGGGCTATTTCGTCGATCGCCTCGGCATCAGGCCGATGCTCTTCTGGACCTTGCTCTTAACGGGTTTTTCCACAATGGGGGTTGCAACGGCACGGCTATTCCATCTTCTCGTAGGAATCCTGTTCTTTCAGGCAACAGTGATCCTGGGGTTTTTTCCCGTCGGCCTTGCTGCAATTTCAAAGCTCACCTCGCCGAGCGAGAGGAGTATGGCAACCGGCATCACTATCGGTGTGGGCATTATCATCGGCGTTGGGGTAACCCCGTATCTCCTGGGGGCCATTGCCGATCGAGCCGATTTCCAAACGGGGATTCTGCTGTTGGGGATTTTGACCACCGTATCTTCCTTTTCCGTGAAATACTTGGGGAATGTGCGATAAGGAGAATCGGCAAGAAGGTACAATGGGTATCAAGACAAAAAATGGTCACAAAAAATTCCTCAGGTACCGCTGGTTCATCTTCATTGTCCTTGCCGTCGGCTATGTCTTGGTATATTTCCATCGCGTCTCATCAGCGGTAGTTGCACCTGACCTAACCGAAGCATTTCATGTTAGTGGTGCCCTCCTGGGGGTCTTAGCCTCTGCATACTTCTATCCCTATGCCATCATGCAACTTCCCGCGGGGTTGCTGTCGGATTCCCTTGGACCCAGGAAAGCAGTGGCGCTGTTCACCTTGGTCGCCTCCCTCGGAGCGGTGCTCTTCGGCCTTTCATCCACCCTGTCGCTAGCCATTTTTGCGCGGATATTGGTGGGCCTTGGGGTTGCCGTTATCTTTATCCCAGCGATGAAAATCTTCGCCGAATGGTTTTTCGCAGGGGAGTTCGCTATGATGACAGCCATCCTGATGCTCATTGGGGGACTTGGCTGGCTCTCCGCCTCAACACCCCTTGCACTGCTAACCCTCTGGGTGGGCTGGAGAATGGCATTCATAATCATAGGATTGGGGACGTTGTTTCTGGCCATCCTTTCCTGGCTCATCATCCGTGACCGCCCTCAGGATATGGGGTTGCCTTCTCTAACGGAAATGGATTGCGCGAAATCCAAAGCCGTTGCGGGGGAGAACCAGGTCGGGCTTTTGGAGGGAATGAGGATCGTCCTGTGCCAACGGTACTTCTGGCCCCTCGCCCTCTGGTTCTTCTTCAACTCTGGGACCATGTTCGGCTTCGGAGGTCTGTGGGGCGGTCCCTTCATAATGGAGGTTTACGGTTTGAACAAGGCCGAAACGGCCAATATCCTCATGATGATCGCCGTAGGATTGATCGTCGGGAGCCCCCTCCTGAGCTTTATATCCGATCGAGTCCTTCAGGGGCGAAAACCCGTTCTCATTGGCAGTGCGATGCTCCTCATCTTGGTCTGGATCCCTCTGGCATTCTTTACGGCCCGACTGAACACCACGATTCTTGCCTTCATCTGCTTTCTCATCGGAGTTTTTTCCGGCAGTATCGTCGTCATCGCCTTCACGGCGGCCAAAGAGCTTTTCCCGACTTCCATCGCCGGGACATCTACTGGTACCGTCAACCTTTTCCCCTTCTTTGGCGGGGCGGTTTTTCAACCCTTGATGGGAGCGATTCTGGACAAGGTAGGGAAAGTAGGTGGTGTTTACCCGACTTCCGCCTATAGTTGGGCATTTTTCGCATGCTTAATCGCCACAATCATCGCCTTCATTGCCATTTTGTTCATGAAAGAGACTTTCCCCAGATCCAATCGGCAATACAAAGGCATCCCTTCCTCGGTTTAACGATTTTCTGCACAGAGGACTGATACCAAAAACCGAGGGGAGGGCGGAAGCTGCAAATTGTTGACTCAATGAGTTCAATACGATAGATTGGGATACCGAATGCGAAAGCCCTCGCAGGGGTTATCTCCCTAGTGTCGCTCAACGGGAAGGAGGAATGGGATATGGTGTCTGACCTTTACCCCAACTATTACAATCCCCTTATTGCGAAACCCGAAAGACCGATGCCGAAGGTGGTGGCCATGGTTGGGGCTGGCACCATTGGACCTGACATCGGGTATTACCTTAAAAGTTCGTTACCCGATATGAGGCTCTACCTGGTTGATATCGTCGAAAAACCCCTGGAACATGCCCAAAAGAGCATAGAAGGATACATTCAAAAGGCCATCGAAAAAAAGAAGATGACCGAGGAGAGATCAAGGGCCGTAGCGGCCAACATCCATTACACCATGGACTATGGGGAAATCAAGGGAGCGGACCTGGTTATCGAGGCCGCGACCGAGAACCTGGAAATCAAGAGGAAGATCTTTGCCCAGGTTGAGGAAATCGTGAGCCCAGATGCTATAATTACTTCCAATACCAGCTCCATTCCGGCGGAACGAATCTTTTCAGGGGTAAAGCGCCCCGAAAGGACCACTATCACCCATTTCTTTGCCCCCGCATGGCGGAATCCCGCAGTGGAGGTGATAACCTGGGGGAAGGTTGACCGGAAGGTTGTTGACTATCTGGTTTGGATGTTCTGTTCGACGGGAAAGACCCCCATTATCTCCAAGAGCGAGATCTGTTTCATCCTGGACAGGGTTTTCGATAACTGGTGTAACGATGCGGCGATGCTCCTGGATACCGCCACCGCATCGCAAATCGATAAGGTTGCCGAGGAGTTCGTCTTCGCCGGTCCCTTCTACGTTTTGAATCTGGCCAGGGGAAATCCCATCACCGTCGAAGCCAACACCCTGCAGATGGAAGAGGGGCAGCACTATAGGCCGGCCGAGATCTTTCGTTCTGTGGAGAGTTGGGCAGTCCCCTCGCCTGGGAGCGAGGTGACAGTCCCCGATGACATGAGGGGGCGGGTAAGGGAAAGGCTCCTTGGGGTCCTCTTCTCCCAATGCCTCGATATCATCAACCGTGGGATTGGGACGCTCGAAGATCTTAACCTGGGCTGCCAGATCGCCCTGGGCTTTCGAAAGGGCCCCTTCGATATAATGCGTGATCTGGGGGAAGGGAAGACCAAACGGATCATCGGCCAATTCCAGAAAGATCGCCCGGGAATGCCCGGGCCAAAAGGGGAGATATCAACATATCAGGACTTCAGGAGGCATGTCCTGGTTGATCAAATCAACGGGGTAAGGATTATTACCATCCGCAGACCCCAATATATGAACGCCCTCAACGACGAGGTCAACGACGAGATCTTGGCGGTCTTAGCAGGCGGTGAGAATGATCCCACGCTAAAGGGATTCGTCATCACGGGCTATGGGGAAAGGGCCTTCTGTGCAGGGGCAGAGATCGGGAAGTTTCCCCACCTACTGGGCGATGCAGAGGCGTCGGTTCAGTATTCGAAGGATTGTTCCAAGCTGCTGCGTTTTATGGATGGCACGCAAAAACCGGTCGTGGCAGCCGTTAATGGCATGGCCCTGGGGGGGGGAACGGAGCTGGCTATGCGCTGTCACCGACTTGTGGCTACCCGAAACGCCTATTTTCAATTTCCCGAGGTTACCCTGGGGATTTTGCCCGGAATCGGTGGTATGGTCGTCCCCTATAGGAGATGGCCCGTTTCTTCCAAGGTCTTTCACGACATGATACGGTTCGGGAAGCGATTATCCGCGGAAGAGGCGTTGGAGATAGGCATTATTAGCCACCTTGCTAACGACTATGCCGAACTCATCACCTCCGCTGTCCAGGAAGTGAAGAACCTCGTGGGGAAGGTGGAACACATTCCCGATGGCCCCGTAGAGATCGCCGAGGTGGAGTTTGTGGAGAGGCCCGTGGCCGGGAAACTTCCCCTCAGCACGGCAGTAGTCGAAATCATTTCCAAGGCCATCCAGGACGCCGCCCGTACCCCCACATTTGCAGAGGCCCTGGAGGTGGGTTACAAGGCTTTTGGCCAGGTTGCGTGCACCGAAGCGGCCAGGGAGGGCATTTCGGCCTTTCTGGAAAAGAGGAGGCCGGCGTTTAGGAAGTAGTGGGGCAGGGGGGGGTCCGGTTCCCCTTCTCCCGGTGAGGATGCCGGCGATTCCGAGGGGCGAAGGGCAATGGAGGTCTTGCGGGATACGCCGGGAGGCGTGAGAAAATTTGAGCCTTTCATTCGGTACCACACCTTCGATGACTTCAGCATCAACTTCACCGTAATCCTGCGAGTGCGGGAGTGCGTAGATAGGTACCTGGTGACTCACGAGTTCATCAAGAGGCTCCACAAGCGGTATAACCAGGAGGCATTGAGATTCCCTTCCCCATCCGAACGCTCCAGCTCAAGGGGCAGCCGCAGCGCCTAACTGAGTCGGATAAAAAAGCTTGAGAAACTCACCCTCAATGGGTATCCTACTTCTCCAGCACATTACGCTGACGGGAAACGGTGATTACCAGTTTCCCACTGGTGCCTAATAAACCTAAGGGTTGTCCGGCCTTTAATGGGCTCTGAGACGGAGGTCATTATATTTATTTGCGATTCTATACGTATTGATTTGAATGAGTTAGATGTCAATAATACAGTTGAGACTGTCGAAAAACCCTAGAACCCATGATTTTGCGGCTTCGCATGAATTGTAAATATTTGATTTTACAGAGGATTCAAATAAGCAAAATGACACATTTGGATTTTTTCGACAGTCTCGTTAGTACTAAATGCTTCACCACTATTTCTAAGAGGGAAGAAAGCGAGGATTGACTTGGCAAATTGATCTGTTAATATGGGTTTAAACCTCCTGCTGACCTGAAGTTAGGGGAAATCGGACAGGGCGAAAGCTGAGCGGAAGTGGAGCCCGTTCTGTAGGAATAGAGGGAACGGGTTTTTGCACATTTAGGCTGAGGGCTATCAGAAATGAAATGCCCAAGATGTAACTTTGGAAATCCTGAGGGCATAAAGTTCTGTGGTGGATGTGGAGCCAAGTTAGAAAGGATTTGCCCAAAATGCAATTCCCCAAACCCGCCCGAATTTAGCTTTTGTGGCGAATGTGGCCACAACCTAAGCCTTCCCTCAGAGGCACCCCCCAGAGACCTCTCCATAGATGAACAAATGGCGAAAATTCAACGCTACCTCCCCAAAGGCGTTACTGACAAAATCCTGGCCCAGAGGGGAAAGATTGAGGGCGAGCGTAAGCAGGTCACGGTAACCTTCTGTGACATGGAGGGGTTTACCGCACTTTCGGAAAGGCTTGGCCCTGAGGAAGCATACTCCATCATGGATCAGGTATACGAAATCCTCATTCACAAGGTCCACGACTATGAGGGCACGGTCAACGAGATGACCGGCGATGGGATTATGGCCCTTTTTGGAGCCCCCATTGCGCTAGAGGATGCCCCTCAGAGGGCGATCCGGTCAAGCCTTGCGATTCACCGGGAGATGGCCAGGTTTAGCGACAGAATAAGGCAAGAAGGAAAAGGCATACCCTCACTCAAAATGCGGATCGGCATCCATACGGGTCCCGTGGTTGTCGGTACTCTTGGCAATGATCTCCGGGTTGAGTTCAAGGCAGTGGGGGACACGGTGAATCTGGCCTCAAGGATGGAGGAGTTGGCAGAGCCGGGGACAACCTATGTGACTGGGGAGACCTTCAAGTTGAGCGAAGGGTTCTTTCGGTTTGAGGCCCTTGGGGAAAGGGGGGTTAAGGGCAGGGAAGAGGCGGTCACTGTCTACCGTGCCATCGCCCCCAGTACAAGAAGGACGAGGTTTGACGTCAGTGCGGAGGTGGGGCTTACCCCATTTGTTGGGAGGGAGCGGGAGCTTGAGCTTTTGCTTGATGGTTTTGAGCGGTCGAAGTCAGGCAGGGGTCAGGCCTTTTCTATCATCTCTGAGGCCGGCGTGGGAAAATCCAGGCTTCTGTATGAGTTCAGAAAGGCCGTGGCAACCGAAGATGCGACCTTTTTGGAGGGGAGGTGCCTTTCTTACAGTAGGGGCGTAGCCTATCACTTACACCTAGACACCCTGAGGGGAAACTTCGATATTCGGGAGGGCGATGAGGATCTCAAAATAAAGGAAAAGGTCAAAAAGGGCTTGGAAATATTGGGGGCCGATGAGGCTTCCACCCTTCCCTATCTTCTGGAACTCTTGGCGGTAAAAGACAGCGGTATCGACAAGATCCCCATGGGCCCTGAGGTGAGGAAAGATCGAATTATTGAAGCATTAAAGCGAATCGTCCTTAAGGGTTCAGAGATTCGGCCCCTGATTCTGGCCTATGAGGACCTCCACTGGGTGGATAAGAGCTCAGAGGATGTATTGAAATATATTTTAGAGAGCATACCGGGGGCACGGGTCTTATTGATATTCACCTACCGGCCTGAGTTTGTTCACACCTGGGGCGCCAAATCCTTTCACAGCCAGCTAACTTTGAATCGGCTTTCCAACCGGGAGAGCCTCATGATGGTCTCTCATCTCCTGGGAACGGAG
>Ga0209427_10008434_pt1 | contig 11598 bp, 8 predicted proteins | sample DeeMarSWOR136_30_FD_187465 | JGI IMG/M metagenome (GOLD analysis project Ga0209427, IMG submission 187465) | Marine sediment microbial communities from White Oak River estuary, North Carolina - WOR-1-36_30 (SPAdes) (version 2) | ecosystem: Environmental > Aquatic > Marine > Intertidal zone >... | reverse complement strand
GGCAGGGTGGAAAGACGTGGTCTCTGGCAGATTTGCTGGACACCGCGAGCGACGTTGAAGGAATCGAATGGCTCAAATTCGTCACAAGCTATCCATCCGAAGAATACTTCGATGAGATTCTGCACGTCATGGCCGAGTCGCCGAAGGTCTGCAATTATCTGCACCTGCCGGCTCAGAGCGGCTCGGACAGGATTCTGGGCGAGATGAATCGTCATTACAGTAGCCGGCAGTACCTGGCTCTGCTTGAGCGAGCTCGAGAAGTGGTGCCGAGTATTGCAGTCGCCGGTGATTTTATCGTGGGCTTTCCCGGTGAAACCGAGCAAGACTTTAAGGAGACGGTCGATCTGCTCAAGAAGGCCCGATACAAGAACGCCTTCATTTTCAAATACTCGCCCCGTCCGGGCACGAACGCGGAAAGAAGGCTGCAAGACACGATCCCGGCCGGAGTCAAGCAGAGGCGAAACGTTGAGCTACTCGCCGTGCAGGAGAAGATAAGCGATGAACTCAGCCGGGAATTCTTGGGTAAAGAGGTGAAGGTGTTGGTCGAAGGATTAAGCAAGAAATCATATGTGAATATAGATAAAGTTGAAAATCCTCAACTGATCGGCAGAACCTCCGGCGACTGGATTGTCGTCTTCAATGCACCAGAGTCCTTGACGGGGCAATTTGCACAAGTCAAGATAACAAAGACCACTCCCCTGACACTGTTTGGCGAACTCACCTGACCACCCGCCGGACGACACGCGCCTTTAGACTAACGGTAGAACATTGGCAAATAGGATCGAAAACAGAAAGCCCACCACCGCAAGTGTGCTTACCGTTACCGTCCATGTCTTGAGCGTCTCCACTTCGGTCAGGCCGCTCATTTTGGCAAAGATCCAGAAGCCGCTGTCGTTCATCCAGTTGCCGCACTGGGCTCCGAAGCCGATAGTGGTTGCTATGTAGACCGGATGATAACCCAGGGCCTCTTTCGATACGATCAGCGGCGCGAGCATCGCAGAGGTCGCAATCATCGAGACCGTGCTCGAGCCCTGGGCGAACTTGATAAGAAAGGCCACGACAAATGCAATGAACAACATGTGCATCCCGCCTATCTGCCCCCCACTGTCGCCGACAATCATATTCGTGACGGCCGGCCCCATCTGCGCCGCTTGGAGCATTTTTCCGAAGGCTCCGCCGGCGCTGGTTATCAGGATGATCACTCCCCCGCTCATCAGCGAGCTTTCCACGACTTTCGCCAGTTCATCCCGGCTGGGTCTGCGCTGGCGCCACAGCACAATAATCGCAATCGCCGCTGCGAGCAGCATCGCCAGGTTCGCGTCGCCGATGACTGCCGTGATGCGCTGTGCCTTGATAACACCCGCACCGGCGTCGGGCCTGCCGGCCAGGGTCTTGGCGACCGTGTTCGCCGATATCATAAGCACCGGCAGAATGATCGGCATAATTGAAGGCAGCAATCCGGGCAGCTTGTCGTCGGCAAGCGGCGCCGGCTCGGGTCTGCCGCCTTCCAACGGGCGCATCGGTATTTCCATGCGGTTGGCGAGCCGGCCTATGAAGAGCAGCATCACAATGGCCGTCGGAACGGCCACAAGCAGGCCAATGCCAATCATCGTCCCCAGATCAATCCCAAGCGTTCCGGCGATGATGAGCGGCCCCGGCGTCGGAGGCACCAGAGAATGTGTAATCGACGCCCCGGCGCCCATGGCCAGTATCAGCAGCAGATAGCTCTTCTTCGTCTGCCGATGCATCGACCGAGCCAAGGGCAGCAGCAGATAGAACACCGTGTCGAAAAACACCGGTATCGACAGGACAAACCCACTCGACATCAGCGAGATCGTACAGCGCTTCTCGCCCAGCAGCCGCACGAACATCCGTACGATCCGGTCCGCCGCTCCACTCTCGATAAGGGACCTTCCGATGACCGCCGCCATCGCGATAACAATGCCGATCTTGGCGGTCGTGTTGCCGAACTCGCTCGCCACGCGAGATATCTTATTGGCAAGCTCGCCGGGGGCTAACAAGCTGACTACAATCGCCGCGGTGATAAGCGCGATAAAGGCGTTTATCCGAAGCACAACAATCATTCCTATGACGACGGTGATCCCAATACCCAAAATGATTAACGGATTAAGATCAGACAAAACTGAAACTCCTTCATTAGCTGCTCACTGTTGTTGTCCAATGACGAACTAATCTCTCACACGACAAATCAGCCGGCCCCAAACGACTGCGCCAGCGCCACCGGAATACACACAACACATACATAACCGAAAAAGGGAAAAGTGACAAGCAATCCAGCGGCAAATATTTAATCAGGCTTTACAACCTCGTATGCTTAAGCTGGCCATGATTCTCTCCTTGCGAAGACCAACGTTATCCCCCACATGCATCACGTCGCAGGCTGTGAAGGTTGCTGAGTGCAAAAGGCTGCTTAATCTACCTGGGAAGCTCAACCGATCTTCGCTCTCGCGGCTGAGGATGATGCTGAGAACAGATGCCCCTGCTTGAATGCGGAGAGGGAGGAGTGTGTGAAGAGCAGGGGCTCGAAGGTCTTGCGGGTTTCCATGTCGGTCGCTCCTGGTTCCACAATCTGCTCTGGCCTCCGTACTCTCAACTATATGACAGAGACTAACCAGCCGCAGAAACCCACAAGCCCATGCTATTGTTCGGAAGAGCACAGGCAAGTCCGAGCAGCTTATTCCTGGATATAGGGTTCGAAAATCCCACATTTGGACCAGCAAATGGATAGTCCGATAGTTATGAATCCTGGCGGCTGCTCCCCGACCATGCGGCACGTCCGCTGATCGCGAGCGTGAATCGATCCGCGATGTCCACAAACGGCCCATCAGCAAATGACCGGTTAGCCACCCAACCGCCTCCATGCTCGGCCGATGCCGTCTTGCGCCCTTTTTTCCTTGCCTTTGTCACGATCGCAACAATAATACGACCAGCACCGCGCGGCATGGTGAACCGTGGTAGAAGGCGGTGTGCCATGTGCGCCACTATTCTTTGTATCATAGGAGTGATCGGATGGCCCAGGAAGAGAAGGTGTTGGTTATCGAGCGCAAGGTCATCGAGGAAGGTGGCATGTTTCAAGGGCTGGCCTTTGACGTGGACAGCTACCTTGGTAGGATATTCGTGCCGGGCGTCCCGCGTTTTGTGGCGAGATCTCAGGCGGAGCACGACCCTGCCTACAAGCAGATTATCCCCTACGTGATGATGATTCACGACGGCAAGGTCCTCAGCTATGTCAGAGGAAGGCGGGCCGGCGAGTCCCGGCTGGTCGGAAATCGTTCAATCGGCATCGGCGGGCACATCAATCCAGCCGACGACATGCCCTTGTTCAATGTCGACTTTTACGAGACATACCTTGCCGCCGTCGAGCGCGAGGTCGCCGAAGAGGTTTCAGTGGAAACGACGTATACGGATCGTGCCGTGGCGCTGCTCAACGATGACTCGAATGAGGTTGGAAGCGTACATCTCGGGATCGTTCACCTCTGGAATCTGGATGAACCGAAGGTCGTCAAGCGAGAGCAGATGATTACGCAAATGACGTTTGTATCGCCCGAGGTGCTGGAACAGGTCCGGGATACGTTGGAAACATGGTCGCAGAAGTGCCTCGACGGCCTTCGTGAAATGACCAGGAGAGCAAAGGCTACTTAACTCACGAATCCTTTGGTTGTAGTTGACGAGCCGATCTGCGGGACGATTGTCGCAGGAGACAGCTTTGGTTGTTTGGGATCGTTCACCTATGAAGAGCTCAAAGTCAAATACTAAAAGGGCTGTTGCCGCAAACAGTTTTCTTTGAGGCATCTACCCTACGACGTATCAGCCACGCTTCGCCGCTTACCTGGACAGCTTTTCGACTTTGCGATATAATCTCAATCGACACAATACATCTTCTGATGCGCGCCAATGAATAGATCCATTGCAGGTATCGCAAAGGGTGAAAGCCAAAGAGAGCGGATACTGGCTAAATGAATACTCTGAAGGATCTCGGGTAGAGGAGACTTGTATGTACGTAACCGATATGAATGATGACGTAATGTGCATGAGCAAATCTGGAAATAAGATTTACTGGATGCTGACCAGTGAGATAGGAGCCCAGAATTTCGAGCTTCGCTACATAGAAGTTCCTCCCGGCGGTAAAAGCAGCTACGGCCACCATGCGCACGAGCACGAGGTCTTTGTGGTAGAGGGCGAGGGGAGTATAAGACTCAAAGATGATCAAAAGGAACTGCGACCCGGCCTGGCGGTGCTCGTGTCAGGCGGCGAAGAGCATCAATGGATCAATACAAGTAGAACCCGGCCGTTGGGCTTTGTATGCGTTGTTCCCGAAGGAGCGGAGGCAGAATTGAAACCGCCTTGTGATTGATATGCCCATGCATGGGATGGACGCGGAGCTTTACCAGCCTTCGGGTCAGGCCATTTTGGCAGAGCGACGATTCTGTCCGACGCGTGATTGTTACTCATATGGTGAAGTTCAGAACCTTGTGGATGGAACAGAAATGAAACGAGCTGTCCAGTTTGGCGCCGGCAATATCGGTCGTGGGTTTATGGGACAACTCTTGTGGGAAGCAGGTTTTGAAATTACCTTTGTAGAGGCAGATAAACAGCTTGTCTCTTCGCTCAATGACTGTGGCAAATACCCGCTTCAACTGTTGGATGCCTACAGTGGAGAGAAGCGTACTGTTATTATCGATGGTTTCGTGGCGATTGCAACAGACCAGCGGGACAAAGTCGCCACGGCTATTGCGCGAGCCGCGCTGGTGGCGACAGCCGTGGGTGTCAAGAATCTCGAAGCTGTTTCCATTGTATTGGCGGAAGGAATCGGTCGGCGTTTCGAACAGAATCCGACCCCTCTGGACGTTTTTCTGTGCGAGAATATGTTTGGTGCGGCCTCTCTGCTTGAAGAGCAGGTCACGCGCCTACTCGCAGGGCCAACCCAGCGCTGGGCCAAGGAAAACATCGGTTTCGTGGGCACAAGTGTTGCCCGGATGGTTGCCAGCAGCAGGCAGCAGAAGCACCAAGAATCATTGTTAATTGTGGCGGACTCATACCGCAAGCTGCCGTATGACGGCCAGGCTTCAAAGGCTGGCGATCCCAGTATCGAAGGGTTTTACCCAGTGCGGCACTTCAGAGCTGAGATGGAGCGTAAACTGTTCACGCATAACCTTGGCCATGCCTCACTGGCTTACCTCGGGTACTTGGGAGGTTACACTTATATACACGAGCCGTTTGAGGACGTGTTGATAAGCTCCGTCTTTGAAAAAGCTCTCGATGAGACAAGCCAAGCGCTGCTAAGGCGCTATCCCGATGCGCTTGACTCTCAGGAACATTTGCAAGTAAGACGCGATGTTCGAACGCGCTTTGGAAATTCGATGATAAGCGACGCCATTGTAAGGGTAGCCAAAGACCCGATTCGCAAGCTTGGTCCAGGAGATCGGCTTATCGGCAGTGCCCGGTTGTGTCTCGAGGAAGGGGTATTTCCAGAAAGTATAGCTTGTGTCTGTGGCGCGGCCCTATGCTATGATTTCAAGGGTGACGCCGAGGCTTTAAAGCTACAGGAAATGATCCGGGCAAAAGGGGTCGAGAATACTCTCGAACGGATATCGCATATCGAAGTCAGTAGTCCATTCGGACAAAGGGTGATCGAGTCCTATCACGACTTGATGGAAAAACGGACTCATTGAGAGACGAGTGAGCAGCTTGCTGCAACCATAAGTTTCACAGGCGGTTCCACAGAAAAGATGACGCGTTAGTAAAGGATGGGATTCATAGATCTAGACGAACATTGTAGATACAGTCACACCAGGTCACCCATGTTCATGATCATAACAACGGTTATGCAGGTATGAATGCCAAATCCGATTCCGGTATTATGGAATACTGCCGGACCGCCAGCAACGGTTGCGGTATGCTTCACGTCTGTCCTTACGGAACTTATGAAGGATTGAAGCTTGTAACCATCGCATTGTTTGCCAGTGGCGAGGGAAGAGTCGGGTGGGAAGGTTTCGGGGGAGAGTCTTGCATTTCGGCTTGAGGTGGTATAATGGAACAAAACTCTCCGGATCCCAAATGGAGGATGTAGAAGATGTGGAATAGAGCCTTACTGAATCGGCGGCATTTTCTTGGAAATATGGCAGCAGGTGCCGGGGCGCTGGTCTTGCCTCATGTCGCGATAGAGTCGCTCCTGGCGGCGGTTCCGAAGACCAACAACATCATCTGGCCTCGAACGACCGTGGGAATAGCACGATCGCAGGTCTCCCGGGCGAAAGACATGAACTTTGCTGACATCAAGGCAGTTGTCTCAAAAGCGGTAGAACGTGCGGGCGGTCTGAAGGGGATTGTCAGGAACAAAGACACGGTCATGCTCAAGCCCAACCTGATGTGTTTGTATATCAATTCGTCGGGAGAGAAACTTTATCCGGAGGCGAATGGTGTCACGACGGACTACAGGGTCACGCGGGCGGTCGCGCAGCTCGTCCGGGAGCTTAATCCGAAGGGTAAGATCTACGTCGCGGAGAGTTCCGCCTTTCAGCAGACCCGGCCGACGATGGTGGCGCTGAACTACACAAGGGAGCACCTGCCCGAGGTGGATGGGTTCATCTGTTTCGAGGAGAGCGGCAAGTACGAGCAGTGGGATTCGCCGAAGCTGACGACGGTGACGCTTCCGAAGGACGTGGGGATCTATCCGGATCACATGAAGCCGAACAAGTCACCGGAATTTTACATGAACAAGCTTTACTACAATGCGGATGTGGTGATAAGCATTCCATGCCTGAAGAACCACCATTATGCCGGTATCACCGGGGCGATCAAGAACGTGGCAATCGGGTCAAGTCCGCCGAATATTTACGGGCGGAGAGGGGCGCTGACGGTGACAAAGGCGACGCCGAAGTATATGCTTGAGAAGTGGGGCCCGATGATCATTCTGGAGCGGTCCAAGAAGATCAACCACGACCGCTTCTATCTGGGACTGTGGATGCACGACTATTATCTCTGCAAGCCGCCAGATTTCGTTGTCACCGACGGATTGCAGGGTTCGCAGAACGGTCCGGACATACCATCGACGTGCAAGCAGAAGACGATCGAGGACAATCAGATGAATATGCGGCTGATTCTGGCCGGAAAAGATCCGATAGCCGTTGATACCGTCCATGCGCTGGCTATCGGATTCGATCCCTACAAAGTCAACCATCTTGTCAATCTCAGTGCCTTCGGTTGCGCCGATGCCACGCGCCTGAGAATCAACGGGGATCCCGTGCATACGATCAGAAAGGATTTCGAGCTTCTGGGCGGTCGCGGCAGTGAATCGAAACTCGACTGGACAGGCCGTCCGCAAATGCAGGTTGCCTCGGCGCTCATCAAAGACAGCAAACTCCAGCTCTGCGTCAAATCGGAACCGAATCATATTCATATGCTGGAAGTGCTTGTAGATGGCATTCGCCGGGATGAAGTGATCGTGGGAGGCTTCGAGAACGTCGTGTTGGATCTGGGTGCGGAGGCACGTGCTGTGCGGGAAGTCACGGTCTGCGGTTACGATCGCTACCTACGCTACGCTGCGCAAACAATGAAGATCGGACGGAAGGCATAAACGTTCTATCATTCTCGTCTGTCTGAACGACAAATAGAACCGTGCCATCCAAAGTTATGAACCACTGACTTAAAAGGAAGTTGACGTACAATGAATACTGAGGTCTTGTATCGACTCTCGATTGCCTTTAGTCTCGTCGTGGTTTCCGCTCCCGGTGGCCCGTCGGCTTCGATAGCGGCGGACCTTGGTACCGCGCAGGGTACCCAATGGTCTCCTTATCTGGAATGGACCGTCCGAAATCCGACGTGGAGCGGAAATGCCTTCGACGTGCCCGCGAGCGTCGAATTCACGCACCGCACGAGCGGTGAAAAGCGTCGAACCCAGATGTTCTTCGTGGGCGCAAAATCCTGGGCATTCCGGTTCACCGGTACCAAGCTTGGAATGTGGACGTTCGTTACATCCAGCGAAGACAAGGACCTCCGGGGGCATACCGCCAAGGTGATGATTAAACCGAACCCCCATGCCCACGCGCACGGCTTCCTCAAGAAGTTCGGCGGCAAGTGGGGTTGGGAGGCTACAGAGAACGCTTTTGTCCCACAGTTCGTGATGTGGGACTATATCGCCGGCGGCAACAGCCCGCGAGTGTTCCACAACAAGCCGGAATTGGTGGACTGCAAGATACGAGAGTTCATCGTTGGTCACGGCTTCAACGGTTTCCATGTTCCGGTGATCGGCGGACGATGGTTCGATCTCGACGCGGCAAGCGACCGAGTCGAATCGACAATGACCGAGCCGGATTCTCGAACGTTCGAAGCCCTGGAACTGTTGATCACCAGGACTCACCAAGCGGGTGGCTTGGTTCATATCTGGCCCTGGGGAGACCATCAACGCTCACAAACACCCAGAAGCCTGACTGGTGGGATCGGCGGCGCGATCGACAAGCGTTTGCAGCGTTACATTGCCGCGCGGCTTGGCCCCATCCCGGGCTGGAGCATGGGCTATGGATTCGACCTTGATGAATGGGTGACGGCGAGCCAGGTGAAGGCCTGGCGAGACTCGATGCACCGCTTCATGGGCTGGAACCACTTTCTGGGTGGTCGGCCTGTCGGGCCAAACCACGGCACCGATCACGGCAGCAATGCTTTATGGAACAAGAGTCTGGATTACAGCAGCTACGAACACCACAGACCGACTTACGAGGTGTACCTGGCTGCCGTGCGGGCAAGGCCCGGCTGGCCGGTCATGTCGGAAGACCGATTTCGCATACGGACGGGTCGGTATCCGGAGAAAGATTATAACGAAGAGCGTACACGCCGTGGTCTGTATCATTCGACCATGGCCGGCGGTGTGGCCAATATCTGGGGAATCCATCCGGATCTAAGCCTCGGCGGTGTGTATCCCGACAAGGACCAGATCAAAACGTATTCGGTTTTCTTCCATGACAAGGGCCGTTTCCTTGCCGACATGGTACCCGCAAACCACCTTAGTAGTGATATGGATACACGCGTTCTTTTTAGTCGTAGTGCCCAAAGCCTCGTTCTATACCGAGAAAATGCTGACTCTATACAGGTCGATCTTGCCACCACAACCAGTCCCGTGCCAGCGGTGGCGGTTGACACCAGGAAGGCATACTCGGAAATCCATCTCCGTAACCTGCAACCAAAAGCTCAGATGATCAAGCTGCCGGAGGTTTCAGACTGGGTCGTGGCGGTGGGATACTTCAAGCAGCCCCCCCGCCCCAGCGGGAATTTCCCGAAGGACACGGCAGAATTGTCTTTCACCGACATCTGGAAAGGGCCGCGCCTCAAAGGAGGACACGGTGCCATGTGGGCCGACGTGGATGGTGACGGTCTTCCCGACCTGTACCTGCCACTGATCATCTCGGGCACCTTGCCCGATCTTTTCATGCACAACAAGGGCGGCGGCGTGTTTGCCGAAGAAGGCGCGGTCCGCGGGATTGCCGATCCGGATGGCGGCTCCCACGGGGCTGCCTGGTGCGATTTGGACAACGACGGTGATTATGACCTGATCAACGGTACCACGTTCGACGACAAGAGCGGCATCCAAAATGACGTATTTCGCAATGATGGGAATGGGAATTTCGTGGAAGTCAAACCCCGCGTTATCGAGTTGCGTCAGGAGGCGACACGAGCGTTTATCAGCTTCGACATGGACCGTGACGGCGATCTGGATCTCTTTGGCGTCAGCAACTACCAGGGTTCTGCCGATCCGCCTGACGAACGAAACGAAATCTATCGAAATGAAGGCCAATTCAAGTTCATCTCGATCACCACCGGAGATCTGTATGCGGCTCCGATGGGACAGGGCGCAACCGACACCGATTATGACGGCGACGGTGACATCGACGTGCTGGCTGCGAATCGAACCGGGCCAGTAAACATCCTGACAAACGACGGCAATGGGAACTTTACGCTCACAAATCCCGCCGCAATAGGTCTTCGTCACACGGCTCCAGATGGCATTACGACAGCGGACGTCGACAACGATGGCGATCTGGACCTGTTGCTGGCCGGCAGCGGCGGGCGAGGATATTTATACTCCAACGACGGCGGTGGTACCTTCACACACGCCCAATCTTTTTCAGGTGTCGCCGGCTACATGGGCGGCTTTGCCGACCTGGATAATGACGGTGATCTGGACCTTTACTTTACCGGTGATACAAAAGTATTTCTCAATGACGGTGTTGGCAATTTCGCGCCGGGGCCTGCCGTGCCGGTGGAGAGGGCGAACGATCCGCGGGGCGTGGCCTTCGCCGACCTGGACAACGACGGAGACGTTGATTTTGCCTTCGGTACCAAGCAAGCCGCTCGGAATTACATCATTCGCAACGACCTTCGCGCTGGTGGAAATTGGTTGAAGGTTCGTCTGGTCGCCGCCAATGGCCAGGCAGGTGCTTTCGGCGCCAAGACCATGATCTATCCCGCGGACCGGGCCGGCGGCGCGCTACTGGCCATGCGCGAGTCGCAAAGTAACTGCGGCTATCTGGGTCAGAATGATCCGGTGCTGCACTTCGGGCTCGGAGATCGAAGCAGTGTCGATGTGGTGGTCAAATTCTTGGATAGGGCAACGGTTGTGAGGCATCGCGTGGCGGCTAATCAGACTATCCTGATTACAGGCATACCAAAGGAGTAGAGGGCTTATTACACATGAATTGGAGATTTGTAGCTCGAAATCAGCATACATTTGGACTTGATTTGAAAAAAATCAGTGTCTGTAGTGTCATTTCGGTGATACGAATTGTCAAGGAATTGTAACGTTTTTGTAAGTCGGAAAAAAGGGGCCGCCTTGGGGCTATGTCACTCTTGAAAATCTTCTATTTGTGGCAGTTTTGCTCGCCACTCTTTGCCTTTTTCTGGTTTGTTCCAAGCTTCGAAGGACTCGATAGGTCTATGTAAAATATTTGAGTCATCGGTTGATTCTCGGTAATGTGGACAACGGCCAAGCCAAAATAGTCATGTTCTCAAATCGAGATCTTTGTCATCCTGTGGGTATAGCCAGGTTCATACAACCTGAGCTCTGCCATATTTCCAAAACGATCACGAATGAATTGAATAGACAACTGGTCATCCAGCCGGAAGTACCATCTGTCGCTCCCCGCAGGAGGATCGATGAGTTCATAGATGATCAGACCGGGGATATCAAATCCGAGGTGCTCATTGTGGATCAGGACGGTGAACTGCTCGCCCAGCGTCGCCGCTGATTCTGAAACATACGTCCCAAGATAGGGTTGGTACTTTTCGACGATTTCGGGGGGAGGGGCATATTCGGGATTGACAAGAAGCCTGTCAAGATCGGTCTCAAGCCGTATGCCTGTCACCTGACCTCTTGATTGCGTGAAATAGAAAATCATCAGGTCGTGTTCCGGGAAGGCCCAGGCCCACGTCCCGTCTGAACCGCTGTGGCCGAAAACCCGCAACGGCCCGTCTGAGGATATATTCAGGACGGACATCTGACCATAATAGACCTCTGTGAATGGAAAGCCGGTCACGGCCGGCATGTCAGAACCAAGGCCTGTCATGACGGAAACCGGTGTAAGGATC
>Ga0209427_10008433_pt1 | contig 11599 bp, 15 predicted proteins | sample DeeMarSWOR136_30_FD_187465 | JGI IMG/M metagenome (GOLD analysis project Ga0209427, IMG submission 187465) | Marine sediment microbial communities from White Oak River estuary, North Carolina - WOR-1-36_30 (SPAdes) (version 2) | ecosystem: Environmental > Aquatic > Marine > Intertidal zone >... | reverse complement strand
TAGGGCTTGTTATAATAGTTTTGTTGCTGTTAAGTGGTTTGACTTGGGTAACTGGTAACACTGTAAAAGTTCCTTACACAGCTACAGAAACATATTGGGAAAAAGAGCCATATACTACTCAGGAAGCTTATCAAGAAACAGAAACATACAATCTCGCAACATCTGGATGTGACTCACGCTCAGGTTGTCGTTGCACACATGAAAGACTTTGGGGAATATTGGGTTGTGATGAGTGTGAATGCACAAGAACAGTTACCAAATACAGAACAGTCACCAAATACCGAGATGTTCAGAAAACAAGAACAGTAACAAAGTATCAAACACTTTTCGATAGCTGGGGTTTAACTTAATTTGAAAAGATATCAGTGATAGAATGTCAGAAGAAGATGAAACGTCTGAAATAGAAGTACCTAGAGTCATCAAACAAACTTTGATGGACGGAGAAGAAGTTCTACATTTTATTCAACAGTCACGACTAAAAAAAATGGTAACTCCTGAATCCATTTTTGTAACAAATAAGAGGGTTATAAAACATATACCTAGAGCTCTTGGGCTCATGAGAAACATTCAAGACTACAAATACGTGGATATGGCAAACACAGAAATAAAACAGGGTCTCTTGTTTTCAAATATTAAGATTAAAATGAGATTTAATACAGAACCCGTTTCCTTAGAAATGATTCCTAATAGTGTAGTACGTAAAGTTTTCGCAACCATTCAAAAAGGAATTGAAAATCGATTAGTGAGACCAATACCAGAAACATTCCTTGAACCGCCTCTAACTCAGACTTTTGTAGAAGATGAAGATTTAAAAGAGTCGGAAATTGAATCAGAACCTGAACCAACACCAGAAAAGGAAGAAGATCTATTGACTATTTTACAAAGAAGATATGTAACTGGAGAGATAACAAAAAAAGAATATTTAGACATGAAAAAGGAATTAGTCCCAACTGTTCCTAAAAAACCTAAAAAGAAGAGGAAGAAAAAGAAGAAAGTTAAAAAACGGACTTCCAAAAGAAAGAAGAAGAAGACTTAAACACTCTCCCTAACCAATTCCCAGAGTTCGATAGTTGATTTTTATGGTTGAAAAGAAAAAACAAGAGGAATTACTTGAGGAAATAAAACTCCAATTGGATTACTTAATTACTAAATTCAATAACATAGAAAAGAATTTCACAAAAAAAGATATTGTTCTTGTTGTAGTTTCTTCACTTATCGGTGTACTAGCTTCAATTGGTGTAGAGATTATTTTACAAGAACAAGATTTTGTTGTTAGATCTATTCTGTTTGGATTTCTTATTTTTTGTTTAATGATGTTTGCTATGTTCCTCATAATTCTTGTTAATGCAGCATTTAAGAGACTTTTCAGTTCCATTTAAACACTCTCAACAATCAAATTCCAAAGTCTATCTTTAAGTTCTTTGTACAGTTTATACCTATTCCAATACTTGTAAACAGTATTTTTACTGGCTTTCTTCTGTTTAATCAAGTCCTTAGGAGTCTTACCGTTCTCAAATTCTTTTAGGATGTTAATTGCTTTAAACTTCATATAATCACTTGATTAAATATCAGGAGTAGTAGTAAAGGATAATGTCTTATTATATTTATTATTATATTTATTCTGTGTGTGTCTGTGTGTGTGTGTATGGATATACTATCATTCAATCCTTTATCAACTCCTTCTTATCCTTATTACATAGTACTATAGTACTATGTTGTAATGCCTTGAGTAACTCAAGGACTTGTTTCTTAGTCAACATGAAACGTGAGTCATGTACTCCTGCGTCAACAAACACGTTCAAGTAATTGTTACCCTTGTAATGAGCAATTTGTATCTGTTCCCTCAACTTGTTCCTCACTTGAAAAAGTATCTTCTTGTCAGGGTTTCTCCTACTCATCTTCTTGGCTTTGACTTTGACCAAGTTCTCAAAGGTACTTATGATATACTCGCCGTCCCCTCTCTTTCCTATAAGTTCTAATTTTTTTGTGGGAAGGTACTTGAACTCTGATCCTTCAATATCAATCCTGACCTTCTTAGTTTTCTTGGACATGCGGATACCTCAGTTTGAGTATACCTTTCTTGACTCTCCGTTCTATCTCGTCCTTGTACTCGTCCTTGAACATCAATGTATCTTCACCGCAGTTCTGACATCTGAACACTGGAAGGAACACTGACAAGTCCTCATCTGATAGATGAGCATGAGAAGGAGAAGGTTCTTCTTCTCCTTCACTGGCTACTCTAATGTCCTTTATGACATTTCCTTTCTTTGAACCAGAAAGTTCTAATTCAACCTCTGAACCAGGCTCAATACCATTGAGTTTATCGTCAATCTCTTCTTTTGTACCGAAGAGTATTCCTGAATTTCTCTTATCAAATCCCAGTACAATCCATGAACCCTTGTCAGTTGAACCTTTCTTTATCACTCGTTCAAGTGTTGCTGTTATTTTCACTCTTGGGTATTGTTTTCGAGGTTCAGAACTCGCTTTAACATCGTCAAATTTCATTTTATCACCGTTCTAAGAAAAAGAAGGTTTATTTATACCTGTCAAACAATACGTTCAACAGGTAGTTGTCGCTACCTTCTCTTCTTTCTTTTAACTCTTCCGAAAGTTCCGTTCCTGTATCTCACTTGTCTTCTGTACCAGGTATTTTGTCTTTTGCGAATTCCCATGTAGTCACTTTCTTTTTTTTCGGAAAGCATTTGAATTTTATCGGGTATTTATTAAACAGATATCAGAATTAGAGTTGACAATGTCAAGTAAAGTTGACGTATATGGAAAGTGAAGAGAGAATTATTAATGTTCTGTTGGAACATAAGGAATTATCTGTTAAAGAATTGGAAAAATTGACTAAATATTCAAGAGAAACAATAAACAAAGTCGTAAGAGACAGAAAGAAGTTCAAGAGAAAATCTGTTGGAAGAAGAACTTTGTACAGTGTAAGAAAAAATGCTATTCCTGAGATAATGAAAGAATTCAAGAAAGAGCATTATGGTTTTTTGAAGTACCTTGTACTTGTATTGGTCTTAGTTTCTGCCGTATTTTCAATGGGTTTAATGGGAATAGAACCAGGAATATTTAGTTTTGTAGTTCTGATAATACTGATATTTCTTTTCTTGATTATCGGAATGAAAAAAAGAAAAATTTAAATTTATCCTCTTTCATAATTTTCGTGTGAGGTGAAAACTATGAAAGATATGGACAATAGGAATATTGTTTTGAACAATAAGAAACTTTCTCTCTGCGAGAAAGTACGTGAAAGCAGAACAGTACTTAACAGTAATACTGTTCAAATCCCAGGCCGGGCCCGTTTTAGGCATTTTAAGGCCAATCAGATAGATTTTTCTTCTAGGAAGAGAAAAAGTAATTATGAAACATTGTCCCAAGTGCGGCCATAAACTAAGAAAGGAAGATAAATTCTGCCCAGGTTGCGGTAAAAAGTTAATAATGCCAACTAAAAAAAAACAAATACAGAAAGTAAAACCTGAAAAAAAGGAGAAAAAAGGGATAAATAAAGTCATTTATGGATATTTGGCGATGATATCTTTCTTTTTGTTTACTATATTAAATATGGCTCTTTCTGAGAGAGTAACTGATGCGTCAACTCTGTTGAGAGATGTCCTATTTGTTGGGGGTACTATATTTTATTTTGCTTGGTTTGGTTTAGGTCTTTATTTCCTGAAAGACGAGGAAACAAGGGTTCATGGGATAATTCTGTTTGTTCTTTGGTTGATATTCGGGATGAAATCTATTACGTATCAAACAACGCCATGGTATGAGAGGATTTTTAAATAAAGGATAAGATTTTTGTTCTTGGGAAAAGGCTTAAATCCTTTATTGTAATGTTAATCATTATGCCGATAAACCCAGAATTACTCAAAATTTTAAATTGTCCACAATGTGGTACTGGTCCACTTGAATACAGAACAAGGCTAAGAAAAGAATCACTTTATTGTGAACGATGTGATACAAAATATCCCATAAAAAATGGAATTATTGTATTTATAGAAAAAGAAGGAGTTCTTGATAGAATATCTTCTTTATATCGTCGATTAAGAGGAAGTAAATAATCCGAATCATATAGATTTTTGTTCTTTGGGAAGATTTATGTTATTTTTTATACAATTGAATTGATTCTTCAAGCATCATCGCTAATATTGGGTTTTTCTTACCACCGTAAGTTTCTGCTTTAAAGAAATTTGAATCTAAAATGATATAATGGATTGGTGGATTATCTCTTGAAGTTCCTTCTATAATCGGTACTTCAACACCCATATTGGGACCTTTTGTAGTTAATTTTACTGCTCCAGCCATAATTGGTCCAGCTTCTTCTCCTTTAACACGGAGAAGCCTACCTTTCAATATTACCTGATCATAACCCGGTACTAAAACTGTATCTGATTTTATTCCACCTAACTCTTCTCCTAATCTTCTCCATGTAGGATCAGCATAAACACTATTGAGATCATCTACAACCAACATAATATCTATATCTTTAAACTTCTCAGAAACTGCAGCAGAACCGAATAAATAAGCCTCTTGTAGATTCTCTAATAAAATTTGTTTACTTCTTTCTACAAATTCTTCAGCTCTAGATAATACATTATCTGTAGTCATTTGAACTCTTTATATTCATTAAAAAGTTAAAAATTTAAACCCTTCATTAAACCCACAGAATCAGATAGATTTTTGTTCTGGGAAGAGTAATATTTATCATGAGGCTACCAGAAGTTTTAAAACCGAACGGAGCAAAAATAATATATTTCCTTTTCTTGCTTATCATAGCACCATTTCCCTACCTTGTTTTTTCAGATACATCAGGTCAGTATGAAGTAAACTGGATATGGGGGTTTCCACCTCTGGTATCATGGGTTTATGACTATTTGCCAGCATCGCTCCAAGGACTCAACATCGGGATAATTGAAATCAGTACATTAAAAACCATTTATCTCTTCATACCTAGTTATGCTATTTTTATCTTTCTGTTATCATGTGGTATTGGTTTGGTTGTAGATAAAATTAGAGCGAGATATGAAATAACGACTTTTCGTGGTTTGTTATGGAGAAAATTAGAAAGAAGATCGAACCTTTTAAAGAAACTCGAAAAACCCAAAAAGGTTGAAGAAAAGGAAGAACCTAAGAAAGAGGAAAAACCCGAAGAAAAGAAAGAAGAACCAGAAGAGATTGAAGAAATAGATAAGGAAAAACTTGAAGAAATGGCAAAACTGATCAGAGAAGAAGAAAGTTTTCTTAAATCGCAGAAGGAAAAATTACGAAAATATATGGATGAAGCAAACATTAAAAAACTGAAGACTATGGGAGTTGATGTGAAAGAGAATAAACTTCTTTGTTTTAGTTGTAATCGGTGGGTCAAACTCCCAAAAGGTAAACTGAAGAAACTCATAGAAAAACATGGTTTTGACGTCATCTGGGAATACGAGTGTCCTGACTGTAAACGCAAAAAATAATCTTTTAATCTTAATTCTTTAATGAATAATTATGGAAGCAAAATTGAACTGCCCATTTTGTAAAACTCCAATGGAAAAAATTAATAGAGCCAACGTAACAGTGGACAGATGTTCCAATTGCCAGGGTATTTGGCTAGATAAGGGAGAACTGGATAAGATCGTGATTAGAAGAAAAAAACATTATCAAGAAACACGAAAAAATTGGGGACAACCACATGTTGGAACAAGACCTCCATCGCAAGATGATGATGTCAGTCTATTGATTGGAGAATGGTAATTATCCGAGCAGCCCGAATTTAATATAAAGTCGCCGAATCCAGGCGTGCATCACCAGAAGTTATATCTACGTATTCAATTTTAACTTCAGTTCCTTCTGGATAACTACTTGAAAATACTATGAGTTGATCTGGAAACACATAATCCATGTTGAAGTCTGGGTTCATGCTTCCCCCGTCTGTTTGCGATGCTTTCGTTATTTTAACAGTCCTAGGACCGTTTCTTAGGCTCAGGAATTGATTGTTATGGCCCACATAATTAAAATACTCGAAACAAGGGCTACATGGGTCTGATGGTGTTGTTGTAGTACTCGTGGTAGTGACTGTAGTAGTCGCGATTGAAGTAGTTACCGGGATTGTAGAAGTTGTCGTGGTCGTAGGTTCGGCCATTTCAAGGTTTGGTTTTATGAGAACATGGAATCCAGTCAAAACTCCTAGAAACCCTGCCATGAATATAATCGCTATGGTTAGAAAAAAGGTTATTAGGTTTTTGTCGACTTTTAATCGGTCTCTGCTGATTTTTGGCCTTCTCATTGATTATAATTGTGTTTTTTAGAATAAAAAGTTTAACATAAAACAACCCAGAATCAGATAGATTTTTGTTCTTAGAAAGAATAAAAAGTAATTAAGAACGGAAAAATAATATAATATTAGTGCCTATGAACTTTAGAAAATTCGTCGCAGTTTTGTTGGTAATCTTCTTCTCAAGCTTTATTCTTTATCTTTTAAAAATGCTTACACAAAACCCCTCCCCAACTGGATATCTTGTTTATCCCACAACTTTAACTCAAATATCCATCATCGCTATATTCGTGGTAATATTCGGGTTTATAGGAATCTATTTTTACGTTAAATCTTCTGAGTCACAATTCTCATAATTTCTTTATTCAGTTCACTAGATTTTTTCGTCCAATCAGTAACTTCATCTGCAGTTTTTTCTATGAACCCGCTATCCTTAATAAACTTCAGGTTGATCATCGCATTCAACGAAGCAGCTAGAACTCCTGTATTAGCAGTTAAAGCAGCAATCCCAGCATCACTGACAGAATTAACGTTTCCCTTTTCAGCAACTACTCTTGCCAATTCTAAAGCCTTGTAACACTCTCGCATGATTTTGAGAGGGACTTCAGTCGCTCTCTTCATTCCGTCTTGAATCCTTTTGTGTCTTTCAGGATCTTCTTTGGGCATCTTTAAAGCTGACATAACTTCATTGAAAACATTCGTGTCTTCATCTATCAATTTGGTTACCCTCTTCCTTATTGACTCTGATTCTGCCAAAACTTTTTTTATCTCTCCTCTAAAATTCTCATAACCTTTCTTATTTTCAGTCAACCGACAAACCATTGAAGTTAAAGCAGAACTTAATGCACCTAATAAAGCCGAGACACTTCCTCCACCAGGAGCTGGTGAAGATGACGCGAGTTCATCCAAGAATTTTTCTAATTTTTTATCAACGAGCATTGAATCACTCTTTCAATCTATTCTCTAAAATCTGATCTTTACTAAAATTTTTAATTTTGAGATATTTATCATCAACACCAATTAAAGCATTCATCGGCACGAGCCCAATGATTTCGCTTCCGATAACTTCGACTCCTCGTTTCTCGGCCTCTTCTTTTATCGCGTTAAAAACTTTGAGCATCGAAGTAACTTTATAATTGAGTAGATTCATGGAAACTTGAACGATGCCTCTTTCTTTTATGTCAAAGCCTTTAGCCTGTACAGCTTTGAAGCCTCCACTACTCTCTCTTATTTTTCTTGCGATATCTTTTGCTATCTCTAGATTGTTAGTGTTCAAGTTTACGTTAAAGGCAATGAGTGGATGTCTTGCCCCGACAACGGTTGCACCAGCAGTAGGCATTTTACTCGGGCCAAAGTCAGGTTTTTTATCAGGATTAGTTTTCATCTCTTCTTTCAACCCTTCATACTCACCTTTTCTGATGTCAGGCAACCTTACTCTCTCAGGTCTTGTTGCGGCTTCAGCATACAGATAGATTGGAATGTTTAACTTTGTTGCAATCTCTTGACCCAATTCTTTTGATAACTTAACGCATTCTTCCATAGTTACATCAGAAATCGGAACGAACGGTATGACATCAGTAGCTCCAATTCTAGGATGTTCGCCTTTGTGTTTGTCCATATCGATCAATTCAGCAGCTTTAGCTGTCGCAGCGAACGCAGCCTTTTTAACAGCTTTCGGATTTCCAATAAAAGTTATTACACTTCGATTATGGTCAGGGTCACTTTCTCGATCTAACAATGAAACTCCGTCAACTTTTTTTATCTCTTCCACGATTTTATCGACAACTTCAGAATTTCTACCTTCACTAAAGTTTGGGACGCATTCGACGAGTTTCATATCTAATTAATATGAAATTAGAAAAATATATTAAGAATATAGTAACTAGGTCACGAAAGCATGTTCAAAAAAACAAAGTATGGGAAAGGTATTTGTTTATTTTTCACAATTTCTATAATTTTTATCTTATTAGTCTTTAAAGTAGAAGCTAGTCCTGGTTGGCTTTCTGGTTGGCAATACCGAAAACAACATAACATTACTGGTTCAACTGCTGGAAATCAGACGAATTATCCAATAAGAATTAAAGTTCATTATAGAGATGCATTTATCCCTATCTGGGATAGTGGAGTACTCGCTCCTCAAACAAACAATGCAAGAAACATTGTAATAGATGGGAATTATCTTTATGCAGTAGCTCAGCAATATTCTACCTATTATTCCTTTGTGATTTATGATATTTCTGATCCTTCTTCTCCAGTTCAGAAAAGTATCTTGGCAACAGGTAATAACTGTCACGATATAAGGAAGAGTGGTAACTATGTATTCATCGGTGGAACTACTGGAGTTTTAGTCTATAATGTAACGAATCCTTCCAGTCCGTCATTAGTAAAGAATCATAATCTTGGTGGTGATGTACATGGGATGTTTCTACTCGGAAACTATCTTTATTGTTGTCTTTATTTAAATGATGAATTTACGATAGTAGACATTACCGATCCAGAAAATCCTGTTACTAAAGGTTCTGTTACAGATGTAACTTATGTCCACGGACCTCATGATGTTCATGTAGAAGGAGACTATGCTTATCTAGCAAATTATGAAGATGGGACTGGAGAATATGGCTTCGTAGTAATAAATGTAAGTAATAAAAGTAGTCCTTCTGTAGTTGCTTGGGATGGAGAGGGACATCTTAATAGTCATATAATAAAAGTAGGAAATTATTGCTATGTAGGAAGTCATCAGCCAGATACAGGTATGACTATCTACAATGTTAGCACACCAACTTCACCAGTTTATGTAGGGAAGTTTTTCAGTGATAAAATGAGAAACTTTGGTTACTGGAATGACCTCTATAATGCAACTACATTAGCTACCACAGGGGTTAGAGACGATGACCAAGCTGGAGTAATTCACCTCATTGACATATCTAATCCTACCTCTCCAACTATCTTGATGACATATGAACAACCTACTAATGATCATCAAGGTTGTGTAAAAGTTACAGGAGAGTATATCTATGTCTCTGTTAGCAAAGATTATCCTACACGAGAATGGGTAATACGAAGTTATAAAATCCTAGAGGCAGGAGAGGCAGAGGATGAATTAGTTTCATTAGATGAAAAATGTAAAACTGATTTTGGAGATGTTCGATTTACTGGAGAAGATGGAGAGACGGAATACTCCTACTATCTCGACCCGAATAATGGGGCGGATGGGGACTACCGTTACTTCTATGTGAAACTGCCTACTATTTCAAATGTTACTATAAACTCCATATACGTTTATTATGGGAACTCAGATGCAACGACGACGAGTAGTGGAGAAAACACTTTCATATTCTTTGACGATTTTGACAACCTAGACAAATGGGATGTTACGGGTGATGCTTCTGTTTCTGACGGAATATGCACAGTTGGTGATGCAGTAACTGATTGGGATTATATTTGGGCAAACACCACTTATCAGTTTGGTAGACCACTTATTTATGAGGTTTACATGAAAATTGATGCAGTGACTACTACGGGTTGGCATGGCGCTATGATTCGAGATACTGGAACAAATGATTTGATATTTCACGGCTTATATCAAACAGGAGCTACGACAGGCACAAGAATTAGGATTGAAACAATTAACTACGATTACCACTACACCCCAAAATACAGCGATGAATACTACATATATACAACTTGGTGGAAGACTGATGGTGTAAGTTTTTGGATTGATGGCACTCCCAAATATAACAGCACCTATACTTCTACAAGAACGGATTTACGACCTCGCGCCGATAGCTATTGGGCGAACAAATTCGTTTACCTTGATTGGATAAGAATAAGAAACTATGTTGAGCCAGAGCCTTCACATGGAGATTGGGGAGCTGAAGAAAGCCTAAGCTCAGATGGTGAATCTTGTACATTTAACTGGCAATGTTCAGGTGGTTATTGTGTTCATGGAATATGCAGATCCTCTTCAACTTATTGTGGAGATGGTTACTGTGATACTGGAGAAGATTGCTCAAACTGCGAGGTAGACTGTGCATGTTCTTCAGACTATTATTGTTCTGATGGTCAGTGTACAAGATATATAAGAGGAGCGTGTAAGAAAGAAGACCAGACCTGCCTAAGGAACGCAAGCTGCTGCTCAGGCATGTACTGCTTAGATGGCATATGCAAGAACATAACAATAGCTCCAGAAGAAGTTCCGTCTGCACAAGAATGCCCTGCTTGTCCAGAATGCTCAGGATGGTCTGATTGTATTGATAATAAACAAACGATGACTTGTTACAGCTGCGATGAGACAACTAATTATACTTGTCAATCTTATACAAAAACAATTTACTGTGTATTAAAGGAGGAGGTTATACCTCGTGAAAAACCTCATTTAGATATACTCTACAGATACTGGTACGTTTGGTTGATGATTGTAATGGTTATGGTTTTTATAGTAATATTATTCTATCGTCTGAAAACATTAAAGTACTAAAACTATCAGAACTTAATTTTGAACTAATAACATAGAAAACTATAAATACTATTAGAAACATTACTTTTAGGCTTGAAAAAAACTTATAAATAGTTTTCAAGTCCTTTATTTATTTGGCATTAGAATGCAAAGCTCATGCTTTTATGAGTTTGAAGCCCTAATTGGTGAAACTTGTCAGTGAGCGAGTGCAAGGACTCTGTCAATTCCGGTTGATCGCGCCGGAGGATACTGCTATCCGAGTTCGGCTAAGACATGCAAGTCGAGAGTCTTCGGGACTCGGCAAACTGCTCAGTAATATGTAGTTAACCTAACCTATACTCAGGGATAATCTCGGGAAACTGAGGCTAATACCTGATGGGTTTTCTGTTCTGGAATGATAGAAAATCGAAAGGTGACGGTATAGGATGGGACTACATCTTATCAGCCTGTTGGGGGTGTAATGGACCTCCAAAGCTATAACGGGTACGGGCCATGAGAGTGGAAGCCCGGAGATGGATTCTGAGACATGAATCCAGGTCCTACGGGACGCAGCAGTTACGAAAACTTCGCAATGCTCTAACGAGCGACGAGGGAACTTGGAGTGTTCATGCTCTGCATGAACTTTTGTCCACTTCAAACAGGTGGGCGAATAAGGGGTGGGTAATACGAGTGCCAGCCGCCGCGGTAATACTCGAGCCCCAAGTGGTATCCGCTATTAGTGGGTCTAAAGCGTCCGTAGCCGGTTTGGTAAGTTCTCAGTGAAATCCTTTGGTAAACTGAAGGGCTTGCTGGGAATACTACCAGACTTGGGACTGGGAGAGGGTAGAGGTACTCCCGGGGGAGGGGTAAAATCCTATAATCCTGGGGGGACCACCTGT
>Ga0209427_10008432_pt1 | contig 11600 bp, 9 predicted proteins | sample DeeMarSWOR136_30_FD_187465 | JGI IMG/M metagenome (GOLD analysis project Ga0209427, IMG submission 187465) | Marine sediment microbial communities from White Oak River estuary, North Carolina - WOR-1-36_30 (SPAdes) (version 2) | ecosystem: Environmental > Aquatic > Marine > Intertidal zone >... | reverse complement strand
CGATACCCGACGTGCTCTATGACGCAGCCAAAGTGGACGGAGCGGGGAAAATTCGAACCTTTTTCACCGTTACCCTGCCGCTTTTGCGTTGGCCCATTCTCATCACGCTCATACTGCGTACCGTAGAAGCGATTCGTATTTTCGACATCATCTTCATCATGACCCGGGGAGGCCCGGCGAACCGGACGAAGCTCACCACCTTCTACGTGTGGGAGGTGGCCTTCAAGCATCACCGCATGGGGTTCGGCTCAGCACTCGCCTATCTCGTCGCACTGCTCATTGTGCTGTTTGTGATCCTCTATTTTAGAACGGTTAAAAGAGAAATAGAAATGTGAGCCTGGGGTTTTTTACATGTCATTGAAAAAGAAGAAGAAAGCACGGATAGGGCTCTATATCTTCATTGTGGTCGTGCTCGGCGTAACGCTCTTTCCCTTCTACTGGATCATCAACATGAGCCTGCAGTCCAACATTCAGCTCTTCGACTTACCGCCCCATTTTGCACCTCCCACACCTACTTTTGAGAACTTCAGGAGCGTGCTCTTCGAGGAGCGGGGCATGATGAAGTTCTACCAGGCCGTGTATAACACCCTCATCGTTGCCTCCCTCACCATGGTGATCTGCGTCATGGTCGGAAGCATCACCGGCTATGCGCTCGCACGGCTGCGTTTCAAATGGGGCATTTTCATTCTTTTCGGTCTTATCGGCACCCAGATGGTGCCGCCCCTCACCGATCTCATCCCCCTGTACGTCATCTTCAGCCGCTGGCTGAAACTCATTGACACCAAGGCGACGCTCGTCATTGGGTATACGGGATGGCTGCTCCCCATATCGGTGTGGATACTATATGGATACTTCCAGACCATTCCCAGGGACCTGGAGGACGCTGCGCGCATCGACGGGTGCACGAGGATGAAGGCCCTGTTCCGCGTGGTGATGCCCCTCTCCGCACCGGGGCTTGCAGCCACGGCGATCTACGTGTTCATCTCTTCCACCAACGAATTTCTCTTCGCCATGATCTTTGCGAGCACCTACCGGGCAAAGACCATTCCGGTCGCCCTTGCCGATATGGTGGGTAAGTACCAGATTAGATACGGCGATATGACAGCCGGCGCCGTGATCGCCGCCATATTCCCCGTAGTACTGGCCCTCATATTCCAGAAATACTTGGTGCGAGGTCTCACCGCTGGTGGTATCAAGGGTTGAGAGGCCCCATGACTTCTCGTGAAAGAGTAGTAACGGCGCTGCATCACGAACAGCCCGACCGGGTGCCCATCGATCTGGGCGGCTCCATATCAACAAGCATCAACGCCATGGCCTACGGGCGTCTGAAGGCGCATATCGGTATGAGCGACCCCAGGCCCCGGGTAAGCAACATCGTGCTCTTCGTGCCCGAACTGGACGAGGAGATCCGGCATCTCTTCCGCGTCGACGTGGTTGCGCTCGACCGACTCGAAGCGGCGCCGGGGATCCTGCGGAACGGCAGATGGAAGCAGCTTTCCCTTCCCGACGGCGAACAGGGCCTCTTCCCCTGGGATTTCGAACCAGTGATCAGAGATGATGGAACATGGGAGCTGCTTCATGAGGGTGTGTTGAAGGGAGTGCTCAGCCCTGAGACCGGGTCCTTCGTGCCGGCTTATTTCCCCCTTCGCAGTGCGACCATGGAGGAGCTCGAGGAGTTCGAGTTTCCCATCATCGATGAACCGGAGCTCTGCTATCTCAGAGAAAGGGCAAGAGACCTGTACGAAAACACCGAATGCGCCGTGTTCGGCTGGCTGGGTGGAAGCATCTTCGAGGAGACCCACTATCTCATGGGTTTCGAGGAGGTCATGTATAGGCTTGCCGGAGAACGAAAGTTCATGGAACGGCTGTTCGATCGCCTCGCAGAGCAGGTGATGTTGAATGCAGAGAGTTACCTCGGGGCGGTGGGAAAGTATATCCAGGTGATCGGGTTCTACGATGACTTCGGGATTCAGACCGGGCCTATGATTTCACCCGCCCTGTTCCGCGAACTCATCAAGCCCCGCCTCAGGGAGGTGTACAGACGCGTGCACGAACTCTCAGATGCCTTCATCTTCCTGCACTCCTGCGGTTCGGTGTATCAGTTCGTGGATGACTTCATTGAAATCGGCGTCGATATCCTCAATCCAGTCCAGACCTCAGCATCCGGCATGGAACCTGCACGGTTGAAGGAGGAGTTCGGCGGGCGGATCAGCTTCTGGGGTGGGGGCTGCGACGTACAGCGGGTGTTACCCCTGGGAACGCCCGGGGAGGTGCGAGTCGACGTTCGCAGGAGGGTTGAAACGTTCGGAGCAGGGGGCGGTTTCGTCTTTGCGCCGATCCACAATATACTGGCCGATGTGCCGCCTGAAAACATCGCTGCCATGTACGAAGAGGCCTCGCGTGTATAGGATCGGACTGGGAGCCTGCAACATGGTATATGCTGCTCGGGGGATTCGCTGGTCGAATGTTAGTAAAGGTTTGATTAATTAGAGCGAATATCGAGTTTCATACATCGGTATAAAAATGTAACGTACTCTTTTAGATTACACGGTAATCTTCGAGAACTTTGGTTAAAAAGCATAATTTTCTTTCAGTTTTAAACCATAAAATAGTTACTTTTCCAGATAAAGATAAAAACTCGACTAGCGAAGCGATTTCTTTATATCTCTTTACCTATTTTTAAAGTTCGACCTAATTAGTCGCACTCGACCTAATTAGTTTAGAGCTCTTTGCTTTGACCAAGTCATATTTTATATGGAGTTATCACCAAGAACTAATTTCATGAGAAGGGGAGTACGCGATATGGATGCGAAGAAGGTCATCGTGGCGCTGGGGAGCCCTCGAAAAAGCGGCAACAGTTCAGTTCTTTCGAAGAAGGTCATGGAGGGGGTGGAGTCTGCGGGTGGGACACATGAAAGCTTCTTTCTCCACGGTATGAACATCAAACCATGTACCGCCTGCGATGAGTGCCTCAAATCCATGGATCGTTTCTGCGTCATCAAGGATGACATGGAGACCCTGTACCCGAAGATACTCGAGGCCGGAGCCCTGGTATTTGCATCTCCGGTGTACTGGTTCACCTTTTCAGCCCAGACCAAGCTCTTCATGGACAGGCTCTATGCCTTTCTCGGCCCTGAGGGAAACAGCCTGAAAGGCAAGCGTATAGGTATCGTGCTCACCTACGGCGACACCGACCCCTTCACCTCGGGAGCGGTCAATGCGCTGCGTACCTTCCAGGATGCCTTCGCCTACACAGGGTCGCCCATTGTCGGTTCCGTGTACGGCAGCGCCATGGATGTGGGTGAGATAGCCCAGAATGAAGAGCTGCTCGATGAGGCTTACGAGCTCGGGAGAAGGCTCGTGCAGTAGAGAGACCATCCGGAACGGTGGAAATATCAGGGATAAATCAACCCTGTAAGGCGAATACACGCGCATGTGAAAATCTAAGCATTCGTTGTTCATGAAACGTGGCGCATAGATACGTACCAGAGGAGGAGAGCAGATGCGACTCTACACGCTCAGAGAGCTGCACACCTGGTGCAGCATCCCCTATGACGCTTTGGAAAATCACCAGGACCGAAAGATACCGTTCCGTCTTGTGAAGGATTCCGGGGAAATGGGAAAGATCATGGCCGAGGAGCTCGTTGACCTCATCGAGTCAAACAACAGGGCAGGCTGGGAGACCCGCGCCATCATTCCCTGTGGTCCGAGCTGCTGGTACAGGCCCTTCACAGACCTCGTGAACAAGCGCGGGGTAAGTCTGAAGAGCCTTGTGGTGTTCCACATGGACGACTGTCTCGACTGGCAGTGCAGGTTTCTGTCTGAAAACCACCCTTACAACTTCAGGGCAGTCATGGAGCGGGTATTCTATAATCCGGTCCACGATGAGCTGTGTGTCCCCGAGGGGCAAAGGGTCTGGCTTCGACCCGATACCATCGATGAAGTGCGTGAGAGAATATACGCCGCACCGCTCGACATCACCTATGGCGGCTGGGGTCAGGACGGTCACATCGCCTACAACCAGGCGCGGCGCGATCCCTTCAGCCAGCTCACAATTGATGAGGTGAGGAACTCCAGCATCCGCGTGCAGATGAACAGCATCGACACCATCATTACCCTCGCGCAGCGCTCGTTCGGCGTCGCCTACCAGTTCGTACCGCCCATGTCGGTCACCCTCGGAGTGAAGGAGTGCCTTTCGGCGAGGAAAGTGCGGCTTTTCAGCGACACGGGGACCTGGAAGCAGACCGCCCTACGGGTCGCTCTCTTTGGTCCTGTCACACCGGAATACCCCATGACTCTGCTGCAGGAGCACCCCGACGCCCTGCTCACGGCAACGGTCGACACGGCACGGCATCCCATCAGCGAACATCCGGAGTGGGACCTGGGAATTGAAGAGCAGGTATGAGATGATTTCATACCATGATCAATACGCGTGTGGTAATAATGAAACAGATCCTATCTCTCAACATAGATATCCGATCCTGTCGCTACCGGGCCCTGATCGGCACAGGGGGAATCGGCTCAGGAAATTTCTTCGCCCTGAAGGGTAACGGCACCCTCGGCCGTGAGGAGAGCAGGAGCGGCCGTTTCATCGACCGGCGAGACTACTGCAAGCTCCACATCGTGTCCCACTATGTGCAGACCCTGCTGGGGCCCGATTTCAGGACCATTCCCATCGGCAGGGTGGGTGATGACAGACCAGGCCGGGAATTGTATGCCGAGATGAAAGAAGCTGGTCTCGATCTTTCCCATGTGGAGAAGGTTCCTGGAGAACAGACACTGTTTTCGTTCTGCTTCATCTACCCCGACGGCTCGGGAGGGAACCTCACCACCGACGATTCCGCCTCGTCAGGTGTGACAGCCGATGTGGTGGACAAAGCTGAAGGGGTTTTCAAAGAATATGCATACCGCGGCATAGGGCTTGCCGTTCCGGAGGTTCCGCTGGAGGCACGGTTCAGGCTCCTGGAGCTTGCCACCCGATACTCCCTGTTTCGTGTCGCATCATTTACCGCCGGTGAGATACGGGAGATCGGGAAGTCCGATGTGTTGAGGAACATAGACCTGCTCGCCCTGAACCTCGAAGAGCTGGCACAATTCGCGGGGATTGATGTCGGAAGAACGGAGGATGAAGGGGTGGTACGGCAAGGGGTTGAGGTCATGGGCGAGTGCTACCCGAATATTGCTCTTACCGTTACCGCAGGAGCCGGGGGAAGCTGGTCATGGGACGGGAAAGAACTGTCCTTCTTTCCTGCATGCGAGACCGGGATGAAGAGCACTGCCGGTGCTGGAGACGCCTTCCTCGCCGGCGTCATTGCAGGACTGATTGCCGGGCTTGACCTTCCAGAGGCGCAGCAGCTCGGCACACTCGTGGGGTCGCTTTCCGTAACCTCTCCCCACACCATACACAGGGGGATTAACCGGAACAGCCTGAGGGAATTCCTGTTGAGCAGGCCAACCAGGTTTTCATCGGGTGTTCGAGCATTACTCGACAAGTGATTTCTGACCCGGTCAATCTTCACACCAAATCCTCATACCTCGTTTGTGTGATCGCGATAGCAGCGGTCCGGAAGTTCTCCTGGGAAGTATCGAGCTGCACGTGCTGGGAGCGGTTGGGTTTGTTTCAATTTTTTAACGAAAAGAGCTTCTTTTCCCGGTTAGATAAAAAATTCGACTCGCTGAGCGCGAGCGAAGCGATTACTTTGTAATTCAAACTTTTTATGAAAAACGATTAAAAATTGTTGACAAAGTGCGGGTATTCATTATAATGGCAGTCATTCGAATGACCATTGGTAATACAGTCGTGGATGGGAGTGTTTCCTACAATCCGCTCTATCTCCAGGTCAAAGATGTGCTTCTGAAGCGCATTGTAGATGGGATATACAGACCGGGAGAGCACATTCCCAGCGAGTCGAAGCTCGCGGCCGATTTTGGCACGAGCATCTCCACGATTCGTCAGGCCGTGTCCATACTCGTGTCCGATGATTATCTGGTGAAGCGGCAGGGCAAGGGTACGAGAGTCTCGGAGCGGAAGATTAAGCTCTCATTTTTAAGCTGGGTGGTGGAATCGAAGCTCGGATTAAAAATCATCAGGGATATGGTCGCTCTGTTTGAACAGAAGCATTCCGGCGTCCAGGTCGAGGTCATACCGACCACATACCCTGAAACGAGGAAGACCCTCCTGAAGCTAATCACTTCAGGCAATGCGCCGGATGTGGCGCAGATCGTATCGCACTGGACGAGCTATTTCGCGTCTATGGGTGCCTTTGAACCGCTCAACGGTTATCTGAATGGGAGTAACCTTGAAAATCGGTTCATGGACAAGGACCTGCTCGGCGGAACATATTTGAGCAGACTCTATGCAGTTTCCTGGGGGCTGTGCCCGATTGCACTTATTGTCAACAAGAAAGTCCTCCAGGATGTCGGTATCGATCATATCGACTTTCAGACAACCCTAGACGATTTCTTCAATATATGCAGCACCATGAGTTCTGTGTATGCGGGTGAGGACAAATACTGCTACGGTCTCTGCAAATCCGATGACGAGGTTGATTTTCTCAGGATCTACACCTTCCTACAGGCTTTTCATGGAGGATTTGTGGATGAACACGAGAACGTGATCTTCAATTCAAAGGAGAATATCGCAGGGTTTACATGGTTAAAGAGATTCGTCAGGGAAACGAAAATATTTACCTCGGACATATATACGATCAGGAAGCGTTTTGCACGGGGAGATATTGCCTTCATTTCTGATGGGCCGTGGATAAAGTATATACTCGAGGAAATAACAGGGGAGGAATTCGACCGTAACTTCAAGGTGGTATTAAACCCTGTTCGCTCCAGTATGCCTTCCTATTCGTGGTGTTACAACCACGCCCTAGCTATATGCTCGCAGAGCAAGAATAAACTATACGCGGTGAAGTTCATTGAGGAAATCACAAGTGACGAGAAGATCAGCAACTTCTACTACACCACCGTCGGGCATCTTCCTGTACAGCGACAGTATATGGAAGAACCGATCTATGCAAATGACTATTTCTACGCATACAAGAAGCAGCTCGAGAACACGACGGTCATCAATGCCCAGAATGCGATGTTCGAAAAGGCGATGGTGCTCTGTCAGGACGCAGTGCGAAAGATACTCTTCGAGGATGCGGATATCGAGAGGGAGCTGAACGAAAAACAGTACTACCTCAAGATGCTCTACTATGGCTGAACCTTCTCTGAACATGCATGTCCAATGGAAAGGAGGTGATGGAGAGAGAACAGAGGGTAACAGGCTCCAAGAAACGTTTTCCATTCAACCATTCTGTAAGGAGGGTACAAGAACATGATGAAAAAGATTCTTGTCGTTATCGCCGTGTTGTTGATTACCTGTACCACCGCCTTTGCCAGTGGCGGCAAGGGTGCGGCAGAGAAACCGGAAAAGCTCACCATCGTGGTGTACGAGCCGGTCGAGGCAAATGGGATGACGGAGTTCGGAAAAGTTTTTACGGAGAAGTACGACATCGAGGTCGAGGTATTTACCGTTCCATGGGCAAATCTGCACGAGAAGATCATTGCCGACCTGACCGCAAAGACAGGTACCTATGATCTCATCGCTATCCCGGGGCTCTGGTCGCTCGAGTTCATCTACGCGGGGTATATCGAGCCTCTTGACACCTATTGGGAAAACCCGGATTTACCGTCCTTCGATATTGAGGATTACCCACAGGACATCGTGAACCTTGTGGCAGATGATGACCATGTGTACTGGATCCCGCACCATGCCACAACCCAGATCCTCTTTTATCGAAAGGACCTCTTTGAAAAAGAGAAGCTGAAACCGCCCGATACATACGACGACCTGTTCAGGATTGCAGAGATTTTCACCAATAACCCGAAATATCCCGGTGTGTACGGCTTTGCAACCACCCCCAAGCAGGGGGAATGGGCGTCGAGCACGTGGAGCACCTGGATCTGGTCGTGGGGAGGAGACTACTTCGACAAGAACTGGCACTGCATCTTCAACAATGCCAAGGGGGTGGCCTCTCTGGAGGCCTACGCCGAGGCAGTCCAGAGATTTGCGCCGCCCGACTGCCCAAACTATGGGAATGAAGAAGGCGGAGCCGTGATGCAGCAGGGCAGGGTCGCCATGCTCCAGATGTGGCCCTACCTCGCCACTGCCATGCAGGACCCTTCCCAGTCGAAGGTCGTCGGGAAGGTCGGGTACGCACCCATGCCGAAGAAAGAGTTGAGGTTTCCGCGCCTGGGATCCTGGGGACTCACCATTTCCAGTTACTCCAAAAACAAGGAGTGGGCATGGCGGTATATGGCAGAGTTCAACAGCAAGGAGAACGTTGAAACGATTCAGAGAGCAGCCGGTATGCCGATCTGTCGTACGAGCGTGGCCTCTGTGATTGCAAAGGAGGACCCACTCTTCAAGGCAGTGTTCGAGAGCTTCGAGCACACGAAGGAGCGGCCCGGTATCCCTGAGATCACGCAGATTATCGATGTATGGGGACTCGCGGTATCGAGGGTTGTGATCGGCGATGCGGACGCCCAGACTGCGCTCGACGAGGCTGCCGAAGAGATCGAGGTGATACTTCGTGACGGAGGTTACATAAAAGACTGAAAATCTCAGGCGTACTATACGGGATTTTCTCATTTACAGTGGGCTCCGCTCTCAGAGAAAACCCGCTTCGAGGACGGACGGGCTCATAGAGCGAGCCCACTCATGAAAAGAATGTGGAGAGATGAGGACGCGGGGTGACGGGAATCACCTATTGGACCTATCTCACCGGGGAAAAAGCGGAGAAAAAGCGATGGAACAGCAGAGAGAGAAAGGGATAAGCTCGGAGAGAAGGCAGAGACGCATCACGCCATACCTGATGCTTGCGCCGCTTCTTATCGGGTTGTTTATCCTGGTGTACTACCCCCTTTTTACGACGATACGCTTGAGTTTTTTCCGCTATGCGTGGAACAAACCACAGGCAGGCATGAAATTCGTTGGATTTACGAACTACAAGAGGATTTTTACCGATGGGAAGGAGTTTTGGCCGTCCATGGAGAATACGGGAAAATTTACTGCGATCTCGACTTCGCTCTGTATTCTCATTGGACTCGGTTTGGCGCTTTTCGTGGACAGAGAGTTCAGGGGAAAAACGGTGTACGTTTCTCTGCTTTTATTACCTACGATGATTGCGCCGGTTGTCTCGGGACTGATCTGGAAGTTCATGTTCGACGGGCTCTTTGGTGCAGTCAATTATTTCATCGGCCTGTTGGGAATTGAGCCGGTCGCCTGGCTCAGCAGCAAGAAAACAGCGCTCGGGTGCGTGCTCGTTGCCGATATATGGCAGTACAGTCCCTTCGTTTTCCTGGTCATGCTCGCATCCCTGCAGGCGATTCCCATCGATCTCTTTGAAGCGGCCAAGATGGATGGTGCTTCCGGTTGGAAGCTCTTCTTCAGGCTCAAATTACCCATGATACTACCCCAGCTGCTTCTCGTCGGTGTCATCAGGCTCATGGATACCTTCAGGATTTTCGATCTCATCTATCTCATGACGAACGGGGGTCCCGCAGGTTCAACCCAGACAATCGGGTTTCTCACATATCAGCGGACTTTCAGGCACTTCAAGATGGGGGAGGGGGCGGTGATCGCCTTCTTCACGCTGGTTGCGGTACTCGTGATGTCCTGGTATTTCATCAAATCCCTGCTTGAAAATGCGAAAGGATTGGCGCGATGAAAAGAAAGGGCACGACAGAGACGGAATTGCGGTGGTCGCGGGGAGTTCGGATCACCAAGCGTACACTCTTCTACATCGCTCTCACCATTGTCACGCTCCTCTTTTTGATGCCCTTTTGGATTATATTGACCACCTCGCTGAGAAGCCGTTTGGAAACCTTCAACGATGTGGTGGTTCTCTTCTTCAAACCCACGATAGAACACTACGTACGTGTTCTGGCGGAGGAATATTTTCCCCGGTACTTTTTCAATTCCTTCATTATTGCCAGTTCGGTGACCGTTCTCGTCTCCTACCTCGGAGCGCTCACCGCCTTCACCCTTACCCGGTTTCTGTTCAGAGGGTATCGAACGGTGGCCATCGGCATCATTGCAGCCAGGATGTTTCCTCCCATCGCATTACTGCCCGCGTTCTTTCTGCTCGCCTCGCGGCTGCATCTCGTCGACACGAGGGCTGTGGTTATTTTCGCGCACACGGCATACGGGCTTCCCTTTATCGTGTTCATGATGCTCGGCTTCTTTTATGCGGTGCCCCGCGACCTTGACGAGGCGGCGCGAATCGATGGGTGTTCCTGGTTCGGAGTTTTCAACCGGGTGCTCCTTCCCAATGTTGCGCCTGGACTTGCCGCTGCTGCGATTCTCTCGTTTGTCTGGTCCTGGAACGAATTCCTGTTTGCGCTCGTGCTGACGCGGGCCACCTCGAAGACCCTGCCCGTCACGGTCTCCGAGTTCTTGACCTTCACCCAGGTCGACTGGCAGGGACTCACGTCCATGGGGACCATACTCATCGTTCCGGCGGTGATCATAACCATTTTCGCCCAGAAGCACCTCGTGAGGGGTCTCACAGCAGGAGCAGTCAAGGCATAGCGCACAGGATGGGGCAGAGGAAGGTGCCGTTACTGAGCGAACAGTTTCGTGTCAAATTTCATCATTCGATACGGTTATGACGAAACGAGAAGTTGTGAGAAGGGCGCTGCTCCACGAGCGTCCCCCCTATGTTCCCTGGTCCTTTGGTTTCACCGTCGAAGCGCGGCAGAAGCTCATCGAGCACTTCGGGGAGGAGGATCTGGAGGATGCGCTTCAGAACCACATCCTCATTCTGGGCAGCGAAATCGGTTTTTTCGAGGACGTGGAGCCGAACCTGGTCCAGGACGTATTCGGTGTGGTGTGGGACCGGAGCATAGACAGGGACATAGGGAACGTGCGTGGATGCGTCTTGTCCGAGCCCACACTCGAGAACTACGAGTTTCCCGATCCCCTTGACCGCCGCTTCTTCGACGATATTCCCGACAGGATCGAGCGCTTCGGCGATCGCTTTCGCGTCTTTTCCATCGGTTTCTCATTGTACGAACGGGCCTGGACATTGCGGGGTATGGAGAACCTGCTCATGGACATGGTGCTGCATCCCAGTTTCGTGCATGAACTACTGAACCGAATCGCCGATTACAACATTGCTCAGTTGCGTGCAGCTCTCATGTACGACATCGACGCTGTGTACTTCGGCGACGACTGGGGCCAGCAGCGGGGTCTCATCATGGGGCCTGAATCCTGGCGCACCTTTTTCCGCCCCGCACTCGAGCGTATGTACAAGGTGGTGAGGGATGAAGGAAAGTTCGTGATGATTCACTCCTGCGGCGACGTGGACGAGCTCTTCGAAGACCTCATCGAGATGGGTCTCAACTGCTTCAACCCCTTCCAGCCCGAGGTCATGGATGTGTTCGGCCTTTTCGAGCGATACCGGGGCAGGCTTGCATTCCATGGAGGGCTTTCGACCCAGCGGACCCTCCCCTACGGCACGGTGGAGGATGTGAGGGACGAGACGCGCCGCCTCCTGGAAGCGGGGAAAGACGGGGGATACATCTTTGCCCCTGCCCATGATGTG
>Ga0209427_10008431_pt1 | contig 11600 bp, 10 predicted proteins | sample DeeMarSWOR136_30_FD_187465 | JGI IMG/M metagenome (GOLD analysis project Ga0209427, IMG submission 187465) | Marine sediment microbial communities from White Oak River estuary, North Carolina - WOR-1-36_30 (SPAdes) (version 2) | ecosystem: Environmental > Aquatic > Marine > Intertidal zone >... | reverse complement strand
AAAAATGTTCATAATGCTTCACAATAAGTAGCTGATTTAGAGACAGAGCCAACTTTACCAAGGTTGTGGTTCAGGTGGTTCTAGCAATTGCTGCTGTCCATGCTTTGCCACGAGAACTGCGACGACGCCAATAATCGCCGCTATGACAGTGACACCTATCAACACAGTTAAAAACAGCGGTATCACTGTTGCGCTTTTTGCCGAACTCATTGCGCCTGTGTAAAACTCGTTACCTGACCAGCCAGCTCGGATAGCATGTGAGCCTGCTGTTTCAGCTATCCAAACGTATTCAAAACGTCCATTGGACTGCGTCACCACTGTGCCTATAACCGTCCAAGCTGCACTGTTAATTTTCGCGTAAAGCGTTACGTTCTCGTTCGAGATTTCAGGGACAAGTTGACCGCCGATAATTATTGCACTGTTTTGAAAAGAAATGATTGGTGAAACTTCCAGCGACAAAACGCTTGGCTCCATTGCTGTGAAGCTTGCGGAAACCTGTCCAGGCGCCACTTGCTCCGCGTCTTCGAGAGTGACTACTTCAGCGGAGACTTGCTTCAAATCGGCTGGGCACTCGCCAACTCTCCACCCCTCTTTCCAGTTTCCACCTGTGCACTCTGCAACATAATATCTTGTGTTATTATGTGTAACATAGAACACGGTATCCCTAGCATCTTCTGGGGCACTGGAAAGGTGCACTCCAATGTTCATGTGACCTTGCTCTTCATAATACAAAAGCACCACATCTAGGCCACCAGCCTTCAATACTGAGGCAGTGATGAATGAGAAAAGGTCGCAGTCGCCTTGGCTGTCCACCATTGTTTCAACGGGGAATTTCGCTGGTGTGGTCTCCAGATAGGTTATTTGGTGCACTATCATAAGCACTCCGTTGGTGAAGTCTTCCTCGTCCTGATAGATTTCCCAGAGTCGGTCGGCTATAGGCTGCAAAGCGTATGGCGTCACGAAATTCGGAAAGCCTGCGCTTGATGTTAATCTGTGACTTTTTTCCACGTAATACTCTTGCAAATATTCAGAAACGATCACATTAAGCTCGTAAGTTACGTTGCCTTCTGGCTGGTTTAAGAGTTGGTACGAGAGTATGTGGTTCTGCGCCATACCGAGTGAGACTGTGGAGAGTAGGATGAGCGCTGTAGTGAGTAGTATTGTGGTTTTTAATTCCCTAGATCTCATTCTTTCTCGTATATTAATACTCACGACTTATTATTAGGCATTATGCACAACAGATTACTACAGAAAATACCTAACATCAATCACCCATAAACTACGACCCTGCCACCAATCTCTCTTATCAAACCAGAAAGCTGCAGTATAGCTTCCGCAATTTTCTCCTCTAACCTTTCCTCCTCATCCGCCGTGGTGGAAAAGTGAATCTCCATGTGTGGCTGATCTTCCCTACCTTTCGGATGCGATTTTATGTAAACACCCGGATTACCCTGCATAACTTTGTCAATAAGCGGGGCCAAACTTGACTCCATAACACCGTCAACATACACGCTTTTTTCATAAAAAACGCTCTTACCAGACGCCTGCTCAAGCAACGGCACTACGGTTTCTTTAAAGATGGATTTCATTTCCGAAGGAACACCTGGCAACGCAATCAACACTGTTTCCTCCAGATCTACTCGAACGCCAGGCGCAGTTCCAACAGGATTCGGAATAGGCTCAGCTTTTTCCGGTAACCTTGCCATCTTTATTCGCGCTTGCGTTAGTTCAACTTTCTCCGCTCCTCTTTCCATTGCGTATACTTTGTATTTTTCCCTGACCATTTTCAGTGCTTCATCGTTGACTGTCAGTTTATAGTCCAGTGCTTCTGCTATGCCTTCTAACGTTTTATCATCAAAAGTTGGTCCCATCCCTCCAGTGGAAACCATAAATTGTGGTTTGCGACTAAGTGCCTCACGGAATGCATTTGCGATTTCGGTTACGTCGTCAGCTACAACCGTAACGCGCTTAACCGTTATTCCCAGAGCAGTTACCACTTTGGCTATCCACTGCGCGTTCGTGTTTAATGTTTTTCCAATTAGCAGTTCATTGCCCACGCAGATCATCTCCATGTCTCTGACCATAATCCTCACGTTTCAGAAGGCTCTTTTTATTAAGAACAATGAGTGGGCTGTTCTTTATACTGTTTACTAACCGACCGCACATGAGAATTAAGTTGAGCGGTTACTTTTTCTTGCTTAGCCACCATTTTAGGTATTCTTTTCTCTCTTTTTGCCTTTCTTCTTCAGCTGATTCCAATTTGGGTCTCAGTTTTTCTCGCAGCTCCCACAGTTCTTGTTGCGTCACCGACAAGCCGCAGCTTTTACAGATATAGTGTTTGGTGGCTATCGCGTACTGCATGTCTCCACCACATTCTGGACAATACCGCATGTTTCTTTTCACTCAAAGTTTTCTATGAGTAAAACGCGAAATGAAAGATATTAGTCTTCGCTCTGTTTTAAACATCTTCGCTTGGTTCAACTTGCCTATTCGGTTGCTTGAAATGGAAAGAGGAAGTTTTGAGGGAGCTATCTCCATATGAAGGGGATGCAACTTCCACCCTCCGCTCGCCTTGAGGAAATTGCCAATGTGGAAGAGAGCAAGCTGTCTTCTGCGCGTGGTGAAACGCTTTACTCTACGAAGTTTTGGTCAAAATAACTAACACAATAGCGCCCACGATACTGATCACAGCAATAAGCACCAACCAGAAGAGATTGGCCGTCATTCCGAATACGTAATGTTCAATTCTTACCTCTAAAGTAACAAGCTTCCTCTCAGCGTCATCTTGGTTGATGAAATGCAAAGTATATTGACCCTTCTCCGTGGACACAAAACTGAAGCTAAATGTTCCTTGTTCTCCAAAATCCGCTATGGTGCCATTTGGCGAAACTATTGAAAAACCAATTGTATTCGCTTCTGCTGCCCAAACAGTGCTAAATTTGATTAGCACTTGGTCATCCACTGACAAATTAATCATGCGCGATACATCTTCACCTGCTTCTATCCAGAAAGAGGAGGTTACAGTTGCTTGAGCAAAACCAATGAGGCTGACTACAATTATGAATGAGATCAAGAATGGAAAGATTTGTGACTTTCGAAGCATTGCATTATATCTAAAATTAAATGCCAGCCAATAACACTTATGAATTCACAATACACACGGCACGGTGGACAGAGGACAACGATGAAAAAAGGGAAATTTGTGTGGGAGAAATCGCCATTCCAAGGGCGAGTATTAGTCTTCGCTCTGTTTTCTACAGTTACATTCATTCCTTTTTCTAATTGCGGATGATGACTCTACTATGTGGATTATTGAGCGAGTTTCTGCTTAGACTATTTTCGGGCGATATCCAGTTCCGCTTGACCCCAATCTATAGCCAAGGGTTTTGAACGGACGGATTTGAAGCCAAAGCGAAGGATAGAATCGGCTCTGCTAAACGTGAGCGTAGATGCGGTCGGTTGTGTACCTTCCCGTCTCCATTTCCTCTTCTATCTCCCGTAGCAGCAGTATCCGCTTAAACGTGGGCGGGTGAGTAGCGAACCAACTGTTCATTGTCACCCATGTGGATTTCGATTCCCGTTCCATCGCTAGTTGTAGTTCTCGCTCGTCCAAGACACCGTCCTTGTCCAAATCGTACTCGTTCTTGTTTTCCATGACTTCGCTTATCTCCTGTTTCGCCTGCGATGGGTCCCCAATGTATAAGGCTCTTGCACCTTCAGGCGCTTTGGGAGAGATAGATAAGCCGTAAGTAATTTTGGCGAGTCCGCTTTCAAGGCTTCGCGGCGAACCAGTCAAATAAGCCGAATAAGCGTCGGCATAGTGCTCGCGGAGCCGACTCAACCTCATCACCGCAAGGAACGTAACTATGTAAACTATGAACGAGACAGCACCCACCGCTACCAGCAACACGCCCGCGTTTCCCTCATTCTTGCTCCTTCTCCTCGAATACGAGCTATACACTCCAGCCCGAAACGCCATCTGAGCAATTATATACGCCATTAACGGCAACGCTGAAAGCACCGTCATCACAATGAAGTCCTTGTGCTTTATGTGACCAAGCTCATGCGCTATCACCCCGCGAACCTCGTTCTGATTCAAGCTTCTCAACAAGCCATCATGCACAGCCAACGTGGCACTGCTGGCGCTTCTACCGAAGACAAATGCGTTTGGCGTGTTGTTAGGAACCGTGGCAACCTTCGGCATAGGCACCCCACTTTTTTCTGCAAGCTCTCTAACGGTGGATTCAAGCCACGGGTTCTCCTCAGGCCTTAGATAATGCAGGCGCGCGGTAGCTGCCACAATCGCGGGACCCACCAAGTACTGGAAAAGTATGAACAGAGCTATGCCGCCCAAGACAAGAAGTAATCCTGCCCACAGGTCTAAGCCGAAAACGTAGTATTGCAGGAGGGATATGATTCCGAGCAGAAACAGACCAAATATGAAAGAGGCCATGAATATCGAGGTTCCCATTGCAAACTTTAGTTGCGACAACCGAGCCAAACACGCACAGCTCCTGCTACTGAAATTGTCAACTAAATATGAAATTAAGTCTTTCTACAAAAAGATAATCTGCACACGATGCAGATGGACTGGATGCCCATGTAAAATGAGGAGAATGGTGGTTTTAGATGGGATAGGCTCCGCATACTTTGCAAAACTGAATATTTGTCTTCACATAGCTTTTACAGTATGGGCATTGGATTCCGCCGTTGTCGGGGTAGACTTCCTTGGGTTTTCCGAAGATTTTCCTGAAGTGCTCATAGTAAAGCAGTTGCTCCTTGTCTTGTATTTTCACATCGTCTTCTGTGAGAATCTTTGCCTTTTTCTCCTCGAATTCGGCGTCTGGAATCATGTCGTTGAAGTATGTGCGTAACACTTCGGTGCCTGTTCCCGCCTCAAGGGGCGCTTTCGGTCTCCAAATGATTTTTTTTGGGATTACGTCTTCGTAAGCTTTTCTCATTATCCATTTGCCGTATTTCACGCCTTCGTGCATGTTAATCTTGAATTTTATTGGCAGCTTTTTCGCCCAGTCCATGAACAAGGGGTCCAAGTAGGGGACTTTGATGGTCATTCCCAGAGACTCCGCCATGGGTATCGAAGAGAAGCCCATTTCCGCCCACATCTCCTTCTGCTTCTGGGCAAACTCCTCCTCGGACAGGTGGAATTGCCAAGGGTAGCCAAAAAGCTCGTCTAAGGCGTCGCCTGTAAAAACGCTCTTTAGGCCTTTTTTCTTAAAAAAAGTCAAGCCTATGTAGACTGGCATGCTGTTTCTTATTTCCATAGGGTCAAACTTTTTCAGCGCTTCTACCACTTTTGGTGCGTTGCTGAGGACTTCGTCGCGACCAAATACGTGGGTTTCATGGTTAAGTTTCAGGAAAGCCACCATTTTTTTCACGTACTTTGTGTCCTTGGGGTTTCCATGCTTGAAATGCATTGTTAAGCAGGGGATGTTGGGTTTGTACTTCACTGCTTCGTAGGCTATGATTTGTGTGTCTGTTCCTGCTGAAAACAGCATGGCGTCAGCCATGTTTTTCTGTACAACCTTGTTCACTAAGGCTCGAACTTCCGGTAATAGCTTACCGCATTCTTGTGGGTTAAGTGTCAAATTACTTACCTCGCAATAACAGACTTGTCACCCCTCTGGTATTTAAATCTATCCGTATGAATATAAAAGCCATAAAAATATGAACAAATGTAAGAAAAATAGTTCAAACTTTGAATGAATTTATCCTATAATCGTGTTTTGCTCAATTTTTTGCTAAAAGAGTTAAGTTTAAAAGTTTTCAGGTTCCGTTCATATCGAAGGTCACTGTTTAGTGAACCACAACAGCGATTGCGCTATTAGGTGAACAGTCTGAAGGTAAGTCTAATCCATATGAAAGTCCGCGGCACCCTAAAAGGCAATCTCAAAGCAGCCTCAGCGGCAGTTCATAAAGCCGCTAAACAAAAGCCAGCGTTCATTGCGCTCCCAGAGTATTTCTCGGTTCCAAACAACATGGAGCATTTCACTTCTGCAGAAACAATCAGCGAAGTAACATACAACGAAACAATCCGCTTCCTCGTAGAAATCAGCAAAGGGCTTCCAGATATCTATGTTTTAGGCGGTACTGTGCTTGAAGAGGCCAGCCGCAAATTCTACAATACGAGTACACTGTGGCAAAACGGCTCTCTCATCGGAAAATACTGGAAACGAAATCCCATATCTACCGAGTTGAAAGCGGGCGTGAGCCGCGGTGACAAGCCAGCTGTCTTCACTACGAGCTACTGCAAAGTCGGCATGCTCGTCTGCGCTGACATGTTCGACCGGCCCACCATAAAAGCGGTTGTTGACCTAGGCGCGGAACTCGTGTTCCTGCCTGTAGCCGCCATGGGCACGCACCCGCACGTGAAGGGACACCCACTCACAGAGAAACTTGCCATTGAAAACGGCGTCTACGTGGTTAAAGTAGGCAATGTCAGCTCAAACGCCAGAGGCGGAAGAAGCGCCTTCATCACACCATGGGGCATAAGGCAAGAAGCCTCAGACGCCGTCAAAGATTCAGTAATGACGATCAATTTCGACATGCAGAAACTCAGAGAATACCGAAAATCTCTGAATAAATAATAGTCTTTGTTGAGTAGCAAGCGCTGACCCAGCATATTTGAATTCTAATAGTGGTTCATTGCAGAAACCTATAGACGCGTCTACCCAACGGCGCTTCTGCTCAGGCTATATAATTCCTTTAAAAAAGAGCCATAGTCTCCGAGACCACCACAGCACAGTATAAGCTCAGACAATCGATAAAGATAAATTTTCCACCCTTCAGAAGTGTAACTAACTCAGCACGGGTGAACAACATAATCACGGTGTTAATCGCTGTTACCGTCCTCATATTGGCTATAGCCTTAGACCTGCTTCTTGGTGACCCATCCCCAAACAACCCAGAGAAAACCGCGTTCAAGCTGCACCCAAGCGTGCTGATGGGCAAATTCACCAAAACGCTGGAGCCCCACTTTAAAAGCCCAAATCCGAAAACAGCCAAGCTGAAAGGGGCATTCTTAGCTCTGACAGTAATACTCACATTTACAATTCCCGCTTACTTTGTTTTATGGGCAATCTACACTTATCTCAGCCTCTTCGTCTACGCCTTCTTCGCCATAATCCTCCTCAAACTAACAATATGCATAAAACTCGAAACCGACTGGGCAAAAGCTGCAACTAAAGCAATAGAATCAGAAGACCTAACAGAAGCCAAAAAATACTCCCACTTCTCAAGAAGAGACGCTACAGACCTAACAGGCACACAAATCAGCTCAGCAGTGATCGAATCCATGGCTGAAAACCTCATAGACTTCAAACTATCCCCCATTCTCGCCTACACTTTCTTCGGCGCTACAGGCGTCATCGCATTCAAAGCCATCAACACCCTCGACGGTATGGTAGGCTTCAAAGACACAGAACACTTACACACAGGCTGGTTCAGCGCAAACCTAGACACAATAGTCAACTACCTCCCAGCCAGATTAACTGTAGTCCTCATAGTTTTAGCCTCAGCCATAATAGGCGAAGACTACAAAAACGCTTGGGCAATCGCCAAAAGAGATCACGCTAAAACCCCCAGCAGAAACCACGGATGGCCAATGGCAGCGATGGCAGGCGCCTTGCGTGTGCAATTGGAAAAACCTAGACAATACATACTCGGCGAACAAACTGAACTGCTTACTTCAAACAAAATACTGCGCGCACTGAAAATCAGAAACACAGCAATAATTTTATGCGTACTTTTTGTTCTGCCCATAATCTGGCTAACGAGATTATACCTGTTCCCCTATTAAACCTATCAAAAGAGCGCCCTAAGCACGAGACTGCCATATTATTGTTTTTCTATATCTCTGCTAAAACATGTGCTTTTTTCTCAGTGTTTTCGATTCTACAAAGTACATTTCTACAGCACTAAAGCAAACAACGCCATAGTTCTGGCTATCTCATTAGTCGCACCGAATATGTCTCCGTTTACTCCGCCAAAAATTCTTTTAGATGAAACTATCATCAATCCACCCACTAGAATGCCCAACGTTACAGCTAAAACGCCTCTCAGATCTAAAAGCAATACGCCAATGACCAGTGAAATGATGAGCGAAATTAAGTATAGACTGTGCCTTTTATTCATTGAATCGAGGAAGATTGAACCCAATCCTTTTTGTGAGGATGAGCCTTGCCAGGCACATGTGACCATGGCTAGTTTCGCTGAGGTTTCAGCTACTATAAGAGATTGAAGGATTACTTCAGGTTTCGTCAAAAATATGAACAGCAGCGTGCAGAGTGAAACAGTTATTGCCATAAAAGCTCCTGAGTGAGTGACAATCCAAGCGTGAGCAATCTTGATTTTTTCTTCAACTGATGCTTTTGCAATGCCTAACGCGTTGCCTACATCAACCAAACCGTCTAAATGCTGAAGCCCTGTGAGAACAAACAGAAAAGCAAGTGTCATAACGCTTGCAAGTACTTTAGTTAAATAGAAAAAGAAGGTACTTTGAGAACCAAAGAAAAACGTAGAATTCAAAAAGCTAAATAAAAATGACAGGAAATTATACGCTAATAACGAATAAAGCCCAACCAGAAATCCTATTAAAACAGCTATTACTGGAAAGAGAAACATAAAACGAGCCGAGGTCTCAACAAAACTTACGTCCTTCGTCGGTGATATAGTAGTTAAAAACGACATTAAATCCCTAAAGACCTTGAGGACGCCCATTCTGATTAAACCACAATAGCCTAAATAGCTAAATCATATAACGTTTATGGATTTTTTTAGATAAACCTTCATTCAACCACCAGATTAAGCAGCCACCGGTCTTCTATGTTACAAAAAGCTTATACCTAGCGGTGGCTAACTGTCTTAGCGATTCTCCAAGTGGAAACAAATCTGAACCAATTGACGGAGAAAAATGACAGTGAACATACCACGCGTCATTGTTGCAGGTCTCTACGGCGAGGGAGGTAAAACTACAGTTACCTCAGGGTTAATCGGAGCCTTAAAGAAAAAAGGACTGAAGGTTCAACCGTTTAAAGTTGGTCCCGACTACATAGATGGAGGCTACCACACCGCAGTAGCAAATAGACCTTCAAGGCACCTAGACCCTTGGCTCACATCATCACAGGCAGTATTGGAAATCTTCGAAAACGCTTGCAGAGATGCTGATGCCGCTATTATAGAAGGCTTTATGGGACTCTTCGACGGCATCACGCGCATAGTTGATGGTGCCCAGGATTTTGGAAGCACAGCGCAGATAGCCCAAATCCTAAAGGCGAATGTCGTTCTAGTTTTGGATGTTACTGGCATGCGAATGAACGCCGCCACCGTTGTTCATGGTTTCAAGTCGTTTAACGAAAAAGTAAAAGTCAAAAGTGTTATCCTGAACAATGTTAGAAGTCAGCAACAGGCAGAATGGATGAAACGAACCATTGAGTCAGCGACAAAAGTGCCCGTAGTTGGCTTAATTCCCTACAGCGACGAAATCTTTTTGCCTACTCGGCTTGGAGGTCTTATTCCTATTTCTGAAAAAGAAACGTTGAAGGCGACTTTGTCTAAGCTAGTTGAATATGTTGGAGAACGTATGGACATTGATAAAATATTTGATGTAGCAAAAGATGCAGAGGAACTGCCAGTAATAGACGGTGAAGTTTTTCCATCTCAGCCAAGGAGGAAAAAAGTTAGGCTTGGTATGGCATTTGACGAAGCCTTCAACTTTTACTACCCAACAAATATTGACCTCTTAAGGGCACATGGAGCAGAGACCGTGTTTTTCAGTCCTATTCATGATGAAACACTGCCATCGAACCTTGACGGTTTATATCTTCCAGGCGGTTTCCCTGATGTGATGGCAAAACAACTGACAAGAAATCAAACGATGAGAAAGAGCATTAAGGACGCAGCTGAGAATGGAATGCCAATATACAGCGAACATGGTGGTTCTTTGTATTTAACTAAATCTATCTCTGACACTGAAGGTTCAACTTTCCCAATGGTTGGAGCGCTTCCAGGAAAAGCTGTAATGGAAAAGAAACTTCAGGCGTTGGATTCCACGCTCATGAAAACAATTAATGACAATTTACTAAATCATAAAGGAAGCATTAATCACGGTCACGAATACCACTTTTCAAAAATCACAGATGTCCCAAAAGACGTTGAGTTTGCTTTCAAGATGTGCATCGGAAAGGGTATCGACGGAAAGCATGAAGGATGGATGGAACACAACGTCATGGCACTGCATGGGCACCTTAACTTTGCCTTTAGCAGAGAATTTGCTGAAAACCTAATCAAACATTGCGAACAGTATCGCCACAAATAAAAGAATTATAATTTTTCTTAGCTGGCAGAATTTGAAAAGCCTTATTTCTTCGGTCTTAGAAAAACCTCTTTGCTGTCCATATAGAGCCAAGACCACTTTCTTGCTTTATAGATTTCCTTGTTAAATTTACCGATTTCTATGGTTTCTTTGAAGAATGGTGCATCCATAACCATTGTGTGGTAACCTACCCCATCTTCACTACAAACGTCTATGCCATGTCTGTTAGCGAGTGCATTGAGGTCCCTGATGGAAGTTTCATTGAGCTCGCGACCTAGCCATTCCTCACCGAAGTAAGCCGAGTTTACACAATACATTATGGGTCGCAGACCAATTGATATCGCCTCTTTTAAAACGTCGTAAGTGTCGCCAGAAGGATTCTGTACGGGCATAATCAGTTTCATGCCTAACTCGTCGCATATAAGCTCATAATACGCCTGATGCACACGAGCGCATTCCTTACCGACGATGTCGCCTGTTACGAAGCCTTCAATTTCAGCCTCTTTTTTCAGACAAGCGAGGGCGTTGAAGATTTCTGGAACGGGATCCTTGGGATTGTTAATTTCAGCCTTGACTTGAGGAGTTCGCATTGCCTTGGATTGCAGCTCTATGATTGGAAAACTGTGAAAAACGTATGGTTCCATGTACTTGAATGTCAGGAGAAACGCCACATCGTGACCCTGCTCCACTACCTTATTATACGCTAAGCAGCATTCTTTGCCGCCGCTCCAGTGGATAACAACCTTCATTCAACAATTCTCCTTATCTGCAGGGTTTATGGTAGAGGAACATTTAACCATTTTGAAGTTCGGCTTAGGCCATAGCGAATTGTTTGACCATAAATCCTGTGTTAAACAAAGTTGGGGATACTGCGTCATCTTGTCTTCCAATGTTTTCTGTTGCTTCTCTGGGCAAGTGATAAGCCAGTCAGAAGTCAGTCATGGGCAAATTTGACGGCATTAGTGATGTTCTGAAAGTTTATTAGTTTCAAAGAAGAGCTATTTAATCTTGTAAAAATGAGGCTAGGGCATGAAAAAGAGGCGCCTTGGAAGAACCAATCTCAAAGTTTCGGTTATCGGATTTGGCGGAGAATGGGTTATTCCCAGTTCCGTAGAATATGCAAGCAAAATGTATGAGCGTGCTCTTGACTTAGGCATCACTTACTTCGACGCGGCTCGCATCTACGGCAACGTCGAGGAAAAACTCGGTATGGCATTGGAAGATGTCAGAGACGAAGTGGTAATCGCAACCAAGACGCACCATTTATTTG
>Ga0209427_10008428_pt1 | contig 11602 bp, 8 predicted proteins | sample DeeMarSWOR136_30_FD_187465 | JGI IMG/M metagenome (GOLD analysis project Ga0209427, IMG submission 187465) | Marine sediment microbial communities from White Oak River estuary, North Carolina - WOR-1-36_30 (SPAdes) (version 2) | ecosystem: Environmental > Aquatic > Marine > Intertidal zone >... | reverse complement strand
ACAGGCAATTGTCAACCTTGTTGACAACGCAATTAAATACAGTGAGCCAGGTGGAACAATCCAAGTTAGTGTTCAGTATGGTAATAAAGAAGTAGCTATAGCTGTGCAGGACGAAGGTTGCGGGATAGACAAAAAGCATCTTGGCCGTATTTTTGAACGTTTTTATGTTGTTGATAAAGGTCGGAGCCGAAAACTTGGTGGCACTGGCCTAGGATTATCAATCGTCAAACACATTGCCCAGATTCATGGGGGGCACGTTACCGTAAAAAGTACACCCGGAAAAGGAAGTACCTTTACGATTCACTTGCCTACAGAGTAATTCCCAGGCCTTATTTCACAACCATACTCAACATTTCTGAGATAGCAATACTCACTTTAACACAATTCTAACGTAAATTTCACAAAGCCTTAATCCTTTAAAAGTAGTATAGACTTAGATGAATGAAGTCGCTCTCAAGACTGTCTTGAGAAGACGCAGGAATAGAAACTTATTGTGGAGTAACAAAATGGCAAAAAACAGACACAGTGTACTATTAGCTCTGGGCTTACTCCTGCTTCTATTGTGGCCTTCTGAAAATGCAAGGGCTGATGAAGCCAGCGAGCTTAAGCAGCAGATCCAGGAGCAGTCCCAGAAGCTGCGGGAAATGCAGGAAAAAGTGGACCAGCTTGAGGCAAGGCAGAGATTAAAAGAAAAGTCGCTGACGGAGAAGATAGAGCAGGTACAGGAAAAGCAAAAAGAAGTTGGATCAGGGCCGAGCGATTTTCGTGTGTTCTGGAAAGAGGGACTTAACTTTACAACTCAGGATGATCAGTTCAAATTGAAGATCGGTGGCCGAATTCAGAACGATTGGATGTGGATAGGCGAAGACGAAGGCCTTAAGTCGGATGTAGGTGAGCAGGAAGATGGAGTTGAGTTTAGGCGAGCCCGTCTGTATTTTTCCGGTTTGATTTACGACAATCTCGAATATAAACTCCAATTTGACTTTGCTGGTGGTGACGCCGACTTGAAAGACGCATACCTTGGGCTCACAGACTTCCCAATCGGAAAGCTTAGGATCGGTCACTTCAAAGAACCGTTCAGCTTAGAGGAATTGACAAGTAGTAAATATACTACCTTTCTGGAGAGGGCCCTGCCCAACGTTTTTGCACCCAGCCGGAACACCGGTTTTATGCTTTATGACAGTATTTTGGATGACCGTATGACATGGTCAGCAGGTTTGTTTAGAGATACGGATGACTACGGCGAAGGCGTCGATGATGGCGGATATAACGTAACTGGTAGAATTACAGCACAGCCAATATACGAAGAAAAAGGAGCTCGTCTGCTTCACTTAGGTGCCGGATACAGCTACAGAAATCCTGATGATTCGGTGCGATATAGACAAAGACCTGAGGCACATTTGACCAGCAGATTTGTCGATACAGGCACATTTGCTGCCGACCAAACGGATCTTTTGGGTCTTGAGGCTGCGTGGGTCGACGGGCCTTTTTCACTGCAGGGCGAGTATATGTTTGCTAATGTTGATCGTATTGATAGTGGTGCAAATGTTGATTTCGACGGTTTTTACGTTCAGGCCAGTTATTTCCTGACAGGTGAACATCGAAGATATAAGGCCTCATCAGGCACCTTCAGCAGGGTCAAACCCAAAGAAAATTTCAGCCGGAGTGGCGGTCGTGGTGCCTGGGAGATTGCAGCAAGGTATTCAGAATTGGACCTTAACGACGGCAGCATAACCGGGGGAAAATTGTCCAATATAACAGCAGGTTTGAACTGGTACCTCAATCCGAACACGCGGCTAATGTGGAACTACATTCATGCTGACAAAGATGACGTTGGAGAGGCAGATATGCTTCTAATGAGGTTGCAGGTAGACTTCTAATGAACTCTTCAGAAAGTCTTAACAGAACCTTAGTATGGTGCTAACTAAATCTTAACAATTGTGGCGTAGTATATAGAGAAAGGAATTTTGAAAATGAAAATAACTATCTACAGCATAATTACACTGATGCTTTTGATGGTTGGCGTTACATCGGCTGAAACCCTGCAGCTGGAAGGCTCGACAACTGTCGGCCCTATAGCCGATGCCTTCGCTGAGTATTTCAAGAGCATATATCCCGACCTTCAGATTACAGTAAAAAAGACTGGAAGCGGCGATGGTGCAGCGGCTCTCGTTGACAATAGATGCGACATCGCAAATATGAGCCGCTTTATGAAGGACAAGGAATTTGCTAATGCCGTCGCAAAGGGAATCTTCCCTGTAGCTCATGTTGTTGCTATGGATGGTGTTTGTGTCGTTGTGCATCCCTCCAATCCCGTCAAAGAACTGACAAAAGCCCAGGTACGCGACATTTACTCCGGCAAGATAAAGAACTGGAATCAAGTCGGTGGTCCTTCAATGCCCATCGTAGTTGTCAGCCGTGATACTTCTTCCGGAACCTATGAGACCTTTCACAATCTTGTGATGGAAAAGCAAGAAATGGCATCTCACGTTGAGTATGTCAATGCCAATCCACAGGCACATGCCAGGGTCAAAACTACCCAAGGTGCGATTGGTTATGTAGGCCTTGGTTTTTTGGATAACAATGTGAAAGCTTTGAAGATAGATAAGGTTATGCCGAGCAGAAAAACGATTGCCAGTGGTGCTTATCCGGTCACCAGACCGTTATACATGTTCACAAATGGTTATCCCAAGCTGGCTTCCATGACTCACAAGTTCTGTACGTTCTATCTTACCGAGAAAGGTCAGGAACTGGTTGAAGATAAGGGATTTGTTCCTTTGACAAATTATTAAATGCGAAATGTAGTGATCTTTCTCTTCGCGTAACTACATTGAATGGATTTGCGAATGAATGAAGGGAAGTTAAATATAACGTTGGGGCCAGCGGCTGCTAAATATCGGCCGCTGGTACTTACGCCTGGTGAGGATCTGAAAGGTTATATAGGCACTCATCTTGGTCGAGCAGTCCTTTTTCTGATTACATGTACTTCTGTTCTTTCAGTACTACTTATTTTCTTTTTCGTTATACGCGAAGCATTGCCATTTTTAATGAAGTTCAGCTTGGTTGAATTCTTTACTCGTACAGGATGGTATCCCGAGGCTGATAAACCTAAATTTGGTGCTCTTGCCCTAATCGCTGGCTCGGCTTATGTAACCGTGGCGGCACTGGTTTTCTCCGTGCCGATAGGCATTATGGCGGCTGTTTTTTTAAGTGATGTAGTTCCCTTTAAAATAAGGGGTATTGTCAAGCCCGTGGTTGAGCTGCTTGCGGCTATACCTTCTGTCGCTTACGGTTTTTTTGCGGTTTTGGTTTTAGCACCTTATATGCAGAAAAAATTAGGTTTTCCAACCGGCACAAATGCGTTGAATGCATCGCTGATTCTTGCTGTGATGGCTCTTCCTACAATAATCAGTGTTGCTGAAGATTCGATATCAGCCTTGGGCCGAGAATTGCGAGAAGCTTCATACAGTCTCGGCGCAACGCGTATGGAAACAATATTTAGAGTAGTTATACCGGCGGCCCATAGTGGTATTATTGCTGCCGTTGTTCTTGGAATGATGAGGGCCATCGGAGAAACTATGGTGGTATGGATGGCCTCTGGTAATGCCAGCCAGATTCCGCACCCCTGGTGGGACATATCTCAATCTGTTCGCACGATGACGGCAACTATTGCCGGGGATATGGGTGAGACCGTTAAAGGTTCCGACCATTATAGTGCACTGTTTGCGGTTGGTGTGGTTCTGTTGGTTTTGACTTTTTCCTTGAACATTGTGAGTGAGTATTTTTTATCTCGTGCCAAAAAGGCACTTGGGAAATAACAAATGAGAGTAGGTATTCGAGGCATATTTGATAAAGCTTTCACTATTCTGACTGCGATGTCAGTTGTGTTCATTTCTTTGGTTCTCTTGGGTGTTTTGGGGCCAATGATATGGAAGGGCTCAAGTGCCGTCGTTTTCAGGGGTACAGTAGAGTTTCGTAAAATGCAGTTATCCCTATTTCAAAGAGGTGATGAGCAGGCTCTCGAATCTGAGATAATAGAGGCTGATAATTTTCGCAAAGTAATATATGAAATCCTGGATGAATTCAAACGCGGTATAGACAGAGAGGCACTTAGCGAACAAGCAAGGCGAATTCATCGCGAATTCGGCAAGGAATTACGCTATAAAAATATAAAGGGCGAGGAATATAGCAGATTGCGTTCAACAACGAGGGACATTCGTGACAAACTTGAAGAAACTTTCGAAAGTCAGGACGTCAATGAGATAAGGGAAAACATAGAATATGTCCTGAAGTTTCAGGATGAGCCACTATTCAAAAACACAATTGCCGCCGGTTATTTTAGTATAGCAACTGATTTTCTAAAAACAGCAGAGGAAATCGACATCAGCAAACAGTACGAGTATGCCAAGTCTGTGGAAGATATAGAGCAAATAATTGTTAAACTGCTTGGTCCTCGACCGGGTGAATCTAAGCCGACTCTTGCAAGAATGCGATTTGGAGCAACTCGATGGGACCTGGCGCAAAAGCTTATCAATGACCTGCTCGTGGAGAAAAAGTGGGTGGAAGATGAACCCGGTAAGCCGCTGATACAACGTGAAATCGACCGTTCTGCTCGGTTTGCAGGAACTAAATTAGAACCGTTATTTGACTATGTCCGGACGAATGCACACAAAATGCTCCGTCCCAAATTGACATTTTACTGGCAGTTTTTCATAGATGATAATTTTAACAGTCATTATTTCGGCGGGGTAGGCCCTGAGATATTAGGCACGCTTCTGATTACCCTGATTGGAATGATTTTTGCCGTTCCACTCGGTCTTATTTCAGCAGCTTATATTGTGGAATGTGCATCGGACAACTTTGTACTCAGGATTATCCGGATGTGTATCAATACACTTGCAGGTGTACCGAGTATTGTTTTTGGACTTTTCGGCCTGGCGTTCTTTGTCTTATTTCTTTTTCCTAAGGTGGGGATACCTTCAAAGGGATGTATTCTGGCAGCTTCTATGACACTTTCAATACTAACATTACCGGTAATGATACGGGCCAGTGAGGAGGCGATTCGAGCGGTCCCTCAGACATATAAAGAGGCCTCCTTATCCCTTGGTGCAAGCAGGTTTCGAACATTTGTTACTGTAACGTTTCCTGCCGCATTGCCAGGCATCCTGACTGGTATCATATTAAGTCTAAGCCGTATTGCAGGTGAGACCGCACCAATTTTATTCACTGGAGCGGTTTCGCTCGGCCCTGTGCCTAAATCGGTACTTGATCCCACTCGTACGTTATCTTACGGAAGTTATGATATGGCCGTCGGAGACAGAATCTCGATGATGGTTCCTCATAACCAATATGGTATGGTTGTAACACTCGTGATTCTCGTGTTATGTCTGAATGCCCTGGCCATCGGATTGCGTTCCCGTGTTTTCAAGAAACTAAAAGGACATTAGTCAGACATTGTCAAAATATATAAGAAATAACAAATGCAAAAGAGGATTGATTCAATGCCCATAACAGCCTTAGAAAACGGTATCAAGATAGCAGTACCCGAATCTACAAAAAAACTTGATGACAAGAAAATCCTCGCGGAAGTAGAGGACTTATCAAGTTGTGTATGTACGATAGTGAAGGCAGAGAAGTTCAGCCTTTATTATGGTTCAAAAGCCGGGGTCAAAGATATTACGATGGATATTTTCCCCTGTAGCGTTACTGCGATAATTGGTCCAAGCGGCTGTGGTAAGAGCACGTTCCTTCGGAGCATAAATCGCATGAATGACCTCATACCACATGTTCATGCTGAAGGTAAACTGATAGTAGACGGTCAGGATGTATACGATAAGCGTGTCAATCTTGTGAATCTTCGACAGCAGGTGGGAATGGTTTTTCAAAAGCCGAATCCGTTTCCCAAGAGCATATTCGACAATGTCGCTTATGGTCCTCGGCTTCAGGGCATAAAGAAACGGTCTGATTTGCAGCGAATTGTTGAACAGAGCCTGAAAGCATCCGCCTTGTGGGAGGAAGTGAAGGATGACCTGAAAAAGTCTGCTTTGGCGCTTTCAGGTGGACAACAGCAGCGTTTGTGTATCGCTCGTGCATTAGCAACCAAGCCGCGAGTTCTTCTGATGGATGAACCCTGTTCTGCCCTTGACCCGATAGCTACAGGCAGAATCGAAGATTTGATTGAACAACTTAAAAGTACTTATACGATTGTTATTGTAACCCATAACATGCAGCAGGCGGCAAGAGTCAGCGAAAGAGCTGCCTTTTTCTGCCTTGGTGAGTTGATTGAGTATGATTTAACATCAAAGATTTTCAGCAATCCAACAAAGAAACAAACGGAAGATTATATTACAGGAAGGTTTGGATAAAAATATGAATGAACAAAGTATGTCAGAAGTTTGGAAAGTCCGGACTATCAAGAATTATCCGGAAGCCCATAACCATCTACTGGTTGGCAAGGTCCTTGAAATAACCGACTCTTATGTCCGTATGCATTGCAGGTCATATCATTATGGCAGAGTTGTTAATAACACAAATGATATCCAGATTGGTGATGTAATGATAAGGGTTATTCCCTGGAGTCGGATTGAAATAATTAACGAGCTTCCATCATCATTCAATTATGTCAGAGGCGATATAGTTGCGGATAAGGAAGGTCAGGTTCTTTTTCAGGACAACCAGCATACCTGCTCTCTTGTGACCACGTTCGAGAGGCGGTATTAAGGTTGGTTTTCATTTAATGATAAGCGTTATAAAACAATAGGAGTAAACTCATGAGGATACACTTGCAAAGGGAAATTGAAAACATCAAGAAAGACATATTAACCCTTGGTGCAATGGCTGAGTACAGCGTTAGAGAAGCGACATTAGCGATTGAAAGACGCGACGAAGTGCTTGCGCAACGTGTTATTGAAAAGGACCTGACAATAGACCAAATGGAAGTTGAAGTCGAAGAGAGCTGCTTGAAGATACTTGCTCTGCATCAACCTGTTGCTATTGATTTGCGATTTATCGTGGCTGTACTGAAAATAAATAATGACCTTGAACGCATCGGGGATTTAGCTGTCAATATTGCCGAGCGCGCATTATTTCTTGCTGCCCAACCTCCAGTCGCTATATCTTTTGATTTCGTCGGCATGGCCCGAAAAGCACAGCAGATGTTAAAACACAGCCTTGATGCACTTGTGAACCTCAATCCCAATATCGCCCGTGAAGTGTGCGCACGTGATGATGAAATTGACGCTTTAAATCGTCAGATGTTCATGTTGGTACAGGATGCCATTGATACAAATCCGGAAGATACCGAATCGTTGATTCACTTACTCTCGGCTTCAAGACATCTGGAGCGGATAGCAGATCACACAACAAATATCGCCGAAGATGTAATATATATGATTGAAGGCCAGATTGTCCGACACAAAGCCGAAGAGTATAAATCCCAAACATACCACCAACAAACTTCATAGCGGGGACATAAGACCAGCAAAGCACTGAACTTTACCATCAGTCGTAGCCAGGAACAACCGCCCACCAGCAGCTGCCATTCCGTCAAAGACAGGCAAACTGTCCAATCGGTACTCGGCCAGCTTCTCGCCGTCCTCTGCGGAGACAGCCCATAATAAAGCACCTTTCTCACCAGCCATCGCGGCATCCTGACTGGTTAGTTGCGCTTGAATCTCAGGATCGCCGAAATTGCGAAAGGCTTTCTCCTCGTCCACTATGTCCGGTGGCCCAGCGATAAACAAGGTACGACGAGCAAGAACCATGGCTCGAACAAACAATGGCACGGAGCGTGACCACTTATGGCGAGGATGCTGAATCATCTGTCGACGGGGTTGCTTTCTCTTTTCATCAGCCGGTTTTCTTTTGATGGGAAGACCAATAGGTTCACGAATGCTTTCAGTATCTCGGCTTGCCGAAAATAGGTGGTACTCCAATGGTGTTCTCCATTGGTAGTACATTGGTTTACGCCCAAATCCATATACAGAAGATCCGTCAACTACCATGATCCGCCCGCCAGGAGCAAATCTACCAGCCTGAGGCCAGCCACCTGCGCCTTCAGCAAAAGTCCGGCCGTAGAGCCAATAGGAGCGGTGCCACCATGTGTCATCAAGGAAGCCGGTGGGCGAGAACAAATGTATTCCTTCTCCTTTTTGTACAGCGCCCTGTTCTGCGTCCTTACCAGAGTGTGGAGCCAGATCATAGCGGTTCCCTTCGAAGTCAAACCGCTGTGATCGCATGTAGAGGTACTGGCCGTCGGTTGAAAGCACGTCCGGGAGACCCACTGGCATGTTCCTGACTTTAACGTGTACCTGCAAATTCTCACCGGTTGCCGGATCACGTTCGTCGAATATCGTCTCTCCAAGCTTGTTCCCGGTTTTCACATCGAGACGCAGATATCGCAATCCTCCATCCAGGAACATGGATCTTCCGGCTACGCAATAAACCACTCCATCTTTAACGAGCACGTTGCCATGCACAGGCCATACTGATTCTAATTGCTCGAACGACGTTATCCTGCGGTCCTCCGGTGCCGCCCGGAATCGCCAGGCAAGAGTACCGTTCGAGGCATCAAGACAATACACATAGCCGTCTGCCGAACCGAACAGCACGCGGCCCCCGTAGATAGTTGGGGGCGAATCGACTCGACCGCCCGCAGTGTAGCTCCATATCGGCTTGCCGGAATCAGCATCCAGCGCGTGGATGGTGTGTGTGTCGATAGACGCTATCAACAAGTTGCCGTCGGCGAGGACGGGAGCGGATAATCGACCGCCCAGACGGGTCTCCCATGTTTGCTTCAGGTTGGCGGGCACCGATGTCTCGGTGAAGCCGCTTCGTGTGTTATCATGGCGATGAGTCGGCCAGTCATTAGCTTTCTCGATTTGAGATTTGCTATTTATAATTTTGTTGTAGGCCGGACCGTGTTCCAGTCTCGCTACTTGTTTCCGCTCATTCTTAGCTTTTTGCTCATCGTCCCTCTCTGGTGTTAGGGCACAGAAACCGTAAAGTTTCGCCTGCATGTAGCAGGCGCAACTGTGGGGAGTCGTGTAGGTCATTCCATTGCACGGCATGATTCCATGAATACACCCACTGCGGACCCAGTGATTTGTGACCCAATGCTTCTCACGGAAGTCAACGTATTCGGTTCCGGTCCATCCCGGTATAAGGTAACGGTCCGTCGCTTTGCTGCGGTAGCAGCGATGGTGCATGAAGAAAATACTGACGTCGGGCAGGAACCTGCTTTTGATATCGCCTGTACGAGGATCACGGCCGATGAATTCGCCGCTATCTCTACCATTGGCAATCTCTCCGCCCCATACCAGTCCGCCCGCAACGAGAACATCTTCTGGGCAGAAGTGCCCCGAGCGGGGATGTGGGCCAGTCCACAGAATCTTACCGGTTTCAGTTGAAATGCCGCTCAATTTTCTTGTTGCGCCATAAAACAGAACGACATCTTGGTACACGACGAGTGTCGGAGTGATGTTAGTGGGAATTGTCTCCCGGCGCTCTACAGGATTAGAATTCCAGGCCTTCTCCCCCGTCTTCCGATTTAAGGCCACTATTCTTTCCCCGTCGTGAAAGTAAACGCGCTTGTCGTCGGCCGCCGGCGTCAGCGGTACCACACGATATTTTTTTTGCCAGAGAATTTTGCCAGTGTCTGCCTGGATTGCCATGATCTCTCTCGGCTTCTCATTCCATGGAAAATCGCGCATTATTCGGTCACGTTCGGCACCGATGCCGACCTCCTGTGGTTTGAAGGCATCATAACTCTGTGGTATTTTATTTACCAATACAAACAAAACACCTTCGGATAAGATGACTTCTTCTGTCGCAAAGGTGTCTTCATAGATCCGAATCGTCTCACCCGTTGCTGCATCAAGGGCGACCAGGGATCCGTCAAGCCCTAACGTAACATAGACCCGGTCACCTACCGCTACCAGGCGGCGCTGAAGCTGGGCCGGCCCGCTCTTGAAAGGCCAGAGATGAGGATGCCACTTCGAAATCGATCGTTTCCAAAGGATTGTACCGTTGAAAGCGTCACGCGCTGCAAGCATCGTCTTCGGTGGCAGCATGATGGAGGTATTTGAGCCTTCGTCGATGATGTAGAAGATGCGGTCTCCCGATGAAACCATCGCGCTGACGCTCGCCCTGCGGTCATGGTGCCGCGCCCACCGAGGGCTTCCGGTCCACTGGAAGTGACGAGGCGGACCGACGACCACATCACGTGAGACAGCATTGCCACTGGCATCATATAGATAGTGGGTCCATTCGTCGATTTTCTCTGGACGAGGCTTGACCGTCTTGGTCCACTTGCCCTTCTGCTTGATATATGCAGTGCCTCGTGGACATATGACACGCATAATCTCATCCATTTTGAGTTTATCAGGATCTTCAGCAACGACCAGATTTACCAGATTGTCAACATATGGCAACCGTTGCCCGTCAAAGTGATCGACAGATACCTTACCATATATTCCCAGCGACTGAATGTATTCGCGGGCTTTCTGGATTTTCTTGGTGTCACTATCCAAACCTTGTACTAAATACCTGTCGTTTACCCTAAGGGCCGCCGTGAGTTCTCCAGGGCCGCATCCTATGTGAACGATGAGACCGCCTTTTACACCGGTTGCATCCAGAATTTGTTTAGCTACCTGGTTCTGAAACTTTGCCATCACAACTGACGAGGTGAACGAAAATAATATTAGTGCTAGTTTGATTCTGTGTCGATAACTTGTATTCATAATTGATTCTCCTTTTTGGTTAATCCTTGGCTTATATACTAAGAAGGTATTATAGCACACAATTTGTAATCACAAAACCAGCTTCGTAAGACCTCAAGAATCCTGCTCAAGACCTTTAACTAGGCATTGCTGGACTGAAGCGATCTCACCTGTTTTGGAATTGGTTGGTCTATACTCACAGTAATAGGTGCTACCACCAGCGCCATAAACCAGAAAGACAATGTATTAAAAGATTATTATGAAAGGATGCTCTCCAATGGAATAATTCCTTCCAATGCCAAACATTCGGTGGCCAGGAAAATGGTCTCGACAATGTCAGCCATGTGGAAAACAGACAGCAAATTTGATGAAAAGCTGTTTTAGCATGTTATCCTGAACAGGCGATGTTCGGCTTTTGGTAGGATGCAATATATATGATATCCAGTAGACTTTTAACGCTCTGAGTTCCAAACGGCCAATGGACCCGAGGTAACATGGAGTCCCAATTCAATGAATGAACCGGAGTTGATATTTTGCTATGTCTCAATGATCTGCATGAACTGCCTTGACATATGGCAAGTTCCGGATAGGTGTTTGGCAACGTTTTATAACGATTGACCATGACATAGGTAGATTCACGATGTCCACTATAATGTATCGTGAGGCCGAAAAGTTGTTCAGATAAGCTGTTAAAATAGGCTGATATGTCGTAATAGGATGCCTCAAAACAAAATAATTGTGGTAGCAGATATTTTATCATTTGACTTTGAGCTCTTCATAGGTGAACGTTACTAATTGGTGAATACCTAAAAACAAGAAAATTTGACTGCTGGGATTTTATAAATTGACTTTGAGTTCTTCAGATATGGCCGCCTCCTATGGTT
>Ga0209427_10008426_pt1 | contig 11602 bp, 9 predicted proteins | sample DeeMarSWOR136_30_FD_187465 | JGI IMG/M metagenome (GOLD analysis project Ga0209427, IMG submission 187465) | Marine sediment microbial communities from White Oak River estuary, North Carolina - WOR-1-36_30 (SPAdes) (version 2) | ecosystem: Environmental > Aquatic > Marine > Intertidal zone >... | reverse complement strand
TTATCATCTTTCAAATATCCAAAGTTGTATTGTTTTAATATTTTTTATAAAAGGTAAATGAAAGTATTATTTGATTTTTGAGAAAAAACCTTTTAATAGTTTCAATGACCCCATTTCGAGGTATATAAACTAAGAAGGCTTTTACTTCCTTAGATTGACGTGAGATACGGGGGAAATGCCAGCAAAGCTGGCATCTCTGCCACATAATTTAGATTTAAACCATTCCTTCCCATCCCCTCTCCACTCTTTTTTCTTTTGGATTCAAAATAAAAAATATAAAATATTACTCTTTAAAAGCTGAAATGTTTCAAAATTTTATTAAGAAGTTTTATATAGTTATATCCTATTATTTTATTAAAAATCCGGGGGAGGTATAAATGAAGAAAAAAATAATAGCAATAGTTGTTTTTACGCTGATGATTACAACGATGATTCCTGCAATAGGAATAGTCAATGAAGAAGAATTAGAATCCGATATTTCATCAAGAGAATTGCTTGAATATGGTGATGCTCCAGAAGGGCAAACCGCTATAGCTTATCCATCTTTAGGAGTAGCTGGAAACTTTCCAACATGTATAACTGTTGGTCCAGCTGGATGGGTTCAGCATTTTAATTTTGGTGCATGGTTCGGACCAAGTTTTGATATGGAACTAGATGGCAACGGAGGTACATGTCCTTATTGTTTCCCACCATATGACCAAGATGAATGCTTCAACGACGGAGATGCAGGCTTAATTTTTCCTGAAGCCTTCACAATAGATAATTCCATAAATGTTGTACCATGTCCAGGTTGTACTGGAAGTCCACTTGGTATACCAGGGCAAACCGCAGTTTGGGGAGTCGATATTGATATAGAAGTGCATAACCATATGCCATCAAATTGGCAAGGATATTTCAATCTAATAGTAGATTGGAACCAAAACGGTGCCTGGGGAGATCCTGGTGAGCATGCTGTTGTCAATTTCTGGCCAATCCCAAATCCTTTTGATGGTCCAATATCTGCTTTAGGTCCTCCAAGTTTTGTAATAGGTCCAAATCCTGGATATGTCTGGTCTAGATTCTCAATTACAGAAGCACCAGTTCCTCAAGATTGGAATGGAGAAGGATTCTTCGAAGACGGTGAATCTGAGGATTACTTACTCTTTATTGATTATATTCCTGTACCAAATCTTGATTGCAGAGGTAGTATCTCATGGAATAGAATAGAAGGTAACATCCAACCACAAGGAACAAGAACAGCTACTTTTGAAGTAGGAAACATTGGCGATCCTGGTTCATTTCTTGATTGGTCTGTTGTAAGTTATCCTACTTGGGGTACATGGACATTTGCACCCTCAAGTGGAACTGGACTTGCACAAGGTAGTTGGACCACTGTAACAGCAACCTGTATCACACCAACCCAGCCAAATACTTATACCGGTGATATAACCGTATGCAACGATCATGACTCTACTGACTGTTGTAACATACCAGTTACTCTGCAAACTTCAAAAAGTAAGACATTGGTAAATAATTGGTTCCCACTATTTTTAGAAAAACTCGTTGAGATGTTTCCATTTTTAGGCAGGATAATCTACGCTTAAAAATAGAATCTTTCTCTTTTTTTCTTTTTTTTAATGAATTTATCATTATTATCATTATTTTCAGACAAATTATATTGTAAAAGCGGTCTAAGCACTTCATATATTGACAAATTAAAAGAAGAAATATTAAACATACTATTTCAATAACCTAGAATTTTTTTATCATTTAAAACATAACAGTATTTTTAATAATAAAGGCGATATAACCAACATAAATGCAAAGGAAACTCACATCATTTGATATCTATGTAATTGTGTCAGAATTACAGGATTTAAAAGATAATTTCATAGAGAAAATTTATCAACTTAATCGTAACGATTTCTTAATTAGAGTTAAAAATAACAAGACAAAACAAAAAGAAAACCTATTTATTAGAAATGGTGAGTTCATTTGTATTACTGATAGGCAATTTGACACTCCATTAAAACCTTCAATATTTGCTATGACTCTTAGAAAATATCTTCTGAATGGAAAAATTACAGATATATCACAACATGAATTTGATAGGATTATAAAACTGAAAATTAGCAGAAAAGAAGGTGATTATAGTGTTATTTTTGAATTTTTTTCAGAGGGAAACATAATCCTTGTAAATCCTAAAGGTGAAATCATCCTTCCATTAATAAAACAACGTTGGGCACATAGGTCAATAAAGGGAAGAGAGCTATATTTACCACCACCTGTTCAGATAAATCCATTTAATTTAACAAAAGAAAGATTCATTGAACTAATAAATGAAAGTAAGTCAGACCTTGTCAGAACCCTTGCTGTCAATGTAAATCTTAGCGGGCTTATTGCAGAGGAAATCTGTAAAATATCTGATGTTGATAAATCTCTTAATATCAAAGATATTGACAATGAGAAAATCGACAAGATTTTTAACTCATTAACAAATTTTTTAAAGCGTTTTAAAAATAATAAATTCGAACCAGTCTTAATCAAAATAAATGATGTAGTTACTGATATTTTACCATTTGAATTCAAGAGTTATGAAAAAGCTGGTTTTGAAAAGATAAGTAAGTTTACAAAAAGCCTTGAAAATTTTATCGATTTGAAAAAACCTGAAGCGAAAAAAGTCACAGATATTGAGAAAAAAATCAGCAAGCTAGATAGACAGCTACAGCAACAAAATGAGACTGCAATTAAATTAGAAAAAGAAATTGGACAAAAAAAACTAGAGGGCGATTTAATATATCTTAACTATCAACCTTTAGAGGAGCTTCTTACAAAGATATCTGAAATCCTAGAAAAGAAACATAAAGAAAGCATGATATCTAAAATCAATAAAAATGAGATTGTTAAAGAGTTTAATCCCACGGAGAACCTCTTGATTGTAAATTTAAAGGATATCTCTGGTAAAATATATGAAATTAAAATAAATTTTAGAAAATCTGTTGCAGAAAATGCAGAAGCTGCATATGACCACAACAAAAAATTAAGACGTAAGCTTAAGGGTGCAGAAAAATCCATTAAAAAGACAAAAGAACAGATCGAATCAGTAAAAAAAATCAAACAAGCTGAAAAGAAAGTAGAAAAAACCGATGTGAAAAAAGAAAAAATTTTTTGGTTCGAGCGTTTTCGATGGTTCATCTCAAGTGATGGAAACATCGTTGTCGGTGGAAAGGATGCAAAGACTAACGAGCTAGTCGTTAAAAAATATCTAAAGGAAGGGGATAGATATGCCCATGCAGATATTCAAGGTGCACCAAGTATAATTGTAAAAAGCAATGGGATAAATAACGAACCTCTGGGAATTTCCAAAGAAACTTTAGTAGAGGCTTGCATATTTGCAGCTTCCTACTCAAAAGCCTGGAAGCAGTTTGCCGAAGCACAGTCGTACTGGGTATTACCTGAACAGGTCAGTAAGACAGCTCAGACAGGTGAGTTTGTCCCCAGAGGAGCTTTCATTATCCGAGGTAAACGTAATTATCAGAGATGTAAACTTGAAATTGCAATTGGGGAAATAACAATTGATGATGAAAAAAAGATAATGACAGGCCCTATCAGTTCAGTTAAAAAAAGAACTGATAAATATGTAGTTCTTGAACCAGGGGCAATTAAAAAAAGTGAGATTTCAAAAAAATTAGCCAAGGCATTTAATGTAAATGTCGACAAAATCGACAGAATCCTTCCTTCAGGTGGTGTGACCGTCATTGAAAGTGTTGGAGTTTTAGTATGAAGATTACCTTCAAGGACCTAAAGCATGGTGAAATTTCTTTAATTCCTGAGAACCTTGATGATATCTGGCATTTGTACAATATTGTTGATGAAGGGGACCTGGTGAGAGCTGTTTCTTTCAGAACAGATGAACAAAAGGATGATAAGAAAAGATCTAAGAAGGCCGAGAAAAAACGAATGAAAATCGGACTGAGGGTAACCGAGGTAAAGTTCCATGAGTTTTCAGATAGGCTCCGTATACATGGTAATATCGAAGAAGCCCCACAGGATCTGGGATCCTTTCACACTTTGAATATCGATGCAGATAAAATGGATAAGATAAACATAATAAAAGACCAATGGAAGGACCATCAGTTGAAACGTATAGATGAGGCAGTTAAACAAAGTCAAGCGGCAATTCTTACATTTGTTTCTCTTGATGAGGATACTGCAACTGTAGCAATTTTAAGACACAGCGGTGTACAGTGGATTGCAGACATTGACTCCAAACGGTCCGGTAAAATGTTTGAAAGCGTTGATACAACAAAAGAATATTTTGGTGAAATCTTGTTTGTCGTTAAAACAAATAAAAAAAAGGATACAATTCTTGTGATAGTTGGTCCAGGTTTTACAAAAGACCATTTTATTAACTATGGTAAGGAAAAGGAACCACAGCTATTTGAAAAATTTATTGCACATGGAACTGGCCAGGCAGGTATGAACGGAATTCACGAGGCTATCAAAACAGGGGTTGTCAAGCAAATTACCAAAGAAAACAGAGTGGTATTTGAAACAACCCTCATAGAAAAACTGTTTGAGGAGATAAAAAAAAGCGGTCTTGCAACTTATGGGATTGAAGAAGTAAAAAATGCTATTTTAAATGGAGCAGTAGAAAGACTTCTCATAACTGATGTTTTAGTAAGAAGAACAGAAGGTGAGGATCTACTAAAAATCGCAAAACAAACCAACAGTGAATTTACAATAATAAATACTCAACATGAAGCAGGTAAAAAAATGGAAGGGTTAGGAGGTGTCGCCGCCCTTTTAAGATATAAAATTTAAAGTTTTGTCAGTCCAAAATTTGTTGCACTATAGACTCCGAAGCCTACGATACTTCCCATTGGTGGATAGTTGTCATCAGGCTCGTCTGGATTATTGTTATCCTCATCCTCAAGCTCAAGTTCGTATTCATAATATGTATAAGATATCTCCAGTTTGAATGTGTCAGGCTTCAGTAGTTCTCTAAGTCTCCCCCAAATTCCAGTACTTAATGATACTTTTATTTTGTATGACTCCTCGTTATCAACATATCTTTCCTCTAAAAGACTCTTTGCCTCAGTTATATCCTTTGCTTCGATAGGCTCAAGTGAGATCATAGAGGAAAACTCTAATGTCTCATTGACCTTCAATGAGCCTTTACTACTACTTTTTGAAACAATGACATTTCCATCACTGTCTTTGATGTTTACAGTAAGTTGGTCTGCTCCAATACCTGTAAATAATTTACCCATTAAGAATCCTTTTAAGTTATCATTATATTTTAAGTAGAAGTTGACGGATTGTAGGTTCTTCTGAGAGATAACTACCTCGCCAACATAAGGAGTGATTCTCCTGTTAAACAATTTGGATTTAATAGAAAAAGCGGTATTATCTGGCTCTGCTGGCATAGGGTCACTTATCTTATAAGTGATATCATACATCATTTTATCTTCATTTTTAATAGTTGGTATTCCGTTTTCCTCATCTGAAGATGAATATAATACAATTCCAATCCCCGCAATTATAAGTATAATAACTCCAACTATTGCAATGATTTTATCACTTTTTTTCAAACTCATAATCTCACCCAGGTTTTTATATAACAATTTCTATTTTTGTATAAATATAAGTATATTTTCTTCTTTATTAAGTTTTTCCTTTTTATAAATTATTATTAAATAATTTATGAAGGATATAAAGTAAAACCCCCTATTATAATTTTTGTTTTTTATATTTATCAGAAATTATTGGTAGGGCATAACCACATTTTTTACATTTATCATAAACCAAATCATTCATACTTACATGAAAACCACTTCTTTTAATGCAAACATTTCCACATTTTGGACAAGACGTGTTTTCATAATCACCAGGATAAACATTTCCAAGATAGGGATAAAGAAGACCAATTTTTTTAGCATTATCATAAATTTTCAAAAGGGTCTCCATCGGAGTGGTAGGCTTATCAATCAAATTATGATCAGGATGAAAACGTGAAAAATGAACAGGCGTATTTGAACCAAGTTTATCAACAACCCATTTACAGAAACTATTGATTTCATCCATTGAATCATTGAGAGTTGGAATTACAAGATATGTTAGTTCAATATGAATTCCCAATTCCTTTGCTAAAATGCATGTTTCAAGAACTGGTTCTAATCTTGCCTTACAGATTTTTTTATAAAATTTTTCACTAAAGGATTTCACATCGATGTTCATTGCATCCAGGACTTTTGAAAGTTCTTTCAATGGGTCCTCTTTGATATATCCATTTGTGACGTAGCAGGTGTACAAACCTACCTTTTTAACAAGCTTTGCAGAGTCAAAGGCGAATTCATGCCAAATAGTTGGTTCATTATAGGTATAAGATACACCTTGACATCTATACTGCTCTGCTAATTCTACTACTTGTTGTGGTTTTAATTCTCTTGCGTAAGGAAACTCTGATTCAGCAGTTGATATAGAATAATTTTGACAATGATCACATTTAAAATTGCAGCCAACTGTTCCCATTGAGAAAGCATTGGTTCCAGGATAAAAATGGTAAAGCGGCTTTTTTTCAATCGGATCAGCAGCAATGGATGAACATGAGCCATATATAAGTGAATATAATTTGCCACCCTCATTTTTTCTAACACCACAAATGCCTTTTTTATTCAGATCTATTTTACAGTTATGACTACAAAGGCTGCATTGAATCTTTTTATCACTAATTTTTTCCCAAAAACTTGCCTCTCTCTTCATTATAGTAATAATAATGCAAAAATGGTATATAAAACATTAATTACCAAGTATCAAACCCTTGAAACTTCCAAAAAGCCCAAACCTTGGATATCTGTCGTTTATCTGTGGTTCCATTTTATCGTATTTTTCATAAATTTTTTCAGTTCTTAAAACGTATCTTGCATAGTAGAACGCCTCTTCAACAGAAACTTTTCCATCCTTAAAAAAATTTAGAATTGTTGGTCGCCCGATTTTAAGGATAAATGGTCTAAAACCATCAGCCTTACCACTTGTGATTCCATTAAACCAAAGCTGAGAGAACAATGGTCCTTGTGTTGTACTTGCATATCCAAGTCTATATTTGCTAGCACCACTCAAAACAACTCTTCCAGAACCAGGAATGCCTGATCTAAAAATAATTGATTCGCGTTTGTTAAATATTGTTTTATCTGCAAATCCTCCGCTATAACATGCATCAACAATTATGCAGGTTCTATGAGAATTCAAATCAGATAAAAGATTTCCAAGTTCCCTATCAGTCAATATGTCATCCCAAAGATAAATAGCACTTCTTTCCAGTAATTTTCCGCCAAATAATTTTTTCTTTTCATTACCACAACCATGACTTGCAATCCAGATGAAAACTTCACTATCATCAAATTTATTTGATTTTTCAACAATATAGTTAATCACTGATCGAACAATCTCTTTTGTAGCCCCTGCATATGTTATATCATATTGATGGGTTCTCTCCTGCAATGTTTCAAATGGTTCACCGTATCCATTATCTTCTCTAATCCAACCATCATCAAAAAGTATGAACATATTGTTTGTAGAGTAGCTTAAATCTTGAACAAAATATGCAACCATCTCTTCTGCTAAATTTAGTGCTCCATTTCCAAGTTTGCTTTCATTATCTTTTGGAAAATTAGATGCAGCTATAAAAACCGCCCATTTATGGGTATCTGAAGCGACCATATCAGGATTATTGACATTCAGATTCAGATGTTTAATATCTGAATAATGCTTTCCATCCCATGAACGTACCTGTATAGAATAGTAACCATCCTCCATATCAAAAGTATTCCACTCATAACTCCACCTTATATTACCCTTAGCAAGTATCCATCTATCATAAATCATTATCTCAACTGATAATAATTTATCATCTCCATCAGGATCAGATGCTGTACCGCTTATCATGACAATTTTTGAAACAGTTATATTATCTTGTGGATAAATTATCTCTACAAGGGGCTTTTTATTTTTATCAGCAGCAGTTACATCATCTTTATTAAAATAAATCAGGTATACCGGCACTACTATTATCACCACTAGTATTACTGCTATTATCGCTTTGATTTTCATTGTATATCTGCATATAAATATAACTCTCATTATTTAAAACTTTTATTTAACAAACATTATCTTAATTTGATTATTTATTAAGAAAAATAGACTCCATGCCAAAATCAATTCAAAAAGTTTATTTCAATAATTTTGTTTCGGCTAAATTGTAAACGGGGCGATAATTTGAAAAAAATGACCTATGCTGAAAGTGGTGTTGATATACTAAAGGAAGAAGAAGCGATAAAAGATTTACTTTCTAGCATCAAAACTCAAAGAAAGGATTTTGGCAGACCACTTGGTGGACATTATGCAGGTCTGATAGAATTCGGAAAATATGCTTTAGTTTTGTGTACCGATGGTGTTGGAAGCAAGGTAAAAATTGCATCTGAAATAAAGAAGTGGGATACAGTTGGTATAGATTGCATAGCAATGAATGTCAATGATGCAATTTGCGTAGGTGCTGAACCTCTTGCGTTTGTTGACTATCTGGCAATAGATGATCCAAAACCTGAAATAACAAAGGAAATCGGAAAAGGTCTTGAAAAAGGTGCAGAATTATCAAACATTTCAATAATCGGTGGAGAAACAGCATCATTACCTGAGGTAATTACTGGTTTTGATCTTGCTGGAACATGCCTTGCTTATGTTGAAAAAGATAAAATCATCATTGGTGAAAAAATAAAACCAGGAGATGTGATAATTGGACTTAAAAGCAGCGGTCTACATTCAAATGGTTATACACTAGCAAGAAAAGTAGTTGAACATCTTAATTTGAGATACTCTGATAAATTTCCAGATAATCTATATCCAGGTAAATCAATAGGTGAAGTTTTACTTATACCAACTAATATTTACGTAAAGGAAATCGTTGAGCTATTAAAAGAAGTAGAAGTTCATGGCCTTGCTCATATAACAGGTGGAGGGCTTAGAAATCTTCCGAGATTAAATAAGAACGTAAAATTTGTAATAGACGAGCCATTTAAGCCTCAACCTATTTTTAATTTTTTACAAAAATATGGAAATATCGATGATAAAGAAATGTATCAAACATTTAACATGGGTATGGGATTTGCAGTAATTTTATCAAAAAAAGATGCCGATAATGCAATAAATATTCTAAAGAAACATTCAAGGTCTGAAGTGAAAATAATTGGTAAAATCGAAAAAGGTAAAGGCGTGGAATTTCAAAAATTAGGATTGAAATATTAAAGATAATTTTAGTAATTTTTTTAAAAAAATAGCGGGGAGTGGATTTGAACCACTGGTCTACGGGTTATGGGCCCGTCGGGATCTCCTGGCTACCCCACCCTTATAGGCACCATAATAAATCATGGTTGCTCGCTATGATGGGCAGTCATATTTCCCCGCGATAGTTCTGGTGAATATCGTTACTATTACTTAAATCTAATACCTTTTAAGAAAAAATATTTCGGAACCAAAACTTATTTGGTAAAATTAGTGGTTAATAGAATATGAATATTCTATTTTACAATATTCAGCAGTCTATTCAGCAGTGGGTATCGTTCTAAAAACCTCAAGAGCAATGAATATGATAAAGATTTGTCTCTAGGGATAGTAACAATAAGTTTGCCCCAGGGTCCTTCAGCTCCATATGAATCCTTAGCTCTTGCAACAATTGGATATGTATCTTTTTTATTCCAAGAATGATTAAGAGTTATAATTTCTCCACTGGTATATGGACCTATCCATTCCTCAAAAGTTCCATCACTCCAAATAATATAATAATAAACTTCATCATCATTAGGGTCTGTTGCAACAAACGTGTAATTGTATTCTACGCCAGGTATCCCACTATGTGGACCATTTATATTGGGAGCATTTGGTGCATCGGGGTCAAATCCTTCATAATATGGTTCCATCAAAGGATACCTGTCTTTGTTTCCTCTGAGATAAGGTCGCAACCTATAAGGGCTATCTCCAATTCCATCTTCATCATTATCTACACCAGTATAATCATCCCAGTAATTCCCAGTGCTACCGTTATCCCATTGGTTATCACAACAGTCACGGGCGTTATAATTTAAGTTGCCGATAAAGTTATTTTTATAAATCTTGTTATCATGACTTCCCCCAGTCATGTCACCTTCTATATTGATTCCTTCCTTGTTATTAATAATATTATTTTGATAGATGTGATTGTCAATTGAACCTTTAATACCAATACCTTCATCATTTTTAATTATATTATTGTTATAAATATTGTTACCACCGCAATACTCATACATAGCCCACAAGTAAATCCCATTATAATTGTTTATTATATTATTATCATAAATATCCTCTCCTCCCCAATAAGCCTCATAAATGCCACAAGAATTATTAGTAAAATTGTTCCTATAAATCTTTCCTGTGGTATAAGATGAACAGGATATCGCCTGATTTGGGGTAACAGAAGGTGTACAAAAAATACCCATCCAATTATTTGATATATTGTTGTCAAATATATTATACTCAAAAGAGTCAATTATAATAATACCCTCTCTGTTATTTTTAACTGTATTTCCATAAATGCTATTATAATAAGTATCTTCTGAGTCTAAAAAGACGATGATTCCAGAGTCATTATTATTTATAATATTGTTATCGTGTATAGCATTGAAATTAGAACTTATATATATACCTGCTTTTCTGAATCCAGGAGACACAATACCACTTCCCTGAACTGTAAAACCACTGATATCCACGCCATCATTACCTTCCTCTATCAATACAACATTTCCATCCCCGTCACCATCAATAATTGTTGTATGTCTATCTTCACCTATAAGTTTAATTTGTTTATCAATGACAATAGTTTCATAATATGGTGAACTATCATCATAAACAAAAACAGTATCACCATCACTTGCATTATCTATTGCATCCTGGATCTTGGTATAATTACCTGGTCCACTACCACCAACATAGAGAGTATTACCTCTGTTAGAATTGATGATGTGTTTGTTTTGAATTTGAATACCACCAGTTGGAAAAATAATCATAACAAAGAACAAAAATACTATAGTTATTGCTAAGAGTTTCTTCATAACAGAATGTGCCTCCAGACATCTAATAAACGATGTAACAAAGGAAATCTTTCTAATAATCTCAATAAAGGTGAATTTGTTATTGCTTTCCCTCTTGGTTTTCCATCTTTATCGGTTTTAATCAACAAAACATCGCTACCAACAATAGATAACCATGTATCTCCTGTTATAATATATCCACCATCAATAGTCTGCTGAATACAATAACCCGAGTAAAAATGTAAAATACCCCCAAACCTCCTTTCCCATAACTTATTACCAACACTATCGGTCTTAATCATATAAATATAATAACCAAAAGGCATAATTTTTAAATCGACTCCAAGCAAGATGTATCCGTCATCAGTGGTCTGCTGAACATACATACCAAATTCATAGTGTGTTCCTCCAAAGGTTCTATCCCAGGTCTTATTGCCATTGCTGTCTGTTTTAATCAACCAAATATCAGTCTCACCTCCACCAAATGAACTTGTAGTTCCTAT
>Ga0209427_10008424_pt1 | contig 11605 bp, 11 predicted proteins | sample DeeMarSWOR136_30_FD_187465 | JGI IMG/M metagenome (GOLD analysis project Ga0209427, IMG submission 187465) | Marine sediment microbial communities from White Oak River estuary, North Carolina - WOR-1-36_30 (SPAdes) (version 2) | ecosystem: Environmental > Aquatic > Marine > Intertidal zone >... | reverse complement strand
CGTTAACACTGGCATACCTGCACCCCACACTATTGGAGTGTACCCGTGCGCATCCGACAATCACATCAATTATTTTAGTTCCGATCCCAATCCTTGAGAAGTTTTTATCTATTCCAAGTCTTCCGATTTTAATTGCAGGGTATGTCCTCTGCCTCTTTTTTAATTTATCCAGTATCTTTTTTGCCTTGCCTTTGATTTCAATAGCATCATTTGACAAGGAATAGTAACCAACCAATACATTCATGTAAAAACACAGGTATGTGACTGCAATTTTTCCTTTCTGGTAGTGAAATGCGTCGTCTTTTAAAAATTCGTTAAGGTCATCATCCCCGCAGTCAAACACTTCCGTGAACTTAATGTTATTCTCGGAGAGTTTTTCAATCCGCATCTTCTTGATGTTTATTGCAGCAGATGTTTTATGTTCGGTCATTTTCATTGACAGTGGTATTTCTTCTCTTAAAGTCGTTATTTTTGAAAAAATCAATGTGGTATCCGGATTGTGCCATAGTAACTTAAATTTATTTTTATATTTCCCTGTTTATATTAAGAATTAGAAGGACGATTTAATGAATTTTAATTAAATTGAAATTTCAATCAATGTTCGATGCTTATGATAACAACTTTGAATTTACTGCTGACGGGATATTTCGTCAACGAACACCACCCGCATGTCCCAAGTGCGGCGTTCAAACGAATAGAAATGGGTGGAATCCCCATACGGCACTGTCTAAAAATCTAATGATTTTTAATTTTTATATCACTTACGATTAACGTGGAGTTGCAGATGGTTGTTTATGGTATATCACTATAAAATAATAATGTGCCAAAATATCAGTGATGTCTTTTCATTGGCAAATAGAAATGATTTTTTTTGTGATTGTTTCAAAATCTTCATAACATTTTTGAACTGCATACACATGTGCACCTATTGCACCATCTGCCGGCTTTAGCATGAACATAGGTCTGTGCGCTTCCATAGACATTGGCGCTAAGCTGCGATAATGTTTTAACAATGCAATGCAATTATTGTCTTCTTCAACTGTTTGAACCGTTGAATTATTCTTTAAAACATATTCAGAATAAACAGAAGGTATCCTATTTGCCCATTTTAAATATGATTTTACAGGTCTGCTTTCTTTAGCGGTGTATTGCATTATAATATATCCTGCGGGCAACTCTTTTCCTTTTGGAATTTCAAAATTTAAGGATGTCGGTTTTCTTGCAATTCTATCCTGCCAATCTATTTTCCAGTTGTTTAATGTAATGCCGAGGTTTTTTATCCCCTGAAGTGAAAACAAATCGGATGCTACCGGCATTATAATATAATCCGAACTTATCGTAACAGCCCTGTTTATTGCTCCTAAATTTGGTCCTACATCAATTAATACTATATCTGCATTTTGCTGTTTGGCAGCATCATTTATGATTGTATTAAAAATGCCGGTAATTTTAAATGCAAGACTATCGCCCCCCAAACATTCTAACCATGCTCTACTTAATTTGTCTTCAAATGTTGATAATGATAAATTGCCAATAACCAAACCAAGGTTTTCGGTAATCTGTTCAACATGTATTGGTATGTATGGGTCACCAGATGCAACCGGCGTTATTGAATCTAAAATGGTAAGATTTAATTCATTCTCATATATTTCCTCAAGTCTTTCCGTACTAAGAAACATTGATGTAAGGTTTGATTGCGGGTCTAAATCTGCAGCAATAGTTTTTATCCCTAATTGCGACAACATCCATGCAACATGATACACTGTTGTAGTTTTACCTACGCCTCCTTTGTTATTAAAAAATGTTATTGTTCTCATACTACCATTTTGTATTTATTGGAATTGAAACTTTAAATTTTGTAACAAGTGTAATATCAAATTCAGGTTCTGGGTTTCCATTTTTTTTAAATTCTTCTTTTGCTCTTCGAATTCCACAATTGAACCTGTTTACATAACCTAAGATTTTCATTGCTTCTGCTAAAACAATATTTCGGTAATCACTGGCGTCGGGAAAATTACCTGCATTCACATCACCAAATAAACCCCCCGGATTAAGAATTTCAATACGGTTTGGGAACTCATAAATATAAATAGGTGCATTTGATTCGTAGCTACGATGCATAATAGCATTCATTGTTAACTCCCGTAATGCCCAATATGGGTAATTCCTAATAATCTGTTCTTGAAAGGAATCTTGTCTTACCGGTCTTTCTTTAATGATATTATTTTTAATAAAGTCGTCTATTGAATTCAATTCAGTTATCATTGCCCCTGAAAATTTCTTTTCAAATTCAACATCACTGGTCATTTCATTTCCTTTAAATTTAATGTAATGAATGTAATCACCAGGTAGATAAAATTCCGGATTGATACCAAATATTATAATTCCTGCATTAGTCGGACATTTTTCTTTTGTATCATAAAATCTTAAAGAAGCAAGCTGTTCTTCAATTGTTCTTCTATTCTCGCTTAATGTTTCTTTATCTATAGCAATAGAAAGGTAATTTGATTTAAAATATTCAATGCTAATATCAGAAAGAGATGCTCCTAAAGCAGGCACTAAATCATATGTTCTTGCATAGGAAGCTCTTCGCTCTGTAAGAATTCTCTCTTCTCCTATTGTTGCTTTTCCTTTTCTTGGACCAATTCTAATCCAACACCTGCCGTCATATCGCACCGGAGGGTATGGAGAAGGTTGAACTTCTACGACTACAACATCGCCGCCGTCTATATTATGCACCGGGCTTACTACTAATGATGGTTGAGGTAATACGTTTCCATTTGATTTTATGTTGCCTATTTTTTGCAGTTCTTCATCCCCTATGGTCATTCCGTTTACCGTTCCATCATCATTTACTCCAAGCAAAATATACCCTGGCTTTTTATGATTGGGGAAGTCGTTTGAAAATGCACATGTAGCCGGACCCAATTTATCTTCTCTGAAAGAAATGGTTCTTTCTACTCTGTCAGATTCCAAATCTTTCATCATCGCTCTTATTTCGTCAATTGATAACATTTCTTTTTTGTTTTATATCGTTTTAAAAGGCGTCAGTAGCCAATTTCATAACTAAATTATATCCGAATTCGATTTCCAATATCCTTTATTCTGGAGGTTATGTTAATAGGAATTAAAAGTATATAAATAAATAAAATTCAAATTTTAAGTTTATCTAATATACTTCTTCAGAATGTAAATCTATAAAAATTCAGGGCAGCAATCACAAATCAATATGCTCAACAACAATATCTGCATCCCTTAATATCTTCAGCCCTTCCTCGTCCGTGTAGCTTCCGCTTGTGACAACCCTTGCGATTCCCGAATTTACAATTAATCTCGCGCAAATTTTACACGGGAAAGCATTCACATACAGGGTTGAAGCCCTGCTTAATTTTCCTGCCTGGAGTAACGCATTCTGCTCTGCGTGAACCGCCTGGCATATATCGTGTCCTGTTCCTGATGCAATTCCTTTCTTATCCTTCAGGCAACCCACTTCTATACAGTGCACAGCGCCCCGGACAGGTCCGTTGTACCCTGTTGAGACTATCTCTTTCCTGTCATTTACGATAACCGCACCAAACCGGTGGCGTACACAGGTTGAGCGTCTTGCTACATCCTCTGCAATTTTTGCAAAATATTCATCCCACGAAGGTCTTTTCAATTTTATTTATTATTTTAAAATATTTTATTTAATTCACAAACTGTTAACAATCGCCTTAAGCGCCCTTACATTCCCGACAGGCATGATGTGAACTCCCTTCATTCCGAGTCCTTTTATATCATCCACCAGGTTAACGCACAAATCTATTCCCGCGTCTTCAATGATTCCTTTCTTGCCTGTCTTTTTCTGCTCGTCCCGTGCTTTTTTCACCGAATTTACAACCGCGTCTTTAATTACGACGCCCGGCATTGAAAGCAAATACATCATCATGCCGTAACTTCTTATGGGAACAATCCCGACAAGTGTTTTTGATGCTATATCCTCGCCGATTAATTTATCATAAAGATTTAAAAAATTCTGCATCGGCTCAACATCAAAAATGCCCTGCGTCTGGAAGAAATCAGCACCCGCGTTTAACTTACGCTTTGTCTTATAGACCTCGCCGTCAAGAGGAGATGATGTCGGTCCGATTGCCGCCCCCATAAAGAAATTTGTCTTGCCGTTCATGTCCGAGCCGTTGAGCATCTTTCCATCGTTCATCATCTTCATTGTCGTTATAAGCGTGGTTGAATCAAGGTCATAGACGGGCTTTGCTCCCTTGTGATCAGCCGCATCGCACGCAGGGTGGTCTCCTGCCAGCGATAGTACATTTTCTATCCCGAATGTTGCCGCCGAAATTAAATCCGCCTGGAGTGCCAGCATATTTCTATCCCTAACAGTCATCTGGAATATCGGCTCAACGCCCTGCTGCATCATGTATATGCTTGCACCGAGAGACGACATAAGAACCCTTGCTCCGGGGATATCAACTACATTCACGCCTTCAATTTTATCCATCATCGGCTTCATCTCCGCAACTTCATGAGCAAATTCTGTCATATCAGGACCTGGAGGAGGGGATGCTTCCCCTGTTGCTATAAACTTCTTTCCAAAATTATCTCTTAATAGACACATTTTTAATTTATTGGTTTATTCTGTTTTTTTGCGATTATTTTTATAATTTATAAATTTATAAATTTTACCATTATCATTACCTATCTCCTAACTGCACCATTCTTTTATTAACATTTGGCATTTTCACTTCCAGTAATTTATCTACCGTACCCAGCCGGACCATTTTATCATATATCTCCATCCAGCCGCACGGAATCTTATTATTTTTTGTCGAGAGTTCGCACAACCCGTCATGAACTCCCGCGCACGGTCCATTCAATAAACCTTTCATACATCTTGTTTTAGGGCATATCCCTGCGGTTTCATCAAGTATGCAATCCCCGCAGCCCTTGCAGACCTCACTCAGTATTGATTCCTTCCTGTTTTCAATACCGACAAGAAAAGTGTCGTTTGCAGGATAGGTGGGAATTGTATCATAGATTTCTGCTATCTGCTGGACTCCTGCTCCGCATGCAAGGGAAACAACCGCATCGCAGCCCTTTATAACTTCATTTAAAGCATCTTCAACAAGTTCCTTTCCGCACTGCTCCTCAACGCATGACTCAATAATTTCAATATTTTTATCCTTTAATTTCGTATTAATTTTAAGCAGTTTTGCAAATTCTCCTACCTGTTTCTCCCCGCCGACCCGGTGAAATGCGGTGCAGCCGTTGCAGCCCACGACAAGCACTTTTTTTTTGTCAAACAGGTTTTTGACTATGTCCTCCATTGGTTTTCTTTGTGCGGTAATCATTTTTTGTTTGTTATTTTGTTAAGTATTATTAATTTAAATTTTATTTTGATTGTAATTTTAATTCAAGCCAGACCCTTTGATTTAAGCAATTCCCCGGCGTCCACGAATTCCCCGGCAAGCCCGACTTCCTTGTACGAAAACCCAAGAGCAAGCCCAAGAAGTTGTGTAATGTAAACCACGGGAATATTGAATTTTTCATTGAATTTTTCTTCAATCTGCTTCTGCCGCATGTCAAGGTTTCCCTGGCAGAGAGGGCATGCAGTAACAATTATTTCCGCACCGACCTCTCTTGCATTGGAAAGTATTTTTCTGCATAACTCAAACGATATGTCCTGGTTTGTTATTGAATAAGCAGCCCCGCAGCATTTTGTCTTTGAGTTCCAGTCCAATACACCGGAACCCATTGCTTTAAGGAGATTGTCCATCTCCTGCGGGTCTTCAAAATTATCAACGCCTGTAACATCAGGGGGGCGTGTGAAAACGCAGCCGTAGTAACAAACCGCCTTCAAACCATCAGGTTTCTTTTTTAATTTTTCTTTAATTAAATTTATATTTTCATTTAGATGGGTCAATGGGTGTATTATTTTAATTTTTTTAATTGCAGCATCGTATTTTACATCGGCTGCTTCCTCTGCCTTTTTCCTCTGCTCTTTATCGTTTTTCAGATCATAATGCGCGGACTCAAATCTTGAATAGCATCCCATGCAGGGGATAATTAATTCCTTAAGTCCCTGTTCCTTTGCAAGAGACAGGTTTTTAAGTGCTAAAGCATCTGCAAGAAGAAGTGATGAACTGTGTGCCGGAGACGAGCCGCAGCATAAATAATCCTTTAATTCTTGCAGGTTTATACCTAACGCTTCATAGACCTTTTTTACAGACATGTCATATTCCTTTGCGGTTCCCCTGGCGGAACACCCGGAGTAGTATCCTCTGGTAATCATTTTATTAATTTATTATTCGTGATTTTCCGATTTAATTTCGCTTATATTTTTATTAGATTTTTTGGAATTTTATCCCTTTTTATAGATGTTATCGTGATGGTCGTAATCAATAAATTTCACAACCTTTTCTTGTTCATATATTTTGAAAACCAAAACATACGAGCCGATTTGCACTCTCCGCCTGTTCTTTAGTTTATTGCTCAGCGGCTTATAATGATGTGGATTTTCTACAATTTCATCCATCTTTCCCTTAATCCCGTTCCATTGTTTCCTGTCTTTCTTGTACACCTTTCGCAATACTACCTTTAATTTCCTCCCGATTCCTGGTTTGTATGTCATTCTTGTTCTATCTCGGCTATCAAATCATCCATTGAACCATAAGTCTGGAATTCATCTTCTTTCTCAATCTGTTTCAATTTTTCAATATACTCTACTCTCACCTCCGGCTCTTTTCTTAATTCATGAATTTCTATTTCCATTGTTTTCAGCCGATGATTCATCTCCTGCAAAAGAGCATACATCTGGTTGTGAGTTATGGTTTCCATAATTATAATTTATATTTTGATTTATAAATGAAATTTTTTTAATAATTTTTTGGTTTCATTTTGTTTTGAATTTTTTGATATTTTATTATTTTCATTTAAATTACTTCTCATCCCTCTCTTCAATTTCCCTCACCCTCCTGAATATTTCCCTTGCTGCTTTCGCATTCCCTGACTTATGAGGAAGCAGACCCATTTTCCCTTTCAGCATTAACGGGAGACCGAACTCAATGTCCTGGAACAAATTCCCTGATTTTATTTTATATTTCATAAGCATTCCAAGTTCATAAAGCTGCCCGTAGTTTTCCACGGTTTCAAGAAATGCCCTGTTAAAGATAACATTCGCATGCTTCCCTGCTCTTTTATCTTTTTGAATCTCTATTCTCAGCGCATCCATGACCTTTGCAATATCAATCCCATTGGGACAGCGGGCATTGCAGGTGAAACACGAAACACACTGCCAGATGTCTTCATCAACATTAAGACCAAGGTTAATTTTCCTCAAGACCCTTCTCGGGTTGAAATCCCGGATTTGAGAGACAGGACAGCCCGCGGTGCATGTTCCGCAGTTATAGCATTTAAGCAGTTCACCGCCTGTTTTTTTGATTATCCTGTTTTTTAATTCATCGTCCCGGAATAGTTTAATGGTTTGATTCATGTTTATTTTGATATTATTTTAATTAAATTAGATAATTATTCTAATTATGAACACAGCAGCAGCACCTCTTCTTCCGGTATTTTTGCAACAAGGGGTGTTTTGTCAGGATATCTTTCTCTTGTTCTCCGGAGCATATTTTCTATGTCCTTGCCGTCTTCTACGACCTCCCCATCTATCATTATTATGTACTCCCCTTTATATCTTGACTTTTCAAGTGCCGTAAATGCGTTAAAGTTTTTTGTCATAATAATAATTAGATATTTATTTTAATTTATTTTAATTTATTTTAATTTTTTTAATTTCAATGGATTGGGACCCAATTTTTTCAATTCCTCCGTAAATTCGGAAACAACATCTGCAAACCTCTGTCCTTCCGAAGCAGATACCCATTCAAGCCGCACCCTTTCCGGCTCAAGACCTGCGTCTTTAACTAATTCCTTAACGCCTTTACTATCCCTGATTCTGCTCTGAGCATGCACATTCCCGCTGATGTAATGGCAGTCGTTGATATGGCACCCTCCGACTAAAACGCCGTCTGCACCAAGCAGCAGTGCATTGTAAATAAATTCCGGCTCAACTCTTCCCGAGCACATGACCCTTATCGCCCTCATGTTCGGAGGATATTCAAAACGGGATACGCCTGCATTGTCAGCTCCTGCATAAGAGCACCAGTTGCATAAAAACCCGATAATTCTCGGCTCGTCTTTCGGGAGTTCCTCAAGTGCCGCTTTTATCATAGCAGTTATCTGGTTCACGGTAAAGTTTTTCATGGTTATTGCATTTACAGGGCATACCGCCGCACATGTTCCACAGCCCTTGCAGAGCAGCGGATTTGATTCCGCGACATGTTTTTCCTCTTTACGGTTCATGCTTAAGGCACCATAAGGACATACAACAATACAATTCCCGCAGGCGATACATTTTTCAGCATCAATTTCAGAGGATATCGCCTCTGTTTTTACAAAACCTTTGGTAAGAGGGATGGATGCTCTTGCGGCAGCACCAAGGGCTTGTGAAATGCTCTCGTCAATTAGTTTTGGAGAATGAGCCATCCCGCACAAAAAGATGCCGTCGGTTGCAAAATCCACGGGGCGAAGCTTTGCATGGGCTTCAAGAAAGAAGCCGCTCTGCGTGAGGGGAACTTTAAGCAATTCGGATACATTTTTTGCATCTTCCTGCGGGATAACCGCCGCGCTTAATACTAATAAATCAGGATTTAATTCAATATTTCCCCCAAGATACCTGTCTTCAACAGTCACTTTAATTTTCCCGCTTTCAAGTTCTACTTCCGGCTGACTTTCCTTTTTGTAGTGAATAAATATAACTCCTTTTTCTCTTGCGCGCTTGTAGTACTTTTCATGTAACCCATAAGTTCTTATGTCCCTATAAAGCACAAAAATATGTGCATCGGGATTTTTTTCTTTAACCTTCAGAGCGTTCTTGATTGCAGAAGTGCAGCAGATTCTTGAGCAGTACGGTCTTTCATCATTTCTTGAGCCGACGCATTGAATCATAACAATATTTTTTATATTTTTATTGAACTCCCCTCCATATAATTTTTCTCCGAATTCAAGCTGCGTTAAAATCCTTTCATCCTTGCCGTACATGAATTCTTCCGGCTTGTACTCGCGAGCTCCAGTTGCAACAATTATAACTCCTGCTTTGAACTCATCACCATTTTCGGTTTTTATTGTAAAGTCGCCGATGCAGCCGTCAATTGACTTGATTTTTGTATTTTTATAAACATTAATTAATTTATTTTTATTTATTTTTTCAATTAAATTTTTTAAATATTCCCCTACATTGGAATTTTCAAGAGTGTAATGAATTTTATTTAAATTCCCACCCAATTCCGGTTCGCGTTCAACAACAGATACATTGTAGCCCTGCTCTGCTATTTCAAGTGCGGCATTCATCCCGGAAATTCCGCCGCCCATTACAAGTGCTGATTTAACGACTTCTGAATAAGTGGTTTTCAGAGGCACCGCAAGTTTCACTTTTGCAGCCGCCATTTTTACCATATCTCTTGCCTTCTCTGTTGCCTTCTCAGGTTCGTGTGAATGCACCCATGAGCAGTGGTCTCTTATGTTTGCCATCTCAAAAAGATACGGGTTTAACCCTGCTTCCTGTAGTGTGTCCCTGAAAAGCGGTTCATGCGTTCTGGGAGTGCATGCTGCAACAACAACCCTGTTTAGATTATGCTTTTTTACTGCTTCCTTTATCTTCTCCTGCGTATCCTGTGAGCAGGAATATGTATTTTCCGCTGCATACACAACTCCTGGAAGCGTTTTTGCATATTCTGCAACAGTTGGGACATTAACAACCGCACCGATATTTATGCCGCAGTGGCAGACGAATACTCCAATCCTGGGTTCATCGCCTATTTCAAGTTCGGGAGGGTATTTTTTTTCCGTAACCAATTCACCCCTTGAATCACAAAGAAGTGCCATTGCCTTTGATGCAGCACCTGACGCCTGTGTCACGGTTTCGGGAATATCCTTTGGACCTGAAAAAGCACCGCAGACATAAATTCCTTCTTTATTTGTTTCAATGGGTGATGTTTCGGATGTCTCGCAAAAATTATAATCATTTAATTTAATTCCGATTTTATTGGAAATTTTTTTATAATTTTTTGGAGGACATAAACCGACCGCCAAAACCAGCAGGTCAACTTCCCCTGTTTCTATTTTCCCATCCTCGGATTCATAATTTAATATTAAATTTTTTGTTCCCGGATCCTGCTCAACAGAAGGGATAGCCCTGTGATATTTAATGCCACTGGTTTTTGCTCTTTCAATGTACTGGTCAAAGTCCTTTCCATAAGAGCGCATGTCAATGTAGAAAATACTGCATTCAACATCCTGGTGTTCCTTTACAATTACTGCCTCCTTTGTTGTGTACATGCAGCAGACAGATGAGCAGTATTCCCTCTCCTCGTCTCTTGAGCCGACGCAGTGAATGAACCCGATTTTTTTCGGTTCTTTCCCGTCGGAAGGTCTCCTGATAATCCCTCCCGAAGGACCCGAAGCACACATCATTCTTTCAAATTCAATGCTTGTTACAACATTCTCATACTTTCCGTAACCGTATTCATATTTCTTTTCAGCATCAAATTCATCAAAACCCCGGGAGAGTATAACTGAGCCAACACTGATTTCCATTTCCTCGTCCTTTTGATTAAAATCAATCGCTTTTGCGGCGCATACTTCCAGACATTTCTGAGAGCATTTCCCGCGGCTTAAAAAAAGGCATTGTTCACCATCAACAATGTATTTCAAAGGAACTGCCTGTGCAAATGGAATGTAAATCGCGCTTCTCTTCTTTAATCCCTCATCATATTCATTAGGAAAGCGGTCCTTTAGAACGCATGCTCCGGCACACAAACCGCAGCCAACGCAGGCATTGGTCACATACCTTGCTTTTTTATTGACGTTTACTTTGAAATTACCTGCCGCACCTGTTACACTTTCCACCTCAGCGTTGGTTACGAGTTCAATATTTGGGTGTCTTCCGACATCCACGAGTTTCGGCGAGAGGATACACATTGAGCAGTCGTTTGTCGGGAATGTCTTGTCAAGCTGTGCCATTGCACCTCCTATGCAGGGGCTTTTCTCAACAAGATAGACCTTGAACCCGGATTCTGCTAAATCAAGGGATGCCTGGACACCTGCAATTCCGCCGCCTACAACCATTACCGATCCGATTGTTTTTTTACTCATAATTAATTTTAATTAATTTTAATTAATTCTACATGATTTATTATTATTAATTGTTATGGATTATAAATTAAATTTCAAAATAAATAATTATAATAATTAAGTTTATTTAAATTAGTATTTCATAATAACGGCTGTTCTCTTTCTCTGCTATAACTTTTCACGCAATACATAAAATAAAAATTGCCGTACCTTCAAACAGTTATCATAGAAGCCATAGAAGCCGGCTAAACTAAATTGCTTTTAAATTTACCGCTGCAGGTCCTCTTTCTCCTTCCCGGGTATCAAATTCCACGCGGTCTTTGTCTTTAATATAACCTTTAGAAATCCCGGTTTTATGAACAAAAATGTCTCCACCTTCGTCCTGTTCAATAAAACCAAAGCCCTTGGTAGTATTAAAGAA
>Ga0209427_10008423_pt1 | contig 11606 bp, 9 predicted proteins | sample DeeMarSWOR136_30_FD_187465 | JGI IMG/M metagenome (GOLD analysis project Ga0209427, IMG submission 187465) | Marine sediment microbial communities from White Oak River estuary, North Carolina - WOR-1-36_30 (SPAdes) (version 2) | ecosystem: Environmental > Aquatic > Marine > Intertidal zone >... | reverse complement strand
GGCGGCGAGTATGTCTGAACGAAGTGAGTTACGCAGCCGCCGAGAAGAGCGAATGGAGAATGGCGTTAAAAATCTGAAGGGAGCCAGGCTATTTCCCAATACCTTTTCTAATAACGGAAATGGAGATCCTTACCCTGTCCCCTTTTTATTTGCTTTTATTCGATTATTGTTGTTCCTGAAGAATATATTTGTTATTATATCTTGTTTCTGAGTAGCGGGAGGAAAGATTGAATGTTGGTGTTATAAACGAAAGTCCCAAAATAGAGAACAGAGCTGGTTTAACTCCGAGCAGTGTTTCTTTGCTGGCGGAAAAAGGGCACAAGGTCTATGTGCAGGCCGGAGCTGGATTGAAAGCTGGATACGCCAACGAGGAATATGCGGCTCAAGGGGCAGAAATTGTTTTTACAAAAGATGAAGTTTTTGGGCGTTCGGATATTGTACTCAACATATCCCCCCTGGATGAAGAGGAATGCAAACTCGCTAAAAAAGACCAGATTTTATTCGGGTTTCATCATTTAGCTGTATCCCGAAAGTGCAATATTGAGGAACTTCTAAAGAAAAAAGTCACCATCATCGGCTATGAAATAGTCCAAGAAGAGAGCGAAGTCCTTCCTTTTATCGAGAGTTTAAGCGAGATTGCAGGCCAGATGTGTCTGGCCATATCAGGTCATTATCTTCAAACCAGTCAGGGCGGCCGAGGCGTTATCATCGGTGGCGTGGTAAGCGTTCCTCCCGTGACTGCTGTTGTAGTCGGAAGTGGTGTCCTGGCCAGAAGTGCAATTAAAAGTATGCTCGGAGCCGGCGCACATACTATTGCTTTAGGCCGAAATATGGACAGGTTGAGAGAATTAGAGGAGCTAACTTCAGGTAGATTGATCACTCTCTTCGCCAGTAACTACAATCTGGCGCGAATGACAAGAGTTGCAGATATCCTTATAGGAGCGGTGCTTCGTCCCGGAGAGAAAGCTCCTATCATGATAACGAAGGATATGATCAAGACAATGAAAAAAGGTTCAGTCATCATTGATCTGGCCATCGACCAGGGAGGGTGTATAGAGACAAGCCGTTTAACAACCCTCGAGCAGCCAACTTATGTTGAAGAAGGGATTATTCATTACTGTGTTCCCAATATCACCTCTTCTGTAAGCCGGACCTCAACAAAAGTTTTATCCAATTTAGTTGCTCCCTGTCTGCTAGAGATAGGAGAATTAGGGCTTGAGAAGTGTTTGAGAGAGAATAAATCTCTGGCGAGGGGTGTTTATGTCTTTCGTGGAAAAATAGCCAAGCAGAATATAGCGGAAAGATTTGGTCTAGATTATAAAGACATCCTCTCATCTTTATAAAGGCTCCAAATAAATAAAGGCTGCTAAAAATGGAAAAAATCATGAGTGAATTTTATAAAGATCAAAGAGAGCTTATCCACCTGCTTCATGATGCACAGAATAAGTTCGGGTATATCCCGGCCCAGAGCATTTCTCAGATCTCCAGAGAATTAAAAATCTCTGAGAGTGAGATATTCGGAGTTCTAACATTCTACAAAGCCTTTACTCTCAAGCCTCGGGGCAAGCACCTGATAACTATCTGTATGGGAACAGCTTGCCACGTCAGAGGAGCTCCGATGATCCTTGATGAATTCGAGAGGAAGCTGGGAATGGAAGCAGGAGAAACAACCGAGGATAATCTGTTTACCTTGGAGACCGTGAACTGTGTTGGGGCCTGTGCTTTAGGGCCCATCGCGATTGCCGATGGAGATTATCATGGCCAGATGAAAACGAGAGAAGTCGGTGAAATCATTAAGAAACTAAAACAGGAAAAAGGCAATAATATTGAATGATGGATGAATATGTCCCTACCAAACTGGACGAGATAAGAGCTAAAATTTCTGAATCCCGGAAGGAAAAGAAAACATGCATTACTGTCTGCGGCGGAACAGGTTGTCATGCCTATGGCTGTATGAAAGTTGCAGAAGCCTTTAAGGATGAGATAATAAGGCAAAATCTTCAAGATTCAGTTGACGTGAGAATCACCGGCTGCCATGGCTTCTGTGAAAGGGGACCTATTACTGTCATTCAACCGGATGGAATTTTCTACCAAAGGATTCAACTCAAAGATATCAAAGAAGTCATCTCTGAAACGATAATCAATAAAAAAATCGTGAACAGGCTCCTTTATACTGAACCAAGGACAAAAGAAAAAATTGTTTATGAAAAGGAAGTTCCTTTTTATAAAAAGCAGAGACGTATTATTTTTGGGAATAATGGTTTTATAGACCCGACTGATATAAATGATTATATAGCCTTGGATGGGTACAAAGCTCTGGTTAAGGTCCTTTTTGACATGACTTCAGAGGAAGTCATCGCTGATATTAAAGCTTCTGGTCTCAGGGGGAGAGGGGGAGCTGGTTTCCTCACAGGGAAAAAATGGGAAGTATGTCGTGACGCAAACTCTGACGTGAAATACATCATCTGCAACGCAGACGAAGGAGATCCCGGAGCCTATATGGACCGAAGTCTTTTAGAAGGCAACCCGCACAGTGTCATAGAAGGGATGATCATCGGTGCCTATGCTATCGGAGCGTCGCTGGGTTTTATTTACGTTCGAATGGAATATCCCCTTGCTGTGAAGAATATAACCTTGGCCGTAGAACAGGCAAAAGGTCTCGGTTTGCTCGGTGAATCTATCCTTGGGTCTGAGTTTAAATTCGATATTCATATTTTTAGAGGAGCAGGAGCCTTTGTTTCGGGTGAAGAGACGTCTTTGATGGCTTCCATCGAAGGAAGAAGGGCTTTTCCCAGGCAAAGACCTCCCTATCCTGCTCAAGAAGGATTGTGGGGAAAGCCTACCAATATCAACAATGTTGAGACATGGGCCAATGTCCCCCTGGTAATAAATAAGGGAGCTGAATGGTATTCTCAGATAGGTACTAAGAATAGCAAAGGGACAAAGATATTCTCTCTGGTGGGCAAAATAAACAATACTGGCTTGGTGGAAGTGCCTATGGGAATCAAGCTGAGAGAGATTATCTACGACATCGGCGGCGGTATAAAAGATGATAAAAAATTCAAAGCTGTCCAGACTGGTGGACCTTCTGGGGGATGTATCCCGGCTGATAAGCTTGATTTATCCATCGACTTTGAGTCATTGACTAAAGCTGGATCAATGATGGGTTCTGGCGGCATGATTGTCATGGATGAAGATACCTGCATGGTTGATGTTGCCCGGTATTTTCTCGATTTTACGCAGCAGGAGTCCTGCGGTAAGTGTGTTCCTTGTCGTATTGGAACCCGTCAGCTTGTAGATATTTTGACGCGCATCACCAAAGGAAAGGGGGATGAAAAGGATCTAGAAAAACTTATTGATTTATCCGCGTCCGTAAAGGATGGATCTCTCTGCGGCTTAGGGCAGACTGCGCCTAATCCTGTGCTGACGACAATCCGCTATTTCAAGGATGAATATGAGGCCCACATCAAGGAAAAGCGCTGTCCGGCTTTGGTTTGTAAAGATTTGATCATCTACCACATCGAGCCGGATAAGTGTGTTGGATGTCTTTTGTGCTTGAAGAATTGTCCAGTCGATGCCATAAGTGGCGAGAGGAAAAAAGTCCACGTGATAGACCAGGAATTATGTATTAAGTGCGGAGCTTGCCTTGATGTCTGTCCTCCAAAAGTCAGTGCTGTTTCCAAATATACGGGCAACAAGAGAGATAGAATTCTCATGAAAGCTTCCAGGCAAAGAGTCAAGAAATGAAAGTTACTATAGACGGAAAAAAGATTGAAGTTAAGGGAAAAAGAACTGTCTTAGAAGTTGCCCGAGAAAAGGGTATCTTTATTCCTTCTCTTTGTGATCATCCTCAGTTAACTCCGTTCGGCGGCTGCCGGCTCTGCATCGTGGAGATTAAGGAAAAAGGGGGTTATCCTCCATCCTGTAGTACCTATGTCGAAAACGGGATGGAGATAAAGACAAAAACTCCCAGACTCCAAAAATTAAGAAGAGAAATCCTGGAGCTCATTCTCTCCGAACATCCGAATGCTTGTCTTATTTGCAGCGAAAAAGAGAATTGCGATGAATATAAATCGACTATTCGGAAGGTGGGAGAAGTAACCGGCTGTGTCCTTTGTTCTAATAATGGACGCTGCGAGCTTCAGGATGTGGTTGAAACCTTAAAGATAGATAAAGTCAGATTCCCATCTGTTTATCGAAATCTAGAAGTAAAAAAAGGCGATCCTTTCTTTGATCGAGACTATAACCTGTGCATTCTCTGCGGAAGATGTGTAAGAGTATGCCAGGAGCTGAGGGGAGCAGCTGCTGTTTCCTTTATCTACAGAGGCTCTCAGGCTGTGGTGGGAACTGTGCTTGATCTGCCTCTTATTGAGTCAGGCTGTCAGTTTTGTGGGGCTTGCGTGGATGTCTGCCCCACAGGATCTTTAACTGAGAGAGGTATAAGGTATGAAGACCTGCCGGATGAGCGGGCCAAGACGATCTGTCCTCTCTGCAGTATGGGATGTGAGCTAATAATAGACCTTAAGAAACAGAAGATACTAAGCTCCAAGCCCTCAGACGAGGGAGCAGTGAACGAAGGGCAGGCATGTGTTAAAGGACGATTCCTGATAAAGGAAGTTGTCCACAGCCCGCGCAGGATTCTCAAGCCGCTCGTTAGAGTGAATAAAGACCTTGAAGAAGCAAGTTGGGAAGAAGCTCTCGATTTTGTTGCTCAAAGACTCAAAAAATTCAAGGGGAAAGAGGTTGCCGTGGTAGCTTCTCCCCAGGTATCTTGCGAGGAATATTTTCTCTTCCAAAAGTTTGCAAGCGAAGAATTAAAAACCGAAAACATGGACAGTTCTTATCGTTTTTCTCCTTTAGCCGTTATCGATGAAATGGCTCAAGAAAACGGACTCGAGTTAGGTTTAAATTTTGAGTTTAAAGATATCTCGAGAGCGAAGACTTTGTTTCTCATCGGCGAAGATGTCCCTAAATCTCACCCCATTATCTGGCTCGAGGTATTAAAGGCTGCTCAACAGGGTGCAAAGCTCATAGTGGCCAGTCCCGCAGAGCTTTCTCTGAATCGCTACTCATCGCTATGGCTTAAGATAAAACCGGGGACTGAATTCTATTTGCTCAGTTTTCTATCTAAGCTCTTTCTGCAAAATGAACAGGAAGCGGGCAATCCCCGAATTGAAGGATTTGACTCTTTTAAAAGTTCACTGGGCGAGTTTGATTCATCCAAGGTTTTTGAGATGGTGGGCATAACTCGAGAGGAATTGGAAGAAGCATTTGGGCTTCTTTCCGAAGCAGAGGATGCTGCCTTTCTTTTCGGTATGGGACTGACTCAACATCCATGGGGAACTCGGAATGTGGCCGCGCTCTGGAATTTAGCTCTTCAGGCCCAGGCTCAGCTCTTTCCCCTCGGATTGGAGAACAACCTGAGAGGCGTGTTCGAGATAGGGCAGAATTCTTCAGATAAGGGGCTAAATTTTAATCAAATCTTCCAGGCTGCTTCATCCGGGGAGCTAAAAGCCCTCTACCTGGCAGGTCCAGCGCCTTATCTAAAGAAAGCCAATCTTGAGTTCTTGGTTATTCAGGATAGCTTTGTAAACGAGAATTTTAAGCTCGCTGATGCAGTTTTGCCTGCCTCGACTTTTGCAGAGACTGATGGGACATTCGTTAATGGAGAAGGCAGGCTTCAAAAATTCAACAAAGTTATCGATCCTCTTGGAGATGCAAAGCCAGATTGGTGGATAATCTCTCAATTGGCTCGCAGGATGGGGAATAAAGGCTTTCCCTTCAAGAATCCAGCAGAAATCACAAAAGAGATGATTAAGGTTATTCCCGGTTTTTCGAATATTTCCTACGCCGAGCTGGAAAAGGGCCAGAAAGTCCATACTCAGGACGGGAAGAGGAAAGAAAGGTCGTTTATCCCTGTAAAATATAGTGATTCAAATCATGAAAAAATCAAAAAATACCCTTTTCTCATGTCCCTGAATTACAGCTTGGACTACTACAGAAGTCTTGCCCTGAGTCAAGAGAGTAAAGGCATGAAGGCTATCAGAGATTCCAGGTGGATAAAGATCTCTCCTGAGGATGCAGAAAAATTGAATTTGGAGGAAGGGGAGAGCGTAGTGGTTGAATCTTCCTCAGGGAAGTTTAAGGGATTCGTCAAGATAGTAAAATCCTTGCCCAAGGGAATTTTAGGAGCCAGCTTCCTCTTGGGCGAAGATTCTGACTTTTCGGTGAGTGGTCTTATTCCAATCGGTTTTCAGGAATCACATTCTCTGGGAATGCTGCCTGTGAAAATAAAAAGAGAAAAATAATGGCGAAAATTTTACAAAGAGAGCGTTTAGTTCCTAATATTCATCTTATCGAGGTCCATGCGCCCGAGATAGCCCAAAAATCGAGGCCGGGCCAGTTTGTCATCGTCATGCCGGACGAGAAAGGAGAAAGAATTCCTTTGACAATCGCTGATTGGGACAAGGAAAAAGGCTCTGTTACTTCGATTTTTATGGTGGTAGGTACTTCCACCCATAAGCTTTCGCTTCTTGGAGCAGAAGACGAGGTTCCTGTTTTTGTCGGTCCTTTAGGAAAGCCCTCTGAAATAAAAAAATATGGAACCGTTCTTCTGGCAGGAGGCTGTTTTGGGATTGCAGCCATATATCCACTAGCCCGTGCTTTAAAAGAAGAAGGAAATAAGATAATTACCTTGTTAGATGTTAAGGCGAATTATCTTCTTTACTGGGAAGAAAAGCTTCGAGCTGTTAGTGATCAATTTTTGGTTTCAGCTCGGGACAGTTACTATAACTGTAAGGATTATATCCCCAAAACTCTCAAGAATATAATCACCAAAGGATCCAAAATCAATAAAGTGATCTCGATAGGTTGCACTTACTTGATGTATACCTGTTCTGAGGCGACTAAACCCTATGGAATAGAGACCTCAGTCAGCCTTAATCCGATTATGGTTGATGGAACAGGTATGTGTGGAGCCTGTCGGGTGACAGTAGATGGCAAAACAAAATTTGCCTGCGTGGACGGGCCCGATTTTGACGGTCATTTGGTAGATTGGGAAGAGCTTTTTTCACGGCGGAAGTCGTATTTTGAGGATGAAATCAAATCTCTGTGTCATTGGGAAAAGAATAATTTTCCCTCTTAATATAAACGCATTATGCGAAGTGTCAATGCGAGGAACGAAGGAGATAGTTCGAATGTCATTGCGAGCCCTGGAGGGGCGAAGCAATCACACAAAAAATGTAGGATTGCGAGGAGCGGAGGAGATTCCTTCGCTATGCTCGGAACAGGCTGCGCAATCTCTTAAAGAAAGCCGTAGGGGTTTGATTCATCAAACCCACCTTTATAATGAGATTGCCATGCTCCCTATGGTCGCTCGCAATGACTACATAACAGCATTTACTGAGTCATTATTAATTTTTGAAATATAAGAGAAAAAGATGGCTGAGAAGAAAGAAATGCCACCGGAGCTAAAAGAGACGCTCAGGGCAGAATTTGACAAGGAATGGCGGAAGGAGTTGCGGAAGTCTATTCCACCAAAAGAAAGGATGAATATCTCCCCCCAGAAGATGCCGGAGCGGGAGCCAGAAGAGAGAAACAAAGATTTCAATGAAGTTAACCTTGGTTTAGATGCAAAGCTGGCCAAGAAGGAAGCGCAAAGGTGCCTGGATTGTGCCAATCCCGGGTGTGTTATGGGCTGTCCCGTTGGAATTGATATTCCCACTTTTATAAAGCTTATAGAGATAGGCGATTATGTCCAGAGTGTTCGGAAAATAAAAGAGACCAACAGCCTCCCCGCGATTTGCGGCCGCGTTTGCCCTCAGGAAGTTCAATGCGAAGAGACCTGCAACATAAAAAAGGCAAAAGGCGAAGGTGTGAAAATAGGAAATTTGGAGAGGTTTGTTTCAGATTATGAGAGCCAGCAAGGAGACGTTTATATCCCTAAAATCAAGCCAGCAACAGGTAAGAAAGTGGCTGTTATCGGAGCTGGACCAGCAGGTCTGACAGTTGCCGGAGAGATGGCGAGAAACGGCCATAAGGTTACGATTTTCGAAGCCCTCCACGTTTCTGGTGGAGTCTTAGTCTACGGGATTCCAGAATTCAGGCTGCCCAAGAGCATTCTTAAGTCAGAAGTGGAATACCTAGAAAAATTAGGCGTAGAGTTGAGGGAAAATTTTGTAGTGGGCTTGACAGCAACGCTTGACGATCTAAAGAATGATGGGTATGACGCTTTTTTCATAGGTACAGGAGCCGGGTTGCCGAATTTCATGAGGATTCCTGGAGAAAACCTGGTAGGAATATACTCGGCTAACGAATATTTGACCCGGGTAAACCTGATGCGGGCCTATGAATTTCCTGATTATGACACTCCTGTTTTTTTGGGGAAGAGAGTTGCTGTCATAGGTGGTGGGAATGTGGCCATGGATTCTGTCCGAACAGCCAAGAGGCTGGGAGCAGAATTGGCGGCTATTGTCTACCGTCGTTCAAGAATTGAAATGCCGGCAAGGGTCGAAGAAGTCAAGCATGGGGAGGAGGAAGGTATCGAGTTTCACTTCCTGACAACTCCAATAAGATACATCGGGGATGAAAAAGGCCGGGTTAAGGCTATGGAGTGCTTGAGGATGAAGCTCGGAGAACCTGATTCTTCAGGAAGACGTCGACCAGTTCCTATCGAAGGCTCAGAGTTTATCATGGAAGTGGATATGGTAGTGGTTGCCATCGGCCAGAGCCCCAATCCTTTGATTCCTCAGACTACTCCTCAACTCAATGTGGGGAAATGGGGAAATGTGGAAGTCGATTGGGACACAATGGCCACGAGCATCGAAGGAGTTTATGCAGGAGGAGATATCATTCGTGGTGGAGCTACAGTCATTCTTGCCATGGGCGACGCCCGGGTTGCTGCGGCTGAGATGCATAAATACCTGAGTACAAAAAAGAAAAAATGAGATGTATGGGTTTGATTCATCAAACCTTAACTGAACGAGCAGCAAGGAATAAACATAATAGGTATAAGAGTAAAGAAAAGTATAATAAAGTATAGATAGATAAATAGAAGTTATTTGGTTTTAAGGAACGAAACAATAATTAATAATTTATTCTATGCTAATTATTGCTATTTGAGGATCTAAATGAGTTGGGTGGACGACTATAAAAAAAAATTGGCAACTGCAGAAGAAGCAGCCTCTTTGATCAAGAGTGATGACCGGATTTATATCAGCGGCAATGCAGCTACTCCTTACGTCTTGATGGACTCCTTGGCTCGAAGGAAGGATGAGCTGGAGGATGTTGAACTTGTTCATGTTCTTCTTTTAGGAGAGGACCCTCTCTCCAAGCCGGAGATGGAAGGTCATTTTCGTCATAATTCCCTGTTTGTCGGTCCTGCAGACAGGAAAGCTATCAACGAGGGAAGGGCCGATTACATTCCTATTTTTTTGCACCAGATTCCTAACCTTATTTATTCCGAACAAATGCCTCTAAATGTTGCTATGCTTCATCTTTCCCCTCCAGATGAGCACGGATTCATGAGTTTTGGAGTTGAAGTGCTGGCTTCCAAGGCTGCTGCAGAGAGGGCAAAAATAGTAATAGCTCAGGTAAATGAGAAGATGCCTCGTGTTTTAGGGGATTCCTTTATCCATGTATCCCGAGTCCACAAGATTGTTGAAATATCAGAGGAATTGCCTGAGCTTAAGAGAAAGCCTTTTAGTGAGGTGGAGAGAAAAATAGGTCATTTCATAGCGGAATTGATCGAGGATGGTTCCACACTGCAGTTAGGAATCGGAGGAATCCCTGATGCTGTCCTTTCTGCTTTGAAAGAAAGACGGGATTTAGGCATACATACGGAAATGGTCTCTGATGGAGTTATGGAAGCCATCGAAGCAGGAATCATCACTGGAGCCAAAAAGACATTTCATCCTAACAAAGTCGTTTTAACCTTCATTTTGGGCTCCAAAAAACTTTATGAGTTTGCTGATAATAATCCTATTCTTGAAGCCCATCCTACTGATTATACGAATCACCCTTTTAATGTTTCCCGAAATGACAATATGATCGCCATCAATTCTGCCATAGAAGTGGATATAACAGGCCAGGTCTGCTCTGACTCTATCGGCACCTATATCTATAGCGGCTTCGGCGGTCAGGTTGACTTCATTCGAGGAGCGGCCCACTCAAAAGGAGGGAAGCCTATAATTGCGCTTCATTCTACAGCAAAGAATGGGGAGGTCTCCAGGATTGTTCCTTTTTTGAAAAAAGGAGCAGGTGTAGTCACCACCAGAGCTGATGTCAAATATGTAGTAACAGAATACGGAATTGCCTATCTCCATGGAAAAAACTTGCAGGAGAGAACCATAGCCCTGATAAACGTTGCCCACCCTAAATTCAGACCGGATTTAATAAAAGAAGCCAAAGATCGATATCTTCTGCGCTAAGAATTTATGCAAGTTTAATGCGGCAATCAAAGTTATTTCCACCCGAAAAGGGACGTATCGGGACGGATGAGTCTGGAAAAGGGGACTATTTCGGTCCTCTTGTGGTTGCAGGAGTTTTTGTTCCGGAGGAGCAGCAGAATGTCCTTATTGAACTGGGTATAAGAGACAGCAAAAAAATCTCTGATAATCGTGTCAGAGAATTAGCCGCTCTCCTGAAAAAGGGATACAAGCATTCCTTGGTCGCTATCGGCCCTGAAAGATATAATGAGCTTTATGCAAAGCTGAGAAATCTAAACAGAATCCTTGCCTGGGCTCATTCGCGCGCCATCGAGAACATCCTGGAAGAAGTAAACTGCGCTGTTGCCGTCACTGACCAGTTTGGAGATAAGTCTTTTGTGCTAAATGCTCTGATGAAAAAAGGGAAGGAGATTGAGCTCATCCAGAGGCCAAAAGCTGAGGAAGACCTGGCCGTGGCCGCAGCTTCGATTCTGGCGAGAGCTGAATTCCTGAAACGCCTTTATTTTCTCTCCCAGGATGTAGGAATTGACCTTCCTAAAGGTTCATCATCTCTTGTCGAAGAAGCCGGGCTTAGGCTTGTCAAGCTCCACAAAGTGCAGATTCTGGATAAAGTTGCCAAGAAGCATTTTAAGCTCACTCGCCGTATTCTGGTTTCTTTGGAGGAGTGAAAATGAAAAAGGAAACAAAACGGCTATACCTTGAAAATCCTTGTAAGGTTGAGTTTGAGGCTCAAGTCGTAGAAAAAGTGGCCTGGGAGCAAAAACCTGCCCTAATCCTTGACCAGACCTGTTTTTATCCAGAATCGGGGGGGCAGCCGTGCGACAAGGGAATGATAAACGGAATCGAGGTAATCAAAGTTTTGGAAGATGAGGCAAGGATCATACACCTTGTTGCTGAGGATATGTCCTCAGATAAAGTAACGGGAAGGGTTGACTGGCAGACTCGCTTCGACCATATGCAGCAGCACTCGGGTCAGCACATTCTTTCCCAGAGTTTTCATGAGCTCTTGGGTGCTGAGACCCTCGCTTTCCATCTGGGAGAAGCTATTTCTACCTTAGAGATGGATTTAAGGAAGATTTCAGAAGAGGAGGTTGAGAATATAGAAAGGCGGGCTAACGAGATTGTGTTTGAGGATAGAGAGATAAAATGCTACTTCATTCC
>Ga0209427_10008421_pt1 | contig 11609 bp, 4 predicted proteins | sample DeeMarSWOR136_30_FD_187465 | JGI IMG/M metagenome (GOLD analysis project Ga0209427, IMG submission 187465) | Marine sediment microbial communities from White Oak River estuary, North Carolina - WOR-1-36_30 (SPAdes) (version 2) | ecosystem: Environmental > Aquatic > Marine > Intertidal zone >... | reverse complement strand
CTATCCGGCTCGCGACGGGATACCGGCCTATCCCGGCAACGGGACCGGCTCCGCCGTAGGCGACGAAACGAGTCCTACTTACATGGAGATGACTATCGTCCACGGCGGCGCCAAATCGATGCCGTTCTGGTACGACAACAACAAGCAGGGCTACTCGAAGTATTCCGAGACGGCGCTGACATTGCCGGCTGGCGAGCGTGACTGGACGGCAGAAGGCGTTGCTGAATTGTCGCTGTGGTTCAGAGGCGAGTCGGCGAATATTGCCGAGCCGTTGTATGTCGCCATAGCCAATGCCGGAGGCACCCCTGCGGTTGTCTATCACGATGATCCCAACGCGGTGCAGTTAACTCGATGGACCGAGTGGGTCATTCCGCTGCAGAGCCTTGCCGATCAGGGAATCAGCCTGACCAACGTTGATACCGTTGCGATTGGCGTGGGCACCCGGGGCAATACGACGATCCCCGGCGGCGCAGGCAAGATGTATATTGACGACGTCGCGCTGTATCGGCCGTAACTGACAATTAGGATACAGAGTGAAGACAAGATTACTATAGGTCGTTGTTTAGAGTTGTTCGTCACAAACAACGTGTGTTTTGGTGTGTAGCCAAAGCATGTTTGATTCAACTTCTTTTGAAGGAGTATTATCATGTTTCGACAATTAATGTACTTTGTTGTGGCGCTGGGCATGACCTTGGCGAGTACTGCCAGTGCCGACCTGGTGGGCCACTGGAAGCTTGATGACGGGTCCGGGACAGTCGCTGCCGATTCGTCCGGCAACGGTCACAATGGTACCTTGCAGGGAAATCCGCAGTGGATCGAGGGGCTCTTTGGCATGGCCTTGGAATTTGACGGCTCGCCGGACCGGGTCGACGTGCCCTACAGTGAGCAGCTCAATCCGGAAAATGAATTCAGCGTGACCGTCTGGGCCAACGTGGATCCCGGCGGCGCCGGTCATCGCTCCCCCATCACCTCGCGTGATGATACCCCCCAAAGGGGGTATATCATCTACGCAACTCCGGGCAACGTGTGGCAGTTCTGGATTGGTGCCGGCTCAGGTTGGGCTCAGACAACCGGTCCTGCCGTTGAACTGGGCGAATGGACCCATGTGGCCGGAGTCTATTCCGCGGACGGGATGAAGCTCTACATCAACGGCGAGCTGGAGGCTGAAGGCGCCGGCACGCTCAGCCCGAACAGACAGCAGAGGGTCTCGATCGGAGCCGGGGCCACTGAGGGCGCAGCAGGCAACTATTACTTCGTCGGCAAGCTCGACGACGTGCGCGTGTATGATGTGGCGCTGTCGCAAGAGCACATCAAGACAGTCATGGATGTCAAGCCCTATCCGTTCGCCCTGGCTCCTGAGCCTGCGGACGGATCTGTGCTGGATGAGACATGGGCAGCGCTAAGTTGGGTACCGGGTGAGCTTGCAGCCTCGCACGATGTGTATCTGGGCGAGAGTTTCGACGACGTCAACGCCGGCGCCGAGGGAACGTTCGTAGGCAATCAGACCAGAACGAATTTGATTATGGGCTTTTTTGGATTTCCTTATCCGGCCGGCCTCGTCCCCGGCACAACCTATTACTGGCGAATCGACGAGGTCAATGACGCCGATCCGAACAGTCCGTGGAAGGGCGATGTCTGGAGCTTCTTCGTTAGGCCGAACACCACCTGGCAGCCCAGCCCGCCGGACGGTATGAGATTCGTGGATCCCAACCAGAACCTAAGCTGGAGGCCTGGTGTGGGGGCGAGTTTATACCAGGTCTACATCGGCGAGAATTTCGACGACGTCAACAGCGCCACGGGCGCTCCAATGCTAACCGAGGCGACATATGACCCCCCCGATCCACTTGAACTGGGCAAGACGTACTATTGGCGTGCTGACGGGCTGGATTTGCAGATGGCAGTCACCAAGGGCCCCGTATGGAGTTTCACGGTGACCCCCGGTGGTGGTGGTCTGCTGGGAAAGTATTATGACAATGGAGAGCTGGCTGGTGAGCCGATCGTCACCCGCATAGACCCTCAGATCAACTTCAACTGGGGCGATACTACTACCCCGGACGAGTCAATCGAGGGACGCCCCTACTCAGCCAGATGGCTGGGCGAAGTGGAGGCCGTCTTCACGGAGCCCTACAAGTTCATCGCCGTGGTTGGCGACGGGGTGCGCATGTGGCTCAACGGGGAACTGATCGTTGATCAGTGGGTCGTCGGAGGTGCCCTCCCGTATCCAAGCAAACCGGTCAATCTGGTGGCCGGTCTGCGGTATTCCATCCGGATGGAGTATGTCAACTCCACCTGGTGGCCAGCGGCAGCCCAGTTGTTCTGGAGCAGTACTTCCACGCCGGAACAGCTTGTCCCGCAGGGTGCGTTCTCTCTGCCGGTCAGTGCCGGCGTTCCGAATCCTGCCATGGGCGCCGTGGATGTCACGAACATCCCGGTACTCAGGTGGACAGCCGGCATTCACGCAGTCCAGCACGAGGTATACTTCGGTACTGATGCAAATGCCGTGAAGAACGCCACGACAGCTTCGCCCGAGTACAAAGAGACCATGGACCTTGGCTCCGAGAGCTATAATCCGGGCAAGCTTGACTTGTTGACTACTTACTACTGGCGTGTTGACGAAGTCAATAACGTCAATCCCGACAGTCCATGGATCGGCAACGTCTGGAGCTTTACAACGGGTGAATTCCTTACTGTGGACGACTTCGAGGCTTATGACGTTGGCAACAAGGAGATATGGTGGTCGTGGAAAGACGGGCTTGGTTATCCGGCTCGCGACGGGATACCGGCCTATCCCGGCAACGGGACCGGTTCTGCCGTAGGCGACGAAACGAGTCCCACTTACATGGAGATGAGTATCGTCCACGGCGGCAGGCAGTCGATGCCGTTTTATTACGAGAACAATTTCAAATACTCTGAGGCAACCATGACGTTAATCTGGCCGCGTGATTGGACTGAAGAAGGTGTTGGAGTATTGTCACTTTGGTTCTATGGTGATGCGGCTAATGCTGCTGAGCGGATGTATGTGAATCTCAACGGTATCGCGACGGTCTATCACGATGATCCCGACGCGGCGTTGATAGAGGAATGGACGGAATGGACAATCGACCTGCAGGAATTTGCAGCTCAGGGCGTGGATCTTGCCAATGTCAATACGATTTCTATTGGTTTCGGCGATAAGAACAATCTGCGGGCTGGTGGTTCAGGTATGGTGTTATTTGATGATATTCGTCTGTATCGGCCGGAACCAGAACCGGCACCATAAGCCGGGATTTAGCTGGCGATTGAGACTGCGTGGTTGATATAGCAGATTTGCTTCAATTCGGGGCCTATACCGAATTATTCGGTATAGGCCTCTTTTGTAATTTATTCCGCCAAAAAGCGGCGGATTCGCAATATTGATTATTGCGTAGAGTGGAGAAATAAACTTGAATTTAATTTTTATTTAGCTTGACAATTTTCTTTAGATATGATAATTTATAATTTATAAAAGTACAATGAGGGTGTTTTGCTCTCGACTACAGGGGTTTTCACCACACCGTCAAGAGACTTATTTTGGGACATCAAATAAGGCAAGAGGAGGTTCAAAGCGTTTAATATTATAAATCCAAGGGCCTGATTGGCCATTTCGACATGATCTGGTAACAAGATTTTCGTGCCGAAAGACTAAAAGAAAGGTAGGAGTATTGCGATGCATTCCATTAACCAAAGAAAATTAGCTGCCGTTACATCGATTGGGTTGTGCTTATTTTTCTATTCCGTTCTCTTAGCCGAGCCTGTTAGCGTTGAGCAGGTACTAAACGTTGCGGATACGTTTCTTAAGGTTCAGGAGGCCCGTCAGGAAGAGCAAATAATGTTATTTTCAGTGCAAGGCCAGCAGAAGTTGCCTTTTAGAAATTTCACCGCAGCGGTGCTAAGGGAAATTCGTGATGATGATGGGATGGTTCTTGCATACGTTACCGAGCTGGAGCCGCGCGGCTTCATAGCAACCTCTGCGGATACGGATTTCACTCCGATTATTGCCTATTCTTTCAAAAATTCTTTTCCGGCCGACGAGGACAGAAAAAACCCCCTTTATCGTATGCTGAAAGAAGACATCAAGCTAAGAACAAAGGCATTGGCCGAATATGATCAACTTAAGGTGGCGGAAAACAACAACCTTTGGAATCTTTATGCCGACGAAGATACAGGGCCTTCCCTGAGCCAGACATTCCAGCAGTGGCCGGAAGAAGGCACTACCTCTACAGGTGGCTGGCTGGAGAGCATATGGGACCAGAAACCGCCTTACAACGACTTTTGTCCACTCGACCCGGTCGATGCCAACAGAACTTATGTCGGCTGTGTTGCGACGGCGATGGCACAGTTGATTAATTATCATCGGCAATGCAACGTAAGCTTCGACGAGGACGATGAGTATACCGCGTACAGCGGCATCGATATCGACAAAGACAGCGAAATATACGATTTTCCCACTTTTGAGGAGCTGAACGGGCACCTTGAGGATTTACGACTTAAATACAGCAGGGGGATTGAGCCAAATGATACGGATGTAGCCGCGCTTAGTTTTGCCTGTGGTATCGCTGCGCTTGTAGACTATACAAGCGAAGGCTCAGGTGCTTCACCTTATGATGCGCGGGACGCCTTGATTTACAAGTTTGGTTTTCATTCGGCCAGTATGACCGGTGGTCTGTCGCATGAATTTTATCGTGTGCTGCAGGAGAACATGATCAATCGACTCCCTGTTTTTTTAGCTATTAGTCCGACAGATGGTTACGGCGGACACGCCCTTGTTTGCGACGGCTATAACACGAACGGTGAGTATCACCTTAATTTCGGCTGGGGTTCCGACCGCCCCGAGGAAATGACCGAGGTATGGTATCGACTTCCAAGTGATCTTCCATCCGACTTAAATATTGTTACCGAAGTCATTTTGAATATTCAACCTGTTCCACCGACAATTGAGCCCGACCCGACGTCCCTGACCTTTTACAGTGTTCCGGGGGAGCAATCCGAACCCGAAACGCTGTTTATCAAAAATAATACGGCCGAACACATTTTTATAAACTCGATTTCCTGTCCGGAGGGATTTTTAATCTCCCAATCGGATGATGGATACTCATACTTCATAGATTCTTTTGAAATACAGCTTCCGGGACAGGAATCTTCGGTAAATGTGAAGTTCTGCCCGGAAGAGGCGGGTGGATATTATGGAACTCTCACCATTGACTACGGACAGGGATACACAAAACATGTGATTTTAAATGGACATTCCTTCACCGGCGGGACGGAAATCGAAGAGGGCGACGTATCCGGAACCTGGACAGATGCCAATTCACCCTATTTTATATCCGGAGATATCGAAATACCGGAAGACAATGAGCTGGTTATTGAACCGGGGGTCAAAGTTTTCTTCGTGGGACCATACAACATGACCATCGGCGAGAACGCGCGGCTGGCTGCCGAGGGAAATGAGAATAACCCGATAGAATTTACAACGCTGCATAAAGACTTAGGATGGGGAGGACTGCGGTTTCTGGATTCGGGTGACGATGATATTTTGATTCACTGTTCAATGAGTTTTGCAAAAAAAGGCGCCGGGCTGGTAACAAGCTATTATTACCTTTCTGGGGATGAGGCTAAAGATAGCTGTGGAGGAGCTATTTATTGCTCTGCTTCGAGCCCGACCATCACGAATTGCAAAATTACGAATAACATCGGCGACAAAGGCGGGGCAATCTATTGCATTGAAAGCTATCCGGTAATCAGCAATACCCTGATAGCGAATAATGCTTCGTTAGGAAGCGCCCCGCAGTGCGGCGGGATATGCACTGAGGGGTGGGGGGCGCCTGAAATCATAAACTGTACCATAGTAAACAATCTGCCCGGCGGTATTTTCACGGTGTCCGGAGACGGAGTGGACATGATGAACTCTATTGTATGGGGCAATGAGAGATATCAGATCGAAACGGATGAGTCTGTGCCTGTTGTATCGTTTTGTGACGTCCAGGGCGGTTATCCAGGGGAGGGCAATATAGATGTTGATCCTTGTTTCTTTGATCCCAGTACAGGCGTTGGAGTTGGTTACGACGGGTCATCCGCCAACTGGATGCTGCAAAGCTCCTCACCATGTATAAATTCCGGAACAGAAACATATTTTCCGGAAACCGACCTGGCGGGCAGTCAGAGGGTCTACAGCGATATCGTTGATTTAGGGGCTTACGAAAATCAATCAGACCTGCCGTTGATTACCATCGCGCCGGCAGGCACAGTGGATGCAGGCTTTGTTGCCCTTGATACGGAATCGACCATTATGCTTGATATTACAAACACAGGTAAGGTGGATTTACAAGTGAATGACCTGAGCATTTCTGATGCGAACGGTGTTTTTTCAATAGTTTCCGGCGTAGAGAATCATCTTCTGGCGCAGGGTGAAACCGTCCAGGTAGAGATCGGATTTACACCGACGGAAGAAAGAAGCTATTCCGGCAGCGTTTATATAAATTCAACCAGCAATACCCCGAACAAACAAATCATTCTCAAGGGAGTCGGTGTATCGGGAACGATTATCGAAGGTGGTGAGGTCAGCGGTACATGGAAGATAGAAGACAGTCCCTATACAGTTACGGGAGATATCAGTGTTCCAAGAGGGAGAACGTTAACAATTGAGCCGGGAGTAGTGGTCAAATTTGCAGGTCATTTTGGATTGACAATTGGTTACAGGGCAACTTTGCGTGCTCGAGGTTCCGAGACGGAGCATATCTTATTTACAGCGATGGATACCGAGGAAGGATGGTTCGGTATACGTTTTGTAAATAGTGGGGCCGATGATGTATTGCAACATTGCACTGTCGAATACGCTAAGAAACCATACAATGCAGGAAGCGGTTATCTGGATCTATTAGGCGGAGGAATTCTGTGCTGCAGCTCGTGGGAGGCCGAGCCAAGCTACGGCGTTCCTTCCAATCCGACTATCGACCACTGCTTGATTGCCAATAACTATGCCTTATCCGGTGGCGGGATTATGTGCATGGACGAATCGGAAGCGGAGATTACGAATAACACGATCGTTGATAACGAAGCATTTATAGATGGTGCTGCCATTTACATATCCGGTGCCTCTCCCACGATAGCCAACAATGTCATTGCTCATAATTCCGGGCTTGACTCCGGGGGCATCCTAACCTGGTACGGAACTCCTTCGATTATAAACAATACCATCGTACACAATAGGCCGAATGGGCTGTACCTGGGACCAACGCCGTATGTCTGGGGCTCTGAGAACGGCCAGCCTGTCTTGAATAATATCATCTGGCAGAACGAAATATACATGTCGCTGTATGTTTACCCGGAAGATTATGATATTCGCTTCAATAATATTCAAGGTAGCTGGAAAATAGAAGACGAAGATGAGGAGGAAGAGGAGGAAAAAGAAGAAGAGGACAAAAGCGGCAATATCAGCGTCGACCCATGCTTTGCAGACCCTGACAACAGGGATTACCACCTGAAATCACAAGGCGGTCGATGGGACCCCGCCGGCCAATCCTGGGTGCAGGATGACATAACAAGCCCCTGTATTGACACAGGGGACCCGGATACTGAAATTGGTTCAGAACCTTTGCCCCATGGTGACATAATTAATATGGGTGCGTATGGCGGCACCGATGAGGCAAGTAAAAGCCCTGAAAACTGAGCGCTATTGCTTGATTTGGACAAGAAGCACGAGTCTCAAATATAAGATTGTGCTCAAAGAAAACAGGGGATTTACCAGGCGAGATGGCAATTATAGTGTCGGTAGAACAGGCCAATCGAGCGCATCGCAATTATGGCGATGACCTGAACGGCGAGGTTCATCGCCAGATGGCCTGCGGTTGTTAGCAACTCGGCACCGGTGTATTGGGTTGTCTGGGTTTCGAGAAGGGCGGCAGCGATAAGTAAAACCACCGTTACAACATAAGGTACAAAGGCTTTGAATACAGGACGAAGAAGGTAATCGGGCCTGAACATCGTAATATCTTTGCCGATGGCTGTAGTTAATATTGCTATTGGAAATAAGAACAGGCCAAGGATAAAGAAACCCTGTAACAGCAAACGGAAACCAATTTCGGCCTGCCAAATATTCTCCAAAGTCAAGCCTTCGTCTTTGAAAAGTACAAATGTGATTATGAATGGGAGCTGGACGAAGGCCATAGTAACGGAGAAAAGAAAAAGCGGTTTGATGATGTACCATAAGAAGGTAACGCTCGTTCCGAGGTAAATTTCCGGCAGCTTGTCTATCTCGAAAGCCGTCTCGTAAATAATATTGAGGTAAAATCCGAGCAGCCAGCCCCAGACAGCATAGCTTGTCACGAAAGCACAACATGGCGAACCTGCTGTGAAGAATTTGAAGCATACCGCCGCAATTACAAAGACCAGCGAAGTCGCGTTTTCAGAGTTAAAAAACATCTTCCAATTATCAACAAACACAGCGCGGTAAAATCCGGGTAGCACCTGCCCTTTTACTTTGGGGGGTTCGACTTTTTTTGGCTTTTTGTAGCTTTCGGAAGGGATTATGAAAAGCTGACCACAGTTGGTACATCGTGCGCGTTTTCCGGAGTGTTTATCAGGAAATCCGATTATCTCGTTGCAGTTGGGACAAAAAAACTGGATTGTCATTTAGTCGTATTGCGTATATCGTATTGCGTTTTTTCTTCGGCATGGTATGCGTTATGCATAACATGCGATGAGTTTAATCCCGCTGCATACAGTCAGCGAAGCTTTTGAGACTGTTGACCCATTTTTGGGCCTCCAGCAGGTCAACCTTGTCCTGTTTTACGAGCATAGCGAGATGCTTTTCCATCGTTATCATTTTTTCATCGGGTCTGTTTCGAGTCTTTGTTTGCAGTTGCGAGTAAATTTGCTCTATCTTGCCGGTTCGTATGAGGTTGGCAGTGGCGTAGTTATTGTTAAGTATTTCCATTGCTACAAGTCTGCCGCTTCCATCTTTTTTGGGCACGAGCTTCTGGCATACAATATAAGCAAGCCCCAGTGACATTTGATTGCGGACCTCGGCCTGTCTGCCCGAGGGGAAGTAGTCCAGAATGCGCGTCACTGTGCCGGTTGCATCTCTCGTGTGTAGTGTGGAGAAGACCAGGTGGCCTGTCTCAGCGGCCATAAGCGTCATAGATATTGTCTCAGCGTCGCGCATTTCGCCTACGAATATCACGTCAGGATCCTGGCGGAGCATTTCTTTCAAACCTTCGAGAAAGGATGCGACGTCCCTTCCGAGCTCACGCTGTGAGGTAATCGAGTATTCTTGCGGAAAGATGTATTCGATGGGGTCCTCGACGGTCATAATTCGGCAGGCACTCTTTACGCTGATTCGGTGGATTAGGGAGGCAATCGTCGTGGATTTGCCGGCGCCTGTGATGCCGGTCAGGAGGACCAGGCCGTGCCTGCGATTAATGATGTCCTTCCAGACGTCATTTGGAAAGCCGATGTCCTCAACTTTCGGGATATCCAGCGATAAGGCACGGATTGCCCCGGCTATGCCATCGTTTTCCCTGAAGATGTTTATCCGAAACTGGAGCGAGCCGAGCCGATAAGAGCAGTCCACGCTGTGCTGGGTCCGGAATTTGCGCAGATTTTCATTGCTTAGAAGCGCGTAGAGGAGCTGCCTTGCCATCTGCGTTGTTACAGTTGGGCCTTTGAGTTTTACCAGGTTGCCGTCGATGCGGTATGCAGGCGGGGCATCGACCTTGATGTGCAAATCGGAGACCCGCATTGCACCGTGCTTTTCAAAGTAATTCAACATATCAAGGATGCTTAGCTTGCCAAGCTCTTTGGTCGGATAAACTTTTGCTGAAGCAGAATATTCTTCGGCCATATTTGCCTCCACTGGAGCAGGTTAGTGTTGTGAAAACGCCAATTAACAGTTTCCCAGCACTTGTGGGCCATACATAGTATATCACCGCAACTGTACTAAAGCAAAAGGCAAATTTATGTGCGGGACGTACAGCATCGGGTTTTCTACGTAATTTACTTGACAGCGAGGAGTAAGAGTGTATAATTATTATGTCAGCCTTCGAGATTTCCGGCGGCAAGCAACAAGGAGAATAGGGGTATAAAATTAGTTTTTCTTGCGTTTATGCAGTTCTTGCAGCAGAGTAATCCTGGAGCATCAGACGCACTATAAATACCAATAAATTTTTGAGGATAGGAAAAAGTGAAAGTTGGAAAAAATGTAGCTACCTGGTTAATGATTTTGACATTTTTTGTGGCGATAGAGACTGGTGAAATGGCTGAGGGAATGGCCATCTACCCTGATATTGATGCCACAGATGCAAACGATGATTTATTGCTGCCAGAGTCGTACGACCTTCGGGAAGATGGCTATGTTACCTTGGTAAAGAACCAATCAGGAGGTACCTGCTGGTGTCACGGTACGATGGCAGCTATCGAAAGTAACCTGCTGATTACAGGCAACTGGGCAGCTTCCGGCAAGAGCGGCCAACCCAATTTGTCAGAGTACCATCTCGACTGGTGGAACGGCTTCAACAAGCACAATAATGACGACACTATTCCTTCAAGTGGTGCCGGGCTTACAGTGCACGAGGGCGGCGATTATCTGGTCGCCGCGGCGTATATCAGCCGCGGCGAAGGGGTGGTAAGCTGCGCATCTGCGAATGACAGCACCGAGTATGACAGCAGGTGGTATAAGTCTGTGCCGGCCAGAAGCAATGACAGCTACGATATATACTATGTGCATGATATCGAATGGTACACCGCCGGGACAGATCTGAGTAACATCGATACTATCAAGAACAAGATTTTGACCGAAGGAGCCATAGCCGCCTGTATGTTCTATTCTAACAGCTTCATACGCAGCAACTACATACACTACCAGCCCCCCACCAACGCTGAACTCCCAAACCACTCGATTCTTATCGTAGGCTGGGATGACAATAAAGTAACCCAAGCACCGGAGGGCAAGGGTGCATGGCTGTGCAAGAATAGCTGGGGGAGCAACTGGGGCATCCTCGGCTACTTCTGGATTTCATATTATGACAAATGGTGCTGTCAAGACCCCGAGATGGGCGCTGTTTCCTTTCAGGGTGTTGAGCTGAACCCTTACGACAACATCTACTACCACGATTATCACGGCTGGCGCGATACAAAGACTGATTGCAACGCGGCATTCAATGCTTTTACTGCTGAATCTTCAGAGCAAATAGTAGCGGTCAGCTTTTACACGGCTACAGATAATGTTGACTACACGGTAAAGGTTTACGACCGCTTCGAAGATGGCGAATTGCTGGAATCACTCTCAAGAAAGTCAGGCACCATCGCTCATACCGGCTTCCACACTATAGACCTTGACAGACCTGTTATAGTAACAGAAGGCGACGATTTCTACATTTACCTTGAACTCTCAGCCGGCGGTTACGCCTATGACAGAACTTCGGAAATCAAGGTTTTATTGAATGAGCCATCAACGCCAGCCGGCTGGCCACCTCCATCAACAGGAGAGCCATTTCCCATAGACCCTCAATCCTTTTCGACTTTCGACTATTGGAGTTTAGGCAAGATGTATCTTGAAGGTAGCTCTGGAATCGTTGTGGATTCGACATCTAATCCCT
>Ga0209427_10008419_pt1 | contig 11609 bp, 11 predicted proteins | sample DeeMarSWOR136_30_FD_187465 | JGI IMG/M metagenome (GOLD analysis project Ga0209427, IMG submission 187465) | Marine sediment microbial communities from White Oak River estuary, North Carolina - WOR-1-36_30 (SPAdes) (version 2) | ecosystem: Environmental > Aquatic > Marine > Intertidal zone >... | reverse complement strand
CAATGGAAAGGTACGCTGTCGGGATCCCGATCACGCCCTTGAAGCCCTTTTGGTAGCGGGACTCCTCTTAACAAGGGCGAGACGCCCTCGCCACCCTGGGGCAAGAGCAATTCTGCCTATTTCCATAATGTGCTCAATCCTCCCCGAATTGATCATTTTTTAGCGTTTGCAGTCCACGTTCATCCTCGCTATAATGCGTCTGCCGTTCCTAATGCTGTGTTTTGATGACTAATCCAAAGGCTATTGGAGGTGACCGTTATGACTGATCTAAGTAGAAGAGTTTTTCTGAAACAAGTTGCGCTGGCCGGTGCTGGTTTGCAGGCAGGTCTGCTCAGCCCGGGGCTCGCGAGCGCTTCAACGGCCCCCAAAATGAGCATTGCCAAATACCGCACCTCCCCGGCAGAGTCCGAGGGCGTCGCCGAAGAGGCTGCGCGACTCACGCGCCAGGTCATCAAAGATCTGGGCGGTATGTCGCGATTCGTTTCCAAGGGCGACGTGGTTTGGGTCAAGCCAAACATCGCCTGGGATCGTACACCAGAGCAGGCGGGCAATACCAATCCCGATGTGGTGGCTACGGTCATCAGGATGTGTTACGAAGCAGGGGCCAAACAGGTCATGGTCGGCGATAACCCATGCAATGCGGGGGAGCGGACCTACCCCAATTCCCGCATTCAGCCGGCAGGCGAGAAAGCGGGGGCCCGCGTCGTTCAGCTTGATAAACGCAAATTCAAGAAGATGGCGCTCAACGGGAAAGCCCTAAAAGACTGGGAGATGTACACGGACATGATGGAGGTCGACACCTTTATCAATGTGCCGATCGCCAAGCATCACGGGCTGGCCGGAGCCACACTGGGGATGAAGAACCTGATGGGCGTCTGCGGCGGATCACGGAACCGGTTTCACCAGGATCTCACGAACGTTCTGCCCGACCTGGCCGCGTTCGTTAAGCCCAAGCTCATCATTCTTGATGGTATTCGAGTTCTGCCCGTCAATGGCCCGCGGGGCGGCAATCTGGATGATGTAAAGCGAAAGGATACGATGGTAGCCGGAGTGGACCAGGTGGCCATTGATGCCTTCGGCGCCACGCTGCTGGGTATGGAGCCGAAGAAAATCGCCCATATCGTGGAGGCGGCTAACCGCGGCTTGGGGACCATGGACTATACGTCATTGTCACCGGCAGAGTCGTTGGTGTGAGGTTCAGGTGGCGCGAAGCACTCGGAAAGTCAGTGCCATCGTCTGGCTGCGACGCTGTATCCAGACATTATGTCTGCTGCTGTTCTTCTACCTGTTCTTGCAGACGGCCTATCACCCTATCAACCGAACCGGTGGACCCGTGGCGCTCTTCTTTGAGCTGGACCCGCTCGTGTTGGCGGCGACTTGGCTGGCCGGTGCTCCCGTGCCACTGACGCTTCTTTTCTCTTTAGGGACGTTGGGCGTTTCGATATTTTTCGGGCGTTGGTTCTGCGGCTGGGTTTGCCCTTTGGGTACATTGCACCAGATGATGACCCAGGTACGAGGCGGCACCACGGCATCACGATTGAATCGGGCCGTATACAGCCCTCGCCAACGGTGGAAATACCTGGTTCTGATTGGCCTTCTGGCCGGGACGCTCACGGGGCTCAACCTCATCGGCTGGGTTGATCCTTTCTCTCTTCTCTATCGGTCACTTGCGACGGCCATTTTCCCCGCCTTTAACTTGGGTTCACACGCCTTGTTCGCGTGGCTTTACGAGAGTGATCCCGGCCTCGGGAGCATGAGAGTCACGAGAGTATCGGAGCCGGTGTACGAAGTGCTGCGCCGCTACCTGCTCGTAGAAGGACGCCCACAGTATTATTGGGGTATTCTCATCGGCCTTGTCTTCGGTGGTATCCTGGTCCTCAATCTGTGGAGACACCGTTTCTGGTGCCGTTACATATGCCCCTTGGGGGCGCTGTTGGGATTGGCCGGCAAGAATCCGCTGTTGCGGCTCAAGAAAGATCAAGAAGCCTGTAATGACTGCCGGCTTTGCGTAGCGGTCTGTCCCGCAGGAGCGAATCCGGATGGTCCCTCGGATCGGTCCGATGCCTGGAAGCCAGCAGAATGTTTTTTTTGCTGGAACTGTGAGTCCGTTTGTCCGAAGCAGGCGATCTCCTTTGAATTTGCCGTACCGTCAAGGGAACATTCATGAAAAAGTGGTCCGACAACGTAATGTGGCGTTGGCTCCTGAGCTTCTTCAGACCTGGCAAGGGTCCTCGGATAAACCTCGGACGTCGAAATGTTTTGACCGCAGGGGCTTTGGGAGTGGGGGCAGCTTGTCTGTGTCGGGTCCATCCCCAAGCCTCGGGCCGTGTTTTTAATCCGGCCCTGATCCGACCGCCCGGGGCCGTTGACGAACAAGAATTCCTGAGCCGCTGTATTCGCTGCGGCGAATGTATGAAGGTGTGTCCCACGAACGCCATCCAGCCGGCCGGCCTGGAGGCTGGAATCAAAGGGATGTGGACACCCGTTTTGAACATGAATGTTGGCTACTGTGAATTCGATTGCACGCTCTGCGGCCAGGTGTGTCCTACAGATGCGATCCGGGAGCTGCCTTTAGAGGAAAAACAAAAGATCAAGATCGGCCAGTCCTTCGTGGACAAGAACCGCTGCCTTCCCTATGCCTCTGCCCGTCCCTGTATCGTGTGCGAGGAGCACTGTCCGACGCCGACGAAAGCAATTTGGGTCGAGGAGATCGAGGTCACAAATGCGTCGGGGCAGAAAGTTCTCGTGCAGCAGCCCCATGTTGATCCTGAGCTGTGTGTGGGCTGCGGGATTTGTCAGAACAAGTGTCCTATCAAAGACCAATCCGGCATCTATGTAACGAGTGTAGGAGAGACACGTAATTCCGAGAACCAAATGCTGTTGTAAAGCAGATCGCCTGCGGGTCGATCTGACGTGCGTTGCTACCTAAGCCGTGTGTCGAGCTGGTCTACCTCTGCAAGGCTGAATATGAAAAAAAACGTCTTGACAACAGACTGTCACTTTTCAACAATGGTGCCAAGATGATTGACGAGCTATATTTGTCAATGAGCCAAACGATAAATGTGAACATGTCCGAACGGACTCCTCAGTCGGGAATGGTCCCGGCGGCAGGGAATGATATTCCTAATCAATAGTCTCAGGAGGTGGCATTATGCCAAATTTAGCCACAAACATAAGCGGAAAGAAGTTCATGTGGGATAAGGGTCATTATTCCACTGAAGAAGAGGCTCGTGAGAAGATAATCCAATACGAAAAAGACGGCTTCGAAGTAGAGTGTGTGGAAGAAAACGGGGAGTACCTCGTTTACACACGCCGGCTCGTCACCGAAATCGTACTCGAAGAAGGAGGTCAGATAATATGAAAGGATCTGTACTTGTCGTTGGAGCCGGTCCGGCGGGGATGCGTGCAACGTCCGAACTTGTGAATCAGGGATTCAAGGTTATTCTTGTCGAAGAAAAGCCCACCATCGGCGGCAAGATGGCTCAAATTGACAAAATGTTTCCCTCGAATGAGTGCTCTACGTGCACCATCCTGCCCAAGATGCTCGAGCTGACCAGCAATCCGAATGTGACCATCGTCTCATTTGCAGACGTTGAGAGCATTGAAGGAGAGCCGGGAGATTTCAAGGTCAAAGTCACCAAGAAACCGAGATACGTCGATCCTGCAAAATGCACCCTCAAGCCATTCCGCAACAGGAGTAGAACCTTAAACGTCCACCTATTGTCAAGCTCTTCGAGAGAGCAGACAACTTGCATCCCCTTTTCGATGCTTTTAGTTATGTGGCGGCAAGCGGCACAAGTCTTTGGCCTGCCCCAAAAAAACCTGTTTTAACGAATCAGACGCTTGACAGATTGTGAGCATATGCTTATAAAGCTGCTTTTATTGAATATCAACGATGACTGCCAGTGCGATTTTGCTTTGAGTAGTAAAGATTAATATGGAAGTTGCAAAAAATGTATTGGAAGCAGGAGGTAAAAAGAATTGCTACTTTAATTTGAAAGGAGAAAAAATGAGAAGGTGGGGTATTTTATTGGTTGCAGTCGCTTTGTTCACTGTGCCGGCTGTGAGCCGAGCTGAAGAGCAGGCTAAAAAGCTCGGTGTCACTTTTGATCTTACTTATGTGAGCAAGTGGATGTCGCGAGGGGTAGAGATATGGAGTGAAGACGGGGGATTTTTTGAAACAATAACTTTAGATCTGTGGGGAACAGGTTTTAAGACCGCAGTAATCCACAGAAGTGCAACCGGCAGCGGAAATCTCGACAGAGGTGGAAATGTCAACAGGCAACGATTGGATTACATGCTCTCCTATGGTGGTGCTGCCTTTGATTCTACGCCATATAAGGCAACATACACAGTTGGCTATATGTACAAGAACTGGTATGACAAGCTGGCCAATGCAGCGGGGAAGTCAATGGATATCGAGATGTGGTTTCTTAAATATTCTTTCCCTGAGCTTCTGGGCTCAACCGGTTTAGTTCCTTATGGTATTACAACCTATGATCATCCTGCTAAAAGTGATGATGGGTTTAATAATAACCATTGGGACGGATGGGTTCACCGATTTGGTCTTGGCTATGACTTGAACGTATTCGAGCTGCCGAGTCCGTTGCATCTGTCTTCTGATATCGCCTACACAGCTGGTTTTCGGGCGGCTGACCACGACTGGTCATTCGCCACTTTCGGGATTTCCAGCAAACTGAAGCTCAGCGAAAACATGGCGTTTGTGCCGGCAGTTTACCAGCAGATATCGATGGATGACTCAGTTTGTGACCATGATGTAACATACTGCTCGCTCAGTATGAAGTATGAATTTTAAACTGATGTGGATTTGGCACAATCATGAGATGTAGGCTCAGCAGCGGGTCTGAGTAGGTTTAAATGGAAAATGCCAGTTCAACCAGTGCAGGCGGCAGGGAATGATATTTATAATCAACAGCCTCAGGAGGTGACATTATGCCAAATTTGGCCACAAAAATAAGCGGAAAGAAGTTTATGTGGGATAAAGGTCATTATTCCACTGAAGAAGAGGCTCATGAGAAAATAGCCCAGTATGCAAAAGATGGTTTCGAAGCAGAGTGTGTGGAAGAAAATGGGAAGTACCTAGTTTATACACGCAGGCTTGTCACTGAAATAGTACTCGAAGAAGGAGGTCAGACATTATGAAAGGATCTGTACTTGTCGTAGGAGCCGGTCCGGCGGGGATGCGGGCAAGTTCCGAACTTGTGAATCAGGGATTCAAGGTGATCCTTGTTGAAGAAAAGCCTACCATCGGCGGAAAAATGGCTCAGATTGACAAAATGTTCCCCTCGAATGAGTGCTCGACGTGCACCATACTGCCTAAGATGCTTGAGTTGACCAGTAATCCAAATGTGACGATCGTCTCATTTGCCGATGTGGAGAGCATCGAAGGAGAGCCGGGAGATTTCAAGGTCAAAGTCACTAAAAAACCAAGATATGTCGATCCTGCAAAATGCACGGCCTGCACGGATTGTTTTCCTGTTTGCCCTGTGGGTGGCATCCCGATGGAATTTAATTTCGGACGGGGAACTTCCAAAGCGATATCGTTTTATTCCCCCTTTCCTCCAAGAAAGGCTTTGATCAACCCTGAAAAATGCACTTATTTCATTGAAGGTAAGTGTGGAGACAAAGACATCCCGCCCTGTGTTGAGGCCTGTAAGCCGGAAGCCATTGTGTTTGACCAGAAGCCACAGATGGTGGAGTTTAATGTCGGAGCGGTCATCCTTGCCACGGGAATGAAGGAGGTGAAACCCGGGCTTTTGGAAGCGTATGGCTATTCTCAATTTACGAACGTGCTCTCTGGCCTCGAATACGAGCGTTTACTTTCCGGTCTGGGACCGACGAGTGGCGTTGTGAAGTGCGATGATGGGCGGGAACCCGAGTCTGTGTGCTGGTATGTTCTTGATCATCATTCTCCCATTGGTTTTATGACCGCGGTTGCCCAGTCTTTGGGAACGATTGAGAGAAAGCCGGACGCCGCCGTTACCGTACTTCATGGAAGTCACGCGCTTCACAGAGAGAATTATAGTGATTTTTATCAGAAAGCCAAAGAGTCTAACATCAGCTTTGTTCAAACAGACGGCGTTGCTTCCGTTAAGGAAGAAGATGGTCATCTTGAGATATCCTTCGACAATGAAACAATGACAGCGGAGATGCTTGTCCTGATCCCACCGCTGAGTCCTACTGAAAGTGGAAGGAAGCTTGCGGAAAAGACAGGATTGCAGCTTGATGAATCAGGATTTGTCGGGGAAAAATCGGCAGATTCTCATCCGATTCGCACGTCAAGGGAAGGAATTTTCGTTTGCGGCAGCGCGCTGGCGCCCAAGGGAATCGATGATACCATTATTCAGGCGTGCGCGGCTGCCTCTCATGCCGCTTCGTTTCTTGCCCCCGAGAGAGGCAAGGAAATGGCGGCCCCACCCGAGAAAGACCTCTTGCCCGTAGGGCCTCAGGATGAACCGGCGATTCTCGCCGTGATATGTCAATGCGGCAAGAATATCGCCGGGCTTCTGGATATGGATGAACTTGTGACCTATACAAAATCACTGCCCAACGTGAAGCACGTCGAAGTGACTCCTTTTGGATGTGATGGAGTAAAGATCAGGGAACTTCTGAAAACGAAAGACTTTAACCGGTTAGTAATGGGCGCTTGTTCTCCCAAAACACACGAGGACCTTTTTTCTCTTCATGCGGAAATGGGCGGCCTCAACCGTTACCTCATGGAAATTGTGAATCTCCGCAACCAGTGCACGTGGGTCCATTCAAAGGACAAGAAGAGAGCCGTGGAGAAGGCGAAAGCACTCATGAGAATGGGAGTGAAGCGTGTTTCGCTGCTGGAAGCCCTGGATGATATTCACGTACCTGTAACACCGGCGTGCCTTGTTGTTGGGGGCGAGCCGAGCGGGATTTCCTGTGCATTGAAGCTTGCCGAAGCCAACCTTGATGTCTATCTGGTTGAAGAAAAGGATAGCCTTGACAAAGTTGAGAAGAATGATGTCCCGCTTGTAAAGAATCTTATTCGTGACTTGTCCCAAAATGGGAGCGTAACAGTCTGTACGGGATCACAGATCGGAAGAGCGGAAGGTTTTGTTGGCAACTTCGATGTAGAAATCGTAACGCCCGATGGAACAGAGAATGTGAACATCGGTTCCATTGTGGTCGCCACAAAAGCGAAAGCGACTGCGGATTCAGAGGAGGGAGACTTCGAGAAGGATTTACTCCTGCAAAGAGACGAGAGGGACTTCTTCGTCGGAATGCTGGGAATATTGAATCCGCTCGATTTTAATACCGAAGGCGTATTCAGATGTGGTTCCGCCAGGGAAGAGATGGATGTTCTTGATGCCATTATCGATGGCGAAGCGGCTGCCTCTCGCGCGGCCGGGGTCATTTCAAAAGAAGAGCTGGTCAAGTCTCCTGCGATCTCGTTCGTTGTTGACGAATACTGTGATGGCTGTGCCTATTGTATCGATCCCTGTCCTTCCAATGCCATCACACTCATCGAATATATGACGGCGGACGGCAGCATCAAGAAGACGGTGGAGGTGAATGAGGCCGTGTGCAGAGGATGCGGAGTCTGTATGGCCACGTGTCCCAAAAAGGGTATCTTCGTAAGGCATTTTCGACCCGAGTGTTTTGAGGAAATGATCAAAGCCGTTGTGGAGGTATGAGATGGTTAATGATTATGAACCTGTCATCATTGCTTTCTGCTGTAACTGGTGTTCGTATGCATCTGCCGATTCTGCAGGGACGGCACGCATACAATACCCCTCCAATGTCCATATCATCCGTGCCATGTGTACGGGTATGGTGCATCCCAATTTTGTGATGGACGCCCTTACCAATGGCTGCGCTGATGGGGTTCTGGTATGCGGCTGCCATATCGGTGATTGTCACTACCAGGATGGGAACAAAAGGGCAGAACAGAGGGCTGAAGCGATCCAACTTTTGCTCGAAGATTTTGGTCTCGAAGACGAACGCTTCAGGCTGGAGTGGATCTCGGCATCAGAAGGCCCTAAGTTTGCGAAGGTTGCAGAGGAAATGACCGAAACGCTTAAGAGCCTGGGACCCAGTCCTTACAGAAGTGTGTGATCAAAGAAGTCCCAGGCAAAAATCATTCTCTGATAGCTGAGACGGACGGATCAGCGAATCCCGTCATTTCCATATTCAAGGGCGCATTCGCGTCCCCGACCTTGCCTACTTGAATGTTCTGAAAAGAGATGCGTTTGATCGCGCCGCCACACACCGGATTCGTCTTGATACACAGCATGTGGTCGAGGTTGAGACTGATCGTATCAGGAACCGGCCTCAAGCCATATTGGGCTGGACCAGGCAAGACTCCCATTGCTTTGCACTACCCGAGCATAATACCAATCGGTCTTTTCTGTTTCCCGCTCATCTACGATTTCGAATTCAGTACTGTAGTTTTGTACAAAGACAGCTCGATGCAGGAGGATGGACTCCGATGTAAAAGGCCCGGTGAAAATCGCATCGCTGGATTTCGCGAGTTGTCTAAGCGACTTTGTCGTTGTGACGTTGCTCGGTTGAGTCACTGCAATCTCCAGCGTTGTGTCCGGCGAACCCAGAATGCCTAAGATGATGCTGTTGGTGGCCCTTTCTTCGTAGGCTTGCAGCCGCGACGTGTAGGAAACAACCTCACAGGTTTTCTCATCGATCATCGCGAGCCGGTTGCGCCGCTCTTCATCAAAGGGACCAGACTGAAAACAAGGTGTTGAGGAAACAATCGTTCCGTCGTTCACGTTGACCTTGAACCGCCAGTCGCAAATGCGCGCCATATTCAAATCCCCCCACGGCCCCCACCCAAATTCGATCCGGCAGAGAATCGGCTGTTTCCAGCTCTGCTGATCCCTCATGCGATCGATCGGATGATGGCGATAAATCACTTTGTTGTTGCGCAGCACTTCGACACGGTCGATTATGTCTTTCCCTTGGACTTTGACACGCATCTTTCGAGCCGCCGTCGCCGGAATCGTCTCGCCCATCCAGTGGCCGTTAAGGCGAAAGTCCAATTCGATTCGGTCGGCGCTGACGCCGTACGTCCGTCGCGCCTTGAGGGCCTCCGTAATAGATTCACGCGTGAGCGCCTCGGCATAGACGGCCACAAGCCCCTCGCCATAAGCACCGGGATATCCGAGATGATCGTCGGTGCTTGCGACAATCCCGACTTGAGTGCCCTGCTGCCAGAGCCATTGCAGTGTGTTCTGCGTGGTGCGGCCGCCCATGCTGTGGCGAATGTAGCGATAGGGACCGCGGTCAGACTCGGCATTACCGTGCTCGGAGAAAATCTCCACGACCGGCGAGACGATGGGATCCAAGACGCTCCAATTCTGTCCCCGCCAGCCCTGTTTGTAAGCGGGATGATGAGGAATGAGGAGCGCACCACATTCACGGGCGAACGTCTGGAACGCCTCGATGCTGTTAAGATAGACGAGGTCCGCCTGCGAGCCGGGGAAAATGATACACACATCGCCGTACGTGCTGGAGTGCCACTCGTATCCGATGAAGGGGACAAACGTACCCGGCGCATAGTATTGGTTGGCAAGCCGTTTGACTTTCGCCCAGTTGTTCTTCATGACCTCGAAGCCTCGCACCCACTTGAGATGTTTGTTCTGAGGCATCGTGGGCATGTCGTGCCACTGGGAGTGTCCCGTGAAACAGAAAAAATCAAGATGGCTGCGGGCGATCTCATACGCCCGTTCCAAAGAGCCTTTGGCGTAGCCGACCTCGTTGTGGTTGTGAAGGTCGCCCCAGTAGAGATTCTTTTTCGATGATCGTGAATCCTCGGCGGAAGATGCGGATGGCACGGCAGAGGATATCATGCCACGTGCCCCAAGTGTCATCCCGGCTCCGGCTATCGTTGTATCTTTCAAAAAATGCCGCCTCGTTATATCGTTTTGATCGGACATTATCGAGCCTCCTAAAGTGACAGGAGCTTCTCTTCGATCCAGCGCCAGGTCTGGAGATAGTCGCCTTTTGCGATAATCGCTTCAAGCTCTTCGGGACCCTGCTTCTTTAATAGAGCCCACAGCTTGTTGGTCAGCCGCACGTTCATCTCGAACGTCCCCTTGATGTCCCAGCGGGTGGGTGACGTATCAGACGTCATGAAATCGTCATACCCATGTTTTTGGAGATAGTAGAGAAACTCCAGATAATCCAACAAATGGTGGGTTCCCACCATGTAATCCCAATCCCATTTTCCGTTATTGTCATTAATATGGATGTAGTACAGAAACCGGCCCTGCGCCAGAAGCGATACCGCTTCGGCGGGATTCTCATTGCCATACATCGAATGACCGAAGTCCAGCGTGACGCCCATCTCGTCGATCCCGACCTCGCCCAGCAGTAAGAGCGCTTTTGCGGCCGTATCGACAAAACATCGCCCCCGCGTTTCGCTCGGCTTATATTCGATAAAAAGCGGGATTTCGCGAAGGTAATCACCCGCTTGGCCGAGTGTCTCGACAAGGTTCTTCCAGGCTTTGCCGTAATCGTATTGGAAGTTGAACTCGTAGCCGTCCGCAAGGGGACAACACGTGACCTTATCGGCGCCGACGGCCTTGGCGTAGTCCTTTGCTCTCTTAATGAAGTCCACGGCCTTAGCGCGGATATCCGGATCCGTCGCGGTGAGAGAGCCGTTGCGAAATTCAGGCTCGGCCTTGACATTGACGTTCACGGCCGAGATGGCCAGTGAGTACTTGTCGACCAATTGTTTCATGTCCGAAGGGTCGTCGCAGACTTCGTAGGGAAAGACCGTCTCAACCCCGGTGACACCGTCCATGGCCGAGGCCATCTGCAACCGCTCCTCCAGCGTCTTCGTCGGATTGTACTGATGAAAGCGATCCTTGGTCGTGCTCAAAAAACTCGTAATCACGGCATGTTTAACTGGCTCATCCATTGCTTTGACTCCCAAAGATTCTTGTGTATCCAACAGATTGTTACTTTTGACGTTCTTTCACAAGGACGACCCAGTCCTCGTCAGGTGTGCCTGGAGCCGGTCCCATCTCTACTTTCCGGCCGCCCTTCAGTTTTTCGCGGCTCCCGTCGAACGTGCCTGTTCGCGGATTGTACCAGCGTCTTACGAACCGCCCTGGTGCACCGGTGAGATCCAAAACACCGGTTTGCGCTGCGGTTGGCAGGTAAATGGCATAGCATTGGCCCTGTTTTGCGAAGACCTGACCATCATGCGAGCAGGTCTTGCCAATATAGACCGATTCGCCGGTCAGCAGATCATCCGCCGGCTCCATGTCCCAAAACGGCAGATTCTGTTCCATGAATTTGCGTGCATACCAGATATATTGCCAGAGACTTTCATACTTTCGGAAGTCCTGCGTATCGAGCAGTTCGGCCACGATGAATTCCACCTGCCCGCCGGAAAGGTACGCCGGCCAGAGCTTCTCTTTTCGCAGCGCGACCGAATCGTCCACCGGCAGCCATGCCTTATCTCCTGTCGTCACCGTAAATTCATCCACGGCGACCGGTACCGCTCTTCCTGCATCCTGTGTCAGTTTTCGAAACGTTTCCACGACCGGCTCGATGTCCCCGCGTCCGATTTGGAGCGAGGTGATGCTGAAGCGTTC
>Ga0209427_10008417_pt1 | contig 11610 bp, 8 predicted proteins | sample DeeMarSWOR136_30_FD_187465 | JGI IMG/M metagenome (GOLD analysis project Ga0209427, IMG submission 187465) | Marine sediment microbial communities from White Oak River estuary, North Carolina - WOR-1-36_30 (SPAdes) (version 2) | ecosystem: Environmental > Aquatic > Marine > Intertidal zone >... | reverse complement strand
CACCAGCTCCTTCCGCCATTTCTGGATCTCCTTCCAAGACGCGATCATCTGCACACAGAACATATGCACGGCCGCGGATGCATTGGGCCTGGGCTCTTGTTACATCGGCACAGTTCTAGAGTTCTTCCCCGAGCTTCGAGAAAAATTCCAGTTGCCGAAAGGGGTCTTCCCGGTGGTTCTTCTGTGTCTGGGTTATCCTGAAGAGAAGGTACTACCTCATAAGAAGCTGGGCGTCGACGTGATCGTTCACAATGAAAAGTATTGCGAGCTTGGCGATAAAGAGCTCCTAGATGTCTACGACACGAAATACAGTGGACCCGACAGCCGGAGAGTAGAGATTACAGAAGAGCGTCTGAGGACGATCTCAAAGGTCTGCGAGAAGGTCCACGGCGAAGAGTTCGCTAGAAAATGCATCGAGAGAATAAAGGAAAACGGCTTCATAAGCACGGTGCAGAGATACTTCGGACTACACTACCGCGCCGACTCGATGCCTGAGGGGAACATTGAATACCTGAGGCTCATGGAGGACTCAGGGTTTGACTGGTTCAAGGAATACCGTTTCGTCGGAAAAAAAGGTCTCCAAATCCGATTAAGTGAAGAAAATACATCAATGCGTGAATCACATTAGATATAATGTTATTCCTTCCTTTCGAATTCCAACGCCGCGAACGATTCCGGACAGACCCAGAAATTAAAATGAACAACCAAAACACATTCAAAAGAAACGTGAAAAATCAGTACACGTACTAGACAGGATTCACGCAGAGGCACAACGATGTTACCCAAAAAATTAGGGCGTCCCCGGATTTTCCTTCTGACAAGCCACTGACGCGCGTGCAACGGTGACTTGACAATGTGGAATAACATACCGCCGATATTGTACACACGCGATGAGGATTAAACACGAATGAAGAACATCCACTGGACATACTCTTTTAAACATCCGGTGGAAAATCATAGAGAGTTCCCCGAAGGAGCAGATATCAAGTGGAAATAACGACCGTCGCAACATCCGAAATTGTCAACATTGGGTGCCCAGAAGACGGCAGATACGCCTTCTACAACAGCCCATACACGGCCCACCGCCTATCAACAGGGATAGACATATACCCCGCTGCAGAGTTCGGAGAAACGATGCCCTCGCCTGTAACCGGCGAGATAAACCTAGTGAGAAAGGTCAGAAGTCCGAGGGGGAGGGGGTTCAAGGATCCAGGGTACGACGTGGTGACAGTCCTCAAGAGCTTAGAGAACCCACTGATGGCGATAAAGCTCCTGCACATCGACCCGGTCGTCAACTCCGGTGACACGGTTGAACGGGGACAGGAACTTGGCAGATTGCTCCGTTCAGGCTACTTCGGCGCCGGGACCTCGCCCCACGTCCATGTAGAAGTCCGCAACGTATCAGATCCTCTCAGGGTGAGGGGTGGATACGCGATAAAGAGGATCCATGACATCGGAGACGCTACACTATTAGAGGAGCTGATCGGCACTGTGATGAAGTGTGTTCCCGAGTTCTCTATCGTTAAGCTGGAGGGTGTCGCAGCATGCGGTCTCCCCGCTGATGTCGGCGGTGCGTCAGGCATCCTTGATGGCGGGATCCCTTACTACGGTTGGCTAGGTGCCCATTTCGATGAAGACCCCCCAGCCGGTGAGATAATAAACTTGATAGGTAGACCAATAGCCGACATTAGAACCCTAACCGATAATACTTGCCTAGCTAATTGTCGGGACTTCGGTGTGAAAGTAGATGGGACTAAAATCCTAGGGTTGTCTCTCCGACTCTCACCTAAAAGTGGCACTGAAGTTAAGCTGATCCCATACAAGTTAGGGGAACTCGATCTCTCGGAAGGGGATAATGTGACAATAACCATAGAATAACCAAAGGAAGATCAGATCCCAATAAAAAAGGTAGAACACGTTTTCGATTTTTTTGGTTCATGCGCACAATAGTTGAGAAGATGTTTCTATAAGTCGAAGACCTTCCCGGGATTCAGGATGTTATTAGGATCGAATGCCCGTTTTATCGCCCTCATTAGGTCCACTTGAGTGACCCCGACCTGTTTCGGCAGGAACTGCTTCTTCGTGTAGCCGACGCCATGCTCCCCCGATATGGTACCACCTAAGCTCAGGCCTATCTCTATTATCTCTTTTATGACCGCCTCCAGTGTCCTATGCCAATGCTCATCGTCGAGGTCGCCACGGGCGATGAGGCTGTGGACGTTCCCATCCCCTACATGGCCGATATTCGAGATGATTATGCCATAGCGCTCGGCCACAGCCTCCACCCTCTCGATGTGTTCCGGTAACCGGCTCCTCGGGACGCAGCAGTCAACCTCATCCGTCTCCCAGAAGGCTGGATACGCGTCGAAGAGGCAACTCCTCCCCTCCCAGAGCTGCTCCTGCCGCGCCGCGGTGTCCGCTACATAAGCATCCACAGCCCCCAATTCGATACAGACCTCGCCCACCATCTCCAGCGCCGCCTCCACTTCATCCTCGCTGTTCCCCTCGACCCCGATGAGCAGGTATGCCGGATGGCTGTTGTCAGGGAGGCTCCGCTCCAGATAGCGCTCCGCGGTTAGTACGGCGTGCTGTGGCATGTACTCTAAGGCGAAGGGCACCACCTTCCTCCTAACGACCTCCGAGACGGCCCGGGCCGCTGCTCGAGTCGACTCAAAGGGGACGTATAAAAGAGCGGTACGCAATGGCTTAGGTACCAGCCTCAGGATCGCTTGGGTGACTATGGCCAGGGTCCCCTCTGATCCGATGATGAGATCCTTTAGCCCATACCCTGTGGAGTTCTTGATGAACTTCCCGCCCATGCGTATAGCTTCACCGTTGGGGAGGACTACCTCCAGCCCTTGAACAAAGTCCCGGGTGACGCCGTACTTCATTCCCCTCATGCCGCCAGCATTTGTCGATATGTTCCCACCAAGACTTCCCGAAGCCTGGCCCGGGTCGGGTGGATAAAGGAGTCCAAGCTTCTCGGTTTCGGTGTGGAGATCTTCGATGAGGACGCCGGGCTCCACGACGGCCATCAGGTTCTCTTCATCGATCTCGAGGATACGGTTCATCCGCTCGAGGCTGAGGGCGATACCTCCGTAGACCGGGTGGGACCCGCCGCTAAGACCTGTCCTAGACCCTTGGGGCGTGACAGGGATCCGCTCTTTGTAGGCAAGCTCCATTATAGCGGAGACATCTTCAGTACTCCCAGGCCTCACAACCACCTCCGGCGGATGCGGCGGCTCAAGACTCTCATCGATAGCATGCTTTTCAAGATCCTCGGAGGAATCGGAGACGTATTTCGTTCCGACTATCTTCTCTAGCCTTCTCCTTACCTCGGGCGTGACCCGATTATATTCATTCATCTCATTTGTACTCCTTGATCTTCTTGATGAGTAGAGGTATAACCTCATATAGATCGCCGACGGCACCAAGGGACGAGACGCTGAAGATTGGCGCCTCAGGGTCCTTGTTAATTGAAATGATTACATCCGAAGTCTTCATCCCGGCCAAGTGCTGCACCGCACCGGATATACCGCACGCCATGTAGAGCTTGGGGCGTACGGTCCGACCGCTCAAGCCAACCTGGTGGCGGTACTCTATCCAACCCTCGTCCACCGTCGGCCTACTGGCTCCGACTGCCCCACCAAGGGCCCTAGCAAGCTGCTCTATGATTCCGAAGCCTTTAGGCTCTCCAAGCCCTTTGCCTCCCGAGACGACTATCTCCGCGTCGACGATACTCACCTCCTCTGGAGCGGGCTGGAAATCTAGGATCTCAACCCTATCCGGGAGCTTAGCCATATCCACGGGTTTTCTGATTATCCCGCCTTTATTGGAGGGGTTCCGCTCGGCCTCCTTCATCACCTTGTATCTGACCGTTGCCATCTGAGGCCTGCTATCAGTCGTGATGATAGTGGCCATGATATTGCCGCCGTAGGCTGGCCGGGTCTGGAGGAGGAGCCGCGTTTCCGGGTCAATGTCAAGCCCAGTGCAGTCTGCTGTAAGCCCTGTCCTGAGGCACGCAGCCAACTTCGGGCCAAGGGACCTTCCTATCGCGGTGGCCCCGATTAGGAAAATGCTTGGCTTTAACTCCTCCACCAACTCCTTAAGAAGCGCCGAATAAGGGTCGTCCCTGAAGTCTGTGAGACCGGGATCCTCGTAAACGAACACCTTGTCGATGCCCCTTATTGCCAACTCTTCTACGCCTTCTCCGACATGGTTTCCGATGATGACGGCGTAGAGTGGTTCGCCCAGCTGGTCGGCAAGCTCCTTCCCTTTACCGAGGAGCTCGTACGCCACGGGGTGGACCTTACCTTTCCTCTGTTCCGCATAGACTAGCACGCCCCTGTAATCCGAGACATCGACCTCTTCCTTGGCCTCCTTGATAGCTATGGCCCCCTCTGGGCAGACGTTGACACACGCACCGCACAGTCTGCAGTCGTCCTTGATGCTCGGGTACCCCTCAACCATCTCAATGGAGCCGAAGGGACAGGCCCCTACGCAGAGTCCGCAGCTTGTGCATCTTTCCCTGTCGATAGATATCGGAAGCTCGCTCACTTCAGATCACCTTACACTCAACGAGCTTCTCGAGGATCTTCTCAGCCAGTTCGTCAGGATCCCCTTCTATAACTTCCCCAGCAGCGGGGGGAGTGGGGGTGAAGATCTTGACGACCCTAGTGTAGGAACCGTCCAGCCCAAGCTGGGAAGGAGACGCTTGCACGTCCTTCGATGTAATTTGCCTGATCTCTGCTTTCCTTGCGTTGAGCCTCCCTCGGAGGGTGGCTAGCCTCGGCTGGTTGATCTCCTTGGTGACCGAGATCACAATTGGGAGCGGAGCATCCAGGGTCTCGACGCCGTCGTCCAGCATCCTTGTGAGCCTGATCCTTCCGTCGGCGATATCGAGGATCCCATTTACGTAGCAGACGTGTGGGACTCCCAGGTGCTCGGCTAGCTCCGGGCCGACCTGGCCGGTGTCCCCGTCCGTCGTCTTGAGGCCGCAGATGACGATGTCGAAGGGGCCCATCTTATCTATGCAGAGGCCGAGGGTGAAGCTCGTCGCCCAGGTGTCCGCCCCGGCGAAGGCCCTGTCGGTGGCGAGCCAGGCCTCGTCGCAGCCCATGGCGATGGCGTCCCGTAGGCTGGACTCGGCGGGGGGAGGCCCCATGGTCAAGACCTTCACGGATCCTCCGTACTTCTCCTTGAGCCTTAGGCCCTCCTCGACGGCGTACTCGTCGAAGGGATTGATCACGTGGGCCACACCTTCCCTGATCAAGGTTCCCGTCTGGGGGTCGAACTCGACTTCCGTGGTCTCCGGAACGTGCTTAATGCAGACGACGATGTCCAGTCCTTCCATCGAACACCACCTAAGTTCGAAACTCCTATGAATGGATTCATGGATCCGTATAAGAATTCGGTTTACGCGATGGTCGCTCATGCTTTTTTTGGTTAAAGGCTACTGCTTTTCAGTTTGGTATCGGCTCTGTTGGTTGTCATGTCGGCTGGGTGTGAGGCGGGTTTTTCTCGCCTAGGGAGGGCGCAATCCGGTGGGGGGAATAAGGGTTTCTTGCGATTCGCTGTTTGTTTAAATTAGATCTTGGTCCTTTCTACGATTTCAGGGATCGTTTGACCCCAATTGGTGGGGTCTCTGGGGCGCTGTTTGTCAGGAGCCTCATATATTCTGCCCTTCTCGGGTTCTCCCCTTGAGATCTGCTCGCGTATCCTTCTAGCGATCTGGTTCGCTAGGGGGGTCGGGTATTCTCCGGTTACGCAGCCAAGGCAGAGGCGTTCCTTGGGCATACCCGTCGCCCTCACAAAGTCCTCTATGGTCTGGTAGTTGACGGTGTCTGCGCCCAGGTGAGCCGCTATCTCGTCAGGCTCAAGCCTTGCCGCCAGGAGTTCGCTGTACGTCGCCATGTCGACACCGTAGAAGCAGGGGCCACTAATAGGTGGGTACGTGATGAACAGGTTGATCTCCTCGGCCCCTGCCGCTCTGAGCCTGCCGACGGTCGAGCGGGTCGTGTCCCCTCTCACTATACTGTCGTCGATGACGGCCAGGCGCCTTCCTCTAACCAGGGGCTTCAGCAGGTTCACTTTCCTCAGTATCACCCTCTCCCTCTCCTCTTCGCAGGTGATAAAGGCTCTCTGGGTCACGTACCTGTGCCGCCTCGTTGCCATTTCCCAGGGAAGCCCTGATTCCTCGTGGAAGCCGTAGGTCGCATCGTTTGCCGTCTCGGGCAGGGACAGCACGGCTACACACCTCGAGGCTATGTCAGAGAACCTGCGGGCTAGGTTGACACCGAAGTCGCGCCGGGCCTGATAGACGTAGGTTCCATCGAACATCGTGTCCGGTCTGGCGAAATACGCGAACTCGAACGCGCAGAATGCCTTACGCCTGCAGGGAGACAGTTGTTCGATCACTGCTCTGCCGTCCTCGATCTTCATGAACTCCCCTGGCTTCATCTCGCGTTCGTGGTCGATACCGTTGATGTCCAGGCCGACGCTCTCGGAGCTGAACGCCTTGACGGTGTCGCTGCAGCCGTAGCACAGAGGTTTGATTCCCACGGGGTCTTTGAAGGCGAAGAGGGTGCCGTCGCCTGTCATGCCTGTTATGGAGAAGGCCCCTTCGACCGCTTCCATGCATCTTCTGGCCGCCTCCTCCACCGACCCTTCCTTGCTCACGGCGTCGAGCATGAGCTTGCAAAGGGCGTGTGCGTCCGAAAGACTACTGTCGACGCCGACCAGCTTCTGGAGGCTACGGACATTCACAACGTTGCCATTGAACGATATCGCCAAGGCATGGTCTCTGTCGGTCCTAAGTATCGGCATGGCGTTCGTCCGTAGAGCGCAGGCTTCCTGAGAGCCTGATGTGGAGTAGCGTACGTTGGCGATTCCGACACGGCCCTTCAGCGTCTCAATCCTCTTCTTTATGCCCCTTTCGGTCAGGGCAGGGATAAGCCCGAGACCCGATCTTATTGTTATTTGATCCTCGTATGTTGCGAAGCCGTGGCTCTGGTGGCCCCTGTGGTTCTGGGCGAGCATCCCCCAGTAGAGATAGGGGAATGCCTCTTTAGAGCCGGCGTCCACGCCGAAGACCCCGCAGCTCTCCCTCAGGCTCATGTGCTGAGCTCCTTCATGACCTCGTCCACGTTCTTCAGATCGAACTCATCCAGCGTCTGGGCTCCGCTCAGCACCTGATAGGAGGCGACGCAGCGTTTGGAAACCTCCCGGACCACGGGCCCTGGGATTTGGGGTGGGGGGCCGTCGCCGGTGTAGCCGCTCCTGCGGAGGCACTCCCTGAGGAACTCCTTGTCGATGCAGGTGGCCTCCTGTTCCTTTCCAGGCTCGTAGAACTTGTGAGCCCAGAAGCGAGCCGAGTCGTGGGTCGGGGGTTCGTCGATCTGGATTAGGGTGTTGCCGACCCTGCCGAACTCCAGTTTGAAGTCGGGGATTATAAACCCCCTCCTCCTCGCCACCGAACTGTAGTATTCGAAAAGCCGATATGTGGCCTCCTCAAGCTCCTTCCATTCGGTTCGTGTCACGAGGTCCGCTCCTATTGCCTCGGATCGCGTCAACTCAAGGTCGTGTCCTTCCTCGCTCTTTGTCGTCGGAGTTAGCACCACCCCTGGGAGCTCCTCGGCCATCGCCAGGCCGTCGGGGAGCCTCACCCCGCTCACCACCCGGGCTCCATCCCTGTACGCTCTCCAGGCAGAGCCGTAGAGATAGGCTCGGCAGACCCACTCAATGTCTATGCGTTCGGCTTTAACGACCATCATGGAGCGTGAGTCGACGGACTTCACAAAGTGGTTTGGGAAGATATTGCCCGTCTTGGATAGCCAGAACTCCGAGAGTGCGTGGAGGCTCTCTCCTTTGTGGGGTATTAGCGTCGGATACACCACATCAAAGGCCGAGATCCTGTCGGTCGTCACGATGAGCATCTGGTCGCCCAGGTCATACACATCCCTCACCTTGCCCCTGCGAGGAGGGTTCTCATCACCGTAAAGATTCGAGCTTCTAAGAAGCTCTACCTTGTAAGCTGGGTACAGAGGATCAGGCACAAAGCATGCGTCCTTGGTTGAAGCTCCATATGCCACTATAAACAGCCACCCCTAAATAATGAATAATCTATGTAAATAGGCGTCATATTTTAACTTTGTTTTAACAGAAATAGGTAAGTTAACATCGACCTGTAAAACAAGATGAAATCCACATCAAGGAAAACTCGACGAATTGTTTAGGATGTAAGAGATGCTATAAAGGTTAGAAACATGGTTCGATGGCGATTTTATTGCCTCACTCCCACTCTATTGTGGCTGGGGGTTTATGGGTGATATCGTATACAACCCTGGTTATCTCGGGTATTTCATTTGTGATACGTGTAGACATACGCTCAAGGACATCCCAGGGGGCCTTATGGAAACCGGCTGTCATTCCGTCAACGCTCTCCACAATCCTTATAGCGGCCGTGGTCCCGTAGGCCCGCTCGTCTCCCCTAATCCCCGTGCTCTTTGCGTCCATTAGCACCGCGAAGTACTGCCAGGCAGATTCCCGTAGGTCTGAGGCCTCAACCTCTTCACGGACTATGGCATCCGCTCTCCTAAGCACTTCAAGCTTTTCATGGGTCACTTCTCCTATTATTCGGACCGCGAGCCCTGGGCCTGGAAACGGCTGCTGCTTGACGATGGAGATGGGCAGGCCCAGGCGCTCTCCAAGCTCCCTAACCTCGTCCTTGTAGAGGTCCCTGAGGGGCTCGATCACGGCCCTGAACTCCATATTCACTGGGAGCCCCCCAACATTGTGATGGGTCTTGATCTTCTCAGAATGCCTCCTGAAACCGGACTCTATGCGATCAGGGTAGATCGTGCCCTGGATGAGGTACTCGGCTCCCGCCCGCCTCGCCTCTGTTTCGAACACGCGGATGAATTCCTCTCCTATTATCTTCCTCTTTGACTCTGGATCGGTGATTCCTTTGATCCTTTCTAGGAACCTGTCTTGTGCATTCACGACTATTAATTTCACTCCGTAGTCTTGGAAGAACTCCTCGAGCATTTTCGACTCGTTCTTGCGCATGAAGCCGTGGTCGACGTGTACAGCGAAAAGCCGATCCCCGAGAGCCCTGGCGGCCAGGGCCATGGCGACGCTTGAGTCCACCCCGCCGCTGAGTGCGATTATTGCCCTGGAATCATTCACCAAGTCCTTTATCTCTTTCACCGATTGTTCAATGATGTCTGTGGGCTCCCAGTTGGGTCGGCAGCGGCATACATCGAAGACAAAGTTCCGTAGCATCTCCTTACCCCTCCTCGTGTGCACTACCTCCGGGTGCCACTGGAGGCCATAGATAGGTTTTGAAGCGTGCCTGAACGCTGCGACGGGGGAGTTTTCGGTGTGCGCGATGACCTCGAATCCGCTTGGAAGGGCGTACACCGTGTCCCCATGGCTCATCCAGACCCGCTCAACGCGGTCCATGCCTTTGAGGACACCAACGGGGTCGTCGATGACTGCCTCTGTTAATCCGTACTCCCTCTTTTCGCTCCTTCGCACCTCTCCTCCAAAGATGTGCGCGATGAGCTGGTGCCCATAGCAGAGGCCGAGGACCGGGAGGCCCAGTTCGAGAACGCCTTCCTCTAAGTTGGGGGCATTCTCCAATCTGATGCTCGCAGGGCTCCCGGATAGGATGATGCCCCTGATCTCCATGACCGAGCCGAGAGCCTCGATCTCAAAGGGGGTTGCATCAAACGGCAGTATCTCGGAGAACACCCTCATCTCCCTCACTCTGCGGGCGATGAGATGGCAATACTGGCCGCCAAAGTCCAGAATCAAGATGCCATGGGGTTTGCCGCTGTCGGAGGTCTTACTCACAAATCTAAACGGCTTGGCCTTCAACCCGAACTCTCCCGACGAAGAGAGTCGATGAATTCGGACTTTGATTTACCGAGCTTTCTGTCCAAGCAGGCCTTGACGAATCCGTAGTATGGGGGAGACGGGCTCCAGGGCCGGCTCTTGAATTCTGGGTGGAACTGGGTGGCTAAGAAAAAGTAGTTCTCGGGCCTCTCCAGCATCTCCTTCAGCTTGCCGTCGGGGCTCCAACCCGTGAAGACGGCTCCCGCCTCCTCAAGCCTGTCCCAGTAGTCTGGGTTCACCTCCCAACGGTGACGGTGGCGCTCGTGGATCAGCTCCGAACCGTAAAGCATGTTTGACAGTGATCCAGGCTTCAGGACAGCGGCATGGGATCCGAGGCGCATAGTGCCTCCTAGGTCTTCAACGCCCTTCTGCTCGGGGAGGAGGTCGATGACGGGGTGCGATGTGTGGGGGGCGCATTCAGTAGAGTGGGCGTCCTCGAGCCCCAGGATGTTGCGGGCTATCTCCACGACGCTTAGCTGGAGGCCGTAACATATGCCTAGGAAGGGGACATCCTCCTCCCTGCAGAAGCGGATCGCCATAATCTTCCCTTCGGCCCCCCTCTGGCCAAAGCCTCCAGGGACGAGCACGCCTTCGAACCTTGACAACACGTCCACTTTCGATGGATCTTCCTCGAACTCCTCCGTCTCGATCCACTCGATCTTTACCTGGCAACCGGCCTTCGCCCCCGAGTGTCTCAGGGCTTCGTTCACACTTACGTAGCAGTCGGCCAGCTCCGCGTATTTGCCGCACATCGCTATTTTGACAGTCTTCGTCGGCGCTTTGAACCTCTCGACCATCTCACACCAACGGGACCAGTTGGGGATTACTTCTTTGAAACCAAGATACTCGCAGACCACCTCACCCATGCCCTGCCTTTCGAGAGTAGGAGGAAGCTCGTAGATTGGGTCGACGTTCACCGAAGAGAAAACGGCTCGCTCCTCCACGCTGCAGTACAGGGCTATCTTGCTCCTTTGCTCGTCTGGGAGTTGTCCAGCCTCGGTTCGTGCGACGATTATGTCAGGCTGGAGGCCTATAGCCCTGAGCTCCTTCACGCTATGCTGGGTTGGCTTCGTCTTAGGTTCGCCGACCGCCGCCAATACGGGAACCAAGGTGACGTGTACAAGGAGGGTGTTGCCGCGCCTCTCCTCCAGACGCATCTGCCTAAAGGCCTCTAGAAAGGGGAGGCCCTCTATGTCGCCGACCGTGCCTCCACATTCGATGAGAAGGACTTCGGCATTCGTTTCCTTTGCGACCAGACGAAGGCAGTACTTAATCTCATCTGTGATGTGGGGGATGATCTGGACACAACGCCCTAGGTATCCGCCCTTACGCTCCTTCTTGATAACGTGCTGGTAAACCTGCCCCGAAGTGATGTTGTTTATACCGGTAAGCTCGATGCCGAGGAACCTCTCATACGTTCCGAGGTCCATATCGGCCTCGTAGCCGTCGTCTAGGACGAAGACCTCGCCGTGGATGTAAGGGTTCATAGTACCCGCGTCGACATTGAGATAAGGATCGCACTTGACCGCGCTAACGCTGATGCCCCGCACCTGAAGAATCTTGCCGAGGGAACAGGTAACCAACCCTTTCCCAAGGCCGCTTAAGACGCCCCCGGTAATAAAAATAAACTTCGTCAAAGGAATGACCTGCCAATAATACCTGAAACCCCACAGAGGTGACCTAAAAACATTGCGATGACTACGATGTGTTCAG
>Ga0209427_10008416_pt1 | contig 11611 bp, 12 predicted proteins | sample DeeMarSWOR136_30_FD_187465 | JGI IMG/M metagenome (GOLD analysis project Ga0209427, IMG submission 187465) | Marine sediment microbial communities from White Oak River estuary, North Carolina - WOR-1-36_30 (SPAdes) (version 2) | ecosystem: Environmental > Aquatic > Marine > Intertidal zone >... | reverse complement strand
CGCTGTTGCTCCACTACTTGAGGCTCTCACCGATGTCGGTACTCCTGCGCTCATCCACGTAATACACGCACTGGGCCGAATTGGTGTGGATTTGGACACGCTCGAAAGGAGAACTGAAAGGGTGAGGATGAAAAGGGCCTTGACGCCGTTTCTCGATAACGAAAACGGTGTTCTGCGAGGATATGCCGTTGAAGCCCTGGGGAGACTGGGCGGGAAGGTGACTCTGGAACTTCTGCGCACTCGAATGGCTGACGAGCTCGACCCCTTCGTACTGGGAAAGTACAAATCCATATTGGGGTCAGGTCTTGCATTATGACATTGGGTATCTTCTCTCGGAAGCCGTGGCGCAAAATGGAAGAGAGCACGGGTGCGGAGGCTGACGAGACTGTAATCTGGGTGGGGCATGGTGAGGTTGAGCTCAGTGTAGAGATGGTTGGCACACCTGAACGGAAGGTGTCTGCAGGAAAGGAGTCCCGGCTATCAGTACAACCCTACAGGAACATTGATGTGAAATTTGTGAATCTGAGGGAGCGCGAATCGGCCTGTGTTACCTACTCCTTATCGAAAAGCGAGCAATTGAGCGGTGGCGTTGTGGGTTCCACCGAGCTGGGAAGGATCATGGTCAAACACAGGAGTGAAGCCGGGAAGCAGACGTGGACTATTAGAGAGGGCGAGATCGTAATCAAGAGAGAGAAGAAAGAAATACTCGTTTAGACGACAACCCCCCGGCATTCGAACTTCGAAGCCAAATAGACAGAGGGGCCGCCACTATTTTCTCACAGCAGTTCCTGAACAGGTGAAGGAATTTCGCTTCATCTTAATCCACTTTCCTTCATCCAGTCCAATGAGATTGCCGCACTTACATCTTACCTCGTTTCTATCTCGAACGCTGTAATCTTCCACTATTCTATCTCTCCAGCAATGTAGCACCTTTCCTTTGCCAATCTTCAGATATTTGAAGATCTTTGATCTGCACCGTGCACACTTCACCGTAAGCACTCATCCCCCTGGCTTCAGCCAAAGAAGCTCGCTGAGTAAGAACGAAATTGGTTCGATTCCGATTCCCCTCAGATAACTGACAAGAAATCCTACAGCCACGATCACACCCACAAGCGGCAGCAGTCTGCGATAGACTCGAAGAAGATCCGCCTTGAAGTAGTCTCTGGTCACAATGAAGCAGAGGTGAGTGGGCGAGAGCAATACTCCAGCGAATCCGCACACATAGAGCAGGAAAACCAGATTGAGGTTCCCTCTCAGGAGATGAAGGAAAATCGGAGTTGCGACTCCCACAAATGCGACGGTAATTCCCGTAAGCAGACCGACTATGAAAGGAACTGCGCAGAGAAGAAGGAGTGTGGCGAATTTTCCTGTAGCCTGCAGTTCCGAGAAGGCGCCGATGCCGCCTGATGCCTCGAGTACCCGTTTAAAAATCATGACTGAGCAGAGAAGAAGGAATGTTCTTGGCATTGCTCCTCTGGCCAGACACGAGACCACCGAGCGTAGAGTCATACGATGCAGAAGGAAGAGCGCTATGAGTATAGAGCTGAGAGAAATGATAAGCCCCAGTTTGAGAATCAACACTAAACCGATTATCCCAAGAATGGGCCACGTGGAAATGAAAAGCGATAGCAGACTGTGGTGTGCGCCTTTCTCACGCGTTTCACCTCCCCCCCGAATTCTGAAGAACAGGTAGATGAAACCAATGGTTGCTGAAGCCAGTATCATTGGAGATTGGCTCATTACTACGCGTTCTATCTTCACACCGATGAGAGCTGCAATAAGTATGATACCAGGATAAAGTGGCCAAGCGTACTCCCATATATGCCTGAACCAGAAGTTGATGAATGTCTTCTCCTCTGGCGAGAGGCTGACCCGTTCGCCGACCTCGCCTACGATTGGCGCTGACATCATTGCCCCGGCCGGCATCGGCAAAAGCCCGAGCAGCACCGGCGGTATCGCAAGCACGAGCCGTATGTCTCGGAATGCGTGCTCAAGACCACTGATTAACTTCGTGAAGTATCCAGCACTTCTCAGAACCTCTCCCAACGTGGTGATCAAGTATATTGCGAAGATGAGCTGAATTGTCTCCAATCCCAACGTTCCATAGACCAAAGAGAGGAAAAGAGATTTCAGTCCCAACTGATAGAAGAGCGCTGCGGCAAGGGAAGTGATGAAAAGAACTAACCAGAGTTCATATCTCAGGCGAATAAGTACAAGAGCGCACGCAAAGAGAGCAAGGAGCTTTACCATAGCCATCCTTCACCCTCTGATCAGGTCACGCGCACAATCGACTACTGACCTGACCTCTTCCTCGGTGTTGTAGAGGTGCGGAGATAGCCTTATCCATCCCTCGCGGAGCGAGCACACTACATCCGTCTCAGAAAAGGAACTCCACAGTTTGCTGCTTGGAATGTTCGGAAATCTAAAACTGAGTATTCCTGATCTCGGCGAGTCGAGAGGAGTGAGAATCTCGCAGTCCAGTTCGAGAAGCCCTCTGGCTAAGCCGCCGGTAAGCATAATCACCCTCTCCTCGATATTGTGTACCCCTGCACTCAGAATCATCTTGAGGGCCTCTCTCATTCCGAAAATACCTGCGAGGTTCAACGTTCCCTCCTCCAATCTCTCAGCGCCGTTTCGTAATGGTCTCCTCTCCTTGAAATTCTCGAAGTCATCCCATTGAGCACTTAACCAGCCTATGTTGGAAGGTTTAAGTTCTCTGAACCTATCCTGCGAGACGTACAATATGCCTGTTCCGTGAGGGCTCAAGAGCCACTTACTTCCACCCGCGCACAAGAAATCACATTTCACTTCCCTTACGTCGATTTCAAGTGCACCCAGTCCCTGTATGGCGTCAACGATAAAGAAGATTCCCTTTTCTCTGCAGAATTCTCCGAGCTGCTTGAGCTCCACTCTTACACCAGTGAGATAATGCACCCAGTCTATCGATACAGCTCTGGTATGTCCGTCTGTACGTGCTGAGAGGCGCTGCAGGAAATCTCTCTCCCCAACTCCTTCGGAGCCGTTCTCGAGTTCAATCCAGCGCTTTTCCACATCAGGAATGAGATTGAGCCATGGATAGATGTTGGCAGGGAAAGCGTCTTTCAGAAGGACGACGTTGTCTCCTGACCTCCAAGGAATTGAGCTCATGGCGATCAAGATTCCTTGAGACGTATTCTTTACGAATGCGATTTCCAATGGACGTGCGTTCAGGAGGCGTGCTGCAAGCATTCTCGTTTCGTTGACAACCTCAAGATACTCGTCGTGACGAGGTTTACCCTCTCTCACACATATCTGGACAAATCTTCTCATCTGTTCAGCGGCTGGTGCAGATATGGGACCATCCGACGCGTGGTCAAAGTAGATTCGATCGAGCACTACTGGAAACAGGGTACGAATTCGCCCTATATCTTCGTAGAATTTTTCGGAAACCATTCTGAAACCGATTGTATCAATATCCTCGACCAGTTCTCGTATTCCTCAAGGTATGAGTGGAGAGAGGATAGAGAAACCAGCCTTCCCTCTTTGATGTAACTCCGTTCCCGTATTGTTACCTCGGGCGTATCCAGAGAACAGAGATACACGACACCGAAATGGACTTTGCCTACGTTCGTTGAATCATCGTTGAGAACACCAATACATGCTCTCGAACTGCTCTTTATTGAGACTTCCTCACGAATCTCTCTCAATGCCGCAACCTCAACAGCTTCGAGACTGCAAGCGAACAGGTCGCGCTGGCATGCTGTTGACGGATCTTCCGGATTGATATGACCGCCTATCCCTACGGAATAGAGCCTGTGTAACCTCGTTTCCCTTCCGCGTGCGGTCCTTCTATAGCTGAAGACGAGATTGTCGTGCTGAAGCACAGCGTAAGGAATGATTTGCTTCAGAGAGGTATCCGCCTCTGCGACACCTCGTCTTACGAAGAAGGATTCCGCGAGGATGGAATGGAGGTGCGTCCTCAAGTGTTTGGAGAATCCCTGAAAGTATCCGACTTCGTGCAGCGTAGAGACCGGGAAGACCATAACACGCTCATCGGCCATTTCTTGAGATTATCTGATACGATGTCTTGAAGTCCGCAGTTTTTCTCAACATGGCCGACGCAGAACAGTATCTCTCCTGAGAGAGTTGAATTGCCCTCAGGAACTTGTCTTCCGGTACATCAGGGCCAGTAATGACGTACTTCATCTCTATTCTTCTGTAAACCTTGGGATGCTCATCGTTCTTCTCAGCTTTCAGCTCGATTCTCAGACTGTCAAACTCGATCCTCATCTTACGCAGGATTGAGATGACATCCATCCCGGTACATCCTCCGAGCCCTATCAAGAGGAGTTCCATTGGACGTACACCGGCGTCCTCTCCTCCAACACGTGAATCCGCATCCATCAAGACCTGATGATCGGAATCTGCACTTCCGACGAACTGCAATCCTTTTATCCATCTGACCTCAGCCTCTACCATGGACACCTCCCGGCGGCTTATTGAAGAATCGCTCAAAATCACCCCATCTCCTGGAAATTCCTGACGCCACTTCTTCAAGGAACATTCTGTCTTCTTGACCAAAGGCATCTTCCATGTCCGAATCAATGTCTATCTCACCAACTACCCTGCTTTCGTTCTTTATGGGCACTACGACTTCTGAGCGAGTAGAGCGGAAACATGCAAGGTATCTGGAATCATCGGAGACCTCTGGAACAATATGGGTCTGACCTGTACGGGCTGCGCTCCCACAGATACCCTTTCCTATGGGAATCCGCACATGTTGCGTAGGCTGAGGGCCCTCCCACGCTTCAAGAACGAGGTCGTCGCCCTCTACTCGATATATTCCTACCCAGGTATAGTGTGAGAATTCTTTGTGGAGAATCTCGACTATACCCTTTAGCGACCTTTCCTTTTCGAGCCTCGTCTTGACGTCTTCGGTATGCATCTCAGTGCTCCATCAAGGTCTTTAATGAGCAATTCAGTATTTTCCAGACCGGTTGAAAGCCTCAGCAGACTGTTACCAATTCCTGCCCTCCTTCGGTCATCCTTGGATAAGCCTGCATGGGATGTGGAAGCCGGATGGGTGATGAGGGAGTCACACCCTCCTAGACTGGGCGCAAGTCTTATAGTCGTCAACGACTTGATGAACTTGTGGATTCCTCGCAAAGTCGTTCGCAACTCGAAACTCACGATGGAGCCCGACCCAGTCATCTGCTCCTGAGCCAACTGAAAATCTGGATGAGATTGGAGCCCAGGGTACCATACCCTCGTTACTTCGGTTCGAGAAGCCAGGTATTCCGCGATCTTCTGCGCACTTTCGCTCTGGGCAGCTGTTCTCAATGTGAGAGTCTTTATTCCTCTCCAGCAGAGAAAGGCTGTCTCGGGATCCATTACCCCACCCAGCAGCCTACGTGTCCTACCGATGTTCTCGACGACCGATCTGCTGCCTGCCACGAATCCCCCTATCAGATCATTGTGTCCTCCGAGGAATTTGCTCGCAGAGTGAACAACAAGATCGGCACCAAGTGAGAGTGGAGACTGATTGACTGGGGTGGCAAAGGTGCCGTCGACAGCGAGCAGAGCTCCCGCACGATGCGCCCTGTCAGCAATCTCCTTTATGGGCAGAATTCGGAGAAGAGGATTCGTTGGTGATTCGATGTAGACCAGTCTGCAATCACCCTGTATGCCTTCGAGGAACTTCTCTTTTTCGTCGACATCGACCCAGCTCACCTCGACTCCCCATTGAGGCAGCATCTCCCTCACGAACTGAAAAGTCCCTCCGTACACGTCTTTCGAAATGAGGAGCCGGTCGCTCTTCTTCAGTAGAGATAGGAGGAGTGTAGTTATCGCCGCCATTCCAGACGAGAATGCGAGAGCATCCCCGGCGCCCTCCAGGTTCCTCAGTAATTCTTCAACTGTCCTTACAGTCGGATTTCTCCAGCGTGAATAGACGTAATCGTCTTTTTTAACAGCCCTGCTGAGGACGCGAAGCGATTCGAACTGGAAGACGGACGAACGATGGATAGGCGGTACAGTATCTTTTCCTTTCATAGTGCCTACTTCTTCTCAAATGGATCCGAGGCACCACAGGCAGGACACTTCTTCGGCTTGCATCGTCCTTTCTTCTCGTACCCACACTTACCACAAGTCCAGACCGCCATTGCAACCCACCTCCTTTCTGGATTTCCCTTCAGCATAAGAAGTCCTGGAAGGGTGTCAAGAGTACATGCAGCTCATCGATGAAGTACGGCCCTGATAGTAATATCCTGGCACCTGTGTCCAGTAGAGGCTTGCGAACGGCCTTTGTTAGTGTTAGAACATGTAGGACAGAATGGCCTTCGCTCCTTCAAAATCCGGTTCAAGGCGACATACTCCACCAGAACAGACCAGACCGCCCATTACCGAGCCCCCGAGGACTCTCAGACTGAGATTGGGTAGTAGATCAGCGGTGATCTCCGCAAACAACCAGAACGTCTTAGGAGATAACCTGTCGATCTTTCTGCTCCGGTATTCAGCTCTCAAGCTGGCTGTGAAGAGGGGAGAGGGAAAATACGAGGCCGAAAGACTGGTCTCTCTGTAATCTGTCTCGTCCGAGTTTTCCTGTTCTTCCACGAAACCCTGCGAGAGTTCGAATTCAATGCCGTCCCCGGAGCTGAGGTAATAGAGTGCTCCCAGTCGCGGACGAGTGTCAACCTGCCGTATGTTGGGTTCAATCTCTCTCTCATGACTTCTATCGAAGCCGAGGGACAGACAGAGAGCTTCGGTGACGTCGTACTTCAGATTACCGTGCCACTCTCCAGCCGACTGCGACCGGTCGTGAGACTGGAGAAACCCGTATTCTGCCTCAACATAGAGAGAGGGCGCAGGGGATGCTGAAAGCATCGTGCTTCCCCCCAGTTCATCCTGTCCTCGGTTTATGGATAATCCGGTTCTAAGGGGAGTGGGTGGATCATTATATCGGTAGTCCGAGACCCCAAGAGCGAGGTCTCGGTAGTCGGCATATTGCGTGGTCAGGCCAACCCCAGCGAAGCTGCCGGAGACCGAAAAGTAGACTCCTTCTCCCTTAACCCTGCCTCTGGCAGCAGAACAGGTCAATTGCTGTGCGTACTCGAAATAAGAATCCCAGTCACCTATTGCGTAGCTGAAGTTTCCTCCGAACAATTCAGTGAAAGCAGACGGCTCAATATCCGATTCGGTCATGAGCCTGAGATAATTCCCTCCCAAAGAGACTCTGCGGTTCAGTGTAAGAGAAAGATCTGCGCCCCTCAACAGATCCGTGGTGTCGTTTACGAATTCGTACACCCACTGGTCTTTGCCAGCCTCCTCGCGTGCTCCCCCAGGCGAGACAGATGTAGGTAGTCTTGGATGGAAGAGAAGATTTCTGGGACGACCGGAAAGGAGTGTCACGCTCACAGGGGAGAAATCTCCAGACAGCTTTACGCCTATTAGACTCTTGTCGTGCTTGAAATCCCTGTCAAAGTATTGTCTCAACACCAATCCTCTCCCATAAGTTGCGTAGCAATGGCCTATCTCGATGCTGACGTGTGGTGTAGAGTATCCCAGACTGACGATTGGATATCTCATTGAAATCCCACGTTGGGAAGGTTCCCACAGGAAATAGCCCACCGTCCCCACAAATCCCTTGTAGGAGAAGTGAATTTCGAGTCTGTTCTCAAAATGTTCCTCATAATCGCCTTGATAAATCCAGTATTCAGTGCTATTCGAACCCCTTACAGAGAGTTCATCTCCTTCCAGCGCACTCAAGGTCAACATCAGGAGAGAAACGGAGAGAATCTCAGCGCTCCTGATCCTTCACCTCCGAGTCCGCACCACCCTCTTCCTCACCATCAGCGAGGAGTTTGGTCAGTTCCTCTTCTATGAGCTTTTCCATGCCTGGCTTGAATCCCTGGTAGGTGTTGACTATTTTGCCATCTCGGTCTATCAAGAAACTCGTAGGAAGAGACACAACCTGAAAGGCTCGCAGCAATTCTTTTTCTAAGTCGAGAAGCACTCTAAATTTCCAGCGTTTTCCCCTCACCAAAGGCTTCACTCTGTGTATCGATCTGGGTCCGTCTTCGCTGATCGCAAGGAGTTCCAGTCCTTTCTCTCTGTACTTTTCATAGATCGGAGCTAACTCATCAAGCTCACGTATGCAGGGCTTACACCAGATAGCCCAGAAAGAGACATACACAGGTCCTCTTGAAAGAAGGGAGTCGAGAATGACCATTTCTCCCTCAAGGTCTTTGACAGAGAACTTCGGTGCTTCAGGTGGCGATTCTCCGTACACCGCAAAGCTCAGCAAAATCGCACATACAGCAGTCCACTCCTTCATCTTATCCCCCAAATCAGATTCTCAACTGAGGATCGCCGATCCCGAGCGAGTCCGAAATCACCGAATGAAGCAGAGAATCTTTCTGAGACCTATTCATTTTGAACCTCTTAGAAATTTCGATACCCGAACTCAGAGTTTCTCTCTCTGGCCTTCGAGTCATACGATTTCGAAAAGAGGAGTGATCAGATTCCGCAGGATACGACGCCTCGTCCTCCTTTATGTAAAGGGTCACTGTGGAGACAAGGGTGGTGTCCGCCGGGGATTGTGCCTGGAAGCGTACCACGCCCAATCCAGAGCTATCCATCGGCATGACATGAATGGAATTCGTGCTGTCGCTCGCTCCTGCGGAGAGAGTATGTATACCCACTACAGGAGGCACAACGCATACTCCTCGAAAGCAAGGGTTGTGGAACGATCCCTGGATTGCGTCAACGACTGCGAGGGACAGCCGATACACATCGGTGAGACTTCCGGTGCTCAGAAGGGCGAGACTGAATACTCTCTCCGTGTCTGCTGAGGCGCTCCGAGAAATGTCGTCGAGGCCGACAAGCTCAAAACTGTACTGAACCGACGGCGATGACATCTCTTCGACTACTGCCTGAAGTACACTCTTCGTGTCATCGTCCTGGACAAAAGCTATGGCTCCCAGTTCTCCATTTGGCCAGCGGTTCGAGAGATTAAACGTGGCCCAGACTGTGTCGGACCTGGACAAGGAAATACTCCTCTCTTCAATCCATCTGACTACGAAGTCGTACTCAGCGTCGTCAAGGTGCACGGAGTTCTGAAATACGACGAGCCAGAGTTTGAGACTTCCGGAGATCTCGTTGAGAACCACGACCTCGCAATCGATCTCGATAGCGCTCTGGGTGAGTGATGCCTCCACACTCATCTCCAGGGGACTGGCAACACTCCGTCTCGTGACTATTATATCTCTGTAATTATTGTACGCATGTTCGACTGTGCCTGCACCAACAAACTTGCTTCCTCCGTCGAAAAAGGAAGTGGGCGCTGCACTGACGCCATACCACTGTGCTCGAGCCTGTGCATCCTCGGGACTGAGCGTGTCACCAAGCATTCGCATATGATAGACGACGACTGCAAGGCTGTCGCCATACTCGGATTTGAGACGCCGCATCGCTTCTTCAGCGTTGGGGCAATATGTGCACCCGGCGAAGCTGAAGAGCTCAGCCAGCACCGTGCGATTGCTGCCAGGTTCCGGCAGCGTCGGACACTTCGAGCACCCGGCAAGGAGGAAGCCAATCAATAGAGGGAGCCCCAGTCTCTTACACATCATCTTATGTACAAGATCTTCTTGACAAAGGTTCCAGAAGGATTTTCAAGCAGGACGAAGTACGTGCCGGAAGGCACCCTCATTCCTTGAAAATTCGTCCCATTCCATTCGACCGTTGAAATGCCGGGTTCATCTCGGCCATTGACTAAGGTCTGAACGTATCTGCCGGAGGAGTCGTACACTCGCAGACTCACTCGAGCCGATTCAGCAACGAGATAGGAGATCGTGGTGGTGGATCGAAAAGGATTTGGTGAAATCTTCATTGCCGGGCATGCCTGCCCGGGAGACTCGAATTCGAGAGCGACTTCTGTTATTGGATACCCGAACCACCTGAGAATCTCCTTCAGACACTCTGGTCTGTGGGTATGGCCCAGCACAAGGTCGTTTATTGCTTCAAACCCGAACCCCAAGTAGACAATCTTGTATGTCCCTCCATATTTTATCCCGGCGACACCTCCACCGGTGTAGACAAAGATTGAATCCGCTCCATTGAGCGGCAGGAGGATATCCTGGGAAGTCTGATTGGATGCTCCTCCCGCTCCCAAAATCACAAACCTCATCCCATCACCTATCTCGTCACCCGGTACCCCCGAAACGAAGTACTCACGAGAAGCAGTTCCCACCCATTGACTATGTAGATACTCCGAATAGAACGGTTCAGATCCGATATCATCACCTATACCCTGACCGGTGAGAAAAAGATTTCCTCCATTGTCGAGAAAGCTCCCCAGAGAATCGATATCTTCCAGAGTGAGCGTGCTCACACTGTCATCCCCCGTAAGCCATATTACGGTCTCGTAGTGACGGATCTCACGAGAGGGATCGGACCGCAGCCAGTTCGAACAATCGTAAAGCACTCCCAGACTGTCAAGGGCAGAGAAGTAGTATCGCTCGTAACCAGCTCCATCATCGTCTACCACGATGAGCCGCGGACGTCCGATCAGTATCTTGAAACTGTCGGCTGTGGAGTAGTCATGGGACTGTGCATGTATCATCAGCTCAAAATGGGACCAGTGTGAAGAGCATGGAAGTACCTCGAATCTGAAGGGGTCATCGTCATTGCTTCCGGTTGACCGACCCGCTATCCGGGGGATACGTGCCACAGAATCGAGAAGGACGATGCACTCATCGTCAGTCCTGAGTGTCACTGAAATCGACTCGGCGTCCTGCCACCCTTCTTCATTGAAGAGCGTGACGGTCATCTCCGCTGTCTCACCCGGATCTACCCGTCCATCATTGTTGCCGAGTGAATCAGAGGTGAAGACGCTGTCCGTAGAGAGCCTTGGAGAAATCATCCACGGCTCCACTCTCGATGCCTGAAGCACCTCTCTTGAACTGTGGCTCTGGACGAAAATGCCAATTCCCATCTGGTCTGGGTCCCATTCCGTATCAACCTCGAAGCTTCTCCCTATCTCTACCGAATCGCCCACGGAGGCTATCGTCAAGTCCTCTACTGCAAGAATGTTCCTGACTACGTAATGGTACTCACCGTTCACATCGTTCTCGTACAGAACGAAGTAAGCCTTCAATTCACCTTCCAGAAATGGCTCGACTACCTTGATCTTGGCCGATGCATAGCCGGCGGTTATCCCTATGGAAAAGGTGGGTTCGATCGTGAGTGGACTCGGCACAGCAAGCCTATTCTCGACGTAATTCTCATAAATACTGTAGGTCTCCGAATCTCCACCGACCTCGTTTATGGTCCCGTCGAACCACATATTCGGGATGTAAAAAGGTCCCGGAACATACCAGTCGCCGCGTTCCTCTCCTTCGTCTATGGCAAGACCGTCACTCACATGATACTTGAGTACTACCAAGCTCTCAGGTCCAAGCTCATGAGCGAGAGAATCGATGGCGGCTTCAGCATACGGGCAATACGGACACCACGTTGCGGTGAAGAGTTCCGCAAGGACCCTCCTCTGCTCAGCAACGACAGAGGAGACGAGAGACGCTGCGATCGCCACAATAGCAAGCGTTCTCATATTCCTGCTCTCCTTGAACACCGTTCA
>Ga0209427_10008415_pt1 | contig 11612 bp, 13 predicted proteins | sample DeeMarSWOR136_30_FD_187465 | JGI IMG/M metagenome (GOLD analysis project Ga0209427, IMG submission 187465) | Marine sediment microbial communities from White Oak River estuary, North Carolina - WOR-1-36_30 (SPAdes) (version 2) | ecosystem: Environmental > Aquatic > Marine > Intertidal zone >... | reverse complement strand
AACCTGCTTCTCACAGAAGGGGTATGAGGAGACAGGTAGGAAATCCCTACAGACATTCGTGGAAAACTGGCCTTGTAAGATAATTGCCTACTACGAAGAAATGGAACCTGATTTCAAACATCCGAATATCGAATACCGACCGTTCTTCCTGATTCCAGGCGTCGTCGGTTTCCTTGAATACCTGATGAACATTCCACAGGCTAACGGCGTGGTGACTCAGAATGGCAAAGAAAGATACAACTATAACTACGACATCTGGAAGTTTTGTCGAAAGATGTTTGCTCAGTATGATGTCCTTGGGTCGGAGAAAGGCAAGGTCTTTTGGCTTGATAACGATGTTATTACGAAAAAGCCTGTCACAGAAGAATTCCTCGAAGGACTCTTTGATAAAGAAGCCCTTGTCTACTTGGGAAGGAAGGGCTTCCATTCGGAGACGGGTTTTGTAGGCTTCGACACTGAACACCCCGATTTCGAGAAGTTCTTTGACCGCTATGTAAAAGTCTTGAAGCAGGGGATTATCTTCTCCCTCCCGCGTTGGCACGATTGCGAAGCCTTCGATTGGGCAAGAGAAGGCAAAGGCAAGGATTTATCACCGTTCTGGAAACAGGGAGACCCGTTAGGGGTCTGGAATAAAACTGTCCTGAACGAGTATATGGACCATTTCAAAGGACAGAGGAAATATCTAGTCAATGAAACTGTTGAAACAGTACCAGAAGATGCACCAGAGCAAGAAGAACTTCAACGGAAGGTCGCTCAAACCACACGCAGAAAAAATCAATCATTACATTGAAGACCTCGATCTCGTCACCCTCCTAGACTATGGGAGCGGGAAGGCGAAGTTCCACAAGAAACTAAACGCAGTCGTCACTCCGTACGACCCCGCTGTTCCAGAGTTCCAGAAACTTCCGGATGAAGACTTCGATGGTGTTATCTGTACAGACGTTCTTGAACACGTTCCTGAAGACGAGTTAGACGATGTTCTCACGCAAATCTTTAATCGCGCCCGTTACTTCGTCTACTTCTCTATCTCGACGAAACCAGCGAAGAAAACTCTCCCTAACGGAGAGAACGCCCACTGCACCATCAAACCCGAAGGTTGGTGGGAAGAATACATATCTGAATATCAGACATCACAAGTAGTATCAATCAATTTCGACTGAGGATAGCGAATGCGAGCATTTATCACCGGAGTCACCGGGCAGGACGGGTATTACCTGTCGAAACTCCTTCTTGACAAAGGATACGAGGTCTACGGATTAGTACGCCGAACCGCTCAAGCGAAAGACATTCCAGAAGGCATCAACGTCGTCGCTGGCGATGTTACCGACCCCAACGTAATCGAAGAAGTAGTAAACATCCAGCCGGACGAGATATACAACCTGGCAGCGATGAGCTTCGTCTGGGAATCCTTCAAGATACCAAAGACCACATTTGACATTAACGCTTTGGGCGCATTGAATATGCTGGAAGCAGCCGTTCGATGCGATGCAAAGCTCTATCAGGCGTCCACCTCCGAACTATACGGAGCATCTCCCCCTCCACAGAATGAGAAGACGCCATTCCATCCCCGCTCTCCATACGGGGTTAGTAAGCTCGCGGCCTATTGGCTCACCGTCAATTATCGCGAGTCTTACTCTTTATTCGCCTGCAACGGAATCCTCTTTAATCATGAGAGTCCGAAGCGGGGCATTGAGTTCGTTACCCAGAAGGTAGCGGATTATGTCGCAATGATAAACAGGTCCTTTACGCTTCACAAGAATGTACCAAAATTAAGTCTTGGAAATCTCGACGCTATCCGTGATTGGGGCCATGCTAAAGACTTCGTTGAAGGTATGTGGCTAATCATGCAGCAGGAGGAACCAGATGACTACGTTCTGGCTACTGGTGAAGGACGAACCATTCGTCAACTTCTTGATGTTGCTTTTGCTCATATTGGCATCAATGATTGGACGCCGTATGTAGAAATAGATAGAGAACTCTACCGACCAGCAGAGGTAGAGGCTTTGATCGGAAACGCTGACAAAGCCCACAAGATCGGCTGGAAACCTCATTATACATTTGAAAAAATGATTGGAGAGATGATAGATGCCAAAATCGCATCCTATAGCAGTTAATACATGGAATGAAGACGAAATAGAAGCTATCGAGGAGGTGATCCGGTCTAACCGTTTTACCTGCGGCGATAAGGTCAAGGAATTTGAGGAGGACTTCGCCGTCCGAACCGGCACCAATTACGCGGTGATGGTTAATTCCGGTTCAAGCGCAAACCTATTAATGGTGGCAGCGATGTCGTTACGACAGGGAGTCGGCACAGTGATCGTGCCTGCGATTTCGTGGTCTACCTCCTACGCCCCGTTCCAACAGTACGGGTGGAAGCTGAAGTTTGTTGACATAGACAGGGAGACCCTGAACTATGACATTGAAAAGTTACATGAAGCGTATACCGGCAACGAGCTTATACTTGCTGTCAACTTATTGGGAAATCCGAATGATTTTGCTCGCTTCCCTGTTCTTGGTAATTCTATTTTAGAAGACAACTGCGAAAGCATGGGGTCGAAGTATGGCTCAATTCCGACAGGAAACTTTGGAGCTATGGGTTCCCATAGTATGTACTTCTCCCACCACATTTGCACAATGGAAGGTGGAGTCATTACCACGGATGACACAGAATACCGCGATATGCTCCTATCTCTCAGAAGTCATGGCTGGACCCGGCATCGCGGGGACGAAGGTTACAATTTCATCTATCCAGGCTACAACGTACGCCCGATAGAAATGATGGGTGCCATCGGCCTCAAGCAGATGGAGAAACTCAAGGGATTCGTCGAAGGCCGTAGGAAGAACGCCGAGACCTATCCTCTCATTACACAGAAAGAAACTACTTCGGTTGTAGAAGACGATGGAAACTTCCAAGAAATACGCGGAGAGTCCTCAAGATACGGTTTCTCGATTGTCGCAGAGAATATCGACGAGATCAAGGCTTATTTCGACTCTATCGGAGTTGAGTATCGCCCTATCTTATCGCACTTCACTCGCTCGGAAGCTATTAAATATTTTGATTACGAAATCCACGGTACATTAGATAACGCAGATTACGTCCACGACCACGGCATCTACATAGGGAATTCCCATGAAGAAATCGACTGGTCGTTCCTTGACCATCCCTGTTTAGATGAGTTGCGAAAATGATACGAATTTTCATCGGCTACGACCCCGTAGAAGCGGGAACACTCTACCCCTTAATCCACTCTATCCACAGACATTCCTCTATGCCGGTGTCGATCACACCCGTATCGTTAGCGAATCTCGATGGCATCCTCACAAGGGACCGCCACCCGATGCAGAGTAACGACTTTGCATTCTCACGATTCCTAGTTCCGTGGATGTGCGATTTCAAAGGTCACGCAATCTTTATGGATTGCGACATGATTGTTCGTGATGATATCGCGAAACTGTGGGCACACCGTGACGACAAGGCTGTGAAGGTGGTTCATCATAACCATATTCCGCCTGAAGACACCAAGTATCTCGGTAATGTGCAGACCAAGTATTCCCGCAAGAACTGGTCGTCGGTCATGTTGTTCAACAACGAGAAGTGCAAGCTATTGACCCCTGAATACGTCAACGCAGCAGATGGCCTATTCCTTCATCAGTTCAAGTGGCTGCCTGATGAGGAAATCGGCTATCTCCCGAAGACATGGAACCATCTCGTAGACTACGACAAGCACAATCATAACGCGAAACTTGTCCATTACACCACTGGTGGGCCGTACTTCGATGAGTACAAGAACTGCGACTACCACCAGGATTGGTTCACCGAAGACACTCTATCTCGCGTGATAAAGCAAACTAAAGATGTCAGTTGAAGACGCTGTTGCACTTATACAACAACTCAAAGACTACCGCGACACCCATAAGCTAGAGTTTTACGACCCGTACCCATTCCAGAAGGACTTTCATAATGCCAAAGGAACAAACGGTCTCCCTGCTACTGAAAAGGCTCTCATGGCCGCTAATCAAATCGGAAAAACTGTTTGCGGTGCTTATGAGACAGCTTTCCATGCAACAGGTTTATACCCTGATTGGTGGGAAGGAAATATTCACCAATCGCCTCCGTCAATATTGGTTGCTTCTAATACTAACGAAACTACTAGGGATAGATGTCAAGGTGATCTATTCGGCGACCCGACCGACGACAATCTTCTTGGAACCGGTGCAATCCCAAAGCATCTCATCGGAGAAAAGGTAAGGAAACCCGGCGTACCTAACGCCTACGATTCCGTTCTCGTAAAGCACAAGTCAGGTGGTTGGTCGAAAATCTTCTTCCGCGCCTATGAGCAGGGGCCGAAGAAGTTCATGGGTTATCGTAATGACGAGGCTTGGCTGGACGAAGAATGTCCCTCTGATGTCTGGTCTCAGGTAGCTCGCGGAACCTTCGCCACAGGCGGTAATATTTACATGACCTTCACGCCAGAGGAAGGCATTACTCCAGTAGTCGCCAAGTTCATCAACGACCTTGGAGAAACCCAAGCACTCATCCGAGCCACTTGGGACGACGCACCTCACATGACCAAAGAGATGCGCGAAGCAAACTTATTGAAGTTCCCGAAACACGAATGGGCCATGCGCTCCAAGGGAGAACCGAATATGGGTTCTGGCCTTGTCTTCAGTGTTCCAGAGGAAATGATTAAGGTAGATCCATTCGAGATACCGAAACATTGGCCGCGTATCAACGGCATTGACTTTGGTTGGGACCATCCTTTCGCTTGCGCATTTGTCGCATGGGACAGGGAATCAGACACTATTTACGTCTATGACGGTTACAGGGAGCAACGTGCGCTACCGGCTATTCACGCAGATGCGATTAAGCAACGTGGTGATTGGATTCCTATATCGTGGCCTAAAGACGGTCTACAGACGGAAAAAGGCTCAGGCACTCCGCTCTCTGAGATTTACAAACGACAAGGTTTGAATATGCACCATACCTTCTTCACGAACCCACCAAGAATGGGTGAGGAGGAAGGAAAGGGCGGCGTCTCTGTCGAGTCTGGGATATTGGAAATGCTCGAAATGATGGAGACCGGACGATTCAAGGTCTTCTCGACCGTATCAGTATTCTTTGAAGAATTAAAAATGTATCACCGTAAAGACGGGAAGATTGTTCCAAGGTTCGACGATTTCATCTCGGCCTGCCGTTATGCGGTTATGTTCAGGAGACACGCGCAAACCCTTATCGTGCGTCAACCAAGAAAAACAACTAGACGAGGCCTATCGAATTGGTGAAAAAAAGACGCATCTCTCAGAAGGATTGGAGTTCCGTACAGGAATTCATCATTCAAGAGAAAAAATCGCGCGAGAAGGACAAGTTCCGTAAAGTACATGAAGATATTTGGCGTGAGGTTGATCGCCAGGTCAAGATGGAACCTGCTGGTGTCTCTAAAAAGGACATCAATGACGATGGTGATTGGCATAACCAGATTGAACTTGGTGAGCTTGCCAAAGCCTCTGAAGTCCTCTCCGCTGACGTTCGTCGCCTTCTGTTCCCCGCCTCCCGCGCATGGTTTGAAGCCCATTCCGAACTCCCATCTGAATTAGACGAGGAGACCGGAGAACGCGCCCCTGATGCGAAGATGCAGCGCCGTATTGACGGTCGTGTTCGTGCGTTCATGGGTCAGCAGCACTCAGACTTCGGTTTGAAGGCTCGCGTCGATCTTTCTGTCAAGGAAGCCCTCCACCACGGCTCTCTGGTCGTGGAGGTCATGGAAGACCATCAGATGATGGTGACTGACGGTGCAGGTGTTCAGTCCCTCCACGCCCCTGTGTGGCAGCCTCACTCGATGTGGAACTGCTATCCAGACCCGTCTCCCAATGTCATCGGCACGAACATGATTTACAACGGTTCGATGATTATATGCGATTACATCCCGATGCACAAGTTAAAAGCGGGTGCAAAGGGTGATGGGTGGATGGCCTCGCAGATTTCCAAGATCAAGATTAGAAAGAACAAGAACAAGGACGTTGAGACCGAAGATGTTGAACGTATTAAATACTACGGCGACATCGTTATCAAGCGGAATGACGGGGATATTTATTTACCGAACTCAAAGGTCATCCTCGCCAATGGGATTATCGTCTACTACTCACCTGTAGACCTCCCATTCCCGCCGATCATCTATTTAGGTTACGAGAGACTTGATGTTCGTGACCCGTATTACACCTCACCGATTATCAAGTTAAGCCCGATGCAGAAGATGGTCTCCCGTCTGGCGAATAAATACCTTGATGCGGTGGATCTCGAGAACGAGCCGCCTATTGTTTATGACGGTTCTGACCCGAACTTCGTGCAAAGCGGTGGTCCTGTCATCGCCCCCGGTGAGAAGACGCCTACGAGGGGTTCAGCCAAGTACGAGGTTATCACAGTAGGTAACTCTGCATCAGCCCTCCAGGGGCTTCAGCTTGGCTTACAGCAGATTTCCGAAGGGTCTTCTGTGGACTCCATTCGTGCCGGTTCCGGTGCGAGCGTGGAGAAGACCAAGTTCGAGGTTTCCAAGACCGAACAAAGAAGTGAAATCCGAGTCGTTGACTTCGTTGACAAACTTGAATTCGGTCTCAAGACCTTCCTTTATATGCAACACGTTCTCAACAAGAAGAACGTGGAGAGATACCCGTTCTATAACGCCGAGATGGACGCTCCTGATTTCGAGTGGATGGCGAAGAAAGAACTTCCTGAGAACATTCATTTCGAGATTGTCGGTGCTAAAGGTATTTTGGGTGAGGAAGAAAGAACAAGTAAAACAATGGCTGTCACCGCCTTTGCTTCGCAGAACCCGCTATTCGCTGAACTCCTGAAACCTGTTGAACTCCTGAAGGAAGCCTACCAAGACGCCGGTAACAAGAACCCTGAACGGTTCATCAACGCTCCCGATAACGAGATGGAAGCGAAGATTCAACAGCTCATGCAGCAGGTTCAGGAACAGGCTCAACAGGCTATCGAGCAGTACGAGGGTCAGATTCACGAACTACAGAAACAACTTGACATCCAGAAAGCCGTTAACGAGGCCAAGGTTGTTGAGGCGCAGATGAAGTCTCGGTCTCAGATAGAAACATCTCAATTCAAGGCAGAGCTTCAGGGCGAACTTGATGTCCTTAAAGCACAGCTCGATGCGGCCAAGACCATGAATCAAGGCGGTGGCAGAGAGGTCTCGTTTAAGGAAGTGGGGCAGGTTGTGGCGTCAATGGAGAAGCTTCTTGAGGGACAGGAAGCAACGCTTAACGCCGGTAACAAGGAGCTAAACGACCGACTGGAAGCCATGAACAACGCAATCTCTGGATTGCTTGAAAAGGCATCCAAGAAGAAGACAGTCAAAATTAACGGCAAAACAATAGAGGTTGAATAATGGCTCGTCAGGACTATCAAATAGCCACCGAGATCATAAAGCTGACAAACAGCATAAACGACTTGATTGATGTGACTTCGTACACCTGCCGACGAATCGATGCCAGAGATGGAAGCGTTTTGCAGGTCATCGATACATTGGGCGGCCCGAAACGTGACCCCTCTTTCGAGGAAGTTCAGGCACTTGCCTTGCGCTCTCTAAATAGTGCTAGAAACCAGTTCATAGCATTGAGAGATTTCTTCTTAACAGCAAACTACACGCCAGATGCTAGAACGGTGCTGACCAACATGGGCATTACGCCAAGCGAATTACAGACTGAGGTTCAGTCATGGAACGCCGTCATTAATCAGGCTACTACGGCGGTTACGAATGCCACGAATGACGCAGGTCTTATAAACATCGCAAACCAGATAGATGCAGCGGTTCCAAAGTTGCCACTGGTCAGGCGAACTTGGGCGAACTAAATGGCCATTGATGTCGGTTCCGCCGCCAGCAATCGGGCATCATCGTATGCCGATGAAACGTGGCTTGACAGGAACAATCTTGCCAATGCCGATGGAACGATTGACCATCTTGAAACCTACACCGGAGCTGGTGACGTAGTATTCGGAACCCTTTCGGGGTCGTCATCTCCGTTTACTATCAGGGATTACACTGGCGCGTTGACAGCGAGTGCCGGGTTTAACTCATGGGATGCCCCTGGAGACTTTACTGCTCTCGACATTGTTACTAACGATGGTCTTGGCATATACACAGAGGGTGCGCTTGATTATAACTCCGGCGGTGCGACTCTTTACTATGCCGCTAGCGATCAGATTACTGGCGGTGGTTCAGCAACCCTTGGTTCTAGCGGCTCATACACAGCATCGGCTTACGGAACAGGTGTAGAGGCGGGGAGTGGGTTCCAATCCGCATGGGCCAGAAACGCTAACACGATCATAGGATAACAATGAAAAAGAACGTAGCATCTCAATCCATAGGCGCACAGATGATAACGGCAGCAGACGGTACAGCCTTCACTGGCTCTGTCACAGTCTATGTGACCGGAGATGCTGGAACGCAATCCGTTGGCTCTGTCGGCTCTGGTGCCTGTACGCACGAAGGCAACGGCTTTCACACTTATGCCCCCGCACAGGCGGAAACAAACTATGACCATATCGCGTTTACTTTTATTGGGACTGGCGCTATACCAGCTACGGTCCAGTTATTCACAACCTTCCCACAAACAGGAGACTCCTTCGCAAGACTTGGAGCACCAGCAGGGGCCAGCGTTTCCGCTGACATCGCTACTGTTGATTCTAACGTGGATGCGATCTTAGTCGATACCGGAACCAGTGGTGTGTTGCTCGCCAGCACCGCTACCTCGGCTCAGTTAGTCGATGACGTTTGGGATGAGGCGCTGACAGGTGGTACCCATAACGCCCCAACCTCTGCCGGTCGTCGCCTGAGAAGTCTACAGGACAATGGTTTATACGCCCTAGCATCTGTATGGGTGGATGAAATAGGTGGCACGTCAACGGGCACGACTGCATACGAGGACGCGACTGTAACAAACAGGTCGGATGATTTTGACAACGCACAGACCGTCGCCGATGACATCGATATACAAAGCATACAGATTACTAACGGCAACTCGATCACCCTAACCGCTGGCATTGAAGGTTACAACGTATTTGGTAATGCCTCGACCCTGGCGCTCGGCGGTCAAAATATAGGCGGGTCAGTTTTCAGGCAGTTCGGCTCGGTAACAGGTATCGGCACGACCACCGCAAACCCTGTGTTTTTCGAGGATTGTATTTTCGGCGCTGTCACCCTGCCGCCTTGTACTTTGCAGCGCGTGTCATTTGGCGGGACGTTAACAATAGGCTCGGCGGGCGACTTCCAGTTCAGGGATTGCTCGTCAGCGGTTGCCGGGTCTGGTTCGCCAGTTCTCGATATGGGCGCGGCTGTTGGAGCAACTACTGTCAGCCTACGTCGCTGGTCCGGTGGCCTGACAATCAACAACATGGCGGCAGGTGATGTAGTCTCCGTTGACGTAGTATCTGGCGGAACTATCACTGTTAACGGCACAGGCGGAACCGTGGTTGTTCGCGGCCATTGTAACGTGGTTGACGGTTCCAGTGGCTCAGTCTCGATTACAGAAACAAGCGTCGTCAACATGACCAAGATCAACACAGAAGTTGATACGGCTATCTCCGACGCCGCCCTCGCTACGGCTGCCGCTCTTGCAACGGTTGATGCAAACGTCGATGCGATTCTGGTAGATACCGGCACCACTATCCCGGCACAGATTTCAGGGTTAAATAACTTAAGTGCAGCTCAGGTCAATGCAGAATGTGACACCGCAATCTCTGACGCCTCTCTCGCAACAGCTGCAAACCTAGCCACTGTTGATACCGTGGTAGACGCAATCAAGGCAAAGACCGACTCCCTGACCTTCACCAAGGCCAACGAGGTCGATTCCAACGTACAGTCAATCAATGGTGTCACTATCACAGGGGACGGGTCGGGCACACCGTTTGATGTCTAATGAGCCTGTCTGTTGATGGCGTCTGGAAGTCAGGCGTATGGGCCACAACGGTATGGGCTGAAGGGGTATGGCGCGAAGGTGTGGTTACTCCTCCTCCTCCTCCTCCGGCATCTGGAACGGGTTCATCTGGAGGTGCCAGGTACGGTGGAAGTCGTCATTGGGCATGGGTTCCAGAAAAGAAAAAGAAGAAAGATTATTTTGCAGAAAAGCAAGAACATGACGAGAAGCTGCAACGGCTTCTAAAAGCGTCACTCAAGAAAAAACAAAGACAGAAGGAACTAGAGCGAATTGCAAGAATAGCTGCTGAGAATTCTCATGCGGCATCTGACATTCGTAGGGCAGCCGAAGCTGTTCAGCGTGAAATCCTCACAATGGACAGACTGAATAAGATTTCTCAACAGGAGCGCAAGCGTAAGTTACGCCAGCTCGAAGACGAAGAAGACGCCATCATCGCACTACTACTATCGGATTTTCTATGAAAGACGCAATACTCGTAATCGAATTTATGAAGTCCCACCCTCTATGGGACGAATATGAAAAGTCTTTGGTCAAGCATCGACCGTCTGTTCCCACATACGATCCACACGAGGACAACACCTCCCGTTGGAAATATGAATGTGCCAGACAGGAGGGGTTTGACCTCTTAGCAAAACTACTAAAAATAGAGGTAGACAAATGAACGAAGAAGAAATCACCAGCCAGAGTGAAGCACCTGCCGCTGAGACGACCCAAGTAGAATCTCCTGCACCCTCATTAGACGAGATCGCTAACGAGTTCAATGTAGAAGAAGAAGCAAATCAATTTCAGGCACAACCAAAGCAATCTGCGCCTGCATACGAGCCAGAACCATCGTTCCAGAATAGTCCGGTAAATCAGGACATTCCTGACCCGACCTATGACCCCGATGGCTATGTCAGATATATGCAGCAACAGGGAGCAACACAGGCTCAAATCAACAATACATTAAATCAGTTGGTTGAGAAAGTGTCCTCTTATGAGCAGCAGATGGCGCAACAGAAGGTTGACGCCGATCTGGGTAAAGCAGTTTCCCACATTAACGAAAAACTGAACGTAGACCCTGTAATGGCAGAGATGGTCCTTGAGGTCGAGTACCGAAAGAACCCCGCATTTCAGAAAATCTGGAATAACCGCGACCAGAACCCGAAGGCTTTCAACAAAGCCCTAGACGTTCTCGCGGATAAATATTCCGGTAACTTCGCAACGCGAACAAACGATCAGCTAGTAGAGAATGTGAGAGCCGCTAAAACGTCTCAACAGACCCTAGCAAACGCTCCGAAAGAAGACCCCTACGAGAACGTAGGAAACATGAACGAGCAAGAGTTCCAAAGCTGGTGGTCACGACAAAAAGGTAACTAATAAAAATGGCTATTGTAGCAACTAATAATGCCAGCACGATCGCCTCACCAGTCAATTTCGTATTGATGCGTGGGCTTCTGAGTGCTGCCAAGAAGACGCTTCCGTTCTTCAACAACACGCTCCAGGGCAACCTGGAAAAATCCGGTAACGGTGCTGCGTCAGTAAAATGGCGTCGTATTGAAAACCTCGGCGTTGTAACGTCTGCTCTCTCTGAGCTGTCTGACGGTGCAACCGTGGCTTTCGGTATTGGCCGTACCTCCGTCAAGCCGACAATCACCGACGTAACCAAGGCCATTGCCAAGTATGGT
>Ga0209427_10008411_pt1 | contig 11616 bp, 13 predicted proteins | sample DeeMarSWOR136_30_FD_187465 | JGI IMG/M metagenome (GOLD analysis project Ga0209427, IMG submission 187465) | Marine sediment microbial communities from White Oak River estuary, North Carolina - WOR-1-36_30 (SPAdes) (version 2) | ecosystem: Environmental > Aquatic > Marine > Intertidal zone >... | reverse complement strand
TGCATCCCCTTTTATTGAATCAATTAAACCATTATCTGCAATATATTTATCAGCATCCTGAACAGTTGCGCCTTTTTTTCCAATAGTAATTTTCTTTGGTTCAACAACCACATCAAGACATTCAATTTCAACTTTGCTGTTTTCTAAAAATTCTTCAAAAGTATCAAAATCACTTGAACAAAGATGCAAATATTTTGCTATTTCAGTCCAGGCATCGCTGCCGTGGGTCAAATCAATTTGAGTGTAATGAGTAGTACTTGTCATTTGTTCACCTGCTATTACGTTATAATGACAATAGAAATAAAAAGCTTTCTAAATCGCTTTTTTAAATGTATTTTAGAGCGCGAATATGGAAATTAAGCAAAATTAAGTTTGCGATATATTTATATTGTCTGGATTATTGAAATTAATATAAGAAACTTAAGGAGGAGAGATAATGGTCTTTGAAGCTGTAATTCAATTATTGCAGGACTTTGGATTTTTTAGAGTAGTATTACCATTTTTGTTAGTTTTTGCACTGTTTTATGCAGTGTTATTAAAAACAAAAATATTAGGAGACCCAGACCAGCCTTGGACCAAAAACATTACAGCAATTATTTCAATGGTTGCAGCATTTTTAGTTATAATCTACACACCAGTTGTAGATGCACTAACAACGCTGATACCGCAAGCTAGCTTTTTACTTGTTATTATTATGCTACTTTTGATGCTTGTTGCATTTATAGTCCCAAGCTGGGGAAAAGCAGTTGAAGAGCCAAAGTGGTGGCTCTGGATTCCTATTGGAGTTTTGGTTTTAATTTTTATTGCAATAGCTGGTTTCTCAGTTGGACCAGAAATTCCATGGCTTTATGGCATTTCCCAATTTTTCATGGGAACATTTGATGTTGGTCCAGATGCAATGAATTTACTGATTGGCTTTGCAGTAATAATAGGAATACCACTGATAATTATTGCAATGATTGTAATGGGTGGAAAAGGAAAAGGAGTCAAAGGCATTGAGTTTAAAACTTAAACATGGCGACCCTGGTTGATGTTATAGGTGTGTTTAAGGCAATTGGCCTATATGACACTGTTTTTCCATTTATTTTAGTTTTTGCACTTGTCTATGGATTGTTGCATAAATTCCAGCCATTTGGAGAAAATAAAACAATTAATGGTGTTGTAGCACTGATAATTGGTTTGATATTTATTTCATTTCTAAAAGCAGTTACATTTGTCACATTATTGATACCATTAATTACAGGATTAGTTGTTATTTTCTTGTTAGTGTTATTGATCTTTATGTTCATGGGTGTACCTGGAGAATCAATAAAAGAAGCAATGCTTAATCCAGCTGCTTATGGATTAGTGATTATTTTGGTTCTTATTTTTGTTTTCATAGCACTTGCAGGTGCATTTCCAGAACTAGCAGCAGGAGAAAACGGTGCTGCAGCAGATACAGGTGATGATACTTTTCTGAAATATTCACAATTATTTTTTCACCCAGCTGTTTTGGGATTAATTGTTTTACTTGTAATATTTGCAACAGCAACTTACTTTATAACAAGAGAATCACAAAAAGGATAGCAGCTATTTTCTTTTTTTACGCCTTTTAGTTTTAGTAGGTCTTTTTGCTTTTACTTTTTCAACAAGAGCTGAAAGTTCTTTTACGCGCGATGTAAATTCAGGCATTGTTGCCCTGAAAACCTTTTGAATAGCTCTTATTTCAGCTGAAACATCTGACATGCCTTTGCTGTATTCTTCAATCTTTGCAAGTAATTCTTTTTCAAGGCCATCTATTTTTGATCCAATATCCTTGATTTTGTCATTTAATTTGTTGATATTATTTTCAGTTTTGCTTTTCCAGCTCATTAATGCATTGAAATCTTTTGTCAATGTTTTCCACCTGCTTGCAACAATTGACTCTGCAATTGCTTCTATGTCTTCTGTTAGTAATCGTCTTGGTTCTGGTCTAGGTGCAGGAGCTGGCATTGGATATGCAGGTGGCGGTGGTGGCGGTGGAGGCATTCCAAGCGGAATACCAGGTGGTGGTGCACCAGCCATCTCCATTCTTTCAAGCATCTCTGGTGAAGGAATGCGCATTTCTCTTACAGCTGCTGTTGGTGGCATTCCAGGTGGAGGAGGTCCATATGCAGGTGGCGGCATACCCATTGGCATGCCAGGTGGCGGACCATAAAATTCATCTTCTGGTCTTTTCCTCCTAAAAATATCAAGTAAACCCATTATTTCTCCTTTATTTTAAAGCCAAGGTCTTTTAGTATTGATATGAGCGTGGCCTTAAGTTCAGAGCGAGTTATATAATTTAAAGGTTGCCAAGCATCAATGTACCTCTCAAGAACCTTTACTTCTTCTTTGCTTGCAAGTGCCTCTAATCGCTTTGCAATTCTCTCTGAAAATTCCTTGATTTCATCTATATCAGCTCTCATGGAACGCAAAGAATCCTGTAAATCACGAATTTCAGAAGTACTTGCCTTGTGTTTTTCAACTAAGGTACCGTCAAGCAGTTCAAGATGGCTTCTTAGGGTATCTATTCTCTCTTCAACAACTTTTATTCTGCCAGCAACATCTGCTATTTGCTCATCAACACGTTTTCCAAGCACTTCAGCTTGAGAGGGTTTTTTTTCTCCAAGTGGAAACCTTGGTGCTGATGGATAAGGGCCATTCATTTTAGAAACATATTATATGTTATACTATAAAAATTTTGTAATCCCTATAAGGGAGTTTGAAGCTGTGAAAACTTTTTAAGCAAGTGATAATTTTAGTTTTATAGGAGGCCACTTAATGCCGAAAAAGGTTGAATATACTGTTATAGAGGAAGCTGGAGAAAAGGTCCTTCGCATAGATTATCAGGACCTGCCATATACACCTTCTTTAGAAGATGATGCAACAACAATGGCGCGCACCTTTAACATCTTACTAAAGGTCGGGCCAGTGCAAAAAATTGTTTTTTTGCAAAAAGAAGAATATGTATATGATATGCGGCAAGTTAAGTTCTTATCTGAACTTGTTGATGTTTATACCAATCTCGTTGAAAGGGAAAATATATTTGACTTTTCAAAATTCAAGAATTCTTCATGCAGTCGTTTTTGGCCAGCATGGCAGGAATTTCTAAGAACAACAATATTACACAGGTTAAAAGAAGACCCAATTGGCGCTTATGTAGAACTAACAAGGCGCACAAGAGAAGAATTTGCAAAGCAAAGAAACCCACCTGTTCCAGAATATTCTGAATGTGTTATTCCTTTTGGTGAGATGCTGGATAATATAATTTCAATGCTCCGCCAAACAGAACTTATTAGAATAGCTGATCCTCAATTACCTGGCCACAAAGTTGGAACCAGAACAATTTATCAGCGGTTTTTCAAACCATCTATTAGACCTTATTTCATGTACACAAAATTAATCACTAGATTTCCAACAGGAGCAGAAGAACTTGAGAGCTATAAAATTGCAGAAGACACAGATGTTTTGGTTCTAAGAGTTCCAGATGATATCAGGCCTTATTATCACATAACACCTCCTGAATTTAAATTAACAGAAGAAAAATATGAATTACTTTCTGCTGCGCGGGAAGTCATGGCAGAGCACAGGCCAGAGCGCTCAGAATTTCTTGAACCAGAAAGAACAAGGGAAATTTTCTATTCAGTTGAAAAAGACTTGCTAAGAGACCTAGCAAAATCAAAAAACATTGAATTAGATTACAAAGAACTTGAAATGTTAGCTAAGATTTTATTAAGATATACAATTGGTTTTGGATTAGTTGAGATTTTACTTTCAGACCCAAAAATACAAGACATTGTTGTTAATGCACCAATTGGAATAAGTCCTATTTCAATCATTCATGCTGATTTTGCAGAGTGCAGAACCAATATAACTCCAATGCCAAATGAAGGAGAAAGCTGGGCAACAAAATTAAGATTGATTTCTGGCCGTCCTTTAGATGAATCTAATCCTGTTCTTGACACTGATTTGACTGTTCCAGGTGGAAGAGCAAGAGTTGCTGTAATGCAGCAGCCACTAAGCCCATCTGGTCTTGCATTTGCATTTAGAAGGCACAGAGACAGGACATGGACATTGCCTTTGTTCATTGAAAACAAAATGATAAGCCCATTAGCAGCAGGCGCCTTGTCATTTTTAATGGATGGTGCGCGCACACTTCTTGTTGCTGGTACACGTTCAGCTGGTAAAACTTCTCTGTTAGGTGCATTAATGGTTGAGATAATGCGAACAAATAGAGTAATCACAATTGAAGACACACTTGAATTGCCTGTTAAACAATTACGAGACTTAGGATATGATATACAATCAATGAAAGTTCGTTCTGCAATTACAGGCTCAGAAGCTGAAGTACCTGCTGAGCAAGGTGTCAGAACTTCTTTGAGGTTAGGAGACTCTGCATTAATTGTTGGAGAAGTTCGTTCAAAAGAAGCACTTGCACTTTGGGAAGCAATGAGAGTTGGTGCACTTGCAAAAACAGTTGCAGGAACAATTCATGGTGAAAGTCCGTATGGTGTATTTGACAGGGTTGTAAATGACTTGGGTGTACCAAGAACTTCTTTCAAGGCAACTGATATTATTGTTGTTGCAAACCCAGTTACTTCTCCATCTGGTTTAGCGAGATGGAGAAGAGTTGTGCAGATTGCAGAAGTAAGGAAATTCTGGGAAGAAGATCCATTAAGAGAAAAAGGTTTTGCAGATTTATTTACTTATGATACAAAAAAAGATGAGCTTGTAGCAACAGATGTTTTAACAGAAGGAGAATCAGAGATAATAAAGGCAATTGGCGGAAGAGTAAAAGAATGGGCAGGTAATTGGCCAGCAATATGGGAAAATATACAGCTAAGAGCAAAAACAAAACAAGCAATTGTTGACCTTGCAAATGCAACTGGAAACCGTGAATTAATGGAAGCTCCATTTGTTGTATTGGCAAATGATGAATTTCATCGTATTTCTGCTGATGTTGCAGAAGAAGTTGGTTATACAGACCCAAAAAGAGTATATTCACAATGGAGTGAATGGCTGAGAAATGCAGCTAAAAAATTCAGTACAGAGCAATGATACACCGAGATATAATTAAAAAATACAGCCAGAAATTAGAAAAAGAACTTCACCCAGAAAAATCAGAAGAACAAGGAGTTATTTATTCCCGCGCATATCAGATTTTCAAAAAAGAGCAAGTAGGTAAATTACATTCTTTTTATGAGCGCGCCTGCATGTTTTCAGAAAAAGTCCTGAAAATAGATATAAGCCCAAAAGACACAGAAAAAGTTTTGCCGTTCATAAAACTTGCACACTTAAGTATTACACCTGCAAGTGTTTATTCATTTACTTATTTTACTTCAATATTAATAACAATATTTGCATTAATATTTAGTTTGATTTTCTTTAATTTGTTTATTTTATTAATAGGAATTCTTACAGTGCTTGGTTTATTATTTTACTTGCCAACTGTCCCAAAACATATTTTTACAAGCTGGCGTTCAAGAGCATCTGATCAATTGGTCTTAGCTGTTCTTTACATGGTTATTTATGTAAAACACACACCAAACCTTGAGCGCGCAGTAAGATTTGTAGCTGAACACATGCCACCACCTATTTCTCTTGATTTCATGAAAGTTCTTTGGGATGTTGAAACTAAAAAATATTCATCTGTAAAAGAGTCCCTTGATGCTTATTTAGCAACCTGGCGCGAGTGGGATGATGAATTTGTTAATTCTGTGCAGTTAGTAGAAAGTTCGTTTTTCGAACCAATACCTGCAAGAAGAGATGAGATTTTAGAAAAAGCAGTTGAAGTTATTTTAGATGGAACGCAAGATCATATGATTACTTTTGCACATAATTTGCAGAGCCCAATACAATCTTTGCACATGCTTGGAATAGTTTTGCCTGTAATGGGCATGGTAATGCTGCCGATGATTGGCGCATTTATGGGAGCTACAATTAAATGGCAATATCTTACTTTACTTTACAATATCCTCTTACCAATAACTGTTTATGCAATTGGAGCTAGTATACTTTCAACTAGACCAGCTGGTGCTGATGAAACAGACGTTTATAGCTACATGCAGAAAAAATATGTAAAACCAGCTGCAAAAATATTTGGCCGTTCAGTAAGAATTTCCCCAACAGGTTTAGGGGCTCTTGTTTTTGTTCTGCTGGCTGCTCCTGCATTTACTTATTTTACTTCTCTTTTGCAATTAAGCGGAGAGACATTAAGAGATGCAATTTATTCAAATGCATCTGTTTACTCTAGTATATTAATTGTTGCTGCAGTTGGATTTGGTTTTGCAGCATATTATTGGTGGTCTGTTAAGCATCTAATAAAACTCAAGAGAACAATTGAAAAGATGGAAAGGGAATTTTCATCTGGTATTTTCCAGCTTGGAAACAGGTTGCTTGAACATGTGCCAGCAGAACTTGCATTTTCCAGGGTTGCACAAACAATGGCAAAATCAGATATTGCAAAGTTCTTTTCAACTGTTGATTACAACATAAGGCAGCTAGGAGTTGGTATCAGGGACGCAATATTTAATCCACGCTATGGTGCAGTTTCATATTTCCCATCAGCAATCATAAAGAGCATGATGTCTGTTCTTGTTGAGGGTATTAAAAAAGGACCTGAGATTGCTGGGCGTTCTTTACTAACAATTTCAAAATACTTAACAGCTGTACATAAAGTTACAGAGAGACTGAAAGATTTGCTTGCAGATACTGTCAGTTCAATGCAAATGCAGGTTAAAGTCTTTATACCAATGATCTCGGGAATTGTTGTTGGCTTAGCTGTCCTAACTACAAGTATTATGCTTAATTTAGGAAAACAAATAAGTGGAATTGAAGGAGCAGCTCCTGGTGCAGTGGCGCCAGGTGGTGGTTTGCTTGACATATTCCAGATACAAGCAATGCTTCCTGGATATGTTTTCCAGCTTTTGGTTGGTATCTATCTGATACAGATCACATTTTTACTAACAATGTTGTTGTCTGGAGTGATTTATGGCAGAGATAAAATAGAACAAAAATACATGCTCGCGCAAAACTTATTTATGGCAACAGCTTTTTACATAATAATAGCAGTTATTGTTGTGCTTGTATTCACAGCACTTGCAGCACCAATAACTCAGGTGATATAATGTCAGTATTTGGACTTAAGTTCACTGCAGGATTAATAATTCAATTAATAGCTGTATTTGCAATGATAGCAATTGTTGTTGTATTTGTGCTGATGAGGTTAGGTATATTATAATGGCAGAGCAAATGGGACCAATACCAGATTTTATGATATGGACAGTTATAATAGTAATATTTATTATAATAGTAGCATTTTTAGTATATTGGATAGCAACAGGTTCAGCACCTGCCTTTGAAAATATTATAGGTTCAGGGAAAGAATTTAAACCATGAACAAAAAAGCAGATTTTGTATTGCCAGGATGGATGATTTTGCTAATCTTACTGCTAGTAATTTTTGGAATAATACTTGCTTGGTTGCTATTAAATTACAAACCAGAATTACAAAATTTTGTTCAAGCTAATATAATTAAACCATTTGGCTGATAAAATGGAAATGATACATTGGGTTGCGATTATAATTATTTTAATAATCAGTTTTATTTTAATTGCCCTATACTTAACTGGCTTTATTGGCGGCGGATTAGAACAAGCATCAAGTTTGTTTAAAGTGCCAGTATAGTAATCTTTTAATGACTTTTTAGGATGTTTTGTTATATGGCAAGTTCAAAATACAGCTGCAACCTAGAAAGACTTGTTGATTCACAAAGACCACTTGAAGATAAAAACCCCAGAGCATATGCTCGCAAAGCATTATATGAATCATTAGGTAAAATAGAAGCAAACACTGAAACTTATTTATCTTTTAAGAAACTTTTTGACAAAGATGCACAAGTAAAATTTTCAGAATTTAAAATTGGGAAAAATAAATTCTCTATTGCACAGCTTTATGATACTGAAAATAAACCACTAGCAACGATTTATAATAATTGTTTGTATCCTGAAGGATTTGTTGAACTTCCAGATGACCAGGGCATTATCAAATTAGCTGATTTTTATGAGTCAGTTGTATCTGGTGAATTTGAATTTGATAAAAGTCATAAAAATCCTGAAAAATGGCTGCAAAAATTCACAAAAAAATTATTTGAATCTGATAAAAAAGATATAACAGCTGAATTTAAACAGGATTTAGAGGACAATTTAATTAATTCTTATGCAATTCCTGCAGGTATTGTTGGAAAAGATTTTGGGAAATTTCTCTGGCGCCTGCAAAAATGGAAAAAAGGAATTTACACAGCACTTAATGAAGCTTATGTCCGCAGGCACGGCGCTTTTGACAGAGGTTTAGCTGGCAGTCTTTGGAATACTTTGGATGATTATGCAAAAGCAGTGCTTCCAGTAGAAGAAACAGAAGCAGTTGAAGATTATGTTACTCTAACAAACAAAATTATTTCATTTGTAAAACAAATTTGTGATATACGTGCAGCACCTTCAAAGGTACTTGTTGCAACAACAATGACCATATTAGCTTCTATTTTTGGTGCTCTTTCAAAAAAAGACCCTGCGCAGGCAGATAGCCCAGATGATACTGGCAGCAGGCAAGGTGGAGAAGATACTACACGACCAACCATAAACATAACAAATCCATCTGATGGTGCAGAATTTACAGCTTATTCCACTATTGTTAGCGGTGTTGCATCTGATAATGTTGAAGTTTCAAATGTAGAATTAGATGTAACTGAAACAAAAAACCGCCTTGCGCTAAATGATGAAGAACGTTTTGGTTTTAATTCTGAAGATACAAGTACAATTAGCGTAGAATCATATAATCAAGCACCATTTCAAATTAAAATATTTAAAGAAAATTTAACAACACCAGTTTTTGATTTATCAGAAAAACATCCAAATGGAGAAACTTTTTATGAATTTTATTGGCCAGATTTAAACCAGCCAGATGGTAAGTATTTCCTGTCAATAGAACCAGCTGATAATAACGAACCAACTGACGTACAATATAAATTTAATAAAGTTGGAGGTTGGCGTTTATGCAATGGAACTGATTCTTGGTCAATTAAATTACAGCTAGATGAAGGAACAAGTGAAATCCGTGTTAGGTCGCAGGATACATCTGGGTGGCTTTCTAATGAAGCTTATTTGTCAATATCGACTGACTGGCCTCAAAGCCCCTCTTTTGCTTGGCAAGAAGGAGATTATTTTATCCATGTAACAGATACACATCACTATACTGACAACGAACGGCTTGAAGATTTAGTAAATCATATTAATTCTCTTGAGCAAAAGCCAAAGTTTGTTGTTGTGACTGGAGATTTGGTTGATTGGGGTGCTGGTGCTTCAGGGAGTGCGCACTTTCAAGATTTTTTTCAAACTTTGGATCGATTAGAAACTGATTGGTATATTCTTCCAGGAAATCATGATTGCAGATATGGTGCAGGAAATACTTCAATTCCTATTCCGCTAGAAGGTGATAGATTTGAAAATTATTACGCACTTGTACCAGCTAACAAAGACCTTACAAGTGGAAAAGCAGACTACGGTAGTGTTGTTGTCTTTGGATTAAATAGCGGTTGGGATGAATTAAATCTAGATACATCTCCATTTCCACCAGAAGGAAGTGGGCTTAGTGATACACAAATAAGTTCTTTAGAAGAAAAAGTAGACATGCTCGATGGAGTTAGAGATGGTAGAGATAGTAGCGGTAAAAGAATAGTAATAGTCATGCACCACCCAACTCACTGGCAGAACAATAAAGGAAAAGATGATGCTGTTTTCCTGCACAATAGAGGCGAGTTCACAGATCTTTGCGAGCAAAATGACGTTGATGCTGTTCTTGCTGGCCACACACACAAAGGTGCTGTCAGAGATGACGGCACAAAATTTGTTGTTACTGGTGCAGCAGGTGATGATGCTGTTTATAGAAAAATAACTTATACTGAAAAGGGATTGAAAGTTGAGAATCAACAGGTTTTCAAGGAAACAACAACAGGAACAGTTGATTGTCCTGCAAAAATTACTATGTTTGATGATTCTGGAAAAAAAGTTAATAGCGAAGTTCAGGAACTGCCAGGTTCATTTTATTCTGGCTGGGAGATTAATGGTGACAGAACAGAGACAGTATCTGCATATGGAACAGGAAAATATGTTTTTGAAATTAAAGGGACAGGAAATGGAACTGTTAATTTCACAATAAACCAAAACGGGGAAACAGTTTTCTCAACAGAGCCATTACCTGTGACAGATAAAACTAAATTGGAATTTACAACATTGGAAAATAAAGTTCACGTAGAAGTTGACAAGAATGGAGACGGCAAACCAGAAAAGAAATTTGATGTAACAGATGGCAAACTAACAAAAGAAGAATTTGAAAAAGGTACAGATACATCAGAGAATGAACATGATACTGTGTGTTATGCTGCCGGCATTACAGCAGGTTCTATTGGTCCTTTAATGGCGATTATTGGTTGGTGGAATAATAGGAAAAGAAAACTCAAACAAAAACAAGAAACAATAACTACAGATAGTTCTGAAGAGTAGGCTATCAAAATACTTAAATATCTCGGTTAATTCTAATTTAGTAATTGAAATAAGGAGGCTAAGATGGTCATAAATAAACGAGCACAAGGTTTGCCGTTAAATCTTATTGTTATTGCAGCAATTGCAGCCTTGGTTCTAGTGCTTGTAATAGCATTTACAATAGGTGGCTTCGGAGCTTTTTTCAGTAAAATCTTCGGAGGAGGACAAGCTGCTGTTGGCGAGCAAATGGATGTTGTAAGAACAACCTGTGCAGGTCTTTGCGACACTGCAAAAGGCTCAAGCTCAACAACTGGCTGGGCAGCAAGTGGCTATTGTAACAGGAATTTTGATATTGATTTAGATGGAGACAATGTTCTGGGTGGATATACTATTGATGGAATACCTGCTGAAGATGCAGGACCTGGAGTAGATGTTATCTATAGCAGTCAAAGCACTAGCACAAATCCAGAAAAAGAAATAAACTTGAACTGTTGGGACATAAATGTTGATTGTTCAACAACAATTGCAGGACAATCATGTTCAGCAACTTCAACAGATCCAGCTGCCTGTGCATGTAAAACAGTAGTTTAAAAATACAATGTCAAAAAAAGCACAAGGGCTACCATTCAATATGATAGTATTAATTATAATAGCCCTTTTTATTTTACTTATTATTATTGCCTGGGCAACAGGTATTTTTGGTTCTGTTTTTCAGCAAACAAAAGTAATCTCAGAAGCAACAGAAGCTGATGTTACTGCTGCACAAACAAGATGCACGCAATATTGTATAAGTGCACAAGGAGCCAGGAATTTTGAAGCTTGGAACAGCAGTGCTTATTGTACCACTGCTTTTACTGGCAAGGATTGGAATGGTGATGGTACTGAAGATGTATTATATTGTGATGATTTGCCAATTGGTGTAACTTGTTCAACTGATGTCGAAGAAGGTCCAGTAACAGAGGATAATTGCAGATGATAAAATTCAAACGAGGTTTTAGTTGGGTACCTTTTGCAATATTGATAGGACTATTTATTTTCATATTAATTATTGTTCTTGGTTCAGGATTAGTTAAAGGAGCTG
>Ga0209427_10008410_pt1 | contig 11616 bp, 14 predicted proteins | sample DeeMarSWOR136_30_FD_187465 | JGI IMG/M metagenome (GOLD analysis project Ga0209427, IMG submission 187465) | Marine sediment microbial communities from White Oak River estuary, North Carolina - WOR-1-36_30 (SPAdes) (version 2) | ecosystem: Environmental > Aquatic > Marine > Intertidal zone >... | reverse complement strand
TACCATTTTTATTATTTTGCGCGCGTTGGCATACCAATTGGCTACTATATACCTTCGCGCGGCGGATGTCCAAGATGCCCAGGTCTGTGTTCTATTCCGTATCCGTTCCCGAGCATCTAGCTTGGATTTTTTTCCGACTTCTCGTTGGGAGTAAAATCAAATAGCTCAACGGATTTTACGATAGTGAGATCTAAAAATTTTTTCTCTCTTTGTTTGATCTGCCTCCGCACTCGTGGCGACACTGAACTGAGGCTATCTCAATAATCGATATTACCTGGTCAACACGGATGTTAATCTTCCATTATCGATGTTTAAATGTCCTTATATGAGGCGGTTCTGGTTCATAGCCTCGAACAACCATGGTGCTCGAGACAGTTCAATTGACGAAGAGCACCGTAAAGCTTTCGAGTCGGCTGCAGTTCATAGACTTCGCCAGGGGGCTGGTGATGATGCTGATGGCTTGGGACCATGTCTCCGGCTTCTGGATGCAGGTCCACGGGGGCCTCGAGGGAATCTACCCCTTCAGGAACCCGGCCCTCGACCTCACCATGTTCCTCGCCAGGTTCGTGAGCCACTGGTGCGCCCCTACCTTCGTCTTCCTCTCCGGCGTCTCCCTGGCGCTGTCGGTGAACAAGAGGCTGGGCAGGGGCGACTCCCAGCGGGACATATCGCTGCACATCGTCAAGCGGGGCCTGGCGCTCCTGCTCTTCGAGATCCTGCTGGTCTCGCCGGCCTTCGACCTTCCCTACCTCTACTTCGGAGTCATAGCGTGCATAGGCGTCGGCTTGATCATCTTCAGCGTCTACCGCCGGCTCCCCGCGATGGCGATACTCGCCATCTCGTTGATCATAATACTCAACCACCAGTGGCTCGACCTGAGCTTCGCTCCCATGGACGTCGCGTGGGGCCACTACCTGAGGAGGATAATCCACGAGCCCGGCTTCACCTGGCCCCCCTACTTCGCCCTCTACCCGGTGATACCCTGGATAGGGGTGATGGGCCTCGGTTGGGTCTTCGGGACCTACCTCCACGGCATCGAAAGGGAGAGGGTCTTCAGGCTGAAGCTGCCCCTCGCGGCCACCGGGGCCGCCTCCATCGCCCTCTTCTTCGTAGTCCGTTACTTCAACGGCTACGGGAACCTGGTGAAGCGGTGGAGCAACAACGTCCTGGACTGGCTTTACCTGTCCAAGTACCCTCCAAGCATAGCCTTCCTTCTGTGGACCTTGGGCGGCATGTGCCTGTTCCTGGCGCTTGGCCTGCTCATAGAGGAGAGAGGCTGGTCGGACAGGAACATAGCGGGGGCGGTCCACACCTTCGGGAGGGTTCCGTTGTTCTTCTACCTGACCCACCTCTGGCTCTACAGGCTTCGGCTCCCTGGGGTACCGGTGCCCTTCCACCTAGATCTGCTTCAGACCCTTGGCTTCTGGGCCGTGGGCCTGGTCGTCCTCTGGGCGCTGTGCTCCCGGTACGAGAAGCTCAAGAGGAGGTACCCGAGGTTCCTCCAGTACATTTGAGGTGACGGATGAATGGAGTTGAAAACCGGATACGTCAGGAACACTGCCTTCAGCGCGAGATCCCTGCTCATGGTGGTCGCTCTCGTTGGAGTAGTGACCGTGGGCAACCTCTGGCTGCACCGGGGCGGTCTGCCCCTTGGGTACGCGAGGTACACGGGGTACGGCTTCTCCATCGAGTACAGCCAGCGCATGACGGTCGGGGAGGGTGACCTCGGGGGCTACGGCCCGCCGACCGATTCGGCAGGCATGATGCAGGGAAGCAGGCAGGACACGGAACTGGAGCAGTTCGGGGTGATCTGGATAAGACCCGAGGGGCTCTCCACCAACGTGGACAAGACCCCCGCGGGGGCCCTGGACCAGATCTTCGGCTTCATCGGGATCTCGGGCACCAGCATCGGCGTGAGAGGCGAGCTGGAGACCATGACCAAGGACGGCCACGAGGTTGTCTACCAGACCTTCACCGTTGAGGAGTCGGGGATAAGCATACCCGGCATCATTGGAGCCTGGTACTGCGAGGAGGCCGGTAAGTTCCTGATGCTGTACGCCATTCACGTGCCCGATATCTATCACCCAGAGATCGTCTCGCAGGAAGTCGAGGCCATATGGCTGGGGTACCTCGACGCGTTGACCTGCAACTGGACCATGTTGAAATGAAAAGGAGTGAAGAGTAAAATGAGTAAAGATACGGAAATCCTTGAGTTAGATGAGCGCCGCCCGCGCGCGGGTCGGATACCTGTGAAAGCGCAGGGGGTGTCGGCTTGAGCGGTCGCGGGGGCCTGGGCTTCGGAGGCTTCTTGGTCGGACTTGGTGTCGGCTGGGTTGTCTTCTCGGCGATGAGCGTCTCTTGGGGCCTTTTCGCCTGGATGCTGATCCTGGCGGGGGCTGCGATGATCGTCTCTTCGCTGATACCTCGACGCCGCTTCAACATCGACGTTGGGGGCCTGACGCGCGGCCTCATGGGGGGGCTGGTGCTCTCCCTGGTGGCTACCTCCGGCCTCGTGTTCGTCGACTTGGGTGGCTCCTCGGGCCTCGGAGACTACAGGGCCCAGGAGACTAGGACCTTCAGCGGGGCCCTAACAGCTGGGGGCATGCTCCTAGACGTCAACAACTTCAACGGGCCCGTGAGTGTCTCGACGTGGGCGAGGGACGAGTACCGAGTCGACGTCCTGATCAGGGCGAAGGGCGTGAATGTGGCCGATGCGGAGGAGAACCTTGAGAGGTTCGTGACGGACTTCGACGAGGGCGCCTCTGGCGGGAAGGGGACGCTGGTCCTCAGGTACGACATCCCCATCAACTGGCACTCCAGGTACTCTGTGCAGGTGGAGGCCTTCCTCCCAGCCCGGGCGAAGATCGACCTCGACCTGGACTCCAGCAACGGCGCCATCAGCCTCAAGGACATCGACGGAGGCACCATAGAGCTCCAGACCTCCAACGGCGCGATCGACTTCGACGATGTGACGGGCAGCAGGATCGACGCCGTTACGAGCAACGGAAGGGTGGAGGGAAGAATTGAGGCGCCGGACACAAGCATATCCACGAGCAACGGCGGAATAGATCTGGCCCTTCCCTGCACAGCATCCGGCAGGTACGTGCTGAGGACGAGCAACGCACAGGTCAGACTGAGGGTCTCACCGTCCTCCGGCGTGGGGTACGACATGGACCTCTCGACGAGCAACGGGAACATCGACGTCGGCCTCCCGAACCTCGAATACGGGGTGAACCAGAGGACCAGTAAGGAGGCCCGGACCAGCGGCTTCGAGGACAAGGCCGTCAAGATCACGGTGGTCGCCAGCACGAGCAACGCCGGCATGGATGTCGACATCTGACAGCTGCGGGAGTGAGACGAGGATGGATGGAGACGGACGCGGTTTCTCCGTCGAAATGATCTCCAAGGAGCACGTGAGGACGATCTTTGTCTCGGACAATGGGCGCGAGGGCGTGCTTTTCGAGGGCGTCCTGGGCGAGCTGGAGAACCTGGAGATGCTGGAGGGGTCTGTCCTCTCCGTTAGAGGGTCCCACGGGACCTTGATGGTCGACCTGACCGAGGAGGAGCTTCGAGGACTACTCACCAAGAAGAAGGGATCCGACTAAGATGATGCAAGAAAGGAACAGTCTGGAGGGGCTCGCGGCAAAGGGGGACACCCTCTACTCAGTTATACCGATCATAGTGACGTCTCTGTGGTCGCTGGCGTTTATTCTGGTGGCCATCTGGAGGTTCAGGCGGGAGGAGTTTTGAGAGAGGGTCGACCATCCGGGATGGGTGCAGCAGGAGGGCTTTAACTTGTCAGCAGAGTGTGAGCGGCGGTGGGGCGCCATGAAGGGGCTGCTGCTGGGATTGCTGATCCTCGCATATGTAGGTCCAAACATCGTCACCGTGACGGCCTGCACCATCTTCACCCTCTCGAAGGGGGAGACCGTGCTCTTCGGCAACAACGAGGACTACTACAACCGCTCAGACATTATCTACTACGTCCCAGCAGAGGATGGGCGCTACGGCGCCGTCTATCTCGGACAGAGGTATCCCGATCGCTACAACCCTCAGGGCGGAATGAACGAGGCGGGCCTCGCATTCGACGCGAACGCCCTCCCGGTGATGTCGTTGACCCCTCATCCAGAGCTACCCTCGCCCAGGACGTGGATCGCAGTGATGATGATGGAGGAGTGCGCCACGGTCGAGGAGGCCATCGAGATGGCCAAGAGTTACAATTGGGGCTCCAAGATCCGCTATCAGCTCCACCTGGCCGATGCGACGGGGGACGCGGTCGTCATAAGCGCAGGGAGGGACGGGGATCTCGCCTTCACCAGGCTGTCGGGAGAAGGATTCCTCGTATCGACAAACTTCAACCTGGCGAGTCCCGAGAATGGATGGCATCCCTGCAACCGGTATGATACCGCCACCGCGATGCTGTCGGACTTGAGGGATAAGGAGGATCTATCGTTGGAAGACTTTAACGCTGTATTGGCGGCCGTCGTCCAGAAGAGCGAGACCATCAACACCGTCTACTCCAACATATTCGACCCGAAGAACCTCGTCGTACACCTCTACTACTTCCACCAGTTCGAGGAGGTGGTGACCATCGATCTCCGCGAGGAGCTGGAGAAAGGTTTCCACTACTCAGTCATTGGCCAGCTCTTCTCCCCCGAGACCCGGGAGAGGGCGAGGGCCGAGATGAAATCGTACATCGAGGGCCAGAGAGAGCCATCCCTGGCCTTGATGGGCGATGTGCTGCTAGCGATAGGCTTTAGTTTCTCCGCGGTCCTTGCTACCATGGTTTTCTCGCGGGCTTTGCCCGGAGACCATGCGGAGAAGAGTGGCATGACGGGGGATTCTGGCTCGTTCGACTGGGTCAAGTTTCTCAGGCCGGACGCGGTGAAGGTCGTTGTCACGCTCTTCCTCCCGGCGGTGGTCGCGCTGCTGGTGACCTGGAGGCCGGAGAGCGTCCTCGATTTCTTCTGGTACCTGCTGACCCCGATGATGCCGTACTATGATGGGACCAAGATCACCCGGATCTTCAACTGGTACGTCCTGCTCTGGGTACCCTTCTACCTAGCGGCCTGTACTTTCGCCTACCTTGTGCGGAGGAGAAAGTGAGGCGATGGAATGCGGAGTGTAATGGGGACGATCGCGATCGCTGCATTGTAGCGATTTCGCACGAATGGGCCATATTTTTATTAAATGTTTAAGGTTTAATTACAGATGAACAAAGATGAGCGTCTCCCGCGAGGAACTAACAAAAATCTTACGCAGCCTCTGTTTCCGTCCATGCACTAAAACGATCAAATTCATGACGGAACACACCGTCCCAGCGAATACGGGGATAAGCCTCCCCCCATACAAGAACGTTGACGAATACAGGCACATTAACGTCTTCGTCGAATTCAATCAGGAAAACTTCGATGAACCGCCCGTTGACCTCGGCTTAATGTTCGCCTTTGACAGCAATGGCGCGATGGGTTCACGGCGCTATGTGAACTTGGAGGAGAACCTACCGCACCCCCAGAACGTCAACTTCATCTCTGTTTCAGGGGAAGGGACATGGCACGGAAGCCCGCACAACAAGAGTAGCTACACAGCCAGGTTCCCCATAATGGGGCCGTACGCCCAAGTGTTCGTCTACAACAGGGCTCAAAAGGAGCGAAAAGTAAGCGTTTGGGCGTACCTGGTGTCATAAACCTCGCTTCTCCAATCTTTTTTTTACAACACTCCAAAGTCGTTAACGAGAACAACTTTTACAAACGCACACGAGGGCATGCCCCTTTATAATATTAAACTAGTACGTCTCTATTTCTTAGAGATTTTTAAGCAGCCTGTACGCCTGTTCTTCGATATCCGCAATTTCCAATAAAATATCAGATATTCCTTGCTTATCTTGTCTCAACGCCAACTCACACAGTATCATTATTTTCTCTCCCGAAAGTCTAAACAATGCCGACGCGTCAACCCACTTACCTACTTCATACTTTTTTCCCAAATTCATCAGCACGTCTGCCTGCCAAAACCTCATGCCATGACTGTTTTCAAACGTTTCAGGCAGTAAAGGGGGCGTTGTCGCGTAGGTAACCATGTGTTCAAAACATTTCTCACGATCCCATTCAAAGATCTCATCAGCTAGTCTGCGCATAGCTGGTATCCCAAATAACTTTACAGGGGGAGATAAGAATCTCTCAGCTTTATAGGAAAAACCCTTCTTCGCAACTTCGTATTCAGATGGCACCTTTTCTGGAAGGCTGAACGTCCTGATTGTGTTTTTCTTACTCATGCCAGGAACATTAACGTCCAGAGACCTCTCGAACTCATCATAAGGTATTCTCTGTATTTGCTCTTGGCTGCAATCATGCACAAACACAGTTTTTTCCTTATCATCGTATCCGACGACGAGAACGTAATGGATGGGAACATGCTGCTTATTGTACAAGTCTGGGTAGTAGTGGAGATAATACATGTCAATGGCTCCAGCCATGACAGGTTGCCCTCTATCGATGAAGTCTTTGAGACGAGAGAAAGCGAACTTGAAGCTTCTTCCCTCAATCGCAGCTTCCTTGAATCCAATGATATTTGCTAAATCCTTCATCAAGTACTTCGGGTTCGCACCCCAATACACCATGCATGGAGGGTCCGCCCTTTTGAATCGGAGATAGGTAAAACCAGCCATACCACCAACGATGGATAGAAGGAAATCAGTGTATTCCGCCTTATTCCATGTCAAAAGGTCTTCCAGTCCATTGACATAGCACGTGGATTCACAAACTCTATGGGGGAGTTCGAGGAGCCTTTTCATACAAGTAGGCCATTGTACGTATTTATTTAGCTTTTTTTTCATCAGCCTCGCGAAACTGAGAGCATTTAAGGCGCTCGAGGACTCCCGTCTAGTATTATATTCGTATTTGGTTTTTACCACGTTAAAGTGACTAAAAGATAAACGCTCACGCTCGAAACGGTTTTTAGCTAAACGCACGAAAATCTATGAATTAATTCCACACTTGAAACACTTGTTTCAAATCGTTTCATAGGGTTCCTAAAATAGCTACGTACTTCAGATCGATATCGACGAAACATGTTGAATATAGGGAATTTGAGGAAGCTATTTGCAGTCTCACTGACTCTGCTGGTTATTCTCTCGGGATTGATGTTCTTGGTTTTCGCCGATTCGGTGGTGGATGACATTTTTAGCGAGGCGGCTCTGACGAAATTGCATGATGGCGTCTCGGAGTGGTCGAAGGATTTTGCGTATGATGGTTTGTGGTCGATTCGTCTGAACGCGTCTGGGAAGGCGACGGGTAGCGCTGATGTGAACGAGGGGCGTATAGTTTTGAAACTCGTGAATGGGACTACTCTCGAAGATATTGAGTCGATAGAGTGGTGGGTTAGAACCGTTTCGGGTTATCCGCCGCACGTCGACCTGCTGCTCGATATAGACGAAGATGGGACATCCGACGATGCGTTGGTGGCCGAGTTCGCTTATCAGCCATACGTGGGCCCGGGGTATGTTTATGTTTCTCCGGGTGTCCCTTACGGTCACTATGAACAAGGTCTAGGGGCGACGTATTACAACCCGCTGTACGACACGTGGGTTGAGACTTTCCAGAATAGTTCTGCTGAGTTGCTGACAGTGAACGTATCCGATGACACGGTCTTCTGGCTGTCCTCGGGGCTATCTGGTCCTTATGCGGATGGCTACTTCGGGAAGTTGGAGGACTTCAAGGATGGCGTTGTGAAGATCATCGGTGGGACCCAGCCTGCTCCGGTCAATGAGAGCACGGTTGTGCTCGAGATCCAGATCGAGGTGGACAACTGGATTGGGCCATCTGAGGCTTATGTTGACAAGGTCCTCCTGAACGGGGAGCTTTTGATCAACGAGCTTGGTCCTCCGAAGATCAAGGTGGTGAAGCCGGAGTCGAAGACGTACACGCACATCAACATTCCCGTGGAGATATCTGCCTACGATGTATTCGGCGTTAGTAAGATTTGGTTCAATGTCAAGAATGACGGTGGAGGGTGGTTTTACCCGGCCAACAGGACCTATACGGGGCCAACTGTGATGAACTACCTGCCCGTAGGGGACTACACTTTCTATGCGTGGGCGGAGAACAAGCTTGGGGAGATAGGCGTGAATTCGACCGTTCATTTCACTGTCCGGGTGACTGAGCTGATTGTCGACTTGAATCCGAACAACTTGAATCTGAAGAGCAGTGGCAGATGGGTCACTCTTCGCGTTACGCCTCCGTCCGGCCGGACCGCGGATGAGGTCGACGTCAGGTCCTTGAAGTTGTGGTTTGGCGATGAAAGCGTTCCTGCCCTGTGGGGAAACATCGATGACGGGGTCCTGATGGTCAAGTTCAGCAGGGCGTCGCTGCAGAAGATCTTGAGGGAAAGAGCAGGCGAAGAGGTCGAGATCTGGGTGACAGGCAGTTACGATTATGGCACGCTTTTGGAGGGGGCTGACACGATAAAGGTGATGGACCCTGGCAAGAAAGGGGTTAGCCTTTTGAATGAAGAGACAACGGGCGATGACAAAAGTCCGGGAAAGGGTAACAACAAAGTGGATAATTTGATAAAAAACTGGAAATACAAAGGGGAAAAAAGGAACAAAGGGAAGTAAAATAACAAAGGGCAGCGTCGTGTACTTTCGTTAACCTTTCTTTTTCTTGTGAAAAAAAACACTCGCATTTTAAATAAGGGCGTGTGCAGTGTATGCGCTGGATTAAAGAGGACGATGTGGACGTTTTGCCCTTCATAATGAATTGGGTGTCGATGAGCAGGTTGCCTCTTAGGTTCTATGTGCGCGTGTTAAAAATTATATGTTGATTATTATTTTATTTGATGGCAAGGGATTACAGTCCCAGTGGCTATGATGAAAAGAAGCCGCTGCTGGAGAAGCTGCTCTTTTCGGCTCCAGAGTACTTTTTCTACGAGACTAGGCCTGGGAGATGGTTCGTGCTTCAATTACAGAAGATGTTGGATTATCTGAACAATATTTTGATGTCAAGTGCTCCTTCACGAGTTGTAGGGGGATTCACAGGCAAAATTGTCGTAGCTTTGTCTGACCTCGTTTCCCGAATTCTGAGTTGGATCAATTCTCTTTTAGAGAAAAAACAGACAGAGTAAGATCGTGTGCGCGCGCTTGGCTTAGAATGGGTGATTATGAATCATGATCTTGGTACGAAGGGCGACCCCCGAGGACAACGGAGCGATGGTCGAGCTACACGCCAATTGTCCCCAAGGGACAGATCTTGTTGTAGTCCTCGACCGTTCTCCAGATTTCTTCAATCGATCCAGATCTTACGAGGACAGCAGAGTATACGTGGCTGAGGAGGAGGGGCGGATCGTCGGCACTGCCGAGTGCGCCATGCGCGACCTGACCTTTGATGGTAGACCTTGCAGGGCGCTCTACGAGTTCGGTTTCATGGTCGACCCCGCCCACAGGAGGAAGGGCATCGCCACCAGGCTCCAAGAGGCCATCGAGGCCTATGCCGCACAGAGGGACGTAGACCTACTTCACCTAAACATCGTCGAGGGGAACGAGCCCTCCATCCGTTTGTTTACGAGGATGGGCTTCAAATTCTGGAAAGAGCAGAAGGAGCTGATGCTTATGGTCTACAAGGAGATGAAGCCTTCGGTTGATGTCCACATCCGGCCCATAGAGATAACAGACACGGACGATGTGGTCGCCTTGATCAACGAGACGTACTACGACCACGATCTCTTTCAACCCTTCTCCGCTGGCACCTTCATAGACTACGTCGAGAGGCTTCCCTTCTACAACTTTGAGAACATCTTCGTCGCGGAGAGGGACGGTGAGATCAAGGCCTGCCTGGGGTACTGGGAGTACGACTATGTGATCAGATTCAAGGTCCTGAACTATGCGATTCGGTACAGAATACCAGCGCTAGTGACGAGGTTCCTGGGCCTCTTCACCAAGGTACCGAGGATACCCAGGAGAGGAGACTACATGTCCCAGCTCTTTCTCGTGCCTATGGCCTGCAAGGATGATGAGTGTCTTTGCGAGCTCGTCAAGCACGTGAACAACATCGCACTGGAGGGTGGGGCTCACTTCCTAAACGTGTCACTTGACAAAGAGAGCCATCTGCTCCCAGCTCTATCCAAGTTCATGCTTACTGAAACAAAGATCCTGAGCCACGTTAAACCGTTGAAAGGAAGGTCGCTCTACACTGGAAAGAAAAGAAGGATGTTCATGGATGTAATCGACTTATAGAAGTGCGCTCTCTCCCAGTAAGGCCAACAAGACAGCGACAACCATCAGAAGAGCTAAGCTTCCGCGCGCGGGCGCATACGTTTAAATTTTCTGCTTCCTTGAGGGTTTTAGGGGGTTTCTGTTTGAGGAGCTACATCAAGGTTTATGGTCCGCCTGTGTTGGAGGCGATCAGGGCCCTGGAGAAGATCGCGGTGGGGATGCCGGAGGTCTGCATTATGGACACCGTTATCGTGAAGGGTGTTCCACAGAACCTGGCTCAGGACATCGGGGGGTACTTCAGCGCCCAGGGGGTCGCCGTCCCCATGGAGAGATGCAGGAGCATCCTCAGCGACGCTAGGGGGAGCCTCGGGGAGTACGACTTCTTCTTCGAGTGGCGGGTTTCGCCGAGCGTGGAGCAGTTCCACGGGCTCATCGAGGAGGTGGACGGGGCCCTGGCGCCCCTGGGGTGCTACTACACAGTAACGACGAAGCCGCGATGAGCGAAGCGTAGATACGCATCCATTTTTTAATCAGATTTAGTTTATAGTGTCTTCATGGAACTCCCCGAGATCACGATCCTCGCCGGCCAGATGGGGGCGGAGTTGGTCGGGAAGAGGATCTCTGAGGTCGAGGTGTCTAACGAGAAGTGCCTGAACATACCCCTCGGGCGCTTTCAGGAGGTCGTTGTGGGAAGGGAGGTGGCTTTTATAGTACCTCAGGGGAAGTGGGTCTTCATCGGCCTGGAGCCGGGGTACGCGCTGCTGTTCAACACGGGGATGGGGGCGGACGTGATCCACTTCGGAGCGGGGGACGATCTGCCGGAGAAGTACCAGATCAGGGTGGCGCTGGATGATGGCTCGGGGTTCACGGTGCGGGTGTGGTGGTTCTGCTACCTGCACCTGGTGCCGACTGATGAATTGTCTGATCACAGGATGACAGCGGGCATGGGCCTGTCCCCGCTGGATGAGGAGTTCACCCTGAAGCACTTCAGAGAGCTACTGGCGGGACGGAGGGGCGGGATCAAGGGTTTCCTGATGAACCAGAGGAACGTCGCGGGAATAGGTAACGTATACATCCAGGACATCCTGTTCGGCGCGGGGCTGCACCCCCTCAGGAAGATCGACACTCTTACTGAAGAGGAGATTGTAGCACTGTACGGGTCGATGAGGGACTTCCTGACGGAGAGCATTGGGATGGGTGGGCTCGCCTACGAGAGGGACTTCTACGGGAAGTCCGGGGGCTACGGGAAGGATCAGTACAGGGTCGCCTATAAGGAGGGGCTTCCGTGCCCGGTGTGCGGCGCTGTGATCGAGAAGATCAGGACGGGGTCGACGGCGGGCTTTATCTGCCCCAGCTGCCAGCGGCTAAAAGGGTGACGATTCAAAAAACACGCGCGAACGGCTGAACCG
>Ga0209427_10008409_pt1 | contig 11617 bp, 9 predicted proteins | sample DeeMarSWOR136_30_FD_187465 | JGI IMG/M metagenome (GOLD analysis project Ga0209427, IMG submission 187465) | Marine sediment microbial communities from White Oak River estuary, North Carolina - WOR-1-36_30 (SPAdes) (version 2) | ecosystem: Environmental > Aquatic > Marine > Intertidal zone >... | reverse complement strand
CGAATGCTTCGGGGATCATCATCATCATCGAGTGAGGCATACTTCGGCCCGAGCGAACCAGAAGCTCGAGGGCCGCGTCGAAACAGGCCGAGTCGCTCATCTCAGGCGCCAGGACCGGCAGCAGATCACGAATATCATCGCCGAAAACCTCGCTGGACATCACGGTCTCGCGAGCCCGCATCCAATTGCGATTGCCGCTAAGGGTATTGATCTCGCCGTTGTGGGCGATGCAGCGAAACGGCTGGGCGAGGCGCCAATTGGGAAATGTGTTCGTGCTGTAGCGCTGGTGCACGATGGCCAGCGCCGAGACAACGCGCTCGTCGGCAAGCTCCGGATAGTACTCAAACAACTGCCAGGCCATGAACATGCCCTTATAGCAGATGGTCCTGGCCGATAGCGATGTGATATAGAAATCCTCCGCCTTCTCGCTGAATTTCTCGGCAACGAGCCGCTCCGCCCGCCTGCGAGCCAGGTAAAGACGTCTTTCCAGTGTCTCGTCCTTGAATCCTGCTCCATCGACAAAAACCTGCCGGATGGCCGGTTCCGCCGCCAACGCGATTTGGCCGAGGCAGTCGCTGGACGTGGGCACATCTCGCCAGCCAAGCACTCTCATGCCGTAATGGCCGATCGCCGCTTCCAGGAGTCTTTCGCATTGCTCCCTGATCTCGGCGTTTTTCGAGCTAAAAACCATTCCCACTCCGTACTGGGAAGGATCGGGCAATGAAAAACCCAGCTTCCCGGACTCGGCAACAAAAAACTCATGTGGAATCTGGAAGAGGATTCCGGCGCCGTCTCCGGTGGTCTCATCGGCCCCGGCGGCTCCTCGGTGATGCAGATTAAGAAGGATCTGCTTTCCGTATTCAATGATCGAATGTTCCCGTTTGCCCGAGATATTCACAACGGCGCCGATCCCACACGCATCGTGCTCTCGTCGAGTCTCGTATAATCCCATTTGTTTGCCGTGGACTACCATCCAACACCTATTTCAGAACATGATCCAGACCCCCTGCGTCGGACCGGCTCAAACTGCGAAAAAGGGCATCTTCTTTGTGTGCCTTCTATGGAATATCATACGTTATCCATGAAAATTCGGAACGAGTTTTTCCGTAATAGACAACATAAGGAGAGCTGATAACACATTCGCGATTGCTAATTCTGGGGAAGCCTCCGCGAAGCCGCTTTTTTGACGACCGCCAACTGCCGGCTATTCAACCTGCCTTGTACCCTGCCCTGTTGGCTCAACCCGTCCTTTGGACCGGCCGACAGAGATACACCGGCGAAAACCGTGATATGGAGCACAGATGCCACCCCTACGGAGAAGAGTCCCCATAACAGCCAATAGCCGAAGATGGGCGCCAGCTCTCTCAGGCATGTTCGGGACGTTGAGGCTGTCGAAACAGCAGAGATTGCTTCGCCGCTGCGCTGCTCTGATTGATCGCATTTGGCGTTACTTTGATTCGGACTCGGCGGGCTTGTCCAACACCTTGATCCGGGCGTTACGAATCTGGACGTGCTCGTCGCCGCGGCTGAGTTCCTGAAAGCCGATGTGCCCTTTTCGCGGCCGGTCCTTGACGGCCGGAGCGGGCTGCCCGTTATGCCGCAGCACCACCTGGTCCTGTTCATTCAAGTCCAAATCGTGAATCACCACGCCGTTGAGCGTGACGTGCAGATGCGACCCCTTGAGGGAAACCACGTAGCTGTTCCATTTCGTGGGTTTGTAGACCTGCTTGAGCGGCGCGATGGCCCGGTAGATGCCGCCGGTCAGTTCCGAATCCTTGGCGCTGGTGTTGTAGCGGTAATCGGCCATCTGCAGCTCCATCCCGTCGAACGCCGGGTCGCCGGCCAGCGGCGCCCGCAACGCGCAGCCGCTGTTGCCCGTCGGCCCCAGCTTGAAATCGAACTTCAGGATGAAGTCGCCATACCGGTGTTTGCTGATCAGCCACGTGCCTCGCGTGCTCCCGTTCAGAATGCCGTCCTTTACCACCCATTTGACGGACGGCTCGACCGGCTTGCTCACATCGCTCCAGCTCCGTACGAGCCAGCCTTCCGGCACGCCATCCTTCGTAAAAAGCCGAACGAAGCCCTCTTCTTTCGGTTTGTCAGCAGCCGCCATTGTCATAGCCGCCAAAAGCACTACGACCATTGCTGATACATGTCTGCCCCTTGTCATGATGCAGTCTCCTTCAAACATTCAAACAAGCTTCCGCGTATATCGTCAATAGTTGTACACAATTCACTCTGACCAATCAAGAATTCTCTTTTTCGCAGTCGGCAGAATGGGCAACCATTCGGCTTCGCTCAGGCCGGGCTTGTTTGCCCGTGCTGTTGATATAACGTGCGCCGAACCAAGCCTACCGGCAGTGAAAGCATCGAGTAATCCAGAGCAATGTTTGCACCTGGAGGCATCGTGCGGTCCTCTGTTTGTCGGTTGGGCGTTTTGGGTGGTGGGCGACATATAGGTCGAGCAGACGGCGTATCATCTTTTGGCATTAAGTATGAGTCTGTTGAAGAATATGTTCGCAGGAATGCGCAAATCGTGGTATACTGTGTAATGAAATCGGAGGCGGGGTGGATTTCGGTATCGCGGCGAGGGTTTCCGGCGGTACTCGGCGTTCCGTAGGTGATGTAGAGCCTAATTGAGGAAGTGCTTGAACGATTTGGGGAGGAGTACCATGAAGACACGTCTCATCCTTCTGTCCGCCTTGGCCATTCTCATTATGGTTGCTCTGGCGGTGGTTATTATCAGCACGATCAACCACCCGCCGACCACCGAGGCGAACAGCATAACGACGAAGGAGGATACGCCGGCCTCGATTGAGTTGACGGGCAATGATCGCGATGGAGACTTGTTGACATACAGTCTGATCGATGAGCCCTCTCATGGGCGCCTGAGCGGGGCGCCGCCGAGTCTAACCTATAGCCCCGACGAGAATTTCACCGGGCCGGACAGCTTCACGTTCAAAACCAGCGACGGCAGGGGCGATAGCGTCCCGGCGACCGTTTCGATCATGGTGACACCCGTCAACGACCTGCCAACGGCCAACGACGACAGCGCGACTGCACAGGAGGATGCGCCGGTCGTCACGATTGATGTGCTGGCGAATGATACCGATGCCGATGCCGACCGGCTGATGGTCATCAACGCTTCGCAGGGCCGCTACGGTTCGGTCACCATCAATACCGACGGCGCGCTGACGTACGCGCCCGGCAGAAACTTCTGTGGATCCGATACGTTCAGCTACACTGCCAGCGACGGCAAAGGCGGAACCGATACCGCGTCGGTCAAGGTCACCGTCAACGCCGTCAATGATGCGCCCTCGATCACGTCACGACCCGGCGAGACAATCCGGGTTTGGGCAATGTATACCTACGATGTCGAAGCCGAAGATCCCGACCCCGAGGACACGCTTGTCTATTCCCTGATCGCCAAGCCCGATGGAATGACCATCGACCCAGCGACGGGATTGATCGAGTGGCGGCCGACCAGTGCTCAGGCGGGGACATACGACGTGCAGATTAAGGTGGCCGACAGCAACAGTGTCCCCGCGTCGGACACGCAATCATTTGCCCTTACGGTGACTTCCCTGAAGTCGCCCTTAACCACGACCTTGACCGTCGCCGATTGCTTCAGCCGGGCAGGCGAAGAGAGACTATCGTTAAAGGATAAGATCGGCGTCGTCCAGGCCGGCGACGACCATCGATTGGAGACCGGCCCGCGATCAGAGACGTGCTATGACCTCTGTGACGCCGCCATTCCAGACGGTGCCGCGATCAAATCGGTTGTTGTCTATATAGAGCACTTCGAAGACGCCCGGTTTCCACCGGGCAAGTTGGAGTGGGTCGCCGGAACGGGCTGGCCGGATGAACCGGTGGTTTGGGCGTCGGTCGCCGCTCCGATCCGGCCGGGAGACGCCGCCGAAGCAATGGACTCATGGGACGTCACCAGCGCCGTGGCAACGGCGGAGAAAGCGAACTCGCTTCAGGTACAGGTCCGGAATACGGACACGTCAAGCCAGCGGAGGACGTCGGTGGACCACATGTATGCCGTCGTGGAATGGTACTGATCGTCTCAAAACAGATCGCTGCCGAGAAATTGAATTTGGCATTTGGGAAAACATGCCGTATAATATGGATAGAGCATGTTCGACAGAAAAGAGATCAGGAGGGGGAGAAGCTGAAAGGGGTTTGGCTCTTGCCTGAGCTCATTCCTTCGGGGCATGTTCTACGGGTAAGACGGACAAATCCGGGCGCACTGGACGGATCAGGCGCCGATTTGCATCATAATACTCCTTTCTTCAATGGGGGGCTGGTCACCAGGGTCAGCCCTCAATTTTTTGCGCGCCGAGAACCTTCTGCACGCGGCATCTTACAGCAGGTACAGCACACGCATTCAACGCACCATCGCACTCGCGTAAGAGTGAAGCACCTCCCGATTCACGGGCGGAAAATTCCCATTCAATAGTCACACCAATCGCTCTCGTCGTCCGAAAACTCTCCCCTTTTCGCTTTGGCAGTCGTACAAACCGAGAAACTCCCGTCCGCAGTGGTTCAGCGGCCGCAAGAACGCTTGACTTTTATAGACTAATGTGGTAAACTTGTCTTTATAAGTAGTCTCTGGGGGCGTGCAGATCGGATGGGGGGTTCTCACGTTTTTCCTCTTATTGAGCACCCAAGTTTGGGCCGATCAGCCAGTTGATGATGTATCGACCGCTGTGGGGGGGACCGCAGCAACGGCAACGTGGTGTGTGACTGCATGTGGGGAGAAGGATAATCATGAAAAACACATCGGCGATTATTTTTGCGGTGCTTCTGCTTGCGATTCTGCCGTGCACGGCCAAAGCGAATCTTGTGAGTACCGTGGAGATTTGGAATGCCAGCCCGGGCGCCAGTAAGCCTGTGGCGGTCTGGGGCGGCGGCCGGGAGGGCGTGGAAGTATACGCCGGTGCGTATATGTTCAAGGGAACGGATGGCTCAGGCGGAGGAAAGATTTGGCCGAGCGGCACGATGAGTGGTTTCTGTGTTGAGCTGGAGGAGCCGGCGCCCGAGATCCTATCGAAGTACAGCGTGATTCCGTTGGAGAAGGGGCCGCTCAGCGGGCCGATGGGCACCGCGAAGGCCGAGTACATCAGCGAGCTGTGGGGCCGATTCTACGAGCCAAGCTGGGCAAGCGGCGGAGCCTATTCCGGCAAGCAGAATGTCCGGGCGGCGGCTTTTGCCGCGGCCATATGGGAGATTCTCTACGAAGATCTTCCGGCATCGCGGCTGAAGTGGAATGTCAGGGTCGACGGCACAGTTGGGGCCGGCGGCTTCCACACGAATTTCGCCGGGTCGGGGCTCGCCAATTACTGGCTGCACACCCTGAACGGCAAGGGGCCTATGGCGGATCTGCGAATCCTTTCGCACGATGGAAGCCAAGACTACATTGTGGCGGTTCCGGAGCCGACAACGGTCGCCCTGCTTGGATTCGGTAGTGTGCTGAGCCTGATCCGCAGGAGAAGACGAACGACCTAGCGAAAACGAAAGAGGGGGATGAGCCGACTCTTTATATCCTCAGCGGAGTCGCCCGCCTTACCTCCACCCATGAGGGACTTTCGGAAGGGAAGAAAAATATTTTCGGTTCGTCATCAGAATTGAACAAGAACGAAAAGGCCGAACGGCGTGCCTATCGGCAGAAAGGGGATGTTCATGAGGTGAATGTGCCATTGATGTAAACAAAACGATTTGGACCAATGGAATGGGAAAACCATCGAAGTCGCCGCGGGCGCTCCGCGGTGCAAAAACATACACCAAATAAGAAAACACTGGAAACATGGGGGGGATAATGAAAAGAGTAGCAATCATAATTCTTGCATTGCTTGTTTGTGCCTGTACGCCGGCGTTCGCGACCACGCAGAGCATCGAATTCAGTCCCGGCGGCGACAAGGCGGGCTTCTGGTACTATGATGGGGCGGGCTCGATGAGCTTCTATCAGGGAATCACCGTCGATAGAGCCATTGGCAGCGTCACCGACACGCTGGTTGGATCGTCGGTGTGTATCCCCACCTTAACGATAGGGGAAGGGCCCATAGGCTCCTACAGGATCAAACCACTGGATCACTCGGTGCTCACGATCCGAGGGGCGGACTCAACGGTTTACCTCAAGGCGACTCTGACGGCGGGCGATCTGGTTCCCGTCGGGACAACAGGAGTCGCCTACACCGGCTTCACGGCAGATTTGACCGACGTGCGTATCACGCAGGCCGGAAAGGCGCTGAACTCCCGCATCCTGAACAACATTGCGAACTTGGGGACGGTCACGCTCGACTTCGCCCTCTCGTTGCAGGGTGCCACCGGCGCGAAGTACACCAGTCTCGCCGATATGCTGTCCGGCGGCTACACCGGCAGGGGCGGCTTCAGCGGCGCGATAACGGTGCCCGAGCCGGCGACGATTGCTCTGCTGGGTTTCGGTTCGTTGGCTCTGCTGAGAAAACGCAGGCGGAACATGAAATAAAGGAGTCTGCCGCTTATGTGTCATGCCAGGGGCTGCGCGCATGACATTCGCAGCCCTTTTTCTCTTTGTCCGGCAGGGCGGTACGAAGAAAATTCTGGAGGTGGAGATGGGTATCCTGCTATTCGTGTGGACGATATTCCGTAAGCTTTGGCATTCGAGTGAGGCCGTCTCGGACGGGATCGACTGCCATAAATGGGAAAGCAAGGTCGAGATTTTCAGAAATCTATCGAGCGGACGTCATTGAACGCTGCGGCGAAAGGACCGTAGGGATCACAGGTGCCAGTCCTTGGAGCCCTTCACGAATTTATGCTGTACGATGATGCCCACGAACGTCGGTATCGTAATCGCCACGGGCAGGAACCAATGCTGATTGAATACCAGTGTTTCGACCTGCCCGGCCGTTGCCGAATAGAGATGCAAGAGCGCCAGCGACCCCACAACCATTAGCCCACTGCCCCATAAGCTGGCAAAGAGGATGACGGCCACTCGAAAGACGATAAAGGAAATCATCCCCCCGGCGACCAATCCAATCAGCCCGCCGGCCCAGATATACCTTTCGGTCAAGCCAAACGCGTACCATATGCCCGAGGTGAGTATCGCGCCCGCGCCCGCACCTAATATACACACGGCCCACCGCATGAGCGGCACGGACAGCACCGCCAGCACCCCCATGCCGATCAGCCCGCCCATGAGCTCGTTGTTCAGGCCGACGATTCTCTGGGTCAGGACAATGCCCAGAATCATACCGATGAGCCCGAAGCTGATGACGACCAGCACCTTGAAGACGCGCCAGCCGTAGAGAAGGCACACGGCGCCGAAGGAAACGAAGGTCAGCGCTTCGAGCTGGGTCAGCGACGTGATCTGCTTCCAAAACCAATCGATTGGGACGATTGCACCTTCGCCCGCCGTTTCTGCCGCCTGGGCAAGGATCGTCATGAAATCCATGATTCTACCCTTGATCTTCCTTATTCACACAGACCTACGCAGATATTATAGGACTAACCCGATGTCGCACCCCAAGGTGCCCCTGGCGGCCCGGCCCTGGGCAGCCCCGCGGGCTTGCCCCTGCGATCCTGTCTATCTCTATTTATCGACCTATCCAGGCGATTTTCGTTAGATCGTCGGGCGATTCGCCGATACGAGGCCCGAAACCGCGATTGCGAACGGAGCCGCACAGACTCCCCCGGCCTCCCGCCTCGGCACGGCTCCTTTCTACCCCTTTTGGGGGAAATTGGCTTTGTTTTTTCAAAAGTGACCACGAATAAACACTGAAATTGGTTGCCGATATGCGAGATACAACATACGAAAATACGAATTCTGACACGTATTTACACGGTTCTGCACGGTTTTGGCGTTTTATGAGAGATGAGTGGATCGGTGCTTTAGCTTTTGCATTTTGCCTTTGGACTTTTCCCTTCTGTCTCCTGTATTCTATCCTTACCATGTTTGATATACAGTATACAAGGCCAGAAGTTCGTCGTCAGGTAAATTCTTTAGCTGAACCACGAATGCACACGAATGGACATCAATTGTTGGCTTCTTGACACAGATTCGACAGATTTACACGATTAACATGGATAGAAGGCAAGAGTCAAAGATCCAGTTAAATCCTCTTGATCCGTCTAAATAAGGGCCTTTTTGTGCAATTCCTGCAATTTTTGGCAGAAAATGACAGAAATTTGCACTTGCCGTGCCATAAGCCCTGCCCTAAGCTCTGTTGAACGGGGTTGTCATTCCTCGGCCGAATTGCCGAGAATTTGCGGTATCGGGCCCGATATAATTGCCGGTATTAGTGAATGGTCGATAGTGGATTTGTGGCTTAGCCGTCGCGGGTAGTCAGCCTTGGTTTACAGGATTTCGAGTCAGGAATCCGGTTGATTTTCATTGATGGCAGTGGTAACGTCAAGCTTTGCGGGGTCTCTGGCCCCGAGAGATACGTTTGAGCAATCACAGAAATGATGAAAATAAGAACACTACAATTGATGATCCTTCCTCTGGCTTTGCTAACCGTCCATATTGGGTTTACAAAAGAAGATGCCGGAAAAAATCAGTTGATTGATTTTCGTGATGCCCACGCGATCAAAAGCCAAAAACCGATTTTGATTGCCCACAGAGGAGGGGTCATAACGGCCCAAAGTCCGGAATGCTCAATTGCGGCTATCCGTTTGGCGAAACAGCACGGTTATGCCATGGTTGAACTGGATATCCGGAAAAGTAAGGATCATGTGCCCATTGTTTTTCATGATAACGACCTGAAAAAAGCGTGTGGACTCAATAAGAGTATTAAAGACTTGAACGCAGACGAGATCGTAAACATTGCTTATGTGAACACCGACCAGACGATTTGCACGTTAGACCAGGCCTTGCGTATTTGCCGTTCATTGAAACTTGGACTCATGCTGGACGTAAAAATCACGGGGGATGAAAAGTCTTTTCAGAGGATCGTGACGCTCATCAAAAAGCATGGTTTTGAAAATGCCAGCGTGACCATCAATGGCGATCCTGATTTACGCAAGCACTTAAAGGACATTGCCTTGTTGACGGTGACTCAGGACGAATTCAAAAAAGTTCAGCAAGGGGTGTCCTGTGATTTGCGCCATAAATTTTGGTTTGGGCTGCCGCACCAGTTGCCCAGTGAGATGGTAAAACGTTTACAGCAGAATGGCGCGTATGTGATTCCTGCGATCAACACATTCCGTTATCCGGAAGAAGGGCATTATGAATTAGCACGCCAAGACATTCAAAGACTCAATGAAGCGGGAGTAGACGGTTATCAAATTGATTCCGTGTACCAACCATTGTTTTTAGAGAATAAGAAAGAGAAGAAATAAGTAGGATGTCCCCAGGGTTAAGGCCCGAAGGGAAGCAATCTCAACTTTCACGGCAAATCCAGCTCCGCAACCGGCGTGAAGTACCGGTGCCATTTGTACTGACACACTTTCTCCAGCGCCATGCGCTGGACATGCGCCCCCTTGAACAGGATATTGATTCCTCGTCCGTGGCGTTCGAGGAGGATACGCGTGAGCTGGTTCGGGCTCATCCGATAGGGGCTGCCGGGAATGCCGGAACCTTTCAGGTCGAGCATTCTGGATGTCTCGCCCACGTGCGGATCGTCCGGCCATGCGTCAACCCATCCCCCATCCGATATCAATGGGATTTCGCCACGGGCATCATCATACTTGAAGTAATAGTTCCTGACCCGATCGGCGGCGTATTCCGACTTGCGTTGCGCGCTGAGGTTCTGCATCCAGCCATTGAGCGTATAGCTTCCTTCATGGACCTCCTCTCGTCCCTGAGTCCCCGTCTGGGAGCGCCATCGCCAGGCCGAATCGTGCGACCCGTACAAAGGGGACGTGTCGTTATAGGTATTGCGCCACACTCTGGCCGCCGGACACCTCAGAATCTTCAAAACACCACTCCGGGTGTCGCCCTTGGCCTTGGCGAAATCCTTGGCGCTGAAATACGGGCCCAGTTGATAGAACCAGAAGCCACCACTGGCCCACTGTGAAGAAGGGGCATATTCGATATTGAAACCATCGTTATCGCTGGCATATTGATTCCAGGCCAGCCCAAACTGCCGCAATTGAGCGGAACATGCGGCCATTTGGGCCTGCCCCTTGGCACTACGCAAGGCAGGCATCAAAATCGCTAACAGCAAGGCGATCACAGCAATAACGACCAGAAGCTCGATTAACGTAAAACCACGTTGTTGGCGCATGACTTTTGCCTCTGTTTAAATGGTCTGTCCCAATGATTCCCTATTATTCCAACGTTGCGGCTCAATCGCCCCGCGCTAGCGAGGTCGATTTGCAGCCGCTTGTTGGGTTCTTCATTTGATTATTGAAAACTCGGTAAAAGATTCATCCTTACTTTATGGATCTTATCGTTATCCTTTAATTGGTAGGTAAAACAACCTGATTCTGGAAAGCGAATAGTCTCAACTTCATGATGCGGCCCTGCTGAGCTAAATGTTGCGCGTCTTACTGGTTTGTGGCGTCTCCGTTCTACACCCAGATAGATTCGTATCGTCTGCCAATCTGATATACGTGTGGCTGTCAAGTAAAGGCGGGAATGATAGATGACTATAGAACTATCGGGTGACCACATTATTTCTTTTATTGAATCAATATCCTCTGCCAGTTTTGCAATGGGAAGAAATCGACTTTTATCTTTGCGCTCAATCATCAGGGATTGATTAGGGGGATCAATAGAAGGGGCCTCTATAACATACGCTAGATATTGTCCATCTGGAGAAGGTACTTCCAAGATTGTATCAGGTCCATTGATTATAGCATCAACGTAACCAAAAGCAAAAAGAGGAACTATAACAAGTGCAAGAGTGATTAGGAGTGATATCGAAGTGAATAAGGAGAGTATCAGTTTCCTATTATTGCCATTCATTTCGATTCTCCTTCATTTATTTGTATTACCCAGCGTATGGGGTCAGTTGCCGCGCGCTCAGCGAGGTCAACTGCACCCCAATGTTCGGCCTTCGCTATTGAGGGAAGGTCATACTGTGTTTGATTGAACACACTTCTTTGCCTTTTTTGATGATTAGGACAGATGTGTCAACTCTATTGCCGTCTTTCTCATAGTTTATCAAGGCCGCGCATGAGATTTTTCCTGGAGGCTGGTTGGTATGTAACTCTTCCGTACTTATTTCTGATGGCTTTCCAACCATTGTCAGAATCTTTGGCCTTGTCACTATGCTTTCTCCATTGGGGTTGGTTTCAGTAATGGTAATGTCAACCATATACTGCCGAGGCCTACCTTGTTCATCAGCCATTAGCATGGGCCGGACAACTGTGTCTACCTCGTACTTAACTGGCTTGGTTTGACAGCCAGCTATTACGATAGTTGCCAAGATAAGTAGTCGTACCTTGTGTGAATACATATATGTTTCTCCTTTGCGTTTCCCAACAATTTCTTATATGTTTTTATCGTCAACTCCGGTTTCTGTTATCCAAATACTTGCCTATACCGCCTTCAAATCACCTTTACAAAGGCGTTTTTTCTTTCCTTTCAATCGTCAATAGTCATTGGTCAATAGTCAATGGTAAAGGTCTTGTCGGCCATTTTGTACTCCTGTTTCAGGTCCTAACGGTCAGCTCACAGGCAGGGAAAGAA
>Ga0209427_10008407_pt1 | contig 11617 bp, 6 predicted proteins | sample DeeMarSWOR136_30_FD_187465 | JGI IMG/M metagenome (GOLD analysis project Ga0209427, IMG submission 187465) | Marine sediment microbial communities from White Oak River estuary, North Carolina - WOR-1-36_30 (SPAdes) (version 2) | ecosystem: Environmental > Aquatic > Marine > Intertidal zone >... | reverse complement strand
ATTTATGTTAACGATGTTCCATCTTGGCATATGCCTGGTGCAATATTCCATCACATCAAGTCCGATATCTATAGAAGAGCGGACCGGGAAGAATCGACTCACTGCTTCATGGTTGGGGCCCACCAGCTGTGTTAAGGGACAGTTCATAATAGTCCCGATGAGCTTATCCTCCGGGATACCTCTTTTACGTGCCAGAAGTATATACATGGCCATAAAAACAGCCGAGTATGGGGGTTGAATAATCAGGGTGCTGCTGACTTTATCCAGCGGTACGTCGTCAAAGAGCTCTTCCATATCCTCAAACGTTGCAATTGAAGCTCCCTGAAGACCGATGTCGCCCTGGGCCAGAGGATAATCGGGGTCCAGCCCCAACTTGGTGCCGACATCCGTATTGACGTTCAGGCCGGTTTCTCCGACGCTGAGCAGGAACTTGAACCTTTCATTACTCGACCTGGGTGTCCCGAAACCGCTCTGCTGCCGCCTTGTCCAGAAGCGCCGCCGATACATATCCTGGTGAATACCACGTGTAAACGGGTACTCGCCGGGTACACTATCATCCGGCGTGACATCATCCGCTGTGTAAAACTCCTTGAGTTCAATACCGGAGAGCGTTCTGTAATTGGCCGGTTTTTCCCCGACCAAATAGGTCTCATAAATTTCCTTAGATATTGCCACGATGTATCCCCTCCTGTCGTTGATTTGTCCGTCATTGTGAAAATATTGCCCGATGCAATCTGAATCATTGCCCCGGTATGTTTTCAGGGATTTCCTCGCCTTTCCGGGAAAGTACTCACAATGACATCATCAACTGAGATTAAACAGTACTGTCGTTGCCTGCGTCCTGCCCCTTTAACTGGCTATCTCAATACGTTACTCCCCGGGTATCATTGGTACAAGCAGATGAGACTGGTGCTCGGCGTCCTGATATATCCAATGCGCCACCGTTTTACTGATTGGTAGATGGTATCCGCAGGGCCAGATTTCATTGAACAGGGGATCCTTAATCGATTCCGTGTTCCTAATTTCCAGTTCCAGACAGTGCCCTGTTTTAAACACGTGGGCTATCGGTATTATCTCTATGGCATATTCGGTGATTTCCGCGGGCTTAACGGGTTTAACGCTCTCCCTAGTATGGGGATGATATGGTCTGTAAGGCCTGGACTCCGCTTTATCTAGAGCCCGGTGCGACGCTTTCAAGTAGCCCCGACTCAACATGGTCTTTTCTCCCCACGGAGCAATGTCATATAGTCTCAACATCCAGTTGGTATCGTCGGAATCAATTTTAGCGTAGAGGTATAAGGCCAGGGGTCCGGTCATCTCGGTGTCCGCCAGCATGGGCGGGGTACGATAATTCAACGTAGTGATATCACTGTTTATCATAATCGGTGGTGACAGAAAGCCATCAGGCGGTACATCATCAAGTCTGTCCGGCTCCGGCAGCAGGCGCCGGTAAGAACGCAGGTACAGTTTGGTCCACTTGGTTCTTTCCAGAGGCCACTCATTTTCGGAACGCCATTCATTGGTTCCCGAAATAAATACCTTTACGGGTGGCTCATCCATGATGCCGTTGTCCACGCCCTTGAAGTGGTAGTCATACCACCTAAGCATTTCGTCGTGCCATTGGTAGAAGGGCCTCTCTAAAAAGCCGCGCGGGGTCAGCATCAGCTTCTTAGGTACGTGCTTTATCTTCTCCCAGGCTTCCAGGGCTGCGGGAGTATAGATTTCACTCTCCATATTTGAGACCAGATAGACCGGGCATTTGATATTATCCCATCTACCTTTGGGTCCCCAGGCCTGGTAATGCTCACCGTCATAGGGGTTGAGCAGGGCTGGTATGAAGAAGGGGTTTTTCTCCGGATACTGGCATAGATGGTACATGTTGGGATAATACTTGATGTCCGGATTGCTCTCGGCTAATTCCTTGAGCTGGCGCCTGATATCATCGGGCACATTCTCATCATGCTGGCGGGTCGCCGGAGTCAAGGCGAGGCCGCTGTCACCGGCGAGTCCAAAATACAGTCCGTAGAAGAACAGGCTCAATATGCCGCCGTGATAGAAAATCTGGCGGTATGGGTCTGTGGCGAATTCCTGTATCCAGGCTGCCTTCAGCGGTGCGGGTGCCTGGCAGGCGGCAATCATTGAGTTAGCCCCGAACATGGAGATTCCTATCGTGCCGACATTACCGTCATTCCAGGGTTGTTTGACTACCCATTCAATCAGGTCATACACGTCTTTCATGTCCGACTCATGGAAAAGATATATACCCTCGGAATACCCCGCCCCCCTTGAATCAGCCACGACATGAACATAACCTCTGGAGTTCAAATACTCCGAATCTCCGGTCTCAATGCAGCCATCCCACAGGGAACCGGTGCGCGGCTGGGGAGGCATCCACTCCGTCATTGCTTCCAGTTCTTTTCCGTAGGAGCCGATAGCGACCAGGGCCGGATACTTCCCCGGTTTATCAGGGCGATAGATATCAACGGATATTTTTACTCCATCGCGCATAGGGACATACACATTTTTGTCTACTACGGTTTTACCCATGTTGTCCTCCTTCACGAATACAACTAACGGAATAGGTTGTCTACATATCTGTATGTGGTTAGCGATTATGGGACAATCTGACTGTGGAAATTCTAGCCAGTTGCATCGCTCCTGTCAAGCTCACCAGATTTCTAGCCATGCTTCCTTATTTACAATACAATATTCATACTGTTAAAATGATGAATACCAAAATGGTATGTCAGACAGATCTCCACTCTATGTAAAGAAAAGGAGTGCATTACGATGGCAGAATATAAGTACCTGTTCACCCCAATCAAGCTGGGACCGATTACTCTGAAAAATCGGATAGTATGCGCCGGTCATACTAACGGGTTTGTCGACCCCGTAACCTTTTTGCCGAATGAAACAACCAGGTGTTATTACGAAGAAAGGGCCAGGGGAGGCGCATCGTTGATAGTGCTGCCGCTCTCCAGCGTTGATGAGACAGCCGACTACTACCCGCTGGCTGCCTTTGCGCTCTGGACGGATGATGTCATTCCCGGTCTCAGGAAGGTTACCGATGCCATTCACAAATATGATTGTAAGGTAATCGGCGGGCCGGGACATTCCGGCGTTCACAGCATGTGCAACGTGACACTGGACGATGTTTCCAGGGATGCATCGCAGCTTCCGACAGTTGAGCAACCGCACCAGATATCCAAGGAGCTTTCCAAGGAGGAGATTGTAGAGATTCAGGATAAATTCGCGGCGGCTTCGGTAAGGTTAGTGAAGGCCGGGGTTGATGGGATAGAGGTGTTATTTGGTCACGGTAAGCTGGTCTGGAACTTCGCTTCCACAATTACGAATAAGAGAACCGACGAATACGGCGGTTCCCTTGAAAACAGGTGCCGGTTCCTCATGGAAGTAATTGATAAAATAAGACAGGCAATTGGCCGGGATATTCCTTTTGGCATAAGGCTGCAAGCTTTTGCGATGGAGCCAGGCGGCATTACCGTAGATGACGCCGCCGAAATGGCCAGGATGTTTGAGGCGACAGGTCAGCTGGATTATATTGGACTGGTCCAGAGTACCTACCGGTCAATACATATCGAGGGTAGTCCCTACTATGCCAATTTTGAGCCCGGCTGGGCGGGAGAATACTCGAGGAAAATCAAGGCAGCCGTGAAGCTGCCGGTTTCAGTCTCGAGTAAAATAAACGACCCCGGGCTTGCCGACAGGATGATTGCCGACGGTCAATGCGACTACGTTTACCTGTGCCGGGCGATGATAGCTGATCCTCATTTTGCCAGGAAAGCCATGGAGGGTAGAGATGAGGACATACGCCCCTGCATATACTGTAACCAGGGTTGTAACGGTCGTGTGGTTAATCGTGGCATGTACAACGGCCTGAGGTGCACCGTGAACCCGATGGCCGGTGAGGAAGCACGGTGGGGAAGCTGGATGTTTGAGAAAGCGCCGCAAAGGAAGAAGGTACTGGTGGTAGGGGCCGGACCGGCGGGACTCCAGTGTGCTATGACAGCCGCGGAGAGAGGCCATGATGTCGTTGTCTACGACAGGGATAACGAAACGGGCGGACAGATAAGGTTAATCAAGAGACTACCGAACCAGACCATGCCCCAGACTTTCGTGGACTATCTCGACCGACAGCTTCAGAAGCTCGGTGTCAAGGTCAATCTGGGAGTTGAGCTGACCAATCAGAATCTTGACGAGGTACTGGCCAGGGAAAAACCTGATGTCGCCGTAATAGCCACCGGCGCCCGGCCGGCCAAGGATGGTACTGCGGGTGCTTTGTGTGAACCCATCCCCGGGTGGGAGAGGGACAATGTTTATACTTATGAAGACGTCATATTAGGTAAAGCCAGATTGGGGAATAAGATCCTTATAGTTGATGATTTTAGCGACCGGGTATCTCCCGGCGTCGCCGAGCTCCTTGCCGGGCAGGGTAAAAAAGTAGAAATAATTACGGGCCGGAGCTGCATCATGGAGCCTAATCTGAGTGCCTGGTTTGATGCACCGTTCATGCTGGCAAAGCTGGACGAGTTGGGGGTTAAGATAACGCCATATACCTGGATTAAACAGATAACGGAAAGAGGAGCTACCTGCTTCTATACACCTTCGGGAAGAGAGTTTGACGTCGAAGCCGATAATATCATCATGGTTACAACGAAATATTCTAATACAGAGCTTTATGATGAATTCAAGCAGAGAGGGATTGAATGCCACCTAATAGGCGATGCCAAGGCGCCAAGGTGGATTTTGAATGCGACCCACGATGGTTATAAATTAGCCAGGGAGATATAGCCACAGCCTTACGAGTTGGTCGGCGAAGTTACCGGTCTATGTTGCCTGAGGTCTGGAGTTTCATAGAGATTGAAGATGGAGACCTGCATGATAATGCACGCAAGATGGCTGCCGAAGCTCGAAGAACCGCTAAAATATTCGATGCAGCCGCTTGTGGCGTAATATTCGGTCAATACTCTTCGGATGCTTTGGAAGAGGTTAAATGGTACGGTTTGAAAAAACTCTACCTTTTCCAGGGTGAACCGCCACTTTCACCGGAGATTATTGCCCGTTCGATTCATTCGGCTGCGGCCAGGCTGAGTCCCCGGTTCATTCTCTTTGACAGCAATCCGTCCGGGGCAGAAGTAGCTGCCAGAGTCGCTGCTTCCCTCGAGAGAGGACTGATATCCGGCTGCATTGACTTTGAATCAGAAGACGGGAGACCGCTTGCCCGAAAAGCAGTCTACGATGGGAAAGCACATGCCGTGTGCTCATGGACAACCCCGCCTCCCTACCTGGCGACAATAGATTCATCGGCCCTGGAGGATGTCAAGGAGAAGAACCGGACCGAGCCCGAGATTATCCGTGAAGAATTGAAAAGTGAGATATGCTTAACCAACCTGTTAAAGAAATGGGAGGTCAGCCTTGCCGAACTTGACCTCAGTGAAGCCAGGGTAGTAATCGGCGTCGGTAAAGGCGTCAAGGCAGAATTTATGGAGGCCATTAACAGACTGGCCGGGGCAATCAAAGGCGTTATCGGCGGCAGCAGAATCGCCGTTTATAATGGTCTGATTCCCCTGGAAAGGCAGGTGGGGACTACCGGGAAGTGGCTGAATTCCGAGGTGTATATTGCTATCGGGATTTCAGGTGCTCCGCAGCACGTTATGGGAATTAGAGAAGTGAAAAATATCATCGCAATCAATACAGCTAAAGAAGCCCCCATTTTCAGGTACGCCAGACTCGGTATCATCGGTGATTTATACAAGGTGGTTCCGGAGCTTACTGGCCTTCTGGAATCGGACTTGAAAGGCGAATCATGAGGATTGTTGTCTGTCTCAAGCTGATTGCCGACCCGGATATAATAGAATTCAATATTAACACCGAGGAACTCGATAATATTCACCTGGTTCTTGATCCTATTGACCGTTATGCGCTGGAAGAAGGTCTAGCCCTGAGGGAGAAGTGGAGCGGCGAGGTTATCGCAGTCAGTGTTGCTCCCGGGGCAGGTGATGATATTCTCAGAAACGCCCTGTTATATGGCGCGGATAGGGCCATCAGGCTCTGGCATAATGATTTGCAGGATGCCGATACCTGGCTGGTCTCGCAGGTTATCAGGAAGGGGCTGGACAATATTGGATTTGACCTGATTCTCTGCGGAACGAGAAGCGGGGATAGCAGCAGTGGGTTGATGGTATCGGCTTTAGCCCACCGTTTGAATATTGCTTCGGTAACAGGAATTATAGACCTCGAAGTCGGCAGCGACAGGAAACTCATAGTTCATAAAAAACTGCCGAAAGGTGAGCGGGAAACATATAGTCTGGAGCTTCCTGCGGTACTGGGTATTGAAGAAGGCATCAATGAACCCAGGTATGTAGCCCCATTCAGCAAGACTTTCCGGGAAGGTATGAAGAGAGAAGTTGAATTCCGGGCGGTAATTCCGGGCGGTTTGAAAGGCAAGCAATTGACTACTAACCTGCGCTTTACACAGTCCCGCCCTAGAGTTAAAACCGGTATTGACATATCGGCCCTGTCGATGCAGGAAAGACTCAAAATGATGAGGGGTGAACTGGGACGCGAAAAAGAGGAGCTTTTTGAGGGTCCGCCGGAAGAAGCAGCCAGTAAGATACTGGCCGTGCTCAGAGAGGCGTTAAAATGATAACTGGGGGCGATTATGTCGCCGGTTAGTCTGACATACTGGGGCATCCCGGGATACGCCATTTTCTGGGTTCTGTCGCTTATTGCCCTGGTACTTTTCCTGTTGCGGGCGTACCGGCTCTGGCGCTATTTACGACTGGGTAGCGGCTGGGGGATATTTACCAGCCTGCCGGGGCGGCTGCTGACCGCCCTGTTTCATGTGGTGGCGCAGTGGTGCCAGTTCAAAACGTTGTCCCGAAGAGACCTCTCCGGACTGGGGCACGTTTTAATGGCCTGGGGATTTTTCATATTTGCCGTGTACTATTTACTCTTTATCATCATCGGGGCCGGCTTCGGTATCCCGGAGACGATTAAGAACAACAGCTTCTTCTTTTATTATTCGTGGGTAATGGATATCGCCGCTCCCCTGGTTATTCTGGCGGCACTATGGGGCATCATCCGCAGGTATATTATCAGACCGCCGAGACTCAGGGGAGAGCTGAACATCGAGGCCCTGGTTATCCTCATCACGGTATTAATACATCCCGTAACCCACCTTTTCAAGGAGGCAACCAGCATCGCCCTTGGCGAACTACCGGTTGGACTGGGCTCAAGTCTGCCTGTCGTCAGCTCGGCTTTAAGTAATCTATTCACGGGCAATACTCTGAGTTCGATTCAGAATGCCGGTATCGGTTTCTTCTGGGCACACTGGGGCGTTGTCCTCTTTGTCCTGGTTTATATCGCTTATTCCCGATATCTGCACATAGTAGCCGCACCGTTCAATATTCTTCTCAGTCCACCACATCCACTGGGCGCCCTCAAGCCTGTTGACTTCGAAGCTACCGAAGCCTTTGGCGCCGGCAGCGTAACCGAGTTAACCAGGAAGCAGCTCCTGGAGTGTTATTCGTGCGTGATTTGCGGTCGCTGTCAGGATGCCTGCCCGGCCTATGCCACCGGTAAAACGCTTAATCCCAGGAAAGTTGTCCAGGATATCAAGGGGCACCTGTTACAGGTTGGTCCCGGGTTGCTCGGTAAGAAACCCGGAGGGCCGGCATCCAATCCCGGTACAGCCCTGGCCGGCGAGGTTATAGCCAATGACGAAATGTGGGCGTGCACCACCTGCGGCGCCTGTGTTGACATCTGTCCTGTATGTAATGACCAGATAGGCATGATTACGGAACTGAAGCGGCGATTGGTCTACGAAGGGATATACGATAACGGCCATAAAAGGGCTCTTCAGAGGGTGGCGCAGGACTTCAACCCCTGGGGGATTCGATGGAACAATCGGGCCAAGAATGTGGGCATCGATGAAGCCATAGAGGGAGAAGAATACGACTGCATCTACTGGCTGGGCTGTGTGGCTGCATTCGATGAAAGAGTTAGAGAAGCAGCCCAGGCTACCGCAAAGATATTGAAGGCGGCTGGACTTAAGTTCGCTATGCTTGGCACCAGAGAGAAATGCTGCGGCGATTTTGTCAGGAGGCTCGGAGATGAAGGGTTGTTCCAGGGACTGGCAATAGACAACATTAAAATGCTGCATAATTATAATTTCGATTTTATCCTCACACATTGTCCTCACTGCTTTAATACCATTAAAAACGAATATCCTCAATTCGGGGGAGACTTTAAAGTAGTCCACCATACTCAGTTAATTATTGATTTACTGAACAAAGGAAAAATCAGGTTGCAGGAATCTTCTCAGAAATCCTACGAGAAGGTAATCTATCATGATCCATGCTATCTGGCAAGATATAACAATATCCATAAAGAACCACGACAAGTTTTAGGAAAAATCTTTGACGAGGTTGTTGAGTTTCCAAGGAACCGTAATAACAGTTTCTGCTGTGGTGGCGGGGGAGGTAATGCCTGGAAAGAGCAGGAAGCCGGTGATAAGATGAGCGTGGCAAGACTTGAAGAAGCGATGAGAGCTAGCCCTCAGGTTCTGGCTACTGCCTGTCCATTCTGCTTTCTGATGTTTCAGGAAGCGATTCAGATTAAGGGGAATGGAGACGGAATTAACCTAAGAGATATCGCTGAGATTGTGGAGAGGTATCTTTATTGAACTGATAGGAGGTGAACACCATGGCGAAAGTAGCTGATAAGGCAAAACGAACAGGTATAAGACGTTGGGATTATGAAGCTGATGTCGTTATCATTGGTGGAGGTGGTGCGGGGCTTGCTGCCGGAATTGAAGCCAGAGAAAGAGGCGCTACCGTAATCGTACTAGAGAAAGAAAAGAACAACCATAAGGCTAATAGTGCCCGTGCGGCAGGTGCCTTCGCGGTGGAGAGCTCTCTTCAAAAGGAGAAGGGCATTAATTACACACGCGACGAGGCGTTTCGACAGGCTGTGGCATATTCTCACTGGCTCAACAATGTCGCCCTGGTAAGGAGGATAATTAATAAGTCCGCAGATACTATTGACTGGCTCCTCAATCACGGCGTACAGTTCAAAAATGTTACCGGAATATGGTCAGACTGTCCCCGGACCTGGCACTTGTTCGTCGGTGACCCTACCCGCCAACCGCATTTTCTGCCGACTCTAACGAAGGCTGCCGGGCGAAGTGGCATGAAAATCATGTACCGGACGCCAGCTACAGGACTGATAACAGACCCGAAGGGAAGAGTTATCGGGGTAGAAGCTGAGGCTGACGGGCAACCGATTAAAATACGGGCGCGTGGTGGTATCGTCCTGGCGTCAGGCGGTTTCGGGGCCAACAAGGAAATGCTTAAGAAGTATACGAGATGGAACGCACGATTTAAAAACTACGGCTGCCGGAGCAATACGGGTGACGGCATCAGGATGGCCGAGGCTTTAGGAGCCAGCCTGGAGGGTATGGACGTATTATTGATGTCTCAGGTGAGGAAGGAAGCACCGGGGGAACTCTGGGTTCCATCGGTGCAGGCGTACCTTTTCGTAGATAAAGACGGCCAGAGAGTGGCTGATGAGTCGCTGCAGAATGTGTGGACTGAGATGGGCAGTGTGATTTTAAGGCAAAAAGACCATACGGTAATTGTGATATTTGATGAGGACTCCAGAAACACTCTGATAAATATCGGGGCGAAGGTGAGTTTTCATATATTCTGGTGGGAAGGAAAGAGGGCTACCAGACTTGATGAAGAAATGGAGATGGGTTTAGAGAGAGGATTTATTAAGAAGGCTTCAACCATAAAGGAACTGGCCAGGGCAATAAGTGTAAATCCTGAAACCCTGGAGAACACCGTCGCCCGGTATAATCAGTCCTGTGATAAGAAGTATGACGAAATGTATCTGAAAGACCCTAAATTCCTTGAGCCGGTCAGAAAACCGCCTTTCTATGCCATGATATGCGACCGCCCTGAGTATTATGTTACCCTGGGTGGTGCCAGGATTAACGCTGATTGTCAGGTTCTGGACAACAATAAGAATGTAATACCCGGGCTGTATGCCGTCGGCAATGATGCCGGAGGTATGTGGATAGGCTGCTATAACCCTTATATGTCCGGGGGATGCCTCGGTTTTGCCATCAACTCCGGGCGAATCGCCGGCGAAAATGCCGCCGCCGAAGCCCTAACATTAAAAACATAGTTTCCCTGGATTCATAATTTTGTTAGGGTCGTAGATATCTTTTATCTTTCTCAGGGAAATAGTGGTTACCGAGTCTCTCCGGTAAGCCATGTCCGCCCAGGATCCGTAAGGACGGGAGAAAAACGCTCCCCGGTTCGCCAGGACATCAAAAGCTGCATCCGATAGCGCTCTGATTCTATCTTCTTCCCGGGGATTTTTCGGCTCAAAGAAAAGATTAAACTCACAGTGGCAGCTGACCCCCTGCACTACCGGCTGAATGTAGATCCCCATATTGGAAGCCGGATAGCCGCACTCTTCGGCAAGGCCGTTCATGATACTTACTAGCTCGGGGAGCTTATCGTGAACGGTAAGAAAGAATATATCATAGCAAGACCCTTTATCGCGAAGCTTCCAGTAAGGCTCCTCCGACGGCTTATGCAGTGTCTTTATCAGTTCATAGGCCGAGACCCTGCCGATAGCTTTCAGCAGTTCTATCTTCAGTGACTTGGCTATACCGGCCACGGCCTCCTTCTGGTAATTCAACTCCTCCTCGGGGAAGTATTTAATGCCCGATATGCTGAAGAATAATATCCAGGGAGGCAGACTATTTTTTAAACTTTCATATTCCTGTGGCCACTCCCTGGCTAACATATGGGCTAAATCGGTGTTGTTCAGCAATAGGCAGTCATCGACCAGACGGCGCCTCAGTATCCAGCGGGTAAACTCCAGCAGGTGGTCGAGATTTGAAGAACCGACCAGGAAAGGCTCCTCAAGACTGGGCATTCGTTCACATCTTACCGTCGCCCAGGTGACAATTCCCATCGTTCCCTGGGCACCCTGAATAAGCCGGTAAAAGTCAGCCTGTACCGGGCCGGCTGCCTCATTCTGTGCGGCACCGATCTCCCACTGTTGCTGCAGGTCGCCAGGTCCGGCGGCCGAGCCGGTCCGGAACATATCGCCGGTACCGTAGATTAACTCGGTGCACGCCAGCGGGTCGGCTATATCCCAGTGGTACTGGGGCATTATCACCGGTTCCCTCTCCAGCAAGCTGCCTACCACAGATTTTGTGGTGCGCGGCAGCAGCGGCATATTAAGCCTCAATCCCTCCCCGGTCAATTCTGGAATCAGTTCGCTGAAGGTTACGCCAGGCTCAACCATGGCTATCCTGTGCTCGGTATCAATCCTTATAATCCTCTTCATTCTGCTGAGGTCAACTATCACCGCCCCACCGGTACCAGGAACGGTATCACCGCGGAAGTGAGGCGGGCCTGAGCTTACCGGCACGAGCGGGGTAAGGGTCTCATTGGCCCAGTTCACTATCTTCTGTACCTCATCGCCACTGCCGGGCCTGACAACATATCTGGGCCTTACCGGGTGAACGGGACTCTCATCTTTCGCATATTTATCAAGGTCTTCCGGTGCATCGGAA
>Ga0209427_10008404_pt1 | contig 11620 bp, 8 predicted proteins | sample DeeMarSWOR136_30_FD_187465 | JGI IMG/M metagenome (GOLD analysis project Ga0209427, IMG submission 187465) | Marine sediment microbial communities from White Oak River estuary, North Carolina - WOR-1-36_30 (SPAdes) (version 2) | ecosystem: Environmental > Aquatic > Marine > Intertidal zone >... | reverse complement strand
GTCTAATCCGTGAAGCTTCATTTGCGCCTCCCGAACAACCGCTGCTTGCTTGGCGTCTAACTGCCCCTCAGGACCCAAACCCTGGCTCAGCGGGTCACCCGGCGCAACCCGACTGATGGCAAAAACCATTACCGTTATCCCCAGCAGAGTAGGAATCATCAACAACAAGCGTCTGACGATATAAGTTGTCATCTACCTATTTATAGCGGATAGCGGTTACGCTATACGCTATACGCTATACGCTATTTATACCTTTGCTGGTCCTCAGGTACATACCATTCTAAGGGATTAAGACCCAGCTTATGAATCTTGACATTTTTGAAACGTCTGTCCAGAAAACGCAGTGACGGCCTGGCACGAAAAAAAGTATATGGTTGCTCATTATGTAATATCCGATGGAATCGGTGATACAGCTTGTTACGCTTACTCTCATCCAGAGTCCTTCGGGCCTCTTCAATAAGCGCATCCGCTTCCGCGTGGTTAAAGCCGACCCGATTAGAACCGCGCCCTGCAATCTGCGATGAATGCCATATCTGATAGGGGTCCGTCAGCACTGTCCCGCCCCAGGCCAACATCGTAGCATCAAATGACCTCGTATTAAGCCGTTCCTCAAAAACCGACCACTCATAAGGGTCCGGAATCAAATCTATCCCCGCTTTTGCCATCTCATCTTTTAACAACTTGGCTATTTGTTCTCCTGGAACATAACCACTAACTATCATAAACTTGAATCTAAAGGGAGCTCCTTTCTTATCCCGAATACCGTCTTTATCGGTATCGCGCCAGCCGGCCTCATCGAGTAATTCTTTGGCACGCTCGGGGTCGTATGGCCACGGTTCTATACTCGAATCATACTGTTTGCCCAGAACATAAAACGGCCCCGTCACGATGCGCCCCTGACCCTTCATAAGATGCTTGATAATCGTTTCGCGGTCCACAAGATGCGTCATAGCCAATCGCACCCGGCGGTCAGCAAAAAACGCAGTATTTTGGTTCCAACCTATGTACGAATAACCCACTCCCGGATTCCAGTAGGATAGACACTCGAATTCCTTGACAAATTCCTCATCCGCCGACAGCTCAACAAATTGTTCCGAAGTCGGCACTATAAAATCCACCTGGTGTGAACGCAGGGACTGAAGTGCCGCTACCTCATTAGTAATTACCCGGAAAACAATCTTTTCCAGCTTCGGCTTTCGGCCCCAGTAGTTTTCATTCCGTCGAAGAACAACCTCCTGCCCAACATCCCATTTCTCAAATAAATATGGCCCGCTGCCCACAGGCTCAGAACGACGCTTATTGAATTCTGAGGCATCGGAAAACTTATAAATATGCTTTGGCACTATGGGCATAAGCCCGCCTATCTCGGGGCCTTTGAAATATAGCTCACGAAAAACAAACTTCACCGTGTGGCTGTCAATTTGAATTACTTCCTTGATAGGGTAATAATAGTTAGCCAAAGCGTGCGCATCCACATCAGGATTTATTATTGTCTCGTAGCTAAAGATGACATCGTCGGCAGTTACCGCCACCCCGTCAGAAAAATTTATGTCCTTCCGCAGCCGAAAAGTCATCTCCAGACCATCAGAGGAAACCTCATAGCTTTCAGCCAACAGAGGTTTGAGTTCGACTTCATCGTAGTCATATTCTAAAAGACTTTCAAAAATGTTCCCCCCCACTATCCAATTAGCATAAATATCCTTGGATGTTATATAATTTAAAGTGGCCGGCTCTGCGCCAATCCTCCACACCAGCCAGTCGCCCTCATCGCCGGGATATTCTTCTCCCGGCAAATCAGCCGAGCGCCACTTTTCTTGAGCCACCCTCACAGGCCCCCTGCTTTGCCACGTATCTATTAGATGATTAAGCCGCTCATACAATCGGTCCGACTGCACCATCGACAAGACCTGAAGCAAAACGATAATCGACAGGGAAAAAAAAAGGAAGAATGTGAAGATGCCTCTGCGTCCATTCATAATACCAAACCTCCAATGTTTGGAAACGTCATTTGACAACTTATTTCAGTCTTTATTCAGATGCCTTGGGCTTGGGTTGCTCCGGCAAAACAAGCGGAGCGATACGTTTAAGCCCGTCGCTGGTCTTGCCGTAGTCAAACTTCAGCTTCAGTCCTAACTGCCCGGCTCCTGTTTTGTCTCCAAGTAATCTACTATGCTCCTGCAAAAGAGCCGTATAATCATCACGTTCAACAGCTCTCTTTATTACCGTTTGTGGCATCTCCACAAGCTTGCCGATACACGATTTCTCGGTCTCCACCAATACCGAAGCCAGTTGATGTTTCTGGGTTGCATTTAGAGAATCCCGCCCCTTAACATATCTCTGGAGCACGTAAGAATATAGCTGTGCGAAACGGCGGGCCACAACAGGCTTTTCCCTGCTTGCCGCCGGCAGGGGCTTGTTCGAATCCCCGGAAACCATTTTTTCGCATAACAAGCGCAGAATGTCGGCATCCAGAAGTTCATATTTCACCGTCCAGTCGGCATATCTTTTCATTCGCATTTCAGCTATCTGGCCTAATAAATCCTCGCCCTCTGAGATATTCAACCCGGCCGCAAATTCAGCCATTAAACGTATCTCCTCAGGGCTCGACTGGTCAACAAGCTCCCCGAGACGCTCGACAATGAGCCGCGCCAGTTTAGAATTATCCCCCCCTCCGGAATTTAATTGCTTTACAATACCCGCATTAGTAATTGAATGAACCGCAAGGTAGCGAATAACCGTATTCTTATCTTTCAACATTCTGATAGCCAAATCTACCAACTGCACATCTGCCAGACCGTCCATCAAAATCAAAAGATTGACCTTTACTATGAGTTTGCGACCTTCCGGCGTTAAGGTCTCGGCTTCTTGAAAGCCCAAAGATATGTATTTATGGGCCGACTTGGAAAACTGTTCGGCATATTGGGCCTGAACGCTTGTTTTGCTTGAATTCCGCGCCAGAATGACCGAACGAGTCGCTGCAATTGATGTAAAATCGTTGGTCCTGACCAGTTCTCGCACCGCCTCATTCAAAAAATCGTCGATTATCTGAAAATCTCCGCTGTCAAGCACTCCCTTCTCGCGCACCCTGTCAATCGCTCTGGTATTGACGGCCTCACTATCAGAATGCATCAATAAAACTAAAAATGCCGCCAAAACACCAAAAATCGCCTCTTTACACTTCATTATTATAAACACCCTCAAAAACAAGCGGATTTGGGCTCCCGCAAAGGCGGGGACCCGCCCTGGTCCGCCGCTCAATATTATCCAGATTAACGTTAAAACCGGCCTTTGTCAAGCAAATTCAGACCCCGGCTGGCCTATTCTACACTCGTCTAACAAGCAGTTTTTCTTTACTACATTCGCAAGACTTCCTGTTCAAAAAGCGTAAAAGCTGGTATAATAATATCCAAAGAACCGATAAGCTTTACTAAATGGTTTATTTATGGCCGAATCATATCCAAAACTTGTTCGCAAAGACCCCCTGCGGCTGTATATGGAACGCCGAGGCCAGATGGTTACCGATGCAACCATTTTCGCCTCCGAAGCCATCAAGCTTGAACCCGATGCCGTACGTCAGCTTTGCGACGCCGCCTCTCTGCCGCCGGCAAAGAAGGTACTTGCCACCGCCGATATCCACGTCGGCTTTGGCGTACCCATCGGCGCCGTGATGGGACTCGACAATGCCATAATGCCCGCCGCCGTCGGATACGATATAAACTGTGGAATGCGCCTCTTACGCACTCCCTTTTCAAAAGGCGATATTGACACCGACAAAATCGCTGTCTCTATTGCCCGTGACATTCCGCTCGGCGAAGGCAGGGCAAATTTGCCATTGGACAAAACCGGAATCGAGCTTGTCATAAATAACGGCGCCGCCGCCGTACCAATACTCGCACAAAGAATCAGACACCAGGCCTGGGAGGCTTTCGACCCCGATGAGTTTGCCGACGACATCAAAAGAATCGAAGAAAATGGCCGCCTGCCCGCAGACCCCGCCGCTGTACCAAAGGCCGCTGTACAAAAAGGTTCCGGCCAGCTCGGAACTCTCGGAGGCGGAAACCACTTTATTGAAATTCAGTATGTGCAGAAAGTCTTTGACCCCGACTTGGCGAAAACCTTCGGCCTTTTTGAAAATCAAATCGTTGTTATGATACACTCCGGCTCACGTCGCTTCGGATATGAAATCGCCGACCAATATATGAGCACCGCCGCACAAAGACCCGAAATGGTCGAAAGAAGAAAAATGCTCTCATATCTGCCCACCGACACCAATGCCGGTAAAAACTACATCGCCGCTATGGCCGCAGCCGCAAACTTCGCATTCACCAACCGCCACATTATGGCTCTGCTCGTAAGACGTTGCTTTAACAGAATGTTCGGCCCAACTCCCCTCAAACTCGTTTACGATGTCGCTCACAATATGGCAAAGCTTGAAACTCACGAGGGAAGCCGACTCTGGGTACACCGAAAAGGTGCCACACGAGCTTTCGGGCCGGGACGTATGACCGAAACGGCCTTCGAAAATATCGGCCAGCCTATCATTACACCCGGCTCAATGGGCACCGCAAGTTTTTTACTCGTCGGAACAGGAAATTCAGATGAATCTTTGTGTTCGGTCAACCACGGAGCTGGCAGAGTGATGAGCCGAACCGCAGCTCTCGGAAAAATTCGAAGAGGCAGAGTTATTACACCGGCAAAGATTAGCGATGAACAGTTCAAACACAGTATGCAAGGCATAAAGCTCATCGCCGGCAATAGAGGTAAAATAAAGGAAGAAGCGCCGGACGCCTATAAAGACATTGACGAAGTCGTCAGAATTGTTACCGAATGCGGATGGGCAAAATCCGTCGCAAGAATGGTACCTTTAGCCGTCTTAAAGGGATAAAATATATCATATCACCTATTGTTGCACAAAATCCTTTGCCTAAAAAAATCAAGTTTTGTCTGTAAAAACACAATCAAAACCGTTAGTATAGCGCTATATTTATTCATCGGCAAGGAAAGCTGATAATGGGAAGAATGCTAATAGTTTCAAACAGATTACCGGTAAACGTTACAAAACGTGCTAATGATTTGCGCCTTCAACCGAGTGTGGGAGGTCTCGCTACCGGACTATCTGCATTCCACGGGTCGCATCATAGTAAGTGGTTCGGTTGGCCGGGAATAGCTACAGATAAAATTTCAGAGCAGGAAAAACTAAAAATTTCAAATCAGCTTGAAGAACAGAATTGCCATCCTGTTTTTCTTTCCACAAAGGACATCCAAAATTTTTATCACGGCTTTTGTAATAAAACAATTTGGCCGCTTTTCCACTATTTCCCTTTATACACTGTGTATGAAGAGCGATACTGGCTGGCCTATAAGCAGGTTAATAAAGCTTTTTGTGATGCTGTCGTAAAAATTGCCGAGCCGGAAGACTGCATCTGGGTTCATGACTATCAACTGATGCTGCTTCCAGAGCTCATAAGAAGCCGGCGCCCGAACGCAAAAATTGGATTCTTTCTTCACATACCTTTTCCCTCTTTTGAGCTGTTTCGTCTCTTGTCTTGGCGCAAAGAAATGCTAAACGGCCTACTTGGTGCCGATTTGATAGGCTTTCACACATACGACTATGTAAGGCATTTCCTCAGCAGTACAGCACGAATAGTAGGAGCTGAGCACTCTATGGGTGTCTTGACAATAGGCGATAGGATTGTAAAAGTAGACGCTTTCCCGATGGGTATTGATTACGATAGATACGCAAGTGCGCTCGAAAACCCAAGGGCCAGGAAAATTTCAGCCACAATTCGAAAGAAAGTAGGGGAGAGAAAAATAATCTTATCCATAGATAGATTAGACTACACCAAGGGAATTATTCAAAGACTCGAAGCGTTTGATTTGTTTTTGTCACAGAATCCCGAGTACAAGGAAAAGGTTACTCTGATACTTGTAGCGGTTCCTTCCCGCACGGTCGTTGAGGACTATATGGAATTGAGGAAGCAGCTTGAGGGCCTGGTGGGCAGAATCAACGGAGAACATGGCACCATCGGTTGGGTGCCTGTATGGTATCTGTATCGTTTCGTGCCATTTGAGAGACTCGTCGCTCTGTATAACATTGCAGATGTGGCCTTGGTAACGCCTCTGCGAGATGGGATGAATCTAATAGCTAAGGAATTCATCGCAACAAAAAGAGACGGCAGAGGTGTCTTAATTCTTAGCGAGATGGCAGGAGCTGCAAGTGAATTGGGAGAAGCCATTATAGTAAACGCCCATAACAAGCAAACCATCATCGATGCGATAAAAGAGGCCCTCGAAATGCCTGTAGAAGAACAGGTTGAGAGGAACAAATTAATGCAAAAAAGACTTTCGCGTTATAATATCACAAGATGGGCCAACGATTTCCTGGGAACTCTATGCGATATGAAGAAGCTCCAACAGGAACTTTCTGTTTATAAGCTTGCCAAACCAATCAGGGTAAATTTAATTAATGAATACAAAAAAAGCGAAAAACGACTATTTCTCCTTGATTATGATGGGACACTTGTAGGTTTTGCCGGCAGACCGGAAAAAGCCGGTCCCGATGAGAAGCTTTTCATCTTGTTGCAGGCACTTGCTGAAGAGCCTAAGAACGAAGTGGTAATAATCAGTGGTAGGGATAAAAAAACTTTAAATTCCTGGCTGGGTAATCTTAATGCCTCGCTAATAGCCGAACACGGAGCATGGATTAAGGACAGAGTCGATAACTGGCGAATGATAGAACCATTACGAAATGACTGGAAGGACTCGATAAGGCCTATTCTTGAACTATATACTGACCGCACTCCCGGCTCTTCTGTTGAGGAAAAGGATTTTTCTCTGGTCTGGCACTTTCGAAGAGCGGACTCACAATTAGCTTATCTCAGGAGCCAGGAGCTCAGAAATGCCGTTTTGAATCTAACCGCTAACCTCGACATCGGCGCTTTCGAAGGCAGCAAAATACTCGAAATCAAAAACATCGGTATAAGTAAAGGGCGGGTGGCAGAATTATGGCTATCAAAGCAAAAATGGGATTTTGTCCTCGCCGCCGGCGATGATTACACCGATGAAGATTTGTTTGCAGTATTGCCCGCAAGTGCATATTCGATTAGAGTGGGATACGGTATTTCAAAAGCACGATTCAATTTGGATTCGGTGCATGAGCTCAGACTGTTACTTGAGGAACTGACCAAAAAATAAGAATTATTAAGGATATAGTATGTTAAGTCTTGATGATTTCCGTCACATAGTGCCCGATGAAACGTTAGCCGAGATTTATGCCAGAGCGAGGGGCCTTTACGGCAAACACATTGTTCACCTTAATGCCACATTTCAGGGTGGCGGCGTCTCAGAAATTCTCTATCCCCTTGCATTGCTGATGAATGACGTCGGCATAAACGCTGACTGGCGAATTTTGCATGGGAGCCAGGAGTTTTTCGAGATCACAAAGAGTTTTCACAATGCCCTCCAGGGCGCAAAGTTAAACCTGTCTGACAGAAAAAAACAGGTGTATCTTCAAGTCAACGAAAATTTTTCCAAGTTTTCCCACTTGGACCACGATTGTGTAATCATCCACGACCCACAGCCCCTTTCGTTGATTGGCTCTTATAGAAAACACCAACCCTGGATATGGCGATGTCACATTGACTTGACTGACCCGAATAAGGAATTATGGGATTTTCTTAAAGGGTTTTTGCTCAAATACGACCAGATTGTCTTCTCGAGCGAAAAATACTTCAAAAAGGACCTGCCCGTAGATCAAAGGCTTATGTTCCCAGCTATAAATCCCCTTAGCCAGAAAAACAAAAATATCAACGACAAAACAATATTGGAAAATGTAACCAAAGCCGGCATACCTACGGACAAACCAGTAATTACACAAGTCTCCAGGCTCGACCCCTGGAAGGACCCGGAGGGTGTGATAGATGTATTCAAACTGGTTAAGGAGAAGGTCGACTGCAGATTGCTTTTCTGCTACAACGTCGCCAGCGACGACCCCGAAGGCTTGCAAATGTATAAAAAGGTCCAACGTAAAGCCAATAAGTTTCTTAAAACAGGAGATATAATATTTGTAGTTGGAAATAACGAAACATTAGTGAATTCAGTACAAAGATTCTCAAGTGTAATAATTCAAAAATCCACAAAAGAAGGATTCTGCCTCGCTGTTACCGAAGCACTTTGGAAAGGTACACCAGTAGTCGCATCTAACGTAGGTGGCATCCCTATTCAAATTGAAGACGGCAAGAATGGGTTCTTGCTTGAACCAAAGGATACAGAAGGCTTCGCAGACAGAATTATACATTTGCTCAAAAATCCAAAGGAAGCCGAGAAGCTGGGCCTTAACGCAAAAGAAACGGTCAGGCAAAAGTTTCTAATAACTCGTTTGCTTTCAGACTATTTATATATGTTAAATGCCATAATGAAATAACTTAGGATTGCCGATTATAAGAAGGACGGTTATAATTAACTGACAAAGCAGCCGTGTGGAGAGAAAAAAAACACAACAACAATTAAGATATTGTTGCATTTATTGCCTGATGCCTTATGCTAATGTAAAATTGAATAATCTTTATAGCTGAAAAATTGCGTAATCATTTATGGGAAGCTAAAAAATGACCAAGTGTCTTATTACACTCATAACCACGCTAACCGTATTGGTCTTTATCGCTGGCTGCCATCCCACAAAGCCCCAACCTGTCAAGACTCCACAACTCGAACCCACTAAGGCTGAACCTAACGAAGTCGAACCTACTAAGACTGAACCTAATGAAGTTGAGCCTACTATAACTGAACCTAACGAAGTCGAACCTACTAAGGCCGAACCTAACGACGTCGAACCTACCAAGACCGAACCCACGAAAGCCGAACTTCCAAAAACCGAAGCCCCAAAACCCAAACTCCCCAAGCCCGAAGCTCCAAAACCCAAACCACCAAAAACCAAACCTCCCAACAAAGTTGCTTTTCACAACAAATCTGCCCATATCTTAAAGACCTTTGTCAACGACAAGGGTATGGTTAACTATAAAACCCTCAAGCGAAAAAGGCTGGAGTTGAACCAGCTCCTGAACGAATTCGCCAAACTCGACCCAAACGAATATAACTCCTGGCCCAAAGAAGACAAAATCGCCTTCTGGATTAACGCATATAACATAAAATTGCTCAAAATAATCGTCGACAATTATCCCATCAAGGCATCGCGAATCCGCCTGCTCTTCTGGCCTCCTACCAGCATCAGACATCTCGGTAACATCTGGAAGGAATACAAATTCATCGTTATGGACGAGGAATTTACTCTATTTGAAGTTGAACAGCGATTTTTCCGAAAACAGTTCGACGAACCCAGAGTATTTTTGGCCATATCCGGGGCCTGCCTCTCCAGCCCACCTCTGCGAAACGAGCCGTATTATGGACACAAGCTCAACAAACAGTTGGACGACCAGGCTAAAAAATTCCTTGCCGGCCCAAACGCACTCAAAATAGACAGAGACAGGCAAACCGTCTATCTTTCCGCTATACTCCAACCAACCTGGTACGGAAAAGAGTTTATCGGCAAATATGGTATTGATAGAAAATTTCAAGACCAGCAGCCCGCAACACGGGCCGTCTTGAATTTCCTCACCAATTATATTTCCAGGCAGGACATCTCTTTCCTCGAAATAGAAAACTATTCCGTAAAATATATAAAATACGACTGGAGACTAAACGATAGCTAAACAAACTATTAACCGATAAATCAAAAAAGCGTCCGTCTCGCAGCAGCTATTTTTAGTTTGACTATGCACAAAAAATCGTTATCATACACTCCGCCGGTCCTGAGTAAAAATATAACCAGCCGCTGAAAGGGCAAACCACAAATGGCAAAAAAATCGATTCATAGCAATCCCCATTGTGACACCAGCAAATATCTATTCACCAGTGAATCCGTAACAATGGGACATCCTGATAAAATCGCCGACCACATATCCGATGCTATCCTCGACGCAATGCTCGCACAGGACCACAAAAGCAGAGTCGCCTGTGAAACACTCGTCAAAACAGGGATGGTCATAGTCGCCGGAGAAATCACCTCTAATGCCGTCGTCGATATCCCCGCAGTGGTCAGAGAAACCATCAGAAAAATCGGTTACACTGACCCCTCAATGGGCTTTGATTATGAAAACTGCGCCGTCTTGGTCTCTATCGGCAAACAAAGCCTCGATATCTCACAGGGAGTAACCCAAGGGACAGGACTACACAAAGAACAGGGGGCCGGCGACCAGGGATTAATGTTTGGATACGCCTGCAGGGAAACACCGGCTCTTATGCCTATGCCGATTCAGCTTGCACATTCAATAACAAATCGCCTCGCTAAGCTAAGGCAGAACAAAACCTTGCCCTGGCTGAGGCCCGATGGAAAAAGTCAGATAACTGTCGAATACGAAAATAGCAGGCCTGCCCGAATTCACACGGTCATAGTATCAACCCAGCACGCACCGTCCATTACTTATAAAAAATTACGAAAGCAAATTATCGAAAAGGTTATCCTCCCCATCCTGCCGAAACGTCTTGTCGATAAAAATATAATATACCACATAAACCCGACCGGACGATTCGTTATAGGAGGACCAAAGGGCGATTGTGGACTGACAGGAAGAAAAATCATCGTTGATACCTACGGTGGAAGAGGCAGCCACGGCGGCGGATGCTTCAGCGGTAAAGACCCTACAAAAGTCGACAGAAGTGCAAGCTATATGGCCCGATATATAGCCAAAAATGTCGTAGCGGCCGGTCTCGCTGACGCTTGTGAAGTTCAACTATCCTACGCCATCGGCGTTGCTGAGCCGATTTCAGTTCTTGTCGACACAGAAGGAACCGCAAAAATCAGCGAGAAAAAAATAAGCCAGTTCATAAGAAAGCTCTTCCCGCTAACTCCTAAAGGGATGATTGACCATTTGAAATTAGACCGACCAATCTACGCTGAAACCTCCTACGGCGGACACTTCGGAAGAAACCTCCCAAATTTCACCTGGGAAAAAACCGATATGGTCGCTAAGCTCCGCAAGGCCGCCGGACTGTAGATATATCTCTGCACAAATTTCTTGTAGGGCGAGGCTTGCCCCGCCAAATCTTTTCAATGTTTAAAATTTCTCTTGTTTGTGAAACACCCTTTGCTATTCCGTGTTTTTTGCTTATGATTGACGAAGATTATTTTGCTTTTTTTGATGTCTCATAGTTAACAGGCATAAGTTTTTCTAAGCTTACATGCTTTGAAGCATCAAGAATCTCAATGCCAACAATTTTGTCATCTTCACCTATGTCAAGCACAATGTCCTCTGAGACCCGCCTGTTTATGGTATCCTGCTTTTTGTCATCTAACCGGATATAGAGAAGGTCCGTTTTGTCATTGTATAAAATGTTCATTTCTGTTTTTCCCATTGCCCATAAAATACATAAACTGTAACAGTTATTATCGCGTCCTTTGCAGTTGTATAAACAACCTATACCCTCTTGTGTTCATAATATTTGCCGAGCCGGTTTTTACCAAATTCATAGATTTTCGCCTTAGCTGCTCGCCCATATTTCGCAGGAATCACAAAACCTGTGTCAATTACATCTTTGATTTCATTTTCATTTGTTCCTCGCTGTT
>Ga0209427_10008402_pt1 | contig 11621 bp, 8 predicted proteins | sample DeeMarSWOR136_30_FD_187465 | JGI IMG/M metagenome (GOLD analysis project Ga0209427, IMG submission 187465) | Marine sediment microbial communities from White Oak River estuary, North Carolina - WOR-1-36_30 (SPAdes) (version 2) | ecosystem: Environmental > Aquatic > Marine > Intertidal zone >... | reverse complement strand
TTGTATGATAGACTTATTAGATTGTATGATAGACTTATTAGATTGTATGATAGACTTATTAGATTGTATGATAGACTTATTAGATTGTATGATAGACTTCACCAATGAAATTCTCAACTGGAAGTCAGATCAAAAAGACGATACTTCCTGGTTAACAACTTCAAGAGTACTAGTGCTGCTCCTATATTCAACCCTAAAACGACGAGCAACCCAATATACATTTTCCCTATGACAAAAAACATTAACCCTAAAAACAAGGAGGGACTCAACACCATCATAGTAACCATCATAGATAATATCCCAGGAACTACCTGGTTGTTAGTTTGCGGTGGATAATACAGTGTGGATAAATTGGAAATAGTCACCATGATCATGCTGAACAAGGGAAGGGCAACCACACTGAATCCGGTTAAGAACGTTTTTGACTCACTACCAGGAAATACCAAAAAGGATACTGCCAGAAAAAGGTATGACACACCTGTGGAGAACATGACAGGAACAGCAATTTCTGATAAAACTATTCTGAAATGAGAGTCTGGAATCAATTTAATAATTTCAATTCTTCTCAAATCTTCTCTGAAATCCCAGCGGATGTACCCTGTGGTAATAAAAATCAGAAAGAACAAGAAAAACAAAGCGCTGAAGAATTCAAATTCACCTTCACGGATTAGCATTAACACAAACAAGAACATGGCCATGAAAATGGTGGGAAGCAATGTCCGGATGTCTCTTACCATTCCCACTAGGTTCTTCCAGATTAGAACAGTGGCTCCCCTGCCGAAGGGGGTAATTTTGCGCATTCTCTTGACGAAGGATTCTGATACTACTACTTCCTGTCTCCTCATCTTCTGGACAGATTCCCATAGTTCTCTGCTGGTAGCTTCAGAAGCTTCATAGAAGTGGGCTTCCACAGAGAGGACTCCCCACAAGGTTACCACACATAGTACGGCCAGAAATGCAATTTTTAATCCTGCATCTACGGTGAGATGCCAGGCCACTGCTACATCAGATGCTGCAGCCATAGGATACATCAAGGTTCTCACTAGAGAGGAATTGAGTGCCTTTACCACTGCTTCTACAAGAGGTGTACCCTCGCTTATGTACTGGTACGTGTATACTGCAATGATTCCCAGGAACAAAACAGGGATGATCATGAGCATTCTCCGGTTACGTGACCGCTTCAATTCTGAAAGATGGGAGCTCACCAAAGATATTAACCCACCCAGGTTGGAAGCGAACACCATGGATAAGAAAATTGCCAGCCACAAAAAGAGAATCCTTGGCCAGAAGGAGAACTTGTAGATTATTGAGAAAATAAAGAGCATAAAAGCAGTTATTCCCAAGTACTGGGAGGCTATCTTTACATAATTGATAAGGATACGATTCAGTAGTATTGTCTTCCGTTTTAAAGGTGAAGGGAATAAAAAATCAACTTCAGACAGAGAAAATACTAAGGTGTTCTTGGTGGCAGAGTGGAGTACGGTCATCCAGGTGACAAATGTCAGAAAAGAGAAGATTATTGGTTTCACTGTCTCTGTGGTGTAAGGGGGAAATTGTTGTATTTGGGGTTGGGGCATGTCGAGGGTGTACAAGGTTGCTAAAGGAAAAGCAAAAAGGGTTAAAATAAAGAGGGCGGGTACGACCTGTTTTGGATTTTTTAAGGTGGCTATTACATTATTTTTGAGTAGACGGACATTTAAATAAAGAAGAGCTCTCATGGGGGTTCCTCCGTTATTTTAAGAAATACTTCCTCTAAAGAGGCATCTGAGGAGGCTAACGCTTCTTTTCTGATGTCCTCTAAGCTACCTTCTGCTATCTTTTTTCCGTGATCGATAATTAAAATTCTGTGGCACAACTCCTCCACTAAATACAGCATGTGGGAGCTGATGATAACGGATTTCCCTTGGCGTGCTCTTTGAATGAGCATATCCTTTAAGGTCCTAGATCCCCGGGGGTCTATACCAATTAGGGGTTCATCTAACAAGAGTATTTTAGGATCGTGTACTAAAGCGCAGCAGATAGTCAATTTTTGCTTCATTCCCTTGGATAAACTGTTGACCAAGTCATTTCTTTTGTCGTAGAGTTCGAACGCTTTTAATAATTCCTCAATCTTGGGGGCAGGATTCTCTACAGAGTACAACAAGGAGATGAACTTCATGTGTTCTACAACGGTGAGGATCTCATACGGGTTGGGCGTTTCTGGTACGAAGGCCAGCAGTTTCTTGGCTTGCTGCTCGTTTTCGAAGAGATTGTAGTCATCTATCAAGACTAACCCCTGTGTGGGTAAGGCAACCCCGCATATGCACTTTAAGGTGGTAGTCTTTCCAGCGCCATTGGGTCCGACTAACCCAAAGATTTCGCCGTCGTAGACAGTAAAGGACAGGTCATCAACTGCTGTAACGTTCTTGTACACCTTGCGCAGTCCTCTCACTTGGATCATGGGTGAAGGTGGGGGTTCAGCTTTTAAATATTGATCGTATAAGGTGTGTCAGATGCCACAATGTGTGGGATTCATCCAGTACCCCTTGCAGGAAAATGATGGTGAAAACCTCCGCAAATTGGTCATGGAGCTGATTCTTGGCCATGGGTAATTTTTCTATCTTCTTAGCTGAGATGTATATTTCAGTACGATCTCTAAAAATTGAGATAAAACCGAAATACTTATAAGTAGTTCTGCATAAAAAATACAAACCTAAAAGGAGGTGACTAAAGTGGACAGAAAAGAAATGTCAATTATAGTGGTCATCGTAGTCGTTGTCTTTCTTGCAGTAACTGCTGTAACAGCCAGGTCCTCACTATCCAGTACGCCCTTGTACACGGTGAGAATGGAACAGAGGAGCAGCAAAATGAACTTTTTGCCCACTCCAGTGAATGAATTTACGTATACTACTGAAAAGGGATATGTGCTGAACTATGAAGTCTGTGTGGGACACTACTGCAGTGCAGCTCCCCTTGGCAAATGTACACAATACTCTACTACATGCATAAATACGTGCCCAAATACATGTGTGAATACATGTCCAGATACATGTGATGGGTACACATGCGACGATACATCATGCCAAAATACATGCGAAGGTCCTACATGTGAATGGACATGCGGTAATCCTACATGCGACCCTACATGCGAGGACCCATGGACATGCATGTTGAGTTCATGTGATATGTGCTAACTATACTGCTGTGGTCTGAGGATGCTTTCAAACCTTTTTTTCTTTTTTCTTTATATGTTGTGCGAGGTTATTGAAACCCCTTGAATCATGAAGGACACTGAATTACCTTTTATATCCTAGAATTATTTTTTGTCTCTTATTTACTGTCTATGACATAGATTGATAACAAATATGAAATTATTGCAAGCTGCCGAGGTTGTCCACTGTTGGCAGTTGTCACTTTTTGTTACACGTGTAACATGGAATTGGTCAGAGTACATGACATGAGAATTGACGGTTTAAGGCTAAAATTCTTGAGTACTCAAAATTGATAACTTCTCTATATATTCATCAGTGATTGGTAACGTGATTTCAGGTATCAGAATTCCAGCATTTTTGTTAATATTTCCAGATCTCTGTGGATTACACTGCATACACCTTTTTGAGAAGATCTAAAAGTTCAGGGGTGGCTGGCGGATATCTGAATTCAATGATGATTTTGTCTGTAATTTGGTGTGCTGCTTGCAACAACATGTAGAGCTCTTCAGGTGCCACCTCAAATTGTCCTCTGTATGTATCGATCTGGAGGACAAACTTCTCCCCGAGAAGCTGGTGTTCTTTTTGAGTGATACGAATGAATTCAACGTTGGGAGGAACATGTCTGACAATCCGATCCACGAGGGGAAGTACTTGGAGCAAGGTTTCAACTGTTTTTCTGTTTTCTGAAATGGGAGAACCTAAAACTGCAATTTCCAGGGTTATTTTTGAGTCCAAAGAGTTCCTTACCGATTCAATGAAGGTAAAAGAGATCTTATCCTGAGGCATCATCAATCTTATAGAGGTAATACCTGATGGTAGTACTATATTTTGTATAGTCTGGTCTTCCACAATGACACCAAGTCTTACTTCACATATAGGGGTTAATTCATCGATTAAACGCTGCAATTCAGGGTTTTTAATGTCTTTTTGTCGGACACCAATGTATACTGTACGAGGGCGCACATCTGTTATGACAGTAATCCAGCGGGTTATAATCTGAGGGTCAGGACGCTCCAGGAGCACAAACAAATCTTTGAGGTGGAAAGGGGTCTCGTGAGGGATGCGTTCAGGTTTTGCACCCTGTAGAAGGAGCAGGTTTCCAAATTCTCCCAACATAGCCATGCCGGGTGGTAGTCCTTGTCCAGAAAATCTTTCTTTTTCCATAATAAAGATACCGCTCTTTTCCCCTTTCTGGATGGCTCCAAACAGCTCGCTAGAGGTGACCTCGCGATACATTCCTGAATCTGTTCTTCGGCCTGTGAACAATGCCAAGTAGTCTGCCAGCATACCGTTGTTCAGGTGGAGAATTTCATCTTCGGACGTATTGGTTATTATCCACTGGATGAGCTCATCTATTTCGGGATTGGATATCTGCCACATACGTGGGGGGCGTTTCCCTGTCTTCAAAGATGTGAGCATTTCCAGTAAGGGGGAAGGTTGAATGCGGATTCTGGATGGAGTGGCAATCGGTTGTTTGGGAGGTTGAGGCTGTCTTTGACCTGGCTGCTGAGGCTGATCCTGACTCGGAGGCAGTTGTATCGGCTGATTCTGGCCCTGACCTGGCTGCTGAGGTAGTTGAGGCAGTTGTTGACCCGGAGGAGGCTTCTGTGGTCTCCCTTGCGAGGGCATCCCAGAAGCCAGGGCCACAGAGAAAGCTCCCAAAGGAATTAACAGTAATAGTAAACCTGCAACAACCTTTTTTCGTGAGGCTGGAGTTGTCTTTGTCACAATTTTGGTGTATACCACTTCAAACCCAATTCCTGCTACAACACAATTGATAATGGGAGAATGCGTTTCATAACGAAAACCGTAGATTGCTATGGATAGAAATCCCACAAAAGTTGAGAGAACCAATAAATACTTCAGATCAATTTTAACCCTTTTTAGACACGTGAAAAAGCCTACAACAAAAAATGCTACAGTCAGTATATTGAAACTGATAAGAGAGAGTGGATCAAAAAATCCATGGGGTGAGGATCTGAGCCAGTCTCTATACATGAGTATGTGAATAATCCAGGGGAGGAAGATCAGTGCAGAACAACCAGTAACCACGGCAAACTGCTTCAAATACGCTCTGGTTTGGTACAAACTGAAGAGAGAAAAGATGAAAACGCTCAAAATTACCACATAGGGAAGTCCTAAATGTAAATACAAAAAGGAGGACAACAGTATAATGGAGGTGAAAACTTTTTTTCTGTAAAAACTGTAAAGAAATAATGGAAACAAAGATATAATCAAGGCAGTAGGGGCAACAGATACTTGCCAGAACCAGAATTGGTAACTTACAGAAAGGAACACCACAGATGCTAAAGCTGTTACGGGACTGAATACCTTTTTACAGAAAAACCAGACAGTAAAAAGCGGTAAGGGGTATTGAATCAAACTGATAAATCGGCCAATATTCCACCAGTCTGCGCCAGTTATATCGTGAATGAACCACAATAATATGTGTTCCAACGGTGGGTACAAATGGGGTCTGCCTATGGGGGCATACTCGTAGTAATCCCAGAGCATAACAGTGTCGTAGTCAGCAAACATTTTACCCATTAATAAGTGATAGGGAGTGTCCAACTCTGCAGTGGGTAAGTAGTTCCAGTTTAAAATGAGTATGAATGTTTGGAGTATAATGAAGCCCAAGGTAATATAATCTATTTTTGTGAGCTTTTCATCGAAGATTTTCATGGGGTGCATGTGTATCAAATCTTTATAAAAGTAGGGTTCAATAAGGTGGTAAAATTGATCTGTTAAGACTAAATTTCCATAAATATCAAAAAGCTTCTTAGATATTGAAAAAGGAAAATAAATTGTTACACGTGTAACAAAAGTGAGAAGCGAAAATGATTAGATAGTTTGGTTTTGTCATTAATTTATCCAGGAGCTCAAGCCAATTTTCGCCTGAATGCTACTTAGTTGTTGTCGTAATCTTCATATAGTGGGAATTAGTATGAAATCTGGTGTGGAAAATGATCGTTACTATTCGTCAGGGTACGCCAGCAGATTTGGCCAATGTGGTAACCCATTACGGACCTGGTGATACTCCTTGGGACCCTTTTGGTGATCTGGTCAGACTTCAGGGTATACCTCTGGAGGGGTTGGTTATTGCTGAAATGGATGGTGAGTATGCAGGCTTTCTTTACTGGTTTATGGGTGAGAATCCGTGGTTTGATACTGGTACGGAGAAGTTTGCATATATTAATGAGATACATGTGGTGAAAGAATATCAAAGGCAGGGAATTGGCAGGAAGCTCTTGAATTATACACTGGAGCAGTTAAAAGAGAAAAATATTGGGCCAACCTATATCAGCACTACCGAACGTAACATAGTTGCCAGGCATTTATATGAAGATGCAGGATTCCGTGAGTTTTCTCGCAGTATCCACTACAAGTTGGAGTGAACTGATAAAATGGAGCCCAGAAGTGAATGATTTCCATGGAATTATCTAGTATGTATCTTTTTACAGCGTTATATTAGTGCCTCGAACTTTTCATCAAGACAATGATACATGCGAAATTTTCAAAAAGTGTTCCAAACAGAAAAGTATATAAGTACTGATCTACTTATAGGAGTAAACACAGTATGAGATGGCCTAGAAGGCATCGAGACTGCAGGTCACATAATGAAAGTGATTCACAAAAAGCATGAGGAGCAGTAGTAAAGTTAGAGCCTTAGAGAGCTCTGAGAGTCAGTACTATTTGGTCTACATGGATCATCTATGAACTAGAGAATTGAGATTTGGAAAAATTGATGGCCATTTAAAGAAAAAAGAGGTTGATAACATGCCTAATGCAGATTTAAAGGAAAAGAAGGGGGGTAACATTCCCGGTATATATTTCAGGTTTGATTTTAATAAAGTAGGACAAGGACTGTTTTACAGTGGTGACATAGGTGGGGTTAATTTCGTCTATGATTGTGGGTGTGCATCAAATTTCATAAAGAATTTGGGGAAAAAAGTCATAGGACCCTACAAGAAAAGGTTGAGGAGAAAAACAATAGATTTGTTAGTAATATCACACTTTCATGATGACCACACAAATGGACTGCAATCCCTCCTAAGAAACATTACACTAAATACTGTTGTACTCCCCTATTTTACACCCATTGAAAGGCTTATTCTGGCTTTAAGAGCGGATTTTCCTCGTTGGTACTATACATTTTTGAGAGACCCTGTTTTTTTCTTTATCAAAAGAGGAGCTAAAAAAATCATTATAATAAGTGGAGATGAGGGAGAAAGAGGTGCCCCACCAATTGAGATCCCTTCTAATCCACCAGAGGGAGATGAATCTACTGAATGGATGAAGAAAGTAGATATTGAAGGAAAATATTTTGAAGAAATAGATCCAAGAAAATTAGATATCAGAAAAATGGATTTTAAAAGATTAGATATTGAAGGGATGCCAACTGGTAAAGATAAAGAATTGGAGGATGCTATACTAGAAAGTGATCCAGGTTGGAAAAAGTTTATTGGTAAGGAATTACTGGTAAAAAATCATGATAAGTGGATTAAAGTTTCGGGTGTGTGGATGTTCAGATTCTTTAACTGCAAACTAAAAAAGGAAAAGGAGAAATTAGATGAATTTAAAACTTGTCTAAAAAAGAAAAAAATTGATCCTTCAAATCCAGATTCTATAAAAGATGCTATTATAAAGGATTCTCTTCGAAAAAAGATAAGAGAATGCTATGATGAAACTTTAGACGAGAGTCTTAACAATACATCTCTGATGGTTTATCATGGACCACTGGGTGATAATACTAGCATCTCCTATATTAATTGTGGAAAAGGGCTGTCTTTTAACGATTGTCTGCATTTCTATTCCTCCAAGAGACGTGAAAAATGTTTTCATTTTGATCGTAACAAAATGGGACAATTCTTGACAGGGGATATAAATCTGAATAAAGACAAAAAATACAATGAAATTAAAACCCATTATACCAACTTTTTTGGCACTGTAATGCTGAGCCAGATACCTCATCATGGATCCAAAAAAAATTGGAGGAGTGATATTCTGCATGATCTGGGAACCTGCAACCGATGGGTTGCATCATCGGGATGCCCAAATTCCTATGGACACCCGCACCGAGAGGTGATTTTGGACATTCTCGAAAATGAACGTTGTTTTTGCTGGAGTAACCAACATTGCAGGTTCTTCATGGAGGGTATAGTTGCTTGGAAATGACCGCCATACCCTAGAGACAATGCTGATGCCTACAAAACGTTTTTTCCTTATTGAGCAGTATGAAATCGAAATTCTTCGAAGTTGTACCATACGGGGAACCTGCACCCCTTGTGAAAGAACAGGTATTCGTTTTTGAGATCATGAGGAACTATTCTATGCCTTGCCATTTTAGGGCCTGCTCAACTTCACCAATGCGTGTCACCATTCTTGAAAGCTGTACGTTGAGGCATTGGCACATCTATTCCAGAATACTTATCCCTTCTAACCACTTCTCAACACGCGCAGCCCGTGCCTGATTCTCCACCATTTCCACCAAAGAAGGGTCACCAAATACCATCCGATAGGCAGAAGCAATGGATAATGCCCCCTGGAAGTAAGCTGGGTTGGTATCTGCCATCATGCAGAAAAGCTCTATGACTTGGCCTGCTGTTTCACGATTTTCACGGACGAGTCTGCAGAGAGCTGCAATGTTTACAGCAATCTTCCCTTCTTCAATTCTCGTACCGCATTCATTCATATACTCGACGAACTCCTTTATGGACTCTTCAGTGACTTTTGCCATATAATTCCTCCTTATCGCTTGATATATTCTGCATATACCATTTAATGAGAGTTATACCAATTTGTGTACACTCCCAGAGGTTGTATGTATCCTTGACCTCCTTTATTTCTTGGGGGAGTGATTCTTAAATGTTGGGTTTGTCATATTTAGTACAAAGTCAAATTTCCACTTTTTCCTCATTGGAATCAATGCCATTTATTCTCTTATTTTTGAGGATTTAGAAAAAATTAAGATTTTTCTCCGGTAATAATATGAAAAATTATGAATTTGGGTATTACCCCCAAGGAATTATCAGGTCTTTAGAGGCCAATGTTACACGTGTAACATGTTGGATAAATTATCATTCTGCTTGTAATCTATTTATAAAAGGACAATTTATGAATTCAAATAGGTTTCACCTCTTGGAAATTTGACAATCCCACCCAACAAAACCTATATAAGCTAAGACATGAAATCTACCTATATAAGTACTCGAACAAAATGCACAGGTGAAACTATGAAATCAATTATGCTCATTATTAGTATTGCTGTCATTGTCACGGCACATCCGTGTGTTGATGATTCTTTTATGCAATCAGAACCTCTTCATGGGTTAAAGTCTGAGGATGTCTTGCATTCGTGTACTAACCCTTTTCTGTATCAGTCAGAATCTAGCTGGTATACCTTAGAAACATCCCACTTCATCATCTACTATAAAGATGGTCATGAAATTTTTGCACAAGAAGTTGCAGACATGGCAGAGAGCATCTATGATGATGCCACCTCCTTTATGCGGTGCACTCCACAAGAAAAGGTGGAAATTGTCATTTACCCGTCTGAGACCCGTTTTTTTGAATGGGAATCCTCCTTCGCTGACAGGGCGTACGCCAACAGTAAGGCGAGGAGCATTATGCTCATTTATGGGTGCCCTTTCAGTACAGAGGTGTGTGGATGGAATTACTTAGATATAAAACGGGCTCTCTCCCATGAATTGAACCACGTGCTCTTTTACTGGATCATTGATAATAACATGTACATTGCTGGACTGCGGAACAGCCACCAATGGATTCTGGAAGGGGTAGCCACCTACTATGAGCAATACCCGTACGAGCCTGGCGATGATTATTTCATGCTACCCATGGTGGTGCAGTACCTTGAAGAAACAGATGATTTTCCAGTATTTTTGGAAGAGATATCCTTTGAAGAGTATGACAGGCTCTCATACCCTTTGGCTGCCAGCGTTATACAGTTCATGTTCGATGTGCACGGAGAAGAGAAATTCTATCAATTTTTAGATGATTTGCGGGAATGGGACCCTTCTGTAACGTCCATGCAGAATGTGGAGACAGCCCTTCAGGATACGTTTGGCATGACAAAAGAAGAGTTTGAAAAAGAATGGGCATCATACGTGAAAGAGTATGCTGGAGGTGAACTGCAGCAATTTGAAGGAGTACAGATAACAGACCCGCCAGGGTGGAAGGTGCCCTCAAGCTGGTACAAAAATAAGATCCTCTTTGTTTCTGATACGAATCAGAATCTGGATATATTTGTCATGAATGCAGATGGGAGTGATATACAACAGTTGACAGAAGATGAATCCTGTGATTTTGATCCAAAATTCTCTCCTGATGGTTCAAAGATAGCGTTCACGTCTGTACGGGATGGGTATGCACATATTTACTGTATGGAAGCAGACGGTTCTGATGTGACGAAGATAACCTTTGGGAATTACATGGATTTTATGGGTTCCTGGTCTCCTGATGGGTCAAAAATTGCGTTTACATCCGGGCGAAGCGGTAACTACGATATCTGGATTGTGGATGCAGATGGTTCTGATGCAAACAGGTTGACTACTCACGAAGGAGATGATGGATGGCCTGTCTTCTCTCCAAATGGGGAAAAGATATTGTATGTTTCCGACAGAAATGGTACTTATGATCTGTACGTCATGAATAGTGATGGAACTGGTGTGCAGCAGCTGACTGATACGCCATACCATGAGAATCATCCTCAGTACTCCCCTGATGGGGAAAAAATCGTCTTTATCTCAAGGTGGGAAACGGGTGCAGAATTGTGTATCATGAACAGTGATGGAACAGGAAGAGAACCTATTGTTGTCCCGCCGAATCTGATTGTGGATACTATGGCCCGGCACAGGGACAGAATCATTGGGTACCCCGTATGGTCACCAAATGGTAAAGAGATAGCATTTATCGCAGTAAATCAGATTTTTGTCATTTCTGCAGAGCAAGATTACTGGTGGATAGTAATACCTATAAGTGCCGTCATCGGATGTGTCCTCATATTGATTTTAAGAAAACGGGATTTAATATGAATGAAGAAAATTACAAAAAAGAAAAAGATAATTAATAGTGCAAAAATCTGTTGATCTCTGCGAGCAGATGGAGTGAAGACCGTATATTACACCTTTTCAATGGGAAAGTACTGGTAACTGTATTATACAATTATTGGGTTCATCCTTGATAATCCCCGTATTTCCTGGTCCATTCATGGACAGTAGACTCACCCACTCTCACGCTGTATGTATCACCAATCTCCTCCACTACCTGTTTTAGCGTGAGCCCTTTCTGTGATAACCGAACCGCAGCCATGATAACCTCTGGAGAGAATCGGACATACTTGAATCCATCATCTGGAGTGAATTTGTGGTGACATTTTTTGCAGTAAAAGGTCTGTTTTTCCCGAGATTTGTT
>Ga0209427_10008401_pt1 | contig 11622 bp, 9 predicted proteins | sample DeeMarSWOR136_30_FD_187465 | JGI IMG/M metagenome (GOLD analysis project Ga0209427, IMG submission 187465) | Marine sediment microbial communities from White Oak River estuary, North Carolina - WOR-1-36_30 (SPAdes) (version 2) | ecosystem: Environmental > Aquatic > Marine > Intertidal zone >... | reverse complement strand
TGGAGGCGGTAGCAGCGGATAAGCGTGCGGCCGTCGTCTGTGCGGAGCGGTTCCCCTGGCGCTGCCACCGGCGATTCATCGCTCTTGAGCTGGAGAGGAGGGGATGGGAGGTGGTACATATCATAGATGTTGACCGGGACTGGCAGCCGGGGGGAAGCCGGTAGATGGTATTTACCGTAATCACCATGCCCCCGGTTCAGTAGAGTTTGCTGAGCAGGTGGATGTTGCCCAGCCTCACATTTTTCAGCCCCTGCGCGTTGGCCGCTGCCTGGCATTCGCCGGCATGTTGCTGGGATGTGGGAGGCAGGTCGCTCATAGCGAACTGGGGGTGGAAGGCGAGGAGTGCGTAGGGGATGTCGGGGCTGATGGAAGCGATAAAGGCGGCGATTCTGGAGACCTCAGCAGCATCCACGTATCCCGGGACGAGCAGGGTGCTGGCTACAAGGAAGGGAGGGTCGGGCCTTTCCTTTACATAATCAGCCAGCGACGCGAAGTTCTCCAGTGTCCTCTTGTTGCTCACGCCGCAGAGGGCGATGTGCAGCTCCTCGCTCCAGGCCTTGAGGTCGAACTTGATGCAGCCGCCCGATTTCAGTGAAAGCTCTGCCGCCTGTTTCAGCAGCGCCGGGTGCATGGAGCCGTTAGTCTCCCAGCAGATGCGCAGAATCCTGCCCTCGTTGCGCTCCAGTGCCAGCCGGGAGGCGCGAAGCGCGTGGGGGAGCTGGGGTGTGGGGTCGCCGCCGAAGTAGCAGATGCAGGAGGTCTGCTCATCGACCATCTGAGCCAGGGCTGAGGAATCGATTTTACTCTCGGTAGTCGCCGCGTAGCGGTAGTGCCAGTTCTGGCAGAAGAGGCAGTCGAAGGAGCAGGCCTGGTAGAACACGGCGAGGTTCTTGTAGCCGCGCTCGGAACTCCGGGAGTGGGCGAACTTAGGAAAGCCGGCGCCGGAACCACCGGCGCAGACCCAGTCGGCGACGCAGTTGGTGGGCAGGGGGTCGTGGTACCAGCTCACGTTGCCCAGCCGGGCGTTGGCGCCGACGAGCCTGTTATCCTTGTTAACGCGCAGCCCGCAAAAGCTGACGCCGTCGGCAGGGATGCGGCATTCGTTGGCGCAGAGCTGGCACAGGAGACCGTCATCGGCATTCGGCGGCTTCGCGGGCAGGTCGAACTGCCTCCTCGCCTCGCTGTGAGCCTTCTCGATGAGGTGCAGGACGCGGGAGAAGTCCTTGCGGATACAGTCCACGCACACACCCAGTGCCTGCGAGACGAGGTATGACTCCTCGCCGCAGTTCCGGCACCTGATAAGCTTTGGCGTGCCCATTGCCGGTAAACTCCCGGTGCCCCTGACTATAGCACCATCTGTTTATGTGTCAAGGGCTGGCATCGTTCGCAAACCGTCCGGTCATGGTTGGTATGATTCTCAAAGTACCGCGTTCTAAAACCGTTCGTGGTGAGCTTGTCGAACCATGAACACCCTTCGACAGGCTCAGGGCGAACGGAAAATAATTGCCTAAACTCAACTATATATATCAACTAAAATCGAACGGTACCCATCGTTCGACCCGCGACGGCACGTTGTGGTAGAATGCAGAGTACTTTTCATGGAGGTTTACCATGGACATACTGGACCTGATTAAGAGCAGGCGGAGCGTCAGGAAGTTCACCCCCGAGCCCGTATCAGATGAGGATATAGGCAGGATTCTCGAGGCGGGGAGGTGGGCGCCGTCGGCAAATGATTCTCAGCCGTGCACGTTCATCGTGGTGAAGAGCGCGGAGGTGAGGCGGAGGCTGGCGGAGGTGCTGCCCACGGGCACGTTTATCACTGAATCCCCCGTGGGCATCGCGGTGGTGGTGAACCCCGCGGCGTCGAGACGCCACCTGGAGGATGGCGCGGCGGCGACGCAGAATATGCTCCTCGAGGCGCACGCACTGGGGCTGGGGGCATGCTGGATCGGCGCCTACGGGACGGATAAGGAGGTTGGTGGGAAGAAGGTGCTCGAGATACCGGAGGAGGAGAGGCTGCAGTGTATCATCGCCATAGGCCACCCCGCGGAGTCCCCCGGGGGTAAGAAGAGGAAGGCGCTGGCGGAGATAACGTTCTACGAGAAGTACGGGCATAGGTAGGTATCAGCCGTCAGCCGTCAGTTTTCAGCATTAAATACCTCTCCCTTGAGGGGAGAGGGTAGGGTGAGGGTGATTATTTCCCCCTCCCTCTAACTCCCTCCCACCAGGGGAGGGAGGAAACTATATTCAGGTGTTAGTTGTCAGTTATCAGCCGTCAGCTTAGTTTGTATTTTCTGATAGCTGACCGCTTAAATTCACCACCGGTTGCGCTTGTGAATCAACCCCGTTATGTAGTAGAATGTAGCCCACTATCGTGAAAAACAGCCATACGACGGGCATTTAAAGAGAGTCTTGGAAGGAGGATTTACATGGTTGGAATAACCTCGTACGGCGCTTACATCCCGCTCCACCGGCTGTCCCGCTCCGAGCTGTACCGTGCCTGGAGCGGTCAGGGCATGCTCGGCATCGAGGTGCCCGGCGAGAAGGCGGTGGCGGGCTACGACGAGGACGGCATAACCATGGCGGTGGAGGCGGTTCTCGATTGCATGCGCGGCACAGACCCCAGGAAAGTCGACGGCCTGTTCTTCGCCTCCACGACCCACCCCTACGCCGAGAAGCAGAGCGCCGCCTACATCGCGGCGGTTGCCGACACGGGACGCGAGATGAGGGCGGCAGACTTCAGCGGATGCCTCAGGTCGGGCACCATCGCCCTGTCCTCGGCGATAGACGCCATCAAGGCGGGCTCGTTAAAAAAGGTGGTGGTCGCCGCCTCCGATACCCGCCTGGGCGCGCCCTCGGGTCTCATGGAGCAGAGTACCGGAGACGGCAGCGCCGCCCTCATGCTGGGTGACAAGGACGTCATCGCCACTATCGATGCGAGCTATTCTCTAACCGATGAGTTCGCCGGGGTATGGCGGGCGCAGACCGACGCCTTCGTCCGCACCTGGGAGGACCGCATGACCCTCGACACCGGCTACTCCGCCCTGCTCCACGACGCCATGTCGGGGCTGATGAAACAGTGCAAGCTCAAGCCCGCCGACTTCGCCAAAGCTGTATATTACTCGCCATTGGACGTCAGGGCGCACAACAGGCTGGCGCGGGAGCTGGGGTTCGATCCCGCGCAGGTGCAGGACTCGATGTTCATGACGCTGGGCAATACCGGCACCGCTCTTGCCATGATGATGCTGGTGGCGGCGCTCGAGGAGGCTAAGCCGGGCGACAGGATATTATTCGGCAACTACGGCAGCGGCGCCGATGCCTTTGTGCTCCAGGTGACCGATGCCATCGAGAAGGCCAGGGACCGGCGGGGAATCAAGCGCCACCTGGAATCGAAGCGGATGGTCAGGAACTACGAGACCTACCTGCGGTGGCGCAACCTCATCCCGCTGGAGCCGGCGCAGCGACCCGAGCTGGCGCCCGCCTCCCTCTCGGCGATACGCAGGTCGCGCAAGGAGATCCTCTGCCTCTACGGCGTGAAGTGCAAGAAGTGCGGCACGCCGCAGTACCGCGCCCCCGCCGCCGCCGGCGGCAGGACGCCGAGCAGGATTTGCGTCATCTGCCAGGCGAAGGACGAGTTCGAGGACTACAAGTTCGCCGACAGGAGGGCGAAGATATTCAGCTACACCCACGACAACCTGGCGACCACCGAGGACCCGCCGGTTACCAACACCATGATCGACTTCGAAGGCGGGGGCAGGGGGATGTTCGACCTTACCGACCGCGACCCTGATAAGATAGAGGTGGGGATGGAGGTGGAGATGACCTTCAGGAAGCTGTTCTTCGACCGCGGCATCCACAACTACTACTGGAAAGCCCGGCCGATAAGGGCGTAGGCTGGTAAGGTTATCGAGAACGAAAGGGTCTAAACAGAGGAGGAAGCAAATGGCAGAGAGCATTAAGGATAAAGTAGCGATAATCGGCGCCGGCTGCACCAAGTTCGGCGAGCTGTGGGACAAGAGCGTCTCCGACCTGCTGGTCGACGCCGTCTACGAGGCGTGCGAGGACGCCGGGATAGCGACCAAGGATATAGACGCGGCGTGGGTCGGGCACTGGACCGAGACCTCGGGCTGCACCGGGATGTCCCTCTCGGGGGCGCTCGGTCTTCAGTACAAGCCCGTGAGCAGGATGGAGAACGCCTGCGCCACCGGCGCCGACTGCCTCAGGAACGCCGCCTACTCGGTAGCGTGCGGCGTCAATGATATAGCGCTGGCCGTGGGAGCCGAGAAGCTCAAGGATATGGGCATCGCGGGCCTGCCCAACCAGTACCCGCTGGGCACGCCGATGGTGCTGACCAACCTCTCGGCGCCGGGCCTGTTCGCCATGCTGGCAACGACGTATTTCCACCGCTACGGCCTCAGCCCTCAGGAGGGGAAGCGGATGATGGCGCATATACCGGTGAAGAGCCACTACAACGGCTTCCGCAACCCCAAGGCGCATTTCAAGAGGGAGATAACCATAGAGCAGGTGATGAACTCCCCCATCATCGCCTGGCCTCTGGGGATACTGGACTGCTGCGGCGTGAGCGATGGGGGAGCGGCAGCCATCGTTGTTCGCGCAGAGGACGCCAAGAAGTTCCGCAAAGACCCGGTTTACATAAAAGCGCTGCAGATATGCGCCAACCCCGCCGACGGCGCACGCCGCACCGACTACGACTTCTGCCATATCGAGGCGACATACCGCGCGGGGATGGCGGCATTCGCCGAGGCGGGGATAAAGAACCCGCGCGAGGAGGTCAGCATGGCCGAGGTCCACGACTGCTTCTCCATCACCGAGGCGTTGATTATGGAGGACCTCCAGTTCAGCGAACGGGGGAAGGTCAAGGACGACCTCGAGGCCGGCTTCTTTAATCTCGACGGACAGCTTCCGGTGCAGCCCAGCGGCGGGCTGAAATGCTTCGGCCACCCCGTTGCCGCCACCGGGCTCCGCCAGGTATATGAGATGTGCCTTCAGCTGCGCGGGCAGGCCGGCGAACGCCAGGTCAAGGACGCGAAAATAGGGCTGACCCACAACATGGGCGGCCATCCCGCGGATAACGTCGTCTCCTGCGTCATCGTCGGTCTGTAAGCCGGCCTGAAAGGAGCGGTTTAGATGGCAGCACCCCTCGAGGGGATACGGGTGCTCGACATGGCCTGGCAGGGCCCCGGCACCTTCTGTGCCACCATGCTGGGCGACCTCGGCGCCGACGTGATAAAGGTGTACGAGGCCCATCCCGAGCGCCGCGGCGGGCCCGTTGTTATGACATACCCCGACTCCCCCATCTTCCCCGGCTGGCGCAACTGCCGCAACATCGGTATCGACCTCAAGTCCGATAAGGGCAAGGATATATTCTTCGAGCTGGTGAAAACCGCCGACGTCATCACCGAGGGCTTCCGGCCCGGCGTGGTCAAGCGCCTAGGCGTTGACTACGATACCGTTAAAGGGGTAAACCCCCGCATCGTCTACGCATCGCTCACCGGCTACGGGCAGACCGGGCCCTACCGCGACGTCGTAGGGCACGATATAAACTACATCTCCATCGGCGGGCTCCTCGGCACCCTGCGTGCCTCCGACGGGACACCCGTCATCCCCCGCACCGTCATCGCCGACTTCGCCGCCGGCGGGATGTGCGCCGTCATCGGCATACTCGCCGCCCTGATGGGCAGGGAGAAGAGCGGCAGGGGACAGTACGTGGACGTATCCATGACCGATGCCATCGTCGAGCTGATGATGACCGTGCTGCTGCCCGCATTCCTCGGCGGGGTGGTCTCGGAGAAGGGCGAGACCACCGCCACCGGCGAGGTGCAGCGTCCCTGGTACAACGTCTACCAGACGAAGGACGGCAAGTACCTCAGCATCGGAGTCGTCGAGCCCTGGTTCTACGAGAACCTGTGCCAGCTCCTCGGCCGCGAGGACTTTATAGAGCACCAGTACGCGGAGGGCGAGAAGCGGGAGGAGATACATACCTATTTCAAGGAGACATTTCTAACGAAGACGCGGGACGAGTGGGTGGAGCTCCTGCGGCAGAAGGACACCTGCGTGGCGCCGGTCTACACGCCGGAGGAGACGGTTGCCGACCCTCACCTCATCGCCCGCGGGATGATAGTCGAGATGGACCACCCCACGCTCGGCCGCGCCCGGCAGATCGGCTCCATGCTCAAGCTGTCGGAGTCGCCTTTCGAGGTGAGGAACTGGAGCCAGCGCTTCGGGCAGTACACCGACGAGATACTTGCCGAGCTCGGCTACGACAAGGAGAGCATCGCCGCGCTGCGCGATGCTGATATTGTGGGGTAAAGTCCTCCCTCCCCTGGTGGGAGGGAGTTAGAGGGAGGGGGAGACGTAATCACCCTCACCTAGCCTCTCCCCTCGAGGGAGAGGGATTTGGGCCACGGAAGGCGAGGAGGTGGCTATGGTAGACCAGAGGCTGGTTGATAATATACGGGCTCACGGCATCTACACCGATACCTTTATGGAGCGGCGCAGGCTCCTGGAGGAGGACATCGGGTTCAGGATGGGTGAAAGGGCGGAGTACGTCATCATCCCCGGCTGCCTCCAGCCGGCGGCGATGCCCAAAGCCCTCCGCGACTTCAAGGAACTGCTGGACTATTTTAAGATAGACTACACCCTGCTGCCCCGGGAGTACTGCTGCGGCTGGATGCCCTTCGTCCAGCCTGCCGTAGTCTCCAAGAACGAGGCTGACATCGCTGAGGCAAAGGAAATCTCACGGGGGTTCGTCCTCGAAAACTTCAGGCAGGCGGAGGCACTGGGGGCGAGGTCGGTCGTCCTGTTCTGCGCCGCCTGCGAGCCCAACTACACCAACTGCGCCCGTGAGACCGACCTGGAGCTCCTTTCCTGCAGCGAGCTGCTGGACCGCTTTCTCGACGGCGCCAGGCTCGATATGGAGATAGACTACTACCCCGGCTGCTACCGCTTCCGCCGCCGCATCACAGCGGAGCCGGTGGACCTGGAGCCGGCGCTGCGGGTGCTGGGGAGGATAGAGGGCCTCAGGGTGAACCAGATTCAAGGCACGCAGTGCTGCTACATTCCGCCGCACCTCGAGCAGCTCGCCGGCAGCCTGACCAGCAGCACCTTCGTAACAATCTGCACCGGCTGCTACTATAACCTCAAGGGCAAGCTTCAGGGCAAGGACAGCTACGAGGTGAAGATGCTGACCGAGCTGGTGCTCGAGGCGGTCAGGTGATTGTCCATGGTGTCATCCCTCCCCCGGTGGGAGGGAGTTAGAGGGAAGGGGAAAGAATCACCCTCACCTAACCTCTCCCCTCAAGGGAGAGGGTTAAAAGGAGACGTGGATGGACTTCAAGCTCAGCCCCCGGGAAGAGGCGCTGAAGAAGGAGTTCGAGGACTTCTACCGCAAGGAGATGGTGAACGCACCCGCCGCGTGGTGGACGGCGCTGGAGTCCCTCTACAGCGACGACGAGTGCTGGGAGTTCCACACGGGCATGGCGAAGAAGCTGGGGCAGCGGGACTGGCTCTCCCGCCCCTGGCCGGTGGAGTACGGCGGCGAGGACGCGCCCCTCATCGAGCAGTTCCTTTTCAGCGAGGTCCAGGGCTACTTCCGCGGGGCGGGCGTCGACCCCCTCGGCGTGACTGTGCTCGCGCCCACCCTCATCTACAGCGGCAACGACGAGCAGAAGCGGGAGCACCTGCCCTACATCGCGAAGGGCGAGCGCTTCTGGTGCCAGTGCTGGAGCGAGCCCAACTGCGGCTCCGACCTTGCTTCCCTGACCACCCGCGCCGTGCGGGACGGCGACGACTATATCATCAACGGGCAGAAGATATGGACCACCGGCGCCCACCGCGCCGACTGGGGCAACCTCCTCGCCCGCACCAACCCCGCGGAGAAACGCAGCCGCGGGCTCTCCTTCTTCCTCGTGGACATGAAGAGCCCGGGCATCAGCACCAGCCCCGTCCTCAACATGGAGGGCACGCACATGTTCAACGAGGTCTTCTTCGAGGACGTGCGCGTCCCCGCGCGCAACATGGTGGGCGAGGAGAACCAGGGCTGGCTCGCCTCACAGATGACCTCCAACTTCGAGCGCTCAATGATACAGGTATTCTCCGTGTGCAAGCGCGAGCTCGAGGAGCTGGTGGAGTTCTGCAGGGAGACCAGGTGGGGCGGCCGCACCCTTGCCGAAGACCCCATCCTCCGCCACAAGCTCGCCCAGCTCGCCATAGATATCGAGACGGGCCGCTCCTTCGCCTACCGGGTGGTGTGGACGCAGACCACGCAGGGGCTGATAGCGGCGGGCCCCATGGCGGCGGCGGCGAAGGTGCTCGCCACCGAGCTGCTCCAGCGCTTCACCTGCGCCGGCAACGAAGCAATGGGGCTCTACGGGCAGGTGAAGGATTCGAGGTGGGCGCCCCTGCAGGGCAAGTTCGAGCGGGACTTCCAGCTCTGCATCGGGCTCAACATGGGCGGCGGCACCTCGGAGATTATGCGAAACCTCATCTGCACGCTGGCGCTGGGCCTGCCCCGGGGCTGGTAACGCCCGTAAGAAATACATACGCCCAATAATCAAATCATCCCTCCCCTGGTGGGAGGGAGTTAGAGGGAGGGGGAGGTCACCCTCACCTAACCTCTCCCATCAAGGGAGAGGTAAATAAGGTAGGGGCGACCCGGTAGGTCGCCACACTAAAAACTGACAAATGACAGTTAAATAACCTTGGTTAATTCAGGAGGTCTTCGAGATGGCCGGAGAATCAGACCTGATTAAAGAATTACGAGGCATGCTGGGCGCTATGACGGCGCCGGGCATCAACGAGGTCGAGCGCGGGTCTATCAGGCGCTACTGCGACGCCGTGGGCAACCCCAACCCCATTTTCACCGACGTGGAGTTCGCCCGCAGCAGGGGACACAGCGACGTGCTGTGTCCACCCGGCTTCTTCGGCTGGCCCCGGGGCGTGCAGTCCGAGACGGTGGAGGTCATGGGACCCGTGTTCGCCGCCGTGCTCAACGCCGGCCTGCTGCGCATCCTCGATGCCGGCGACGAGTACGAGTTCTTCCTGCCCATACACGCCGGCGACACTCTGAGCTGGTATATCAGGTTCCACGATGTCAACGAGCGGGAGGGCAAATCGGGGAACATGGTCTTCCTCACCTTCGAGAACACCTATCTCAACATGAACGGCGACGTGGTGGCGAAGTCAAGGAAGACCTTCCTCGCCCGCCAGTAGATTTCATTCGGCTTTATTTGGCAGGGATAATTGATGTCATGTCACATATTTTCCGTTCGCCCTGAGCTCGTCGAAGGGCCGTTCATGGTTCGACAAGCTCACCACGAACGGGTTGAGCATACGTATTATTTAAGAATAATACAAACCATAAACGAACTTAAGCGCCAGTAACGGGGGTGGAGCAGTGGAAAAGAAACCCGCCGGGAAGAAACAGCAGCATACGCGGTCACGGAAACCGGACACGGCACACGCCAATGGCGCATTGCACGGCGTCCGCGTGCTCGACCTCACGTGGGCGGGCCCCGGCCCCTTCTGCTCCACCATGCTCGGCGATGCCGGCGCCGACATCATCAAGATCCACGAGCCCTATCCCGAGCGGCGCGGCGGCACCATCGTCTATACCTTCCTCGACAAGGCGACCTTCCCCGGCCTGCGCAACTGCCGCACCATGGGCATCGACCTCAAGTCCGAGGAGGGACGCGGCATCTTCCTCGACATGGTGAAGGGTGCCGACGTTATCATGGAGAGCTTCCGCCCCGGCGTGGTCGAGCGCCTGCGCATCGACTACAAGCTCATACACAAGCGCAACCCGCGCATCGTCTACGCCTCGCTCACCGGCTACGGGCAGGACGGCCCCTACCGCGACCTCGTCGGCCACGATATCAACTACGTCTCCGTCGGCGGCCTGCTCGGCCTCACCGGCGCCGTGGGCGGCCCCCCCGTGATACCGGGCGTCCCCGTAGCGGATTTCGCCGCCGGAGGGCTCTCCGCCGCCTTCGCCATCGCGGCGGCGCTGATGCAGCGCGAGCGCACCGGCGGGGGGCAGTACATAGACGTCTCCCTCACCGACGCCGTCGTGGGGGTGCTCTCCATCTGGCTCAATCCCTACCTCCTCTGGGGCATGGCCGCGCAGCGGGGCGAGGCCTGGCTCACCGGCTACTGGCCCTGGTACAACGTCTATGAGACCAAGGATGGAAAATACGTAAGCGTGGGCGCGCTCGAGCCCTGGTTCTACGCCAACCTGTGTAAGCTGCTGGGCCACGGGGAGTTCATCGAGCACCAGTACGCCGAGGGCGAGAAGCGCGAGGAGATATTCCGCGCCTTCCGCGAGACCTTCAAGACGAAGACGCGGGACGAGTGGCTCGAGATCCTGCACCGGGAGGACACCTGCACCGCGCCCGTCCACACCCTGGAGGAGATAGCCTCCGACCCGCAGGTACTGGCCCGCGGCATGATAGCGGACCTGCCCCACCCCGACCTCGGCAGCGTCAGGCAGGTGGGCTCCATGCTCAAGATGTCGGGCTCGCCCTTCCGGGTGAGGAACTGGGCGACGGGGTTCGGGCAGCACAGCGAGGAGATACTGCGCGAGCTGGGCTACGACCAGTCGCGCATCAAGTCCCTGCAGGAGGCGGAGGTCATACAGTAGCGGTCAGCTTTCAGCTGTCAGAAAATACAAATCGAGCTGACGGCTGACAACTGACCGTTGATAGCTGAATATAATGTTCTCCCTCCCCCGGTGGGAGGGAGTTAGAGGGAGGGGGAAACGTAATCACCCTCACCCTGCCCTCTCCCCTCAAGGGAGAGGGATTGCAACGGAGGTGACCAATGGCAAACGTAGCGGTAACCGGCATCTCGGGCTACCTCGGCACCGGCGTCCTCAGCGCCCTCCAGATGCGTGACGAAGTCGAGAGCATCATCGGCATCGACCTCAGGCAGCCCAGCGCCTCACCCAAGCTCAAGTACGTCAGGCATGACGTCTGCCAGCCCTTCGGCGACATCCTCGCCGAGAACAGGGTGGACTGCGCCATCCACCTCGCCTTCCAGGTCAGGCCCACCCACAACTACAAAGCCGCCCGCCGCCTCGATATAGACGGCGCCCGCAACTTCATCGACGCCTGCCAGCAGGCGTCCGTGAAACGCCTGCTCTACCTCAGCAGCTATACCGCCTACGGCTCCCATGCCGACAACCCCGACTACCTCACCGAGGACATGCCGCTGCGGCCCATCTACGGCTTCACCTACTCGCGGCACAAGGCGGAGGCCGACCTGATGTTCCAGGACTTCATGGAGAAGAACCCCGGCTGCTGCGTCACCATCGTCCGCGGCGCCGACATCCTCGGCCCCCGGGGCGGCGGCTCCATCGCCGCCGCGCGGTACCCGTTCGTGATGCTGCGGCTCGCGGGCTACAACCCCCGGCTCCAGTACCTCCACGAGGACGACCTCGCCGAGCTGCTCACGTTCCTGATACTGGACAACCACCCCGGCATCTTCAACGGCGGAGCCGACGGCACCATCGCCTACAAGGAGGCGATAGCCGCCTCGGGCAAGCCGTGTCTGGTGCTGCCGGCGTGGCTCATCTCGCCGCTCGTGCAGCTCAGCTGGGCGCTCAAG
>Ga0209427_10008400_pt1 | contig 11622 bp, 8 predicted proteins | sample DeeMarSWOR136_30_FD_187465 | JGI IMG/M metagenome (GOLD analysis project Ga0209427, IMG submission 187465) | Marine sediment microbial communities from White Oak River estuary, North Carolina - WOR-1-36_30 (SPAdes) (version 2) | ecosystem: Environmental > Aquatic > Marine > Intertidal zone >... | reverse complement strand
CGGGACAAGTCGATTTCGAGTCGACCCCGTTACGACCACTTCGGTACCTCTCCGGATTCTCCCCTTTTTTTCCACGCCGGGCATGGAAGAAATCCTGCATGAGCTTGACACAATCCCCTTCCATGACCCCGGATATGACTTCTATTGTGTGATTGAGGCGGTTGTCATGGGCAAGGTCGTAGACGGAACCTGCTGCGCCCCATTTCGGATCACGACTGCCGAATACCAGACGGGTAATTCGTGCATGGACGGCTGCAACCATGCACATGGGGCACGGTTCAAGCGTGACCACCAGGGTCGCGCCATTAAACCGGTAGTTCCCGTAAACGGGTCCCGCGCGCCTGAGGGCCAGGATTTCCGCATGAGCGGTCGGATCATGCAGAAAAATGGGCTGATTATGGGCCTTCGAGACAATGATGCCGTTGGAATCGGCAAGGATTGCCCCCACCGGCACCTCTCCCTCAAGGAGAGCCTTTCGGGCCTCCCCAAGTGCTTCCTCCATAAGAACACGAAAAGACAAACTCATAATTAATTGCGCTAAACCCCCGGCTCTGCCGGGGGACTCTCAAGGTTTGACAATTCCGGCAACAGCTTTCTTGAGGGTGCCACAAGGATGAAAAGATAGCCCCACGCAAGATCGTGCCCGTGAGATGTTGCATATGGCTTTTAAATCCCCCTCATTCCCCCTTTACGAAAGGGGGAGGTATAAGATTCCCCCCTTTTGAAAATGGGGGGTAGGGGGGATTTGATAACGGGAAGTCTGTGAGGGTGGTAGAATCGGTTTTGCTCCCTCGGTTCATGCCACCCTCAGGTGGCCCACGGTTTTATACTATTGAGTGGTTCACAATCAATCCTCCGGCTTTGCCGGAAGGCACTGAATGTTGCAGGACCCTAAGATTGCCCCCCGATGGGTGTCCTATGCGAAGGGTGCTACAATTTCATGTTTATCACGTCTCCCAAAGTGCGTCAACCGGATAGTAGGCTGGCAAATTTTCGGCTTTGGCTTTTTAGGCAATCGTGATAAGCTAATACGTTGTATTGAAAAAGCAATTCTCTTGACCCGTGGAGGAGACCATGACCTGGAACGCGGTTGTTGAGCGGAGCAAGATTGTGGAGATGATGGAGGATTTGGTAACAGACCATGCAGAACTCAAGGTATTCATTCCAGGGGATAAAGAAAGCTTCACTTCCTGTGTTTTGATGCTTGACCGGCAGAAGGCCCTTTCTGGGAGCAGAAGAGGGGCTGAATTGATCATCGAAAAGGTGCTTCCCCACCGGGGAAACGCGCTCATTCAAGCCTCCCCGGAGCTGGTGCTGGAGTTCCCTCTGCGGGAGAACGTGTGCCGCTGTTCTGTTCAATACTTGGGAATCAGCAGTGAATACCCCTATTTCGGCTATATGCTCAGACTTCCGGATTTTATCGAGATCAAAGAGAAACGGCGTGAGGAGCGATTCACCTATGAGACACCCGATTTTGTCACCGTCGAGTTCACCTTGGGCGGCGGAAGGAAGCAAGAAAAGGTGTATGAGCTCAACGTGCTGAACTGCTCATTACACGGGCTCGGCGTTTTGATCAGGGAAAAGGATTTCGACTTGCGCAACCGACTGCGCCCCGGCGACAGATTGAGTGGGATGACCCTCTATGCGGAGTCGAGTATGATCAAGGTGGATGGCATCGTCAGGCATGTGACGAAAATAATGGAGGGACCCCACGCCGGTTGTTATGTCCTCGGCATTGAGTCAGAAGAGATTATCGAGAACTGCCGCTCCCTTCAGCCCTAGTTCTTTAATTCATAAGTAGGGCAACGTATTTCTTACCACCAATCCTCTCACCACAGAGGCACGGAGTTCACGGAGGGTTATTACAATTTTTTGCCCATCGGGAGACGACGATGGGCAAAAATAAGATACCCTCAGATAAGGAAAAATAGACCGTCCTCCTGCCGAAGGCAGGACTGATGGTTTTCCTTTGCCGTCGTTTCGCGGCAAACGAAAAATCTGAGAATCTCAGTGTACTCCGTGTCTCAGTGGTGAATGTCTTTTTGCAGGTTATTTGAGCCCTGCTTCCACAGTTTGGTGCAAGGAGCGTAGGTCACGGTATTCACGAAAATATGCACTCAGGCGAGGGACCGATGGAGCCAGAACAATCCATTATCAGCGATGAGCAGGTCAGGCGAGAGAAGGAAAAGGCCCGTCGCCTGAGACAATCGTCTTGGTGGGCAAGGAGGATTCAGAGAGGGATATGCCATTACTGCGGCAGGGAAGTCGGTAGGGACGCGCTGACCATGGATCATATTGTGCCCCTGAGCCGAGGGGGGAGAAGCAGCAAAGGGAACCTTGTTCCCGCATGCAAGGCGTGTAACAACAAGAAAAAATACCTGTTGCCCATCGAGTGGGAGGAATACCTTAAAACCCTTTCGGATCGCTCACCATCCTAGCACTTAGTTGCATAAACAGCCGTGTCATTTCGAAGGAACGAAGTGACTGAGAAATCTTTGATAACACACGAGAAGATTTCTCCCTTCGGTCGAAATGACATATCGGGAACGTTTGCAATTAAGTACTGGTGAAATCCCAGCCAGCAAGCAAACCTGTCGACAGCCCCTTTTTATACAAGTTTGGCGAAAGGGTTGTGGGGGCTGGTCGTTAAGACCCAGAGTCATGGAACCTTAGGCCTCACGTAGGGGAGGGGTTTAGCCCCTCCCGTGGGCGGGCATAAAGCCCGCCCCTACACAGAGTCTGCCCCGTGACATATATCCAGAATAGGGGACGTCCGAGAAGCTTGGAGGGAATTTGGGTTGCGAGACTGCAAGACCACCCCCGACAGCCCCTTTTCTATGCGAGTTTTTGCTTTTGGGAATGATTAAAGAAATATCTGGGACGTGATATCAGGTCCTGGTTATGCGGAGCGGCTGACTTTCACGGCCGTCCCGATGAGGTCTTGGCCTCTGATGCCCACCGCCTCGGACGCCCGCCCCCTGTTCACCGCTATCTCCAAGAAACCGGCGCTGTTAATGAGGGCAAGGGGTTCGCCTTCCCCGGCATGGGCATACGTTTCCCTCAGCCGTTTCAGGATGAGATTTCCGGCCTGGATTAGGGGGTGGCCCGACTTGAGAAATTCGGCCAGAACCTCGGCATGAATGTTGGTCACGAGATTGCCGAAATGGTCCTCGTGGACAATCTGCCCGTAGAGGCGGCCCTCCTTTTCAAAGGGCTCGGGCAAGTCCAAAGGGACCGGATCAGTGATGACGGCACCCATTCTTGCCAGATCGACACCCAGGGAGAGGTGTGCTGCAACCGGCGCGAAGATCTCTCGGCCATGAAAGGTGCGGGTCACGTGGGGCAGGAAATAGGCCCTTTCGGTCAGGTGAAACGCCCTGGCCTGTCCCTCTTGCTGAGTTACAGGCCAGAAAACCCCGTTGTCCGGCCCCACGAAGAGATAGGATTCCGTCTCGATGGCGATAGGCCGTCTGTCGGTACCCACACCAGGGTCCACAACCGCGACATGAACCGTTCCCTTGGAAAAAAAAGGGGTGGCCTCACGGATGAGGCGTGCCGCCTCAAGAACAGATCCTGCTGGAATGTGATGGCCGATGTCCACCAGGCGGGCGGAAGGATTGATGGAGAGGATCACCCCCTTCATCATGGCCACATAGGGATCGGAGAGTCCAAAATCGGTGGTCAGGGTGATGATACCGGATGGCTTCATGGCCAGTTTTCCATAAGTTTCGGTAGGATTTCTCCGGCTTTTCCGAGGAGAGTATATTTCATGGACGCCGATTGGGGCGTTTGTTCAATGTTGATTTCTACTACCACGGCACCCGCTGCGACTTCATCAGGACTTCCCTTACCGCTTTCATTCGATTTTCCATAGGGATGAGCGTAGCCCAGCGCTCTTTTCAAGTCAAGGGCAAGGGTTTGGCATTTTTTGCTTAAAAGCGTTGATTAGCCGGGGCATTTGTGCTATCCAAAAACCGCCTCCACGGCTGCGTCCAGAATATTCACCCCGGGTTATTGAATTACGGAAACCTCCCGCTATGCGGGGGTCCAATAGTGAAGGGCTGTTGCCCAAATCTTGACCGATGGTGCAGGGATGGCCCCGGGGAAATCTTTTCCAAAGGCGCAATATTCGCCTTGAGTTTTTTTACACGCCCCCATGGGCCTCATAGGGGCATGTCGTCAGAAATGAAGGACGACGGCTCCGGCGGAGATGATTCTATGGGGCTATTCAGGGCTTGTGTGGTAGGTTTAGTGCCGCTGCCACTGCCCAGGAGGAATGGGATTGCCCCTTCGGAAAAGACCTCCCCACGGCCATCTCATAACGGATGAGTTTCATTCTACTTAGAGATGAAGCCGTTGATTTGGGCAACAACCCCGTGAGATGTAACCCTGGAAGCCCGCTCCGGGGTGGAGCCGAAATTCGGTTTCTCAGGGTCCGGATTCTTTACGTACAAGAGCATAAAAACCCTCAGGAAAGGAGATCGGAGATGACTGCAAAACTCGTCAAAGGAACTGAGATACGAGAGGAGATTCTCAAGGAGATCAAGGAAGAGGTTGAAAAAATAAAAAAGGAACACGGCGTCGTTCCCGGTTTGGTGACCATTCTTGTAGGCGAAGACCCTGCCTCCGTTTCCTATGTCACCGGCAAGATTAAGACGGCCAAAGAGCTGGGATTCAAAGAGGTGCAGGACAACCAATCCGCAAGCATCAGCGAAGAGGACCTGCTGGTACTCGTGGAAAAATACAACAAGGACGACACCATCCACGGGATTCTGGTCCAATTGCCCCTCCCCAAGCACATTGATGAGAAGAAGGTCCTCAACGCGATCGATCCGGACAAGGACGTGGACGGCTTTCATCCCGTCAATGTGGGCCGTCTCATGATCGGTGGCTCGGAGGTGAAGTTCCCGCCCTGCACCCCTGCCGGAATCCAGGAAATGATCGTGCGGGCCGGGGTCGAAACGAGCGGTGCAGAGGTGGTTGTGGTGGGCCGTTCCAATATCGTCGGAAAGCCGATCGCCAACATGATGCTTCAGAAGGCCCCCAAAGCCAATGCGACAGTTACGGTCGTGCACACCCGGACCAAGGACCTCGCCTCCCACTGCAAGCGGGCGGACATCCTGATCGTGGCCGCTGGTGTTCCCGGACTGGTGAAACCGGAATGGATCAAGCCCGGGTCCTGCGTCATTGATGTCGGTGTCAACCGGGTCGGCGAAAAGATCAGCGAAAAGACAGGCAAGAAAATCGCCATCTTGAAGGGGGATGTGGACTTTGACGCCGCCAAGGAGATCGCCGGCTTCATCACGCCGGTGCCCGGCGGTGTGGGTCCTATGACCATCACCATGCTTATGAGAAACACCCTGACTTCTCTGAAGTTCAGAATGGGGATTGCCTGATCGTCGTCTTCTCGCCTATCCCTCCCGGGATTGAACCTGATCGATTTTTGTGATGAGCGCCTTGATGTACTTGGCGAGGACAGCGGCGCTCTCAAACCTCTTCTCTGGGTTTTTGGCCAGGGTCTTGTCTAAGATTTGCTCACAAGGCTTGGGGATCTTCGGGTTTATGGATCGGGGAGAGGGATGTTTGACCTGCGTGATTTGATAGAATAGGTTTGTCAGGTTCTTGCCATGGAAAGGCAGTTGGCCTGTTAGGAGTTCGAAGAAGACGACACCGAGGGAGAAAATATCGGACCGACCGTCGATTTCATATCCATTGATTTGTTCGGGAGACATATAGTTAGGCGTTCCCAGGACGATACCGCTCTTGGTCTGTGAAGACGAGACGGCCTTCGCAATTCCAAAATCCGTGACTTTCACCTGCCCCTCTTTGAGAAGCATGATGTTGGCGGGTTTGATGTCGCGATGGATGACGCCCTGCCGATGGGCGTAATCAAGGGCGAGAGCCGTTTCCGAAATAATGTATAAGGCCCTTCTCAGGGGAAGGAGGGAGCCTTTGCGGCAATACTTCTGCAGATTCTCCCCCTCTAGAAATTCCATAGCCATGTAAGTGAGGTCGAAGTCTTCTCCCACGTCGTAGATGGCCACGATGGTGGGATGAGAGAGTTTCCCGGCGATTTCAGCCTCCCTGAGGAAGCGTTCTTTGATCTCTTTTATTTTCTCCTCTTCAAATTCATCTGAGAAGCGAATGGTTTTTATGGCGAGGAGCCGGTTGATCTTCGGATCATTGGCCTTATAGACAACCCCCATAGCGCCCTGGCCCAATTCGCTCAGGATCTCGTAACGACCTACCGTGGGTTTGATCTCCAAATCGTCCGATACGACAATTTTTCCATCTTGCTTGAGCTCGTGGCCGGAGACAGCCAGAGGAGCAATGAGTTTTCTGAGCTTGGGAATGCGGGTGCCCAAGTCTCGAAAATCACTGTCCGCCCTTGTGATATACTCATAGACAGAGACGGCTTTGTTGAGCATTCTTTTCCGCTCGTAGTCGAGCCCGAGATTGTACACGATGTCTTTCATGGTATCATCCAGGGGGCATTTCCTGAACTTTTCGAAAGCGAGGTCGAACAATCCCTGGCTTTGCAGGCTCAGGCCGAGCATTCGGTTTGTCTCTATGCTCTCCCTGGAGGAAAGGCCCAAGGCCTTTTGCGCAATGATGACATCCCTGATGGAGTACTCGGCCAGAATGGTGACCAGGGCAAGGCCGACATAGACCATCTTGAACCAGACATCCAAAGCCATGAAGGCAAAGAGGCTGATCAAGAAGACAAAGAATATCAGGGACAGGGTAAAGCCCATCCTGTTGAGAAAGCCATAGCGAGGCAGGAAAAAGGCAGCAAGAAGAGAGGTCAAAACGAGCATCGCCACTTCGATGAAAGGCATGAAGCTTGGGCGCTTGAGATACCTCCCATTGATCAGGTTGTCAATGACATTGGCTGTCAACTCCACATCGGGGAGCGCCGGGTCAACCGGGGTGTCGACGGTGGGGGCGCCGTCTGCGGTGTAGCCGATTAGGACGATTTTGCCTTCGAAAACAGCAGGCACTTTTTTCACGTTGAGGATGTCTACGAAAGAATAGTATGGGAAGGATCGCTTTGCCCCGCGGTACTTGACGAAGACCTCTCCTGACCGCGTCGGAATCAGGGTATCGGTGAGGAGAATGCCTTTGCCTGGAATAACGGCTTCCTCGGGCGATTTGTTCAGCTGGTCAAGGGCTAGGCGGAAAGCCAGGGACGGGATGATATTTCCCCGGTAGTTGATCACTAGGGGATGCACCTGGCCTTCCATGGATTTGTCCGGGGCCAGATTGATGTGCCCCAAACCCCGGCTGCTCTCAGCCAATTCCGAAAAAGGCGTGGTCAGCTTGGTTACAGGAACCAGCTCTTCGAGGGGTGCTTTGATGTTTATGGTATTGCTCTTGATAAAGGAATCTTCTGGCAATGCGAATTCTGTATCGTATTTCCCTATGGTTCCGACTACCGGGAGATAAATGTTCCCGCATTTTTTGATGTTCTGGGTGAGAATCCGATCGTGATCCAGGCGCTCTTCGATGTTCTTGAGGGTTCCGAGCAGCCAGGGGTCTGGTTCAGAGCGCTCCTGAACCGTCCTTTGCAGGTCTCTGATCTCCCGAAGACCCGGGTTTTGCCCTTTCTCAGAGAAAAGCAGGTGCAACCCGATGAGCTTCGCCCCATTGTTCTTGAGAATGGGGATCATTTCCGCAATGATCTGTCGCGGCCATGGCCACGGGCCCAATTGTGTCAGGCTTTTGTTGTCAATGTTGACAATGGCCACCTTGTTGGCCCCCAGATTCTGGGGCAAGTCGAGACGCATCTGAATGCCATAGATGATTCTTCCGAGAGATTCAGACGGGGTGAAGGTGTTCACCGAAAGGAGAGCGTAAATAGAGGCGATAAGAAGAGCAATGAGCAAATCGATTTTCTTAATGGGGAATTTTTTCATGGGACTCATTTTGGCGGCAAAAAAAATCCGCCCATGTCGCCTATCGGCTCACCATCGACACAAATGGCGTATCATAAAAAGAATTGACCGGAGCTTAATTCTAGTATATAAAACTGCATGAAATCTATTGTCGTTGTGTATAACTTACTATATTAAATCCACGGCTTGTTGTCAAAAAGAAATTCAGCTTCCACGGACAGGGAAAGGCGCGGAGAATTGCACTTGAAAAAGGGCGTAAATAGTTTTAAACTAAGTACTTACAGTTGGGTTCATCCTATTCTCATTGAAGGTCCTCTATAGGGCTTCGCTACGGGTGCCCCCGTCCTTTATAAGCGGAGGTATTTCACCGACCTTGCTAAGTCAAAGGAGGCCTTAAAGCGCCTTGAGTCTGAGAACGCCCTTGTTTGTGTATTGAAGGCAGAACCCGGTTCAGAAATCGCAATCTTACTAGACCGCTGTTCAGGATGGGTTTGAATGGAAGATAAGAAAGTAAAGCTGCTTTCTCCCAATAAAACGTCCCACAGAAAGGAGCCCGTTGTACGGCGGAAACTGGGTGAGCTTTTGGTGGAAACCGGTCTGTTGGAGGGGGACAAGCTGACGGAAGCCTTGGGCGTTCAGAAGAATTCCGGGAAGAGATTGGGGCAAATACTGATTGAAATGAACCTGGTCTCCGAGGAGGAAATGGCCTTCGCACTGGCCATGCAACTCAAGATCCCTTATGTGGATCTGAGCAATTACGAAATCCCGGCCAATGTCATTGAAACCATTCCTGAAGAGGTCTCTCGCAAGTTTTTCTGCATTCCTATATCCCTCAAGAACAGCATTCTGGATGTGGCGATGGCGGATCCCCTCGATCTCAATATGATGAAGGATCTCCAGTTTATTACAGGGTACAGCATCCAACCGGCAATCTCCACCTCCAGTCAAATCGCAGAAGTCATTCAAAAGCACTATCATCCTGAAAAAACGCTGAGCGAAGTGGCGAACGAGTTTGTGGGCGAAGAGTTGATGGAGTTTTTGCCTGATCAAGAGATCAGAGAGGAGGAGGAAGACCAACCCGAAGATATGAAGGATTCGCCATTCGTAAAAATGGTGGATCTGATTATCAAGAATGCCATCAAGAAAGGGGCCAGCGATGTTCACATCGAGGCCCAGGAAAACCAGGTCCGGGTGCGGAATCGCATCGACGGTGTGCTCCAGGATTCCATCAAACTGCCGAAGTGGACCCAACCGATCATTATTTCCCGCATCAAAGTGCTGGGGGGCATGGACATCTCCGAGAAGAGGCTTCCCCAGGATGGAAGGATCAAAGTCAGGGCCAAGAACATTTCCGTTGATCTGCGGGTATCCACCCTTCCCACCTATTACGGAGAGAAAGCCGTCATCAGGATCCTCAACAAGCAAGAGTCTTTTCTGACTCTGTCGCAGCTGGGTTTCAGCGGTAAGAATTTGACCATCATTGGAAACTTCATCGCTCAACCGCAGGGGATGGTTCTCATCACAGGCCCGACCGGTAGTGGAAAAACGTCCACCCTCTATGCCTGTATGCAGGCGGTCAAATCCGATGAGCTCAACATCGTAACGGTCGAAGATCCCGTGGAATTTGAGTTGGCAGGCATTAACCAGGTCCAGATCAATGAGAAAGTGGGTTTGACCTTCCCCTATGTGCTCCGTTCTATCCTGAGGCAGGATCCTAATGTGATTATGATCGGTGAGATCAGGGATGTGGATACGGCTGAAATCGCCCTACAAGCATCCTTGACCGGGCACCTGGTTCTGTCGACTCTCCATACCAATGACGCGCCTTCAGCGGTTACCCGCCTTATCGATATCGGCCTGGCCCCGTATATGATTGCTTCCTCCGTGATCGGCGTTGTGGCCCAGCGCCTGGTCCGCATGATATGCCCGGAATGCAAAGAGGAGTATGTGCCGAACCCGGAACTCCTTAGCCGGCTGGGTCTTGATAACAAGGCGCTACCTTTCAAGTTTTACCGCGGCGCAGGTTGCTCCAAGTGCGGCAACTTGGGCCTTAAGGGTCGGACCGTCATTGAGGAGGTGATGGTCATGAGCCGTAAAGTCAGGGAATTGACCCAGACCTCCGCCTCATCCGACGAGGTCAGAGAGGCCGCCATGGCCACGGGGATGACAACGCTGGGGGTCAGCGGTCTCAGCAAGATCGAAAAGGGGGTTACCACCATTGACGAGGTTCTGAAGGCGGTACAGCAGAAAGAGGAGTTGACGACCATCTGCCCCTATTGCGGGCGGGGCGTGAGCTTGGACTTTAAGGACTGTCCTTATTGCAAGAAACCTCTGGTTCCCACGTGCACATCCTGTGAGCGGATTGTTCAGCCCGAGTGGGTGGTTTGTCCTTATTGTCGAAATGATCTAAAACCTGAAACTTAGATCCATAAAACGGAGGGGAGATTTTATCTCTTGACTATTGGGCAATGTTTCTTTTATCAACACGGAGACATCTTTGGCATGTAGAGGTCATCGAACCCAAGAGGCGATTCAATGCAATGCAAAAATCATCCTGATCGGCGAGCTGAGCACCTGTGTGCGAGCTGCGGGACTCCCCTGTGCAGCGATTGCGCAGAGGAGGGAAAGGGAGGAGAGTACTTCTGTTTCCAATGCGCCATGCTGAACTCGGTGTCGGCAGTGGGCACGACGATCAAGGACAAGGCGGAAAAGTCGGCCGAAAAAAGAGATAAGGACAGAGAAAAAAAGAAATGGACCCCCTTCCGGTACTTCGTGGGGCTCTCTTCTATCCTGATTCTGGTGATGTGGGGCGTTATTCTATTTGGAGGGGAGAAAGCACCCAGCGGAAGCGCCGATTTGACCAGTCAACCCAGGGTTCTTCTCTTTATGGTGGATGGGGCTATTAAGCGGTATGCCCACGATGAAGGGAACCGGTATCCGGCCACCTTGAACGATCTTGTCCCAAAGTACCTGGCATTGGCCGACCAAGACCGCCGTCAGCTCGACATGCTCAAGTATATGAGAGATCCCCAAGTCGGATACGTTTTGTCTCTGGCTCAACCTGAGCCTGGGCAGCTGAACATCATTATTTCGCCGAAGGGCATTAGCTATGAAGCGTCGTGACGGAAGAGAGGCAAGAGTAATAAAGCGCCAACGGGGATTTACTCTGGTGGAGCTCATGGTGGTGATCGCCATCGTGGGGATTCTCGCGATTACGGCTGTGCCGCTTTACCGCACGTGGCTTCAGCGGGCTTATGGGTCTGAGGCCAAGCTTATGATGAAAAAACTCATGGACGCACAGATCCTCTATTTTTTGGAACGAAACAAGTTCTTTCCCGAGGATGAAGATCCGTTCCCTGTTGAAATCAATCAAAACGACCCTCAGGATAAAGCAGAGATATCAGAGATTACCAATGCCCTCAAAGTCACGATTCCCGTGGGCCACAGGTTGAGCTACCAAATCTATACGTTCAACGCTCCGGGTGACGAATCATGCCAAATACACATTTGGGCCTCCTTTCCCCTATTCCAAGGCGGGTGCACCAAATTGGTGGGCATAGTGACCAAGGACGGGGATGCGAAGTTCTTTCCCATGTAACCCCGGAACACGGCCCACATCAAGGGATGATTAAACGCCCCATGATGATGGCCTTCTGAGAATTTGCTCCTTTAGAATCATTAAAGAAGTTTCTGGGATACGATACTAGCAGCCGGAGGCGGAAAGAAA
>Ga0209427_10008399_pt1 | contig 11622 bp, 8 predicted proteins | sample DeeMarSWOR136_30_FD_187465 | JGI IMG/M metagenome (GOLD analysis project Ga0209427, IMG submission 187465) | Marine sediment microbial communities from White Oak River estuary, North Carolina - WOR-1-36_30 (SPAdes) (version 2) | ecosystem: Environmental > Aquatic > Marine > Intertidal zone >... | reverse complement strand
CAACCAAGCATTCCTAGAAGAGGATCCAGATTTTACGATAGTAGGATTTTGCTTAGGCATGCAGACCATGAATGTTGGTACAGGCGGAACGATGTACCAGGACATTCCTACAGAGATCTATCAAGTGCAATATATGGAAGATATATTAGTTCTCGATCCTGACCAACAACATCGCAATTACTGGTGGCATCTTTCAGCGGATGAACTGGTTATGCGAAATAGTTTTCATAGAATCAAATTTAATAAACAACACCACTTCTTTGACAAACTTATAGCTAACAGCCTTTCTACTCCAACAGTATATAGTTCACATCACCAAGCTATTAAAAATATTGGTCAAGGATTTCAGATCATTGCTACTTCTATGGATGGCAAAATAGCTGAGGTTATCGTACATAAGAAATACAAAAATGTATTTGGTGTTCAATTTCACCCTGAATTTTCCAAGCTCTATTTTAACTGTGGAGTTGAATATAAATCAACTCCAAAAGACACGGTTCTGGTGTCCCCTAATCAAGTTTTAAAAGAGAAAAACAGCTTATCGTTTCATAAAAGGTTTTGGTACTATTTCGCAGAACTGATGAACATTTTGCATACAAAGGGACATTGATTTGAAGTAATCCTAGAATATTTTAAATGGATAAAAATAAACTTCTAGATATTATATAAGTAACCACATTGCTAATTTTTAAATAGTATCTGATTGATATCCCAAGCTTTTAAATTAATATTTAAATGTAAAGTCGACTTGTCTCTCATAGTTTTGCGGCTCTTGAGGAAAATCCCTCCAGGTTCCCATTTTGTATTCAAGACAATTTATTATTTTATCATCCTTCAAATCACTTTTTAAGGTCTTAACTTTATTGACTTCCCCTAAAGGTGAAAGGTATATACGGAAAAGTATCTCACCATGACGATTAGGATAAAGTTTTCGTATCTGTTTCTGACAGGTGTTCAATGTATTTCGATGTAACTCCAGGGAATATTCTATCGTATTCGAATTATCCGGTATAATTGCACGATCTGTTGCTTCTATATCTAATTTGCTTTTTCTTTTTACGTTGGCATCCGCTTCAATCTTTTGCAAAGAATAACTTCGTATTTTACGTGGTGTAGCATGTATAACATTATTGTTTTTTACTACGTTTTCACATATTTGGGCAACTTTTGCTGCAGTACATGCAGGATTATCTATTAATACCTGATAAATCTGCATAGATGGTAATCCACCAATAACTTTGCCCCTTATACTAGAAAGAATACTTTCCTGTTCCTCAAGTGTCACATCATTTTTAAAAATCATGAGGATTTGATTGCATACTATTTTATCACCTGATTCCATATCTTCGACAATATATATTTCTTCAATTGGTGCAGATTGTTCGGGAATGGGAATACGATTATTTTCAGCAAATGATATTAAACATAAAGTCGTCATCATTAAAACAACAAGTTTTTTCATTCCAATACCTTTCTCTTATTTATTATTTATAATTATAATGTTAAGAATGTAAAATAGTTTATAAATTAATACAACATAAGTATTGTTTTTTTTAAAAATAACCAAATTTTAATTTTTCTTCTATTAATATACACTTGTCATAGCGGGTTTCAATTTATAATCTCTGCAATATCGGAAAATAAATAGAAATATTTAATATAAAATTACGATTGGTATGAAATTGACCAGATTTAGTACTTTATTAAGAAATAATTGTACTTAAATAAAATTATAAATTAAATTTTAAAGGAAAGCATTTGTTAAAAAAAATATTCATATATTAAATCTTTGGAAATTTACTAATCCAATAACAAATGCGTTAAATTTTTATAAATATAAATTCAGTACTGGTTTGGCAATTTGGACAATTGTGAGTTATACAGTTCAAAAATTACTATAACCTTTATTTAATATTTGAAATGAAAATTGGAAATTTAAACATAGAGCGAGGAATTTTTTTAGCGCCCATGGAGAATATGAGCGACTTTCCTTTCCGAATGATCTGTAAAAAACTTGGCGCGGATATAGTCTGTTCGGAATTTATTAGTTCTGAAGCACTCATACGAGAAGCTAAGCAGGCTTATCGTAAAATGACAATAAATCCAAATGAGCGTCCTATAGGTATACAAATTTACGGAAATCGTGTAAAAGCAATGGTTGAAGCTGCTCAGATTGCTCAAGAACAAGGCCCGGATTTCATTGATATTAATTTTGGCTGTCCAGTAAAAAAAGTAGCATTAAAAGGCGCTGGAGCAGGTCTGTTACGCGATATTTCCTTAATGATAAAAATTTGTGAAGAGGTAGTCAGGCATACTTCACTTCCTGTAACAGCAAAAACACGACTCGGTTGGGATAACGGTTCAATCGTTATATTAGATGTTGCTAAAAAAATGGAATCTGTTGGTATTGAAGCACTAACCTTACATGCACGCACCAGAGCACAAGGTTTTAAAGGCGAGGCTGATTGGAATTGGATAAAGCAAGTGAAACAAAAAGTTGGCATTCCGATAATCGGAAATGGTGATGTAAAAAATCCTGAGCAAGTTCTACAAATGTTCAATAGCACTGGTTGTGATGCTGTCATGATAGGCAGAGGAGCTCTCATTAATCCCTGGATATTTAAACAAGCCAAAGAATATATGAGATCAGGTATTCTGCCACCCGAACCAACTCTATCTGAAAAAATTGAAACTTTGATCGAACATCTCAAATATAGTGTAGAATACAAAGGTGAATCCCAGGCTTTAATAGCAATGCGCAAGCATTATTGTGGATACTTAAAGGGTCTGCCTCATATTGCACAATTCAGAAATGAATTAATGTGCTGTAAAACTTCCAAAGAGGTAATTGAACACTTGGAGGAATTTTTGACAAAATACTCTTACATGCCACAGGCAGACCACTTGGCAAGAGAACAATGTTAGGTTAAAATTACTTTACAAATATATAGGTATTTTCTAGCTTCTTACATTGATTTGTTTTAATTTTTTAAGAATTATTATTTATATTTAACAATCCATTAATTTATTATTAGATATCAACAATCATCTATTTGCATAAGAAGAATTAGTCTTTTTCATTGCTTCTTAATGATACCATCTTAATATGTAAAATTGAAATTAGGAGAATCGATGAAAACGATTCGCTGGGGAATCATAGGTTGTGGTGATGTAACTGAAGTTAAAAGCGGACCATCATTTCAAAAGATAAAATATTCTGAATTAGTAGCTGTAATGCGAAGAAACGATCAAAAGGCAGCTGATTATGCCAAGAGGCACAGAGTACAAAAATGGTATAATGATGCAGATAAATTAATTAATGATCCAGATGTGGATGCCATTTACATTGCCACGCCTCCCCATTATCATATGTACTATACGCTAAAAGCAGCAAAGGTAAAAAAGCCAGTATATGTAGAAAAACCAATGGCTCGCACTTTTTCGGAGTGTCAGAAAATGATAAAGAGTTGTGACGAAGCCGGAATACCGCTCTTCACTGCTTATTATAGAAGAAGTCTACCGCTCTTCTTAAAGGTAAAAGAGCTATTAGATAATAATCAAATTGGAAATGTTCGATTTGTTAAAATTACTTTATACCAACCTCCAATGCCTGGAGACTATGATACTTATAATCTTCCATGGCGTGTAATCCCGGAAATTTCTGGTGGTGGATATTTTGTAGACCTTGCTTCGCATACCCTTGATATTTTAGATTTTCTCATCGGTCCAATTTCAAAGGTATTTGGATTAGCAGACAATCAGGCTAAACTATATCCTGCTGAAGATATTGTAAGTGCCATATTCACTTTTAGCAATGGTACTATTGGTATGGGATTTTGGTACTTTACCGCATCAAAACAAGTTGATATTGTTGAGATTGTCGGTAATCATGGAAAAATAACATTCTCTACTTTTATGAATAAACCAGTTACGCTAAAAATCAAAGGCAGTGAAAAATCTTATGAATTCAGAAGACCTCAGTATATTCAACAGCCACATATTCAGTCTATTGTTAATGAATTAAATGGCATTGGTAAATGCCCCAGTGACGGAATTAACGCTGCAAGGACTAGCTGGGTTATAGATGAGATATTGAAAGAGTGGAGGACTAAGAAGGGCATCCGTTTCCCGGAGCAACAAAGAGATAATAATATTTAGGTATATTGATAAGATCTTTCAATTTGCACGAATTATCTTATTCTTTTAATTTTCAACATTATCCAATGATACAAAATTTAAAGGTACTCTGAGGCACATAAATGCCACAAAATGTAATTGAAAAAATAACTCAACGATACGCTGTTGATTTAGAATCTGGGCAAAAAATATATAGCGGTGATTTTGTATTCATTCGACCTCATTATGTTATGACTCACGATAACACAGCTGCGGTTATACAAAAATTTAATGCAATTGGTTCGGCTAATATAGCCAATCCGAGACAAACTGTAATCGCACTTGACCATAACATTCAAGATAAAAGCGAGAAAAACCTGGAAAAGTATACAAAGATTAAAGCCTTTGCAAAGGATATGGGTGTAGATTTCTATCCTGCTGGACGAGGTATTGGACATCAAATAATGTGCGAAGAAGGTTATGCCTGGCCAGGAACATTTGTGGTTGCATCAGACAGCCATTCAAACATGTATGGCGCTTTAGGATGTTTGGGTACACCTATTGTAAGAACCGATGCGGCGTCCATCTGGGCCACGGGTCAAACATGGTGGCAGATACCCCCTGTGGTCAAAGTGCAATTAGCAGGGAAACTAAAACCAGGCGTTTCCGGTAAAGATGTAATAATCACATTATGCGGATATTTTAATAAGGATGAAGTCCTGAATCACGCAATTGAATTTACCGGAGATGGGATTCCCTATTTAAGTATTGAACAGCGTCTCACTATAGCAAATATGAGTACGGAGTGGGGAGCACTTGCAGGTGTTTTTCCCATTGACGATGTTACAATCCGTTGGTTAAAGGTAAGAGCCCAATTTATAAAACAAAGAGGTCTTGAAGGCGTGCCTTCTGACATGGACGGTAATGATGAACACCCTCGTCTCAATGAAACTAAAATTGATCAATTGATACAAAATATTCCTGTGGCAGATAAAGATGCATGTTATAGTAAAGAACTTTCACTCGATCTTTCCAGTGTTAGTCCCTATGTTTCAGGTCCTAATTCTGTTAAATTGATAGCACCTATATCTATGATCAGTAAAAAAAATATAAAAATCAATAAAGCTTATCTAGTATCATGCGTTAATAGTCGTACAGAAGATCTGGCAGAGGCTGCTGCTGTTTTACTTGATAAAACGATAGCTAAAGGAGTTGAATTTTATATAGCTGCGGCATCCAGTGAAGTACAAGCGAAAAGCGAAAAGAATGGTGATTGGCAGATTTTACTACAAGCCGGTGCAAAACCGCTCCCTCCTGGTTGTGGTCCATGCATTGGATTGGGTGCAGGCCTGCTAAAAGATGGAGAAGTTGGAATATCAGCTACCAATAGAAATTTTAAAGGTAGAATGGGATCCCGAAACGCTGATACATACCTGGCATCACCTACTGTGGTTGCTGCATCTGCAGCTGCTGGAAAAATAATGTATGATGAAAAACGGGTGTCTTCAAAAATAAAAGCCTCCATTAAAATAAATAAAAGAACAATTAAGGAAAATCAAACGATATCCATTATGGCTAATTTCCCGGAAGAAATTAGAGGAGAATTGATCTTTTGTAACCAGGATAACATAAACACCGATGGGATTTATCCCGGTAAATATACCTATCTTGATGATTTTACATCTGAGAAACAAGCAAAAGTAGCAATGGAAAATTATGATGCTGACTTCCAAAAAATTGTCCAAAAAGGCGATATTTTAGTCGGAGGATTTAATTTTGGAACCGGAAGCTCAAGAGAACAAGCCGCTACAGCTTTAAAGTATTGCGGTATTCAATTGGTAATTGCAGGCTCATTCAGCGAAACATATAAACGTAATGCACTGAATAATGGTTTTTTGGTTATTGACGTCCCTGAACTGGTTAACGATTTAAGAAAGAGATTTCTTAATACAAAATTAACGCTTAGGACAGGGATAAATGCTGTCTTGAATTCTAAAAAATCAAAGCTGATAATTGAAAATAAAATTTATCCACTCAGCCCTATTGGCAAAGTAGCGCAAGAATTAATCATAGAAAACGGACTGGAAAATTGGGTAAAACAGAAAATTCACAAAAAAAATCCCTGAGTTGAGGAAATATTTCATAAATCATTGGTCAATCGCATAAAATGATAGGAGGGTAAATGGAAGTAAGCGGGAGAAAAGAAACACGGCTTCCTCAGAATGCATATCGCAAATTGAAAGATGGGGAAGAGTATATACCTGTGGTTCCAAGCGAGAAGATAGTACCAGAATTGACACCTTATTCGTTATTTTGGGGTTTATTTTATGCGGTATTGTTTTCAATGGCAGCTGCCTATTTAGGCTTAAAAATTGGTCAAGTTTTCGAAGCAGCAATTCCAATCGCAATTTTAGCTGTCGGTCTTTCAGCACTACTTCGCCGCAAAAGCGCCTTGCAAGAAAACGTTATTATCCAATCTATCGGTTCTGCCTCCGGCGTAATCGTGGCTGGTGCTATTTTTACCATTCCCGGCCTATATATTTTAGGTATAGATGCCAGTTTTTTTCAAATTTTTCTGGCGTCTCTTTTGGGTGGATGTTTAGGTATTTTATTTCTTGTACCGTTTAGAAAGTATTTTGTAAAAGATATGCATGGTGAATTTCCCTTCCCGGAAGCTACAGCAACAACAGAAGTGTTAATAGCTGGTGAATCTGGGGGTGAGCAAGCTAAAATTCTCGTGGGTGCGGCTGCTGTGGGCGGTGTTTACGATTTTTGTGTTTCGGGTTTGGGATTTTGGAAGGAAGTGGTATCAACTCAAGTTTTTTCCTGGGGTCAGATTTTATCTGACAAAGTAAAGCTGGTCTTTAAGATTAACATTGGCGCTGCGGTGATGGGGCTTGGTTATATCATTGGCCTTAGATACGCATTGATAATAGCAGCTGGTTCATTCCTTGCCTGGTGGGTGCTTATTCCTCTTGTATATTCAGTCGGCCAATATATCTACGAGCCTATATTACAATCCACAAAACCCATAGCTGAAATGCAACCACAGGAAATATTTAATGATTACGTACGTCATGTTGGTATTGGCGGAATAGCAGCAGCTGGAATAATTGGAATATTAAAATCTTCGAAAATTGTTAAGGATGCAGTAAAGCTGGCTATAAATGAGATTTTTGGCTCACGACATTTAGAACAAACAGGTACCGTGGAACGCACACAGTTGGATATAAAAATGAAGTGGGTAACCATTCTTCTTCTCTCTGCTTTCATAGCTACTTTTATCTTCTTTTATTTTGGTGTTGTCGATATGAACTTAATACATGGAATTGTTGGTATTTTAATTGTAATTGTTATTGCCTTTCTATTTACAACAGTAGCTGCCAGAGCCATTGCTATAGTGGGAGTTAATCCTGTCTCTGGTATGACATTAATGACTTTAATTATTTCCTCAGTCATTCTTGTCAAAGTAGGTTTGTCAGGTTATCAGGGTATGTTGGCTGCATTAATAATCGGTGGTGTTGTTTGTACAGCACTCTCGATGTCTGGTGCCTTCGTAACAGATTTAAAAATTGGTTACTGGTTAGGAACTACACCAAGAACGCAAGAGAGGTGGAAATTTCTCGGAACGCTTTTTGCCGCAGCTGCCGTTGGAATCATAATATTAGTCTTGTATAAAACCTATGGATTTGGTCCCGGAGGATTAGAGGCACCCCAGGCATCGGCCATGGCTGCTGTACTTGAACCTCTCATGTCGAACGAACCCGCACCTTGGTTAGCATATTTAGCAGGTATTTTCATGGCAATTATATTAGAACTAATCGGTGTTCCTCCGCTGGCTTTTGCCTTAGGCATGTACTTACCGATTTATCTGAATACCCCTATTTTAGCAGGTGGAATTATCTCCCATTTAGTATTAAAGAGTACAAAAGATGACTCGCTAGCAGCAAAAAGGAAAGAAAAAGGCACCTTAATTGCATCTGGATTCATAGCTGGCGGTGCTATTATGGGTGTTGTATCGGCATTCATCGTCTTTTTTGGAAAACAGTTAATAAATGAAGAATGGACTTTAATGAGGGCTATCGGTACAGAACATTGGGTTGAATCTGCTCCTTCAGAAATAATTGGATTTGTTATGTTTGCGATATTGTGCATCTATATGTATTGGAATTCCTTGCGTTTGAAAAAATAACAGGTCGAGAAAGTGAATTGAGGGGTGAAATTAGTCATCAATATTCACCCCTTTTTTATCTAATAATTTTTTGATACTTGACAATAGATTCTGTGTGGAATATTTTAAAGATTTAAAAAACAAAATATATTAAACTAATCATTTGTCTTTAAATAGTGAGCAAAAGAGATAGAAAGAGGGGGTCTCTATGAATTATTGTCCACATTGCTCGAAGCCTTTAACCAAACCAGTTAAGGTATGTCCTTTCTGCAAGAAAACAGTAGATATTGATATGTATGCAGCACTTTTCAAGCCTGGGGAAACAAGCACTGTAAGCAAGAAAGTGATAAGAAAAATTTGGTTTCAGGAACATACAAATTTGATAATCCCAATAATATCATTTATTGCCGGTTTTATTTTGGGTGCCATTATATTATTCGGGATTGCGGAAGCTAAATTTGTATCAGAACGGTCAGATTATGAAAATAGAATTACTGAATTGGAGACAGTTATAAAGCAAAAAGATCAAAATGCAAATAGTACAACAGCTGGATTTCAAACTCAGATTAATACTAAAGAAGCAATTATAAACATTTTATTAGAACAAATGGATATCATGAATAGAATTCTAAATTTTACCAGTCGCCTGGCAAACAACAGTACAATTACCCCAAATTCTGCGGAAGAAGCAGACTATTTTAAAAGAAATGTTCTTTATCTAAATCGACAATTTGAGATTCAGCAAGAGAAATTGAAAGAGACAGGATTTTCTGAACCACAATCATATAATTTGATACCTATACCACAACTATTGATCGAATAATAATCGTTGCTCATTATAAATGATATAACATATGGTATATGGTAATACCGCTAATTGAAACAAACATCGATACAGGCTACTCCAAACACACAATTCTTTTATGATTCTCATAGCCATTTTTTACAGTTAGCTCTTTAACCACTAAATTAACTTCCCTCGATTTTTAGTTGTCAATTTTTGAATTCCATTGATTTCTTGAGAAACGGATCATTAATAGGCAGCAATGATCTCTTAAAATATCGAGACCAAAAATAGGCTAAAAATATTCCCGCAATACCAATAAAAGTAGTAAAATCAATCCAGGACAGGTAAAACCCGTGTTCATACATCGTGGGCATGACAATCCAGTAAATATCAAAGAAATGCATCACCAGAATCCAGATTGAAATCACTTTCATAAATTTTAAGTTTCGCTTTGCTGCACGAGGCATCAGAGAAATAAAAGGGATTAAAAAATGACCGAATACTAAAATCAAGGTTATATATTTCCAGGTACCTTCCCAGCGATGTCGATACCATATGGTTTCTTCAGGTATGTTACCGTACCAGATTAGGAAATATTGCGAAAAGGCCATGTAGCCCCAAAAAATAGTAAAACCAAATAAAAATTTACCTAAATCGTGATAATGCTCTACAGTAATTACGTCATCTAGGATACCCTTTTTCCTTAAAGTAAGTCCAATGGTAACTAGAACAGCAAGTAGCGCCAGAAAACTACCCGCAAAAATATAAACACCAAATATAGTTGAATACCAGTGGGCATCCAAAGACATTAACCAGTCAAACGCTGCAAAAGTAATTGTAATAGCAAACAGGACAATACCCGGGGCACTCACCGTGCGCATCTTTTTTAATTGGACCGGTTGAAATTCCACGTCCTGAGCAAGGGATATTTTTTGGAGAATCTTGAATAATACAAACCAGATTCCGAAATACAAAATCGCTCTTATAATAAAAAAGGGTGCATTTAAATAGGGGACCTTTTTTTGTAGCAGGATATCACTAGTAATAACCTCTTCATGACTCCAGTGATAAAGATCATGCAATCCAAAAATAACAGGTATAAAAAGTATAGCCATTAAAGGTACTGTGCCCATTAGACTTTCTAATATCCTTCGAAATACAATATTCCATGTTGCACCAGCGATATGATTTAACATCGTGAAAAATAATGCACCAAGCATTATTGAAGTCCAAAAGACATAAGCTACAAGGTACGAATGGAAAAAATGTTTATCATTTACCAAATATCCAAATACAGATAATAATAGACCTGTTACACCTAAAAACAGACTTGTTTTAATAAAAAATTTTGCTTTAATATTAAAATTTTGAGAATTATCCATATAATTGTAATTCGCTATTTAATCTCATCTAACAATTCCGCCGGGAAATCTTCAGTCATCGTATTTTGACTTCTTTGAAGTGCTCTGACATATGCTACAATGTTCCAGCGATCATCGACTGGAATCTGATGCTTATAAACCGGCATATTTCGAATACCATTGGAAATTACATCATAAATGTGACCATCGGGAGCCTCACGTAACCTATCTATATGCAGAGATGGAGGTGGTAGAAATCCTTTCTTTACCACGATACCCTGTCCGGCACCCGTTTGATCATGACAGGGTGAACAATATATATTATATCTCTTTCTTCCCCTTTCTAAAATTTGCATTGTAATATTAATAGGCACCCACTGGATAAGTTCACCCTCTTTGGTTTTTCCGGTATAGTACACTTCATCTTCACGCAGCTCTCCTCGAGCTACTGTGCCTGGAACAGGCATTCGCATGGTAGATTTATCTTTAAAAAATTTACTTTTTCCCTGTGCCTCATATTTTGCTTGCGAATCCATATTCGGATTCAGGTGGACGGGAGGTTTCTCAGAGGGTTTACCCCTATAACATGAGCTAACTAGTAATGCTGAAACAATTATTAGCAGGTACTTAAATATCCTGATCATGCTAGTGTTAAAACCTCCAAATTTTTACCTCCGATTTGCGCCAAAAAATCTTTTGTAGATATAATATCAAACTTTGCATCGCTGTCATCTATTGAGATAAAAAATCCGTTATCACTAGCCTTCTCAAACCTGCGTGATGAAAACAAAGGATGAAAGTACCTGGGCAACTTATTTATCGCAAGCATTGCTAGCAAGGCAACAAATGCAGAGAATAATACCATAATGGCGAAAGCTACCGGGCCATATGCCTGGTAGCTGAAGAATGGTTTTCCTGATATCACTAAAGGATAATCAACCGTGCTGGTCCACCATTCGAGTAACACACCACCTGAAAAAGCAAACAGGGCAACGATAAATACAATATATCCCAATGGCGATCTTTTGAGGCCCATGGCATAATCCATACCATGAATGGGAAAGGGGGAATGACAATCAAATTTTTTATATCCAGCCTCTTTTATTTTTTTTGCGGCTTGTAATAGTTGTGATGGATCATCAAATTCCGCCAGTATTACCTGTGAGGATCTTTCCCTTTTCTTCATT
>Ga0209427_10008398_pt1 | contig 11623 bp, 13 predicted proteins | sample DeeMarSWOR136_30_FD_187465 | JGI IMG/M metagenome (GOLD analysis project Ga0209427, IMG submission 187465) | Marine sediment microbial communities from White Oak River estuary, North Carolina - WOR-1-36_30 (SPAdes) (version 2) | ecosystem: Environmental > Aquatic > Marine > Intertidal zone >... | reverse complement strand
CTTGATATGGTTGGTCTTGCTGTTACTATTACAATATTAATTACAATATTTCTTGCATTAAAGCAAATTCTTCATAGGTTTGCTAAAAGAATTAATAGGCAGGAGATTTATGCAACACTTGAGCTTGCATTGATTTCACTTGTTATTTTGCCATTCCTGCCTAATAAAGGTTATGGACCATTAAATGTTTTTAATCCATACAATATCTGGCTAATGGTTGTATTTATATCAGCTATATCATTTGTTGGCTATATATTCATAAAATGGAAGGGTGTTGAAAAAGGATTAGGTGTTACTGGATTCTTAGGAGGACTTATTTCAAGCACATCTGTTGCTACAAGTATGGCTAATGAAAGCAAGAAAACAAAAATATCCAAGCCTTTTGTTTTTGCAGCAGTAGTTGCATCAACAACAATGTTTTTCAGAGTTTTATTTATAACTTATGTATTGAACAAAGAACTTGTTTTATCACTTTCAATTCCACTTGGAATTATGGCTCTTATAGGTGCATGCTATATTTCTTATATGTGGAAAGGAAGATTAAAGAAAGCACCCAAACTTGAACTTAAGAGCCCATTTACTTTAATACCTGCTTTAAAATTTGGGATTTTTTATGCTCTTGTTTTATTTATAACAAAAGCAGCCCAATTATATTATGGCAATTCTGGTGTATATATTGCAGCACTGCTTGCAGGTCTTGTTGATTTGAATGCAATTACAATCTCAATGGCAACACTTGCACTGGCTGGAATTGTTCCAGCAAAAGTTGCTGTACTTGCAATAACATTAGCAATAGTAAGCAACAATATCATAAAAATAATTATTGGTTATTTGTTTGGAAACAAAGAATTTGCAAAACAAACCTTGATTATTTACACAATTATACTTGTTCTTGGATTAATTACTGCAATGTTTGTTTAAACTGAATAATATAAAATAAAAAATATAAAAAAATCATCTATATTTCTTAGGTACTTTATTTACAACCCTTACTTTTGATGCAGGGCCTGCTAATTTTATGAATTTCTTTGTTGGTGTATATTGTGTGCTGCTTTTTGCTTCGTATGAGAGTACAATACCATATTCTTGATCATATCTACCAGGAATACCTAAACTAAAATTTCTACCTTTTTTAGCAAGTAGGATTTTTTTAGCCCTGTTAACTATTCTTTGCCCTTTTTTTTGAACATAAACAAGATATTTGACAGAAGGTTTTGCAAGTTGTGATTTTTGTTTCTTTTTTGCACCCATTCTGCTCATTTTTACTTCGCAAATATTTCCTGTTTTATTTACAAAATACATGTAATTAGGTCTTTTTTTGATTCCAACCCTGAGAACTTTTCTTACTCCTCCTTTTTTCCCAAGATTTCTCATTGGAACACAAGAAATATCCCCTTTTCGATCAATAAAATATAGAAATCCTTTTTGTCTTTTTATGCCTGTTTTTGCAATTGTTCCTGTCTTTGCCATTTTTTCACCTCATAAATTTAGTTACCATTGGTTACCAAAAGAATAATTAAGTCTTGTGTAGTTATATATAAACTTTTTTATTTGTTCAGAAGCAAAAATTTATAAACGAAACATCTTTACAAATTCTTATGGACATTTTGGATTTAATTAAAAAGAGGAGAAGTATTAGAAAATTTAAAAATGTGTTGATTGAAAGAGACAAACTTCTAAAAGTTCTTGAAGCGGCTCATTGGGCACCAACAGCAGGCAATCTCCAAAGCTGGAAGTTTATTGTTGTAAAAGACAAAAAGAAAAGAGCGCAGCTTGCTGAAGCATCATTTAATCAGATGTGGATGACAGAAGCGCCTGTTTTTATTGCTGTGTGTGTTTTTACAGATAAAATAAAAAGATATTATGGTGTGAGAGGTGAACGCCTGTATGCAGTACAAGAATGTGCAGCTGCAATTGAAAATATGATACTTGAAGCAGAATCTTTAGGTTTGGCAACATGCTGGGTTGGCGCATTTGATGAAGCAGCAATTAAAAGAGTTTTGGATATTCCTGACAATGTGAGGCCTCAGGCGATTTTGGTTTTAGGTTATGGTGATGAGGTTGTACCAACTCCTTCAAAATATCAATTAAAGGATGTAGTTTATTTTGAAAAATATAAATCAACAAGAGAAGAGTTCTTTCCATTGGAAAAACAAGCCAAGAGAATTGCAGAAAGAGCAGAGCCATTGATAGAGCGATTAAAAGGAAAAGTTGTTGATGTAGTTACAAAGAAAAAGAAAAAATGATTAGTGAAAGGCTTGATTTCTTTAGAAAAACAGGCACTGAGTTATTTGGTCCTCTTGCTCGTCTTTTAATAAGATTTAGAATAACTGCAAATATTATGACAACTATTTCTTTTTTTGTTGGATTAATAGCTGTTTATTTTTTGTTTAATAGAAATGGTTTGTATGCTATTTTTGTAATAATATATTTCATATGTGATATACTTGACGGAGAAATTGCAAGAATTACTAAAAACACAACAAAATTCGGCATGTGGTTTGACCATCTGATGGATAGGTCAATTATGTTGCTTTTGTTAATAAAATCATATTTTTATTTGGATGTTCCTTATTTGTTGTATTGGTCAGTTCTTATTTTTTTCTTAATCCAGCATTTGATTCATATCTTATCAAATAGAAAATTAATATTAATTTACAGCAGAGCAGCTGCTTTGATTATTTTTCCATTTGCTCCTAAGTATCCAATAGAAGCATTTGTTGTGCTGCTCACAATTAATTCATTTGGTATTGTTTTGCAGATGGTTAATTTAATATCAAATAAATACAATAAAAAGAAAAAAAAGAGAAAATAAAATGGCTTTACTTGATTTAATTTTGAAATCACTTTATTTTTTTGTACCTGTTTATTTTGCAAATATGACCCCTGTTTTTCTTGCAAAAATTAAATATCTTAAAAACCTTAATGCACCTATGGATTTTGGTGCGAAATTTGGAAAAGAAAGATTGTTTGGAAGCAATAAAACATGGAGAGGTTTTATTGGCAGCATTATTGCTGCAATAGTTTTTGTTTTTATCCAAAAAGCATTATTTAAATATGATTTTTTTAATTCAATTTCAATTCTTAATTACAATGAGGCAAATCTTTTTTTGTTGGGATTCTTGTTTGGTTTTGGAGCAATGTTTGGTGACCTTGTTAAAAGTTTTTTCAAAAGAAGACTAGGAAAAAAACCAGGAAGCAGCTGGCCTATTTTTGACCAGCTTGATTATGTGATTGGAGCTTTGTTATTTGTTTCCATAATTCATAGAGTTTCCCTTGATGTGATTCTAACTCTGGTGATTGTCACTCCTTTTTTGAATCTTTTGGCAAATTTTCTTGGATATTTGCTAAAATTAAAGAAAGTCTGGTGGTAGATGTTTATCTATTTCTTATAATGAATTCCGCTCACTAAATAGATAATAATTGCTAGTAAAGATAATAACCCTGCAATTAAAAAAGGAACACCATAGCCAAGAGCAGCTCCTAAAATTCCACATGTGATTGCTCCAAAAATAGTTCCACTGGTTGAAATAAAGCCTACAATGCCTCTGTCTCCACCCATTCTTTTTTTTGTGAAAAGAGTTGCAACTACTGTTGCTGAAAAGATGGTTATTCCTGCATCACCAAACACATGTATCCATCGAGCAAGGAAAACCCATATTAGGTTGTTTGTAAAAAATAAAACAAGATTTCCAAAAGCCGATGCGAGTAATGAGGATATTAACAAAAAGCTTACGCCAAGTTTTCTATCAAAAGCAAAGCCTGTTATTAGTTCAACCATCGCCAAAGTCAGAACTATAATAGCTAAGAAGAAACCAATCTGTGACTCAATTAATCCCACGTTTTCTTTTAGGAAAAGAGCCATTGATGTACTTTCAGCGCCCCAGTGAAATGCAAATAAAAATAAAATTATGCTGAATATGATAACTGGTTTTTTAAGAAAGTCTTTTTCATATGTTTGAAAACTGAAACTAAATAATTTAACATTGAACAAATATCTTGATAAAAAAAATAGAGGGATAGCTGCAATCATACCAATCTTGAAAATAAAATTAAAACTTGTTCTTAGAATAAGATAACCTCCTATTAATAATCCGATAGCAACTGCAAAATGTTCAATTGCAGCAAAGCTTCCCATTATCCTGCCTTTATGATCTTTTTTGAGTGTTTTGTATATTAATGCAAATATGGGTGTTACAATCAAGTTACTGCCAATGCCTCCTGCTAAAAAGAAAAGCAGGACTAGCCAGAAATCTGTACTTCTCGTTAAACCAAATAAGAATATAAAGATAAACAAAAACCCTAAAGATACAAGTTTTTTCTGTTCAACTCTGTCAGAAAATATCCCAAAAGGTATTGTGACTAAAAATGCAGTTGCAGGAAAAGTTGACATTAATATTCCTATTTGAAGACCTGAGTAGTTTAATAATTTAAAGTAAAGAGGAGCAAAAGTCCAGAAAAGGAAAATTATAATTGTTCTGCTGAAAAGAATTGCTGCTTCAAGCGGTGCTTTTCTTAGGTCTTTCATTTTTATTTATTCATACCTCAAAGCCTCAACAGGTTTAAGTTTTGCAGCCTGCATTGCAGGAAGTGTACCTGCTATTGAGCCAACAATAAATGAAAATGCAAATGACCCTACAATAAGATACCATGGGAATGATGCTTTAATAAATGTCCAGCCAGCAGCCGCAGCACCATATGTTATTAAGTTGCTTAATGCAATTCCAACAATTATCCCAACCGCCCCTCCAACCGCACCCAAAAATCCAGATTCAAGTAAAAATAATGAAAGGATGTGGCTGTTCTTTGCACCAATTGCTTTCATCACACCAACTTCAGGCGTTCTTTCAAGTACAGAGGTGTACATTGTATTCATGATTCCAATTCCACCAACAAAAAGAGAGATTGCTGCCAAGCCAATCACAACAGCACTAACAACAGCAAAAACACTTACATATGCTTCTCTGAGTCCCTCGCTTGTTTCAACTGAGAAATCTTCATCACCTTCTTCAAGGTCTCTGGATGTTCTTAGGTCTTTTTTTATTCTTTCAGCGACAGTAGCAGTGTCAAAACCAGGCAAGGTTCTCACCCAGAAAATATCATATTTTTTTGGTTCATTAAATATAATTCTTGCCTGTTCAATTGAAACATAGACCTGGCTGTCATCTGCAGGATTTCCTATCTCTACTATTGATCCAATCACAGTATAATCTTCTCCTTCAATTTCTATTTTATCTCTTAATTCAACAGGCTTGTCAAAAACATCCCCTTGTGCAAGCAGATATCCTACAACGACTTTTGCTTTATCTTTTTTCTTGATAAATCTTCCTTGTGCAATCTGGAAATTCTGCATTGACAACAATATGTCAGCGGATTCGTCTGTTGGCAGACCAATAACTGCAGTTGTTATTATTTCATCTTTGAATTTGACTTGAGAATATTTGAAAAGCATGCCTGCAACATCTTGAACACCTCTAACTTTCTCTATGACTTTCAAATCATCGTCTGTTAGTTCTGCTCCTCCGCCAATTCCAAAAAGGGGACCTCCAGGTGTGACCAGGACAGCATTTACACCCATCATCTCAAACTGTTCGCTAATTGATTCTTGAAGACCCTGCCCTAAACTAACAAGAGAGACAACAGCAGCAATTCCTATGAATATGCCTATCATTGTAAGCCAAGTTCTGATACCTCTCTCAACAAGGCTTCTAAATACTATTTTCATGTAATCTTGTATCATTTTGCTCTTAATGCATCAACAGGTTTCATTTTTGAAGCTGTTCTAGCAGGGACAAAGCCAGACACAGAACCAACAATAAATGCAAAAAGTAATGCTCCCAGGATAATCCAAATATTTGTAGATATTCTTAGGCCAACACCAAATGCTTGTGCAATTATTTCAGCAATTTTTGCCATGCCAAATCCAATAAGCAATCCAAGACCTCCACCTACAATACCTATAAGGCCAGATTCAATTAAGAACAATAATAGGATATTGCTGTTTTTTGCACCAACAGCTTTCATTAATCCAATCTCATTTGTTCTTTCAATCACACTTGTATACATTGTTGTCATTATACCTACTCCGCCTACAAGCAAAGAGATTGCTGCAATTCCAGCAAGCACTGTCTGCACAACGCCAAGTATTGTTTTGAAACTTTCAATTGATTGCTCAGCTGTCTGCACTGTGAAATCTTCTTCTCCTTCTTTAACATCCCTTTTTTTCCTTAATTTTACCTTGATATCTTCTGCAACCTCTCCAACATCAAATCCCTCTTTTGCTGTTGCAAATATTGTTGAAACCATTTCAGGTTCGTCAAATAAAGCTCTTGCAACATCTTCTGGGATTCTAATTATCATGTCATGTATGCCAGTACCTGCTCTTTTTTGTATGCCAACAACAGTAAATGTCTCATCTTCTATTCTTATCTTTTTACCTGTTGTGATATTTTTTTCAAAAGTATCATATGCAATTATGTTTCCAAGAATGGCTACATACCTGTCACTTTGTGTGAATTCCCTTCCTTTTTCAATCTCAAAGAAGCCAATAGTCTTAATCTGAGCAATTGCTTCACTATCTGTTGGCACACCAAAGATAGATAATGTTTTTGTTTCATCATCAAATCTTACTTGTATTGTTTTTGTTACTACTCCTATTGCTGCTTCTACTCCTCTTATTTTTTTTATAAAATCAGCATCATCTTTTGTGAGTTGCGCAGAAACAAGTTCAGAACCAAGAGGTCCAAAAAAGATTCCACCAGGAGATATAATAATCCTGTTGGCTCCTACTTTCTTAAACTGTTCATCTATAACCTCTTGCATGCCTTGGCCAATTGAAATCAAAGAGACAATAGCTGCAACACCTATTATTATGCCTATTATGGTCAGCCAGCTCCTTAATCCTCTTTCTGTTAATGACTTAATTGCAATCTCAAAATACTTTTGTAATGCCATTCTAGACTTGCTTTTTTCTGCCTACAAAATAATACACTATAGCACCAAGTATTGTTCCTCCAATGATTGCAATCAACCACATTGTCCTGTCAAATCCTTTTTTCTTGGTTTTCCAGCAGTCCCTCAGATTATAAAACCAAAACAATGCTAACAGCACTACCGGCGATAGAGTTAAGAATGCTGTTATTGGTGAGCCCCGCACTACAAGGCCATAAACAGCAGCTTCTCTTCCAGTATACACTCTTAAAGGAACTTGTTCCTTTGCTTTGAAATATTTATTGTATGGGTCTTTGTATTCGATGATAACATCTAATGGAATCATTCCTGTAACTTTTCCTGTCATTATTGTAAATTCAGCTGTTTCTTCATCATCACTTTCAACATTTCCCAAATATATTTTTGGAGTTGATATGACACTGTAATTCTCACTTGGTACAAGTTCAAATGTAACAAATCTCATTTCAGATGCTGCTATGTTTGACAAGCTTATTACAAGATTGCCTTTCTTGTTTTTTGTGAATACATCTGAACTTTCCACATTAAGGAAATATTCAGGCTGGCCATATACTATAAGACCAACTGTGTGGTTTCTGTAATATTTTGTTCCTACTTCATCCTGATATTCTATGCTTAATGGAATCTTATAGACCCTTGATTCTGCATCTGCATCAACAATTACTCTGAAGGTTACAGTGGCGTTTTCATGCGCTTTTAAGTCAAGTATTGTTTTTTCATTTGTTGCAGCTGCAGGCGCTATATCTATGTTATTAAAATCTAATTTGAATCTTAAATCCTTAAGTCTTGAATCTGCCAGATTTGTCACATGTATTTTCAGGTCAGTAAACTCGCCTGGCTGGACTCTTGTTGGTATTGTTGAGATTGACTCAATATTAAGGAATGCATCTATTGTCCTTATCTGTATTTCAAATTCCTGGCCTACCCATGGGCTCTGGTCAACTTTGTATCTAATAGTTATGTTCTCTGCTCCTTCAACAGCATCTTCATCAACTCTGAGCCTATATTCAATGACAACACCTTCTGCACGGGTCTGCCAGCCTCCAAGTGCACTTACATCCCTTAGACCCTGGTCAGATGCATCAAATCTAAAAGGGTATTTTGGTACAAGCTGAACCTCTACTCTTTTAGCAGGGTCAACACCAATATTCTCGACCCTGAATCTTAGTTTTAGATATTCACCAGGTTCTGCAGGCATTGGTTCCTGGTTAATCAATGTGATTTTCACATTGTTGCCTGTTTCTGAAATAATTATGTTGTTGTGTGTTGTTAATTGTGCAGCAACACTAATTGCAAGCAACACAATTATTAATGGAAATAAAATTGTGCTCAAAATTGTTTTTTTCATTTTTTCACCACCTTTTTTGTTTTAATTATGCGACCATCCATAAGATACTCTATTCTTTGAGCTCTTCTGGATAGTTTTTCGTCATGAGTGACCATGATAATTGTTTTTGCTTTTTCCTTGTGCAATTTTATAAGCAATTCAACTATTTGTTCTCCTGATTTAGAATCAAGATTTCCAGTAGGTTCATCTGCAAGTATTACTCCTGGATCATTTGCAAGTGCTCTTGCAATTGCTACTCTTTGCTGTTCTCCTCCTGAAAGCTCTAATGGTTTATGTGTGATTCTTTCAGTTAGACCAACCATTTCAAGCAGCTGCTTTGCTCTTTTTATCCTCTGTTCTTCAGATGTTTCTTGGAAAATCATTGGCAACATCACATTTTCTAGGGCAGTTAGAGTGTGGATTAGATTGAAGCGCTGGAAAACAAAACCAATTTTTTGGCCTCTTATTTTGGCCAAGTCAGATTCAGTTAATTTTGATATGTCTTTTCCTTCAAGATAAACAATGCCTTTTGTGGGCAAATCAAGGCAACCAACCAGATTCACAGCAGTGCTTTTACCTGAGCCAGAAGGCCCCATTATTGCAATAAATTCTTTTTCTTTTACTTCAAGGCTGAGGCCGTTTAATGCTTTAACTTCAACCTCGCCCATTTTATATATCTTGTACACATCAACTAGTTTGATTATTGTCTTTGTCATTTTCTAATCTTTAAAAGCAAAGCAAGTATCTTGCTCGAATCTTCCATATTTTTCTGCAGATTGCTGATTTTTTCTTTCAATTCTTTATCTTGGACCTGCTTTTTTCTGCTCTGCAAAAGTGAAACCATTGGTTTGAGTTCGAATCTCAATAAATTTTCAAAAATCTTACCAAGCTGTTGGGGAGAAAAATGGGCTTTGTATACTCTTTTCCTTCCTTCTTTTCTTATGGGTGAGATGAACCCAAGATTTTCTAGCACTTTAATACTTTGACTTATACTGCTCAGACCAATACCAAGCTCTTTTTTGAGTCTGTCTTGGGTCATCTCTCCTTTGAAATACAAAGTACCCCATACTTGTCCCAGGACTGTTGAGAGTCCCCATCTTTCAGATGAGCGTCCTATTTCCTGTATTAGTTCCTCAATGATTTCTTTTTTCAATTTCCTGAAAATTCATATAATTTGAATTTTATAATTATTGGAAATTTCAGAAATTTATAAATGTTTCGGAAAAACCGAGGTTTTCCGAAGCTAAGAAAAGCAAAGCTTTTCCTATGTTTTGGTTTTGATGAGGCTAAGGGGCAAAATTTAAATATAGCAATAAATCTTCAATTTAGATGGAAACAGAAGAGAAAAAGCAGGTAAAATCAACTGATGAAGTGAAAAAAAGTTCAAAAGTGCCTATTTTTGCAGGCATCCTTATATTTATTTTTATTATCTCGTTTTTTGCATACTCTAAATTCAGGCCATTTTCTATATTGCCTGAAAATTATTACAGATATAATAATTTTGAATTCAGGAAAATAAGTGGGCTTTGGGTTACAGAAGTTTATAATCCTAAAACAAAAACAGTTTATTCATTACCATTGCATTATGGTCCAAAAGAATTAGAAGAAATAGAAGCAAATCCAAACACAATTCATTTCCTTAAATTAGCATATTCATTTAAAGGTCCAAAAAACCAAAGTGCTACTTTTGTCACTTATGATCCGGATATTAATGATTCACAGATATCTCTAGCATATTATGAATTAAGCCAGCATCTTTGGACAGCACTTAACATAGAAACACTTCCTACTGTCACACATGAAGTTGAGCATATTGAAAATGAAACAATCAGGACATGCGAAAACACAGATGAGCCTGTTATATATTTAAGATATAAATCTCCTGCGTATGTTGATTTCAAGAATAATTGCCTTATAATACAGGGAGAGGGTACAGATCTGGTCAAAGCAGCTGATAGAGCATTATATGTATTCTATAATGTTATGAAATAAGAATCAAGAAGCTTCTGGAAGGTCTTCTTCAAAAAGAGCCAGGTCCTCAAAATTTTCTTTTAGTTTTTTCCTTTTCTTTATATCAAATTTTCTGTTTTTCAAAATTGAATACCCCATTCCCTTTTCTTTATTATGTCTTTCAGTTCCTGCGTAAGTTTAGGTCCTGATTTGTATGTTCCATTGTTGTAGGTTTTTATAAGCTTTTCGTCTTTTGTACCATCATAAAGCAGAAGTATGCTTTCTTGAGCCTTGATTTTATCTGCAAATCCTATCATTCTGACATGTTCTTTCCCATCTTCCTGTAAAGAATACAACAAAAGAAAAACATGTGTTTTAGCGTTGCTATGTAACACTTCTTCATAATTACTTTCATAAATATCTCTCTCGTATTGGATATGGTTATTTCTTCTTTGCCAAACTCCTCCTAGACGATCTGTTATATTCTTTTGTTGAGACACTCTGTTAAATATTCTAGAGAAAAAAGCGTCTGTTTCTTTTATCTCTTTAATTACTTTTTCGCCAATATCATCTCCTTCAGAACTCGATTTTTCCATGCTTGTTGGAATTGTTTCAGTTAAAACAGGCAAGCTTCAGCACCTCTTTTTAAATCAGTGCTGTTATAGCCCAAAAAAAACAAAGGGTATACAAGGTTTTTGTGGTCAGTATACGAAATTATACATTATATATACTGTGTGCATTTATAAATTTTTCTCTATTCGTCGAGGACAACTCAATATGTTATACAGAATTGATTATCAGTCTGAATTTATTCTACGCTCTCTACTTTTAGTTCTTTTGCCAGCTTTTTTTCCCAATCTTCAAATGACAAATCAACTAGTTTGTCGTCTGCAACAGAAACCAGCCTCACACCAAGACCAAGCTTAAGAATAGCTGATAATATTGCCATGTGCTCTTTGCCAGAACCAGAAACAAGATTAAGGCAAACTTCATTGTCTAATATCTTGCCTTTTAGTTTTGTTCTTATTTCTTCAGCAAGTTCAGGTATTTTTTTTGATGTATCTATTGCAATTATTCTGTTGTTAGGAGTCATACCTTTTTCAGAAGCATCATCTGTTATAAGAAAAACCTGATTCCATTCACCTGCTTTTATTAATCGCGCTACATGCAATCTTGTTCCTTTTCCTTCACCAAGACATGCAATTAAAGTGCTCATTTGGCATCAATTATTTTTATATCAAATATAAGTGTTTTTCCAGCTAATGGATGATTTAAATCAAGTATGATTGTCTTATCTGAAACTTTTTTGATTGTAGCAACACGCGGAGGATATTTTGGGTCTTTTGGCTCCATCTTAACCCTCATGCCTGGTTTTGC
>Ga0209427_10008397_pt1 | contig 11623 bp, 9 predicted proteins | sample DeeMarSWOR136_30_FD_187465 | JGI IMG/M metagenome (GOLD analysis project Ga0209427, IMG submission 187465) | Marine sediment microbial communities from White Oak River estuary, North Carolina - WOR-1-36_30 (SPAdes) (version 2) | ecosystem: Environmental > Aquatic > Marine > Intertidal zone >... | reverse complement strand
GAAAACTCGTGGAAGTGGATGACACCAAAACTCTTTTTACCAAACCCCAACTCCGAAAGACAGAAGATTACATCACAGGCCGTTTCGGATAGAAAGCGAGGAAAAACCTATGACCATCCGTTTACACAGAGAGCTGGAGAAACTGAAAAAGAGGATCCTTTCCCTGGGGGCCATGGTGGAGGAGCGTGTTCGGATGGCTATCAAGGCTCTCGAGTTCAGAGATACGAATCTTGCGGAGAAGATCATTAAGACAGACTATGAGATAGATGAGCTTGAAGTAGAGGTGGAAGAGGAATGCCTGAAGCTTCTGGCCCTGCATCAGCCCGTTGCGGTGGATTTGCGGTTTCTAATTGCTGTGATCAAGATCAACAACGACCTGGAAAGGATCGCTGATGAAGCAGTGAACATCGCACAACGGGTAGCGATTCTTGCCAAACGGGAAAGACTTGATGTCCCTTTAAATTATTCTTTAATGGCAGAAAAGAGCGAATCCATGCTAAAGAAGAGCCTGGATGCCCTTGTAAACATGGACGAGGATCTGGCCTTGCATGTTTGCACCTTGGATGATGAGGTGGATGATATCAAGGACCAAGCCTATGACGTGGCAAAACAGGCCATACGTGAGCACCCTAATCGTGGGGGTTATCTGATCAACCTGCTCTTGGTTTCCCGCCACCTTGAGCGAATAGCGGACCATGCCACCAACATTGCCGAGGAGGTCATCTACATGATAGAAGGCGAAATCGTTCGGCACGGAAAAGGTGCTCTTGAGTCTAAAGAAGAATCATCTTAATTCTTCCCTCTGAAGACCTGCCCTTCATCCCCCGCTTGGTATCCGTTCACGGTTTCTTTCGTCCTATCGAAAATGGACTACATGCTTTTACCTAATGCCTCGCGTCGTGAAGCCTTAAGCCAGGTCGTTGGAACCCAATACTCCAACACTCCGTAAACGCTTACCCCACCTTTACTTCCTGGTCTGCGCTCCTCTTGTACCTGTGCTCCAGGCTTTTTAAAGGGAGACATTACATCGATTTAATCAAGATCTAACAGTATCGTCATTGTATCTTAACAGAGTCGAATAAAAATACTTCGCAACAGAAGGTCAAGATGTTACTTGAGAGGAGGTGAGAGTTGTAGAGTTAGGAGGAAAGCGGAAAGAAAGCCATATGTGTGATTAATATTAACGCAAAGGAGTATTATAGAACTATGAAAAGAATTGCAGTTGTGGGGTTGATTATAACCACCTTGCTGATGGGTATTGGAGTGAATGGCGTCGTGCAGGCTGAGGATCATGGAAAGCAAGATCATCTCATTGATAAGCTGATTAAGAAGGGTGTCCTCACTGAAGAGGAGGCCGCAGAAATCAGGCAACAGGACAAGGGATTCGAACTCCCCAAAGGCTTGAAGGGCGTGAAAGTGGGGGCACTTTGGTATTTAGACTACTCCAGTGGTCAGGCGCCTGAATCTGGCGACGACTCATCCAGTTACAACAAATTCACAATCACCCGGGGTTACTTGACGGTGCAAAAGGAGCTCTTTCCATGGTTCCACACACGAATTACCGTTGACACCCACCAGGACGATACAGGGGATTATAAGAATCGCCTCAAATACATCTATGCTGAATTAAGGCCCCCTGATGCCGGACCATTTACCGACATGAAGTCTGAAATCGGTATGGGGCATATCCCCTGGTTAGACTTTGAGGAGCATGTTAACCCGTATCGGTGTCAGGGCACCATGGCCATCGAGCGAGCAGGGGTATTTAATTCCGCTGATGTTGGTGTGAGCCTGCGCGGTTACTTTGGTGGTGAGCTGGAGGATGCAGAAGAGAAGACAGGAAGCCACTATTACCCTGGGCGCTACGGAAGCTGGCATGTTGGGGTCTATAATGGGTCAGGTTACCACGCAAGCGAAGAAAACAATAATAAGGCACTTGAGGGGCGGTTTACGTTGCGTCCCCTACCTGACGTCATACCCGGCCTCCAGTTAAGCTATTTTAGTATCTACGCCGAGGGAAACAGCGACGTCAATGCTGCCGAGGACTGGCCAGACTACGTGGTGAACATGGGATATTTAAGCTATGAGAATCCATGGCTCATTCTGACTGGTCAGTACTTTACCACTGAAGGCAATGCAAAGGGAACTTGGGTGGATCCAGCAACAGGCGATGTCCTCGAGACTGCTGGTTATTCCTTCTTCGGGAATTTGAAGCTTCCCGTGCTTGACAGAAAGCTTTCCTTGTTTGGGCGTTATGATCATTTTGATCAAGACGACGACGGGAAGATCGGCGATGATGCTGACTATGACATGTACATCGGCGGTCTTGTCTATGATATTTATCACGGCAACTTGCTCATGTTTTGCTATGAAACAACGGATTATGGCGATGATGCGGGCGAAAAGACGAAAGGTCCAAGGCCTGGAAACAGTCTCGGAGATGACTATAAAATCCAGGCCGTTTTGCAGATCAAGTTCTAAAGAGATTTTCTCACCTTCGCCAGAATGCCCCGTGCGGAAGCACGGGGATGAGCCGACTTTGCCAAAGCACTGGCTGCGACGGCTGAACGGCTGAACGGCTGAAATGGCGTGGTGACCCGCCATAGCTTCAGCGAAGGAGGGTTATTGCTTCGGCGAGTTCCGCAGTCCTGAGACAAACTCAGGATGCCCTGTGCGGAAGCACAGGGAGGCTTCACTTTGATTCTAGACTCCGCTGCCCAGAAAAATCCTGAGAAACAGCTTCATAATAGGAACAAGAATCGAGTTCAGCGTGCCGGTGAGGAGCAAGAACATGACTATGACAATACCGAAACGTTCAACCCGTGCCAGTTGTGCAGCTTGAGCCGGTGGCAGGAGACCTGCCAGGACCCGACCGCCGTCAAGGGGTGGGATGGGGATCATGTTGAATATGGCAAGAATAACGTTGATGACCACACTGAATTCGAGCATCGCCGCCAGATCCATGAAAACGCCTGAAAAGATCGATTTGCCCCACCACGGGCTGAGACGAATCAACTGTTTAAACAACAGCCCGCTCAGGAAGGCACATAACATGTTGGTTCCAGGGCCGGCTGCGGCCACCAGGATCATATCACGCCGCCGGTTAGCCAGATTGTTGAAATTGACCGGAACCGGCTTTGCGTATCCGAAAATAATGGGTGATCTGAAAAAGAAAAGCATCAAGGGGAGAACAAAGGAGCCCATAAGGTCAAGATGCTTGATGGGATTTAGGGTTAACCTCCCAGACCATTTCGCTGTAGGGTCTCCCAACCGATAGGCCACCCAGCCATGGGCCACCTCGTGAAACGTGACTGCAAACAGCAGCGGCACGATCATGACGACCAATTTGTTGAGATCAAAACCTTGAAACATCACACCTTCCAGTTCTTCCGCACAAATTCTACCTCATCAAGGAGCGTTTTCACCTCTCCGTTTAGGCGTGCATCAAGAAGTCTATCCAGGATTTCCCGGTATATGGGGCCGGGTTTGAAGCCTATCTCCTTGAGATAGTTCCCGTCCAGTAATGTGGTAGTCGATCTTAACTTGGTAATGTAATTGGAAACGGCTCGCTTGATCGACTTGTGAGTGGTGCTTGCCATCATATAGAGCAAGGTCTCTATGTGAAACGGGCAAAGTTTTCTGTAAAGGTCGCTGTTCTTGAGTATTTGTGAAGGTGCCATCCATTTCAGGCACTCATCTGCCTTTGTCTTCTCATCAATCAAAACTTTCCCGTACCGTGGTGTCAGTTCGAGACGGTCACATAACGCCACCCGCGCTCCTTGGTCAAAGGATCTCATGAGGGCCAGAAGATAGACCATCCACTCTCGACAGGGTTCTTCTAAAAATAGTAGGTTGTGCCAAGTGAGAACCTTCTCGACTGAATGGAGGAGTGCTTCCATCGCCGAGTCATAAACGATTCTCGGATGTATCACTTTCAGTAGGTTGAATTCGTGCAGGCGATGTAGGGCCATGACAGGCCTGTCTTCCTCTAAGATCTGGCGGAGTTCGGAAAATAGCCGTCGCCCGCTCAGCTTCCTGAAAAAGTCCATTCTAACAGCATTTTCGATTAGTGCTGAGGTAAGTTTTCCTATCCTAAAACCGAACCTCTGCTCAAACCGAACGGCCCTGAAAACCCGTGTTGGATCCTCCACAAAGCTAAGATTGTGCAAGACGCGGATCAGATTTCCCTTCAGATCTTTTTGTGCTCCAAAGAAATCAATCATGGTGCCGAATTTGCCGGGATTGAGTTTTATGGCCAGGGTATTGATCGTAAAATCTCTTCGATACAGGTCGAGTTTTATGGAACCAGTTTCCACCGTGGGGAGCGCCCCTGGTGACTTGTAATATTCGAGCCGGGCAGTGGCTATATCGATTTTCCGTCCGTTCGTAAGGATCACCACAGCGGTTCTGAACTTCTCGTGAGCCCGAACCCGGCCACCAAGGGAGGCGGCTAGTGCCTTGGCAAACTCGATGCCGTCACCTTCGATGACCACATCCGTATCAAGATTTTCTTGGTACAGAAAGATGTCCCTGACAAAACCGCCCACGGCGTACGCATTGTACCCAAGGGAGTCGGCAACGCTCCCAACGGCCATTAGGAGTTCTATGACCTCTTTAGGAAGGCGCTCTCTGAGGAATTTGGCCATCCCCCTTTCCCGAACATTGGCCCGCCATTCTTTGCTCTCTACTGCAAATTCAGGGATGCGTGCGGGTTCGCTAACAAGGACATTGAGCAGGTCGGTTCTTGTAATGACGCCTAACACACGGCCATTTTCCACCACTGGAAGCAAACGCTGTTGATTGCCTATGATCTTTTCCTGAATTTCCGAAAGCGTTGCATCAGGACTTACGGTGCCGATCTCTGTAGTCATGTATTCGTGCACCGGCACGTGCTCGAGTTTATGATGGATGGCTTTTTCTGTAACCTGACGGGAGATGATGCCGAGAACGTTATCCGATTCCAGTACTACAAGGACATTCACATTGTAACGGGTAAGCAGATCGTGGGCTTCCTTCAATGTCACCGCCGGCTCCACATGTATGACAGGGGCGGACATGAGGTCTCTGGCTGATTGCTTGGGATTAATGAATTGGTTCAAGAGACCAAAGAGCTTCTCTTCGACCTGGATCAGGGTCTGTCCTCTAATGGTAGCTGAGGCCGCTGAGGGATGACCGCCGCCGCCAAAAGCCATGGCTATTTTTCCAACGTCGACCTCCTGGAGTCGGCTGCGAGCTACCATGTATACTCGATTCTCCATGCTGGCCAAGGCAAAGAGCACATCCAGGTTTTGCATATCCTTTAGTTTGTGTACCAAGAGGGCAAAATCCCCTATGTATGTATCACAAGATACACTGGAGACCGCCACGTCAATACCATTTACGATGTGCCGGGTGAGTCCCTGAATCATGTCGTTTAAGAGAGTGACCTGTTCGGGAGTCATTTCCCGAATGATGATGTCTGAGACCACATTCAGATTGGCTCCCTTAGAGAGGAGATAGGCCGCAGCATGGTAATCATCCTCTGTCGTGGATGTGAATGTGAAGGAACCGGTGTCTTCGTATAGACCCAAAGCCATGATAGTGGCTTCTTCGGGGCTGACTGGGATTTTTTTGTCGCGCAGGATTCTTGTCAGGATGGTGACCGTCGCACCGGTCATCTGAGTCACCTCGACGCTGCCGGACAGATCATCGGGCATTGGGGGATGATGGTCAAATATGTGGACTTCTAGGCCGGGGCGGTGAACTATGGTGGCAAACTTGCCAATACGGCTTGCCTGGCGTGTGTCCACCAATATGAGGCGGCCTACGGAGTTGAGGTCAATGTCTTTGATTCTTACAATGTCATACATATACACCATCGATTTTACAAAAAAGTCTCTCAAATTCTTTTCCTGGGAGCCGGGAAAGACCACAAGGGCATCTGGATACAGCTTCTTGGCTGCCAGCATAGATGCAAATGCATCAAAATCCGCATTCATGTGGGTGGTGATTACGGTAAGGCCTTGTGATAACCTTACTGGGGTGTCGTCTTTTCCAGGCATATAGAGCTTAGTTCGTTTTCATCTTTTAAGTTGTCTCAAAACATAAGCTGATAAAGAAGACCTTTGCACAACCCCTTCTCACTTCAAAGGGGTTGTGCAAAGGTCTCGATACCTATCGAGTCCAGACATATTCTTCACCAAAATGGTGGAGAAAGCCCCGTCCTTTAATGGGGAATGAATCGACACCTTACGCAGGGGGGCAAGGGGGCGCGAGTTTACCGTACATAATTGCGCTGATTACCATACCAGTATGTCTGGGCAAAGTCATCCATAGAACGCCTTGATAGCAGCACCCCATAAAGAAAGCGTAATATTAGCCATAGATAGTGCCAATCACCGTGCTTGTCAAATTTGCGGGTAGAGTAAATGGCCTTAATCGAGGTAATCCGCGTCAATTTCTGCCCGCGTATTCGACCCAATCGCTTCAGGTCCCACAAGAACTGGACGTCTTCTGCAAAGAGACGCTCCTCGTTGAAACCATCAACCGCATCGAAATCTTCCCGACGGCAAAAGACTGCTCCGGTGTCCATGCCGGTGAGCCATACCAAAGGGACCATCAACACGTAAGTCACGGCAATGCCCAAGGACATCCTCTGCATTCTAACCCCGGATGCACCGGCTATTATCTTCCCGGTCGATAGGCAGCGATCAATAGCATTGAAGGTATCTGGGTGGATTATGTTGTCGGCATCAATGAAGACAAGCACTTGCCCCGTAGCCATCCCAGCCCCAGCGTTGCGAACCGCGGCAATGACGCGCCTCTCCATATGCACAACTCGGCATCCGCGCACACGAGCCAAATCTGCCGTAGCGTCAGTGGACGCGTTATCGACGACCACAACCTCGACGCCTTCTGGTCCACCAAGGTAGCAAGTGCGCGCCTTGTCCACGCTGTCCAACAGGCGAGCGAGATAGGCCTCCTCGTTGTAAGCCGGAATGATGACAGAGAACCGAGGAGCACTACGATGCGAATTGTTCATATTGCATCAGAACTCACACATGGGTGGATGTTGAAAGTAGACTGAAGATAAGTCTAACCGTTCTTGCGCGGGGTTTCAATGACTCAGTATCTTAGAATGGGCTATGGGCAACATCCTGTTGGGAGCTGACTCTCTATGAAATGAAAGACTACCGTTTTTGCTTATAACTACCTGTTGGATTTCAGTTATTGTATGGTCTGTCCTCGATTTTGGTAAAAATTGTTACCACTTTCTTCTTTTTAGTGTCTGCGTGTTTCATAGCACAATTACTGCAAAACATGCAAGTTGGGGACACATCCCATGCGAATGCATGAATCATCTTAAGGAATTCATAAAAGAGTTTTACTTCCAGATACACCCCGTCACGTTGGTGTTGTACTCCATAATGGACGTCCGGAGAATGCTTGTCATATTCTTCCATCACCCGTTCTGATACATTTTCCTCAAAATAACTCTTCCCATAAAATTGCCTGACGGAACTAAAGACCTTGTCAGATATATCCTTCCCGCACGAATCACACTTAAAACTTATCATCTCGCACTTCCCCCCCCCGCTTCTTGGTAAAGAAGTTCGTAGACCTCTTGCAGATCTATCTTTGGTACAATACGCGGGGCCTTTTAAATTTGATGTGGTTTCCCACTTGAGATTCTCACGTCTTGAGTGACGTTATGAGCATCGGGTAGGTCTATACATCAATTGACCATCTGTTGTCAATAAGCTGCTATTGCACCCCACTCGATCATGATTATTGGCACGCGAAGACCTTAAACAAGGCTCATTTTTGCAAGAATTATGCAGTATCATCTGGTTAGAGAATTTACCGTATATTTCCAGCAACCTAGATCACGATTTTTCAAAAAACACCTGTCGAATATTGGGTACCAAGGGTTATGTTTCGAGAAAAGAAATGCCATTCTTGTCTTCAAACCCGGTCTTTTTCATCAAGGAAGGGGACATTGCCGCCGCGACCAACGAGTCTCGTTATCCGCTTGGTTCACGCCGCTGTATAGCCATTGCCCGATGTAGCTCATGATCTGAGAGGATTTGCTTCTCCTTCAGGATCTCTCCCAGCTTTCTCTTTATTCTGTTCAAAGCCCAGTCAATATCTTCCGGGGTTGAATGTCCTAGCTCGTTGAGTATCTCGCCCAACTGCCTGGAGACCTTCTCCTGATAATCCAATGCCTCCTGCAATTCTTGAACCGTTATACGGCCTGCTTGAACCAAGACTTGACCAAGCGTGAGCATCTGCTCTGATAACGCCGCTTCGAGTTGACCTTGTTCTATATATCCTTCGGAAACCAAGATTTTGCCAAGTTTGGGTCTATGGAGGGTTGCCAACTGACGTCTTTTTTCCTCTCTAGCGTCGCGATGCCATTCAAGCCTCAAATCATTTTCCTTTTCCCATGCTTCATGCTGCACACTCATCATCTGGTCTCTATATTTTTTGCCGATCTGCCAGCACCCCAAACAATACATTCCCCTATGTGAATCAAGCCAAGTTTCTCTATAGAACTTCCTGTGCCCACTGCACATGTGCCTACCACAAGCATTACATTCCATAATAGGCCTAACTCCCTTAGAGTCTCTGTTGTCTATAGTGCTGTAATCACAGAAATCACAACAATATTCCAAGGTTATAGTTGAATCGACATTGTAGTGTTCCTTAATCATATTTACCACCTCCCGCCTTTAAAGATTCTTGGGCTTTCGTTGAGTTCATTGACTGGTGATGCACAGGCCTATTTAAGTTGACAGTCTTTCACGAAAAAACAGTGTGGTCAAGCCTTGACAGCGCCATAAGAGCATATCTGGACTGAAGAAAAAGTGAAACGAGACCTTTAACTTCTTTGAGCGGCCATCATGAACTTTTTGGGGAAACCATCTGGGCGAAGCGAACAGCCCACTTCAGTGGGCAAATGCTGAATTGTTTAAGAGCGTTAGGCCGAGTATAGCGTAAAGGTTGCGCCTGACGGCTTGAACTGAATCACTACATGCCAGGATTTGGTGAGCGAGCCCCTAGATGGGTCAAAAAGTTCATGTAAATAAGTGAAAAGGGGTTCTGCAGTGGACCCTATCACAAAACGCATGTTTCGGCAAAGGGTTAGGTTGTATGGGATGGAATCAAGGCGGTTTTTTGTTTGAAGAAAAGGGGGCAAGAACCATAAGAGCGAAAAAGGGATAATCCAAGGTCAAGGTCGTTATCTCATCTCAAACTTCGTATTCTTGGTTTAGAGAGAATTTTTTCGCCACTGACCCTAGATTATCCCGATGGTTTCTTATCGGTATATTTCAGGGAAAGCTTGACCTATTCTGCAAAATGGCCATAAAAAAAGCCCCTGGCAAGGGGGAACAAGCCAGGGGCTCGGAAAGGAGGTCATGACGGAACGACGGAAAACGTCATGCCTCCCGGAACGCAGGGCCATTTATAGCCCTGCATCTGACCTCTTACAAAATCAAACTGCTAGCATGAATTATGCCAGCGATGCTATTGTGTAATTTCAAGAGGTTAGCTTTCACAGGTGTGTGACTGAAGCTATAACGTGAGAAAACAAATACCACTTCTCAGCAGTAGAAGTAACAGAACCACAAGGGGAAGGGCAGGGGCAGGATAAGGAAAAAACCCCCAGTGCGTGGAGTCACCAGGGGCTTGAAAAGGAGGCCATGACAAGGCGCTGCAGAATGTCATGCCTATTTGAATACAGGGCGAATTACAGCCCTGTCCTTGCTCCTTTACGAGGAGTATTTGTTTTTACACTTAAAAAGCACAAGTTCCTTCCAGAGTCAATAATAATTTATTAGTGGCAAAATAGTAGGATTCAACCATTACTTATGTTATGCAACAGAAAAAGATGGGAATACGTGGACAAATCAGACCCTTTAGAACCAGCATTGAACAAAATAATCGTGGAAAGCATCCACAACGACGTTATGGAGCCCATGGCCGCAAAGGGCAAACTCGTCTACGACATTACGCCGGGTGAACCGGACAACCACTTCAAATCGATCGTTTTAAGTGCAAAAGTAGACGATTCTACAGTTGTCCTGGAGGGCCCCCAGGTTCATTTCAGGTCATTATAGGCCGCTATGATCATTTTGGCGGCCGCATCGATTTCTGCCTCAGTGTTTTCCCGGCCAAGCGTGAGCCGAATGGCGCCGCGACCTATCTTTTCGGGGACCTGCATTGCGGCAAGCACATGGGAAAGTTGTACTGAGCGGTCATGGCAGGCCGCGCCCGTGGAGGCGCAGATCTCAGGTACGGCATCAAGGAGCGCGGCACCCTCAATGTCTGGTAGTGAGACATTGAGGGTGTTGGGAAGCCGGGCCTGCAAGTGGCCGTTTAGCACAAGGCCGGATATGTCTTGAGCAAGGAGGGTATGAAGCTGGTCTCGCAGCCGGTGCATGCGCTCGCCATCTGCTGACATCCGATCCCGGGCCATGGCACAGGCCCTGCCCAGGGCAACTGCAAACATAACATTTTCCGTCCCCGCCCTGCGCCCCGATTCTTGACCCGCGCCGTGCATGAACGGTTCTATTTTTAAACCGTTTCTTAAAAAAAGTGCTCCAATCCCTTTAGGTGCATACATTTTATGGCCAGCCACAGACAGGAAGTCCACCTGGAGGCCTGGCACGCGAGTGGGGATTTTTCCCACGGATTGGGCTGCATCGGTGTGAAACAGCACGCCAGCCTCTCGTGCCAGGGCGCCGATTTCAGAAATCGGCTGGATCGTTCCGGTTTCGTTGTTGGCATGCATGACGGAAATCAATACGGTGGTTGGTCGGATAGCCGCCTTGACCGCTTCAGGATCGACCAGGCCGGTTGAGTCAACAGGTAGGAAGGTTACATCATATCCTTGATAGAGTAGAAAAAGGCAGGGGTTGGTTAGCGCCGGATGTTCGATCGCGGTTGTGATGACGTGGCGACCCTTTTCAGCCAGACTGTGGGCTACGCCGTTGATGACCATATTGTTCGATTCGGTGCCTCCGCTGGTGAACACTATTTCGCTTGGCTTGCAGCCAAGCAGGTCAGCCACCTGGGCTCGGGCCTCTTCCAAGGCTTGCTTGGCAGAGCGTCCCAGGACATAGGCACTGCTCGGGTTTCCGTACTGGTCCCCCCAGTAAGGCTTCATGGCCTCCACCACTTCAGGGGCTACAGGGGTGGTTGCGTTGTGGTCCAGGTAGATCATGGGTGTGTGAGTGCCTAAAGCCCGCCTTGGCGCTATGTGCTCACATCGGCCTGCTAAGCTTATAGTATGCTACGTGCGCGGATTAGCCTATTATGACTATGATCCCGGTCTGGGCCAGGGTGAACTAAAGTCTTCGGCCAGACTCAACAAATTCCAAAAACATAATCCACTTAGCATTGAGAGACAGTCTAGTCAATAGACTAATAGACTAGTGGCATTTGATATTGATCTTGATGTCGGGGCGTTATCGGTTGACAATAAGGCTGTGCAGTGGTAAAGAAATGGGTTGCCAATAATGAAATTAGGAGACACCGTGAAGGAGGCCTGAACATGGCGGTAGATCACAAAGAGGTATTGATCTTGTGGTTTAATGAGATCGGAATAGAGGATGTTCCCCTGGTGGGCGGCAAGAACGCT
>Ga0209427_10008394_pt1 | contig 11624 bp, 10 predicted proteins | sample DeeMarSWOR136_30_FD_187465 | JGI IMG/M metagenome (GOLD analysis project Ga0209427, IMG submission 187465) | Marine sediment microbial communities from White Oak River estuary, North Carolina - WOR-1-36_30 (SPAdes) (version 2) | ecosystem: Environmental > Aquatic > Marine > Intertidal zone >... | reverse complement strand
GGATAGTCCGGAATAGGAGACCAAAATACAATGTTAGGTTTTAAGAAGATTTTTTCATCTCCTTTAAGATTATCAAATGCTCCAGAGAGTTCTACAACCCTTCTGAGAGATTTAGTCTTTTTTCTATAACTACCGATAGCTACTCTATGTTTTTCCATAATATTCATTAAAATATTTTCTAATAAATTAATATGAGGTTTTTTTCCGAAAAACTACACTCAATTTCGTAATAAGACAATATTCTTTATTTAAAACCCTTACAGAAGGAATCTACATTTTTTGGTAAGACATCATGATTATAACCACCTTCCAGAAGAGCATAACGTCTTCCCTTACACAATTTTTCTGAATATACTTTCATTAGACTTCCTAATTCATAATAATCTTCAGGATATAATAAATTGCCCCAATCTTCAATACCTTGATCAAATCCCGCACTTGCAACAAAAATATCAATTCCTTTTAAATTTTGCATATAATCCTCAACTTCTTTAATATAATTGATATGACCACTTGAACTTGGATTCAATATCTTCACCTTAAAACCATCATTCCTATTTGAAAGAATATTAATATTACCATCACCATCATGAAGATCAAAATCTAATATAAAGGCAGAAGATATCTTTCCCTCCGAAAATAGCGTCAATAGACTTATACTTATATTGTTAAAATAACAAAATCCCCAGCAAGAGTCTGCTGAAGCGTGATGACCTGGGGGACGAATTACTGCAAAAGTAGGATGCCCATTATATCCTTCTTCAGCAGCTAAAATTGATCCCCCTGCGGCTAATGCAGCCAATTCATATAATAATGAATCTCTTTTAATATAATTAAAGTGCCTTTCTGTATGAGCTCGTAAAACATCTTCTTTAGTAGCTGGTTTAGGTGTAATAAATTCGAATTCTTTATTTGTAGATAATAACTCAATTATACCTTCTAGACGACCCACTCTGGCAGCAGGGTCCATTGCATAATCTGAATTATAATATCTCTCATGAAATACAATTTTCATTTGATTCATTTTCCTTTTGAATTAAATGATAATAAAAGGAATTGAGAAATAAAATTTGGTTTTTTTTAATAATATTTTAGTAAGAAATTCCACAATATTAGGTAATACTCATATCAAAGTTGATAGAAAATGATAAACTCAAATAATAAGGTTATGAGTTTAAAAAAAGCAATTAGTGATAATGTAAAAGATAGTGATGAATTAGTACTTGGAAATTATACACTTTCGATGTGCGTCGCATTAGCATCGGAAGTAATCAGACAGAAAAAGAAACATCTGACTGTGTATTCACAATCCAGTCACATAGATCTTGAATATTTAGCTGGAGCGGATTGTATAGACAAAATAATTACCAATTTTATATCTGTAATTGGTGGAACTGGTTGTGTGATTCGAAGAATGCAAAGAGGAGATATTGAAGTAGAAGAATATTCAAATTTTCAATATAATGCACGTCTTCAGGCGGGGATGTACGGATTTTCTTTCATGCCTGTACTTGAAGGTGCTATTGATACAGATCTTTTCAGAAAAAGGACATTTATGGGAGAAAATAAATTTAAGATTATTAAGTGCCCATACACAGGAAAAGATATTCTTACGGTGCCTGCTGCAAATCCTGATGTATGCATAGTACATGTACAAAGAGCGGATAAATATGGAAATGCTCAATATTGGGGAGCAATGGGGAGTGTTCAAGCCGCTGCACTTGCAAGTAAAAGAATTGTTGTATCATGTGAAGAGATTGTAGACCATGAAGTTATTCAGTCAAGTCCTCACAATACTATCATTCCGGCTTATAGAACCAATGCTGTTGTTGAAGCTGTATTTGGGGCACATCCAACTCCAGTAGCAGGATACTATCGAGATGATTCTTTCTTCAACAATTGGGCTTTTGGTTTAATGATGTCAGATGAAGGAATAAAAAGATGGTTGGACGAATGGGTTTATGGATGTGAAGATCACCCTGCTTATTTGCAAAAATATGAGGAATATTATGGAAAACATATGTTAAATTCACTCAAATCTAAACCATTTTATTCAACGCCAGTGAATTACGGAGATCCTCAGCCAACCTGGGATAAAAATGGTGTAAATGCAATATTGGGAATAAAATATGAAGACATCGAGAAAATTATGGAAAAGGAGGGAATTTTTCATGAGTAAGAGATATTCGATTGAGGAATTACTAAATATTTCAATAGCACGAGAAATATGTGACTATGAGAATGTTGTTATTGGTGCAGGTATTCCCGTAACAGCCTGTGTATTAGCAAAGGGTTTACATGCCAAAAATGCGAATTTAATTACAGAATCTGGTATGATCGGATTTGATCCATTGATTCCTTTAATTGGGATTGCAGATGTAGAGGCTTGTAGGGGATTTTCTTATTCAACCGATATGTTTTCTATTTTTACAACTCATACATATCGTGGTTTTGTGGATTCTTGCTTCTTAGGTGTTGGACAGGTAGATAAATATGGAAATGTTAATTCAACTGTGATAGGAGATTATTATAATTTTAAAAGACGACTTCCAGGTTCAGGGGGTGCTTCAGATTTCATTTCTTATGCCAAACGGACGGTATTAACCTTAAATAGAGGTGAATTTGTGGAAAAGCTTGATTACTTAACCTCTCCAGGATATTTAGATGGGGGCAATAGTAGGGATGATTCAGGTCATTTTTTGAAAGGAAGTGGTCCATGTGCTCTCATTAGTAGAAGAGGTATTTTCAAGTTTGATCTAGGGAGTAAAGAAATGTATCTTGCTCATAATCATCCTGGAATCTCCATTGAAGAAATTAGAAAAGATATCCCATGGAAATTAAAAATTTCTTCAGATTTAACAGAGACAGAACCTCCAAGCGATGAAGAATTAGAATTCATGAGAAAATTTAATCCGTCTGTATCAATTGGATTAAGAGCAACTAGAAGGTACATAAATAGGAAAAAATATCCGACTCTTACAAAAAAAGGGGTTGCATTTCTAGAAGAATTAAGAAAATTATTCTTTTCATAATCTATTACTAAGTATTTCAATCATATCTTTAGTCATCGAGGATAAGTCATATGTAGGATTCCAATCCCATTCTTCACGAGCTAGGGAATCATCAATAGTTTTAGGCCATGAATCTGCAATCTCTTGCCTAAAATCTGGCTTATATTCAATTTCAAACTCCGGAATATGTTTCTTAATTTCCGTTGCGAGTTCACCAGCTGAAAAACTCATACCAGTAATATTATAAACCCGTCTTTTTAATCTAGAATTTTTTGCCTCTAACAAATCAACCATGCATTTAAGGCAATCAGGTTGATACATCATAGGTAGTACTGTATCTTCTTTTAGAAAACAAGTATATTTCTTGTTCTTAATAGCTTCATAAAAGATTTCCACAGCATAATCAGTAGTTCCGCCCCCAGGTAACGTTTCACTACTAATAATTCCTGGTAATCTCATTGATCTAACATCCAAATTATATTTCTTATAATAATATTCAGCTAGCAACTCTCCTGCTACTTTGGTTATTCCATACATTGTAGTTGGCTGCAATACAGTAGTATTAGGGGTATTATCTCTCGGAGTTGTAGGACCAAATGCTGCAATAGAACTTGGCCAAATTATTCTATCAACCCCATAACTTCGTCCAACCTCTAAAACATTGATTAATCCGTTAATATTAATATCCCACGCAGTTTGAGGAATTTTTTCTCCTTTTGCTGAAAGGATTGATGCCATGTGAAAAACAGCATCGATTTCATATTTAGATAAAACTTCTGATAAATTATTCCTCTCTAAAACGTCTAAATAAATTACTGGACCTGAATTTTTAATAACTTCTGGAAGTGGAGTTTTTCTTCCAGTTGCGATAACATTTTCATTTCCATATTTTTTCCTTAGAAAAGGTACTAATTCACTCCCTATTTGTCCCGCTGCGCCTATAACCAGAATTCTTCTCATTTTTATCAGATTTTAGCATATTAAGTTAATAGTATAATTCATAATTTACTCCATAAAAAAAGGTTTATTCATAATTTTCCCACTTTTTACCCTCTCGTTATAATGAGAAAACTAATATAGTTTTCAGAATACCAATAACTATAAATTCCTAACTTGTTGCAAAAAATTTAAGGTGATATAATGAAAAGAGATCCTGTTGCATTTCTTAAAGAGGATATGATTGAATTAAGAAAAAATAACTTAGAGTGGATTATTAGATATTTAGAAGACGGATCTAAACCCCATTCTACTGTTGATGGTAAAGACGTACTAATGTTAAATACCAATAATTATCTTGGTCTCGCAACTCATCCGAAAATTATACAAGCTGCTATAGATGCTACAAAAAAATATGGTGCTGGTGCTGGAGCAGTTCCAGTTATAGCAGGAAGTTTTGATTTAACAAGAGAGTTTCAAGAAAAATTTGCCAAATTTAAAGAAGTAGAAGCCTCTCTTTTATGTCAAACGGGGTTCGCAGTTAATTCAGGATTAATCCCTATGTTAGTAGGAAAACCTGATATTGTAGTGTCGGATGAATTAAATCATGGATCTATTATCGATGGTGTACGTTTGTCTGGAGCAAAAAGAATAATTTATAAGCACAATGATGTTGATGATTTAGAAAAGCAACTGAAAGAAGCAGAAAAGGAGGGAGCAAGACGGATTTGTATAATAACCGATGGTGTGTTTTCAATGGATGGGGATATGGCACCCTTACCAGGAATTGCAAAGGTAGCAGAAGATTTCGGAGCTATGATTTTTGTTGATGACTGCCATGGTGAAGGCGTTTTAGGTGAAGGAAGAGGAATTGTAGCTCATTTTAATTTGCAGGGAAAAGTTCATGTAGAGGGAGGATCAATGAGTAAAGGTTTTGGTGTTTTTGGTGGTACTGTTGCTGGTTCAAAAGATTTAATAGAGTTTTGTGCGAATAAAAGTAGAACCTATCTCCTTAGTACAGCACATCCACCAGGTGTGGTCGCTGCTAATATAGCATCTATTGAAGTGGTAGAAAGTGAGCCACAACACGTACAGAGAGTCTGGGATAATACAAATTACTTTAAAAAGGAAGTACAAAGTATGGGGTATAATACAGGAAATTCAGAAACACCAATCATTCCATTAATAATCGGTGATCCAGGTAAAGCTCAAGAATTAGCCAGAGTTCTCTTTGAAGAAGAGAATATATATGGAACTCCAATTGTATTTCCTATGGTCGCACGAGAACTTTCGAGAATTAGAGTTCAGATGAATGCGTTGTTAACAAAAGAAGACTTAGACATGGCATTAAGTGCTATAGAAAAAGTTGGTAAAAAATTAAAAATAATTTAAATTATATTTTTATTTCATTTTCCGTGTTCTTTGCAGTATTCATAATGGTTTACATAAAATCATTTTTACTCTTAATGCATCAAATAAACTAGTAGGTGCAGGTTTAATAATACATACTGTATCTGCACCTCGTCCAGTTCCTCCAATGCAAATAATGTCTTTTTCAATATTATCTATTAAACCAGCATCAACAGCCATAACAGCAATTTCCATACATACTTTCATCCCTTGACTAAAATTTGTACGAAGATATTTAGCTAATAATTCAATAGGACCCCATTGTTTTAATGACATTCTCATACTCCTTTCTGGACCAGCAAAAGCATGAGTACCAATAAAAAATTTCAATCCTTTATTTTTTAAATCAGCTATTTTTTCTTCCGGAAATTCTTGTCTTTTATTTACACCCATAAAATAATAAGAATGCGTTATGACTACCAAATTACATTCATTTGGGTTAAAAAATTGAAGAGATTTTTCTGCTGTTGTACCTGTTGTACTTGCCATCACAATATCCTTAATATCAAATTGATCAGCATATTTTTTAGCAATTTCTAAGGCTTTTTCCGTATTATGAGGACCGCCTTTTTCAAAATACATAACTTCAACATTCATATCTGCCATTTATATCTACCTCTATAAACTATAATTATTAGTTATATCCCTCTATTAAAAAATCATTATGTAATAATATATTTGTTTTCTGGGTCTCAAAAAATAATAGTAAACCAAGTATTTCTACCCTTTCCTTTTATTAAAATAGATTTTCTCTAGAAAATACCATACCTATAGTTTTAAATAGAAAAAAGATTAATTACATTTATTTACTATTTATATAAAAAAAAATAGTAGGATATAAAATGAGTGAAGAACCTCTTACAACTAAAGAAAAGTTTCTATTTGGTTTAAGTTCGTTTCCAGACCAGTTTACTTACCAGATATTCCAATTTTTAATCTTTACTTTCTATTTCACGGTTGTTAAAATACCGACTCTAATGATGCTCACAGCTTATATTTTATGGGGAATTTGGAATGCTGTAAATGATCCTTTATTAGGAGCATTATCAGAAAGGACAAAGCATAGAGGAAAATGGGGAAAAAGAAAATTTTATCTCATGATTTCTATAATCCCCCTCTGTATAATGATGGTACTGTTATTTACTGTTCCCTTCGATACTAATGATAAATTAGTTGAATTTACTTATTTCTTAATTACTATAATTGTATTTGAGTTCTTTTACACTTTATTCGATGTAAATGTAAATGCCTTATTTCCCGAAATGTTTCCAACAGAAGAAAAGAGAGCTGCTACAAATCTTTTTATCAAAATTACCTTAGTGATTGCTTTGATTTTAGCATCCCTTCTTCCTGGAATAATTGTTCCCAATTTAGTACCTGGTAGCGATCCAGAGATTCCAGATATCAAAGTTAATTACTTTATAATGTCAATCATTGCTGCGATCATAACTATAGCAATATCAATACCGTTTCTTAAATATGGTGTAAAGGAGAAAGTAGAAAGAGTTGAAGACTTTGAAAGGAGACCATCATTCATACAATCACTGAAATTTACACTAAAAAATAAGACTTTTGTCAAATTTGTAATAGCTAACACAATGCTATGGTATTGTTACACTATTTTACCTCTAATTCTGCCAATATATGCCGAACATGTTCTTGAAATAGATAAAGAAGGACCTTTAATCAGTATAGCATTATTAAGTGCATTTTTAGTTGCAGCAATTTGTATGCCTTTACATAGAAAAATTGGTCTTAGAATTGGGATGAGAAATGAACTAATTATATCGATGACAGTTTGGATTGGAACTCTATTTCCTTTCTTTTTGATATCAGGGGCAGAATTTAAGGGTTTATTTATTATTATTACAGCAATACAAGGATTTCCATTAGCAGGTGCTTTTTATCTTGTTGACATTATACATGCAGATATTATAGATGAGGATGCACTTAAATTTGGTGTAAAGCGATCTGCCAGTTATTATGGAATTAACGCTTTTATTCACCGAATTTCAATTATCTTGGTTATAGCAACAGTTATTATAATGTTTGGAAATATTGGTTGGGATAAAGAATATATACCTGTAACAGGTAATCAATCATTAATTGAATTTGGATTAAAAGCTATAATATGGATATTCCCTGCAATAGCTCTTACTATTGGAGTTATCATGATGAGCTGGTATGGTTTACATGGTGAACGTCTAGAAAACATGAGAAAAGAAATTGAAAAACATCCTGAATTAAAACCAGTCTAAATTTTTTTTTCTATTTTTTTTATTATTATTTTCTGTTAATGAATGCAATTTCATTTGTTTTATATCAATTTAAAATTTATATATAAGTAGATTTTAAAGTAATTATATGGAAATCTATAATAAATATTTCAAAAAGTATTATTCAGAATTAATTCTTATTAGTATACTGTTTTTATTCTTTTTCCAGTTGATATCAGGTTTTATTGAGTCAATTTATGCTTTGAACCTTATTGAAGTTGAACTGAATGAGAATATAGCTTCTGCCCTTTTCTTATTAAGTCCAATTATATTAACTATGCCAATATTTAAAAAAGAATTCCCAGATAGGGGAATCGTAATTATCGGAGAAATAATGGTAATCTGTAGGATTTTAGAACCACTATTTAATACCCAAATTAAAATGATATTGACTGGTATTGGTGTTTTTTGCTTTATGTTATTCTTCCCTGCTTATCTCCAGTCAAAATCAAAAGGAAACGAAGAAAAAAACAGTTTATTATTAGGAGTTGAATTAAGCATAGGATTAGGAATGTCAATTCTTTTCAGAACTTTAGGTTCTACACTTGATCTGACATACCATTTCTGGTTTTTATGGATTAGTTGGATTCTTGCTGCAGTTGCAGGGATTATGCTGATAAATTTTGTAAATCCTGATCGAATAATAAAAATTTTTGGAGAACAAATTAATTCTCCTAATTCTTCAGACATTCAAGAGAAAAAGGGAAGTAAATGGAAAATTCTCGGCTTGAGTTTTGGTATAACAAGTATTTTGGTGCTAATTTATTTCGCTTTTAGTAGTCCAGTTGTAATTTCAAGATGGACTGAAGGTAATTATACTGCAATTTCAATAGTTACAATTACTGCAATAACAGCTTTAGTTTTTCTTATTGCCTTTAAGCCTGATATAATCAATAAAATTACATTTAGGGGGATTTTGCTCTGGAATGGTCTTTTTGTCCTAATGCTCGTGTTAACCATCGGAATCCATCAAATACCTTTCTTATTTATATCTTCATACCCAGTATATGCACCTACTACTACTTTCTTACATCATATTCCACTCTATATTATGCTTATCCTTTCACCAATAATATTAATAGACTTTACATTGTTAACACGAGAATTATTTAGGAGTAATCCCTCTGTTCGAAAGATTGGAGGAAGTTTTTTTATATCATCAATATATCTTTTGCTAATGATTTTTTCTGCTGTATTTACTATAGTTTGGGATTATGTACCTTATGTTGGACCCTTCTTCAGAGATATGATCTGGTTTGTATTTCTAGTTGTTGGATTGGTAATGATTTTACCAATATTATTAGTCAGAAAGGATTCAATGTTATTTTCAAAACAGTCGAGGAATAAGTTCAAAGCCAAGTTAAAGGTTTCTGGATTAATATTGATTATGTGTATTGGGACTATTTTAGGTGTAGCATTGCTTGAAGTGATAGAAAAAGAAGATGATATAGACAATCCAATACGGATTTTATCTTATAATATTCAGCAAGGTTTCGATGAAAATGGTGATAAAAATTTTGAAGGACAATATGAAATTATAAAAAAGGCTAATGCTTCAATAATAGGGTTACAAGAGTCTGATACTTGTAAAATATCTAGTGGAAATGCAGATATCGTGAGTTATACCAATAATCGATTAAGATACTATTCATACTTTGGTCCAAAGACAGTCACTGGTACTTTTGGTATTGCTCTCTTATCAAGATATCCTATTAAGAACGCTAAAACATTTTATATGGAAAGTGAAGGAGAACAAACAGCAACTATTGAAGCTGAAATAACAATTGGAGCTATTACCTACAATGTATTTGTTACTCATCTTGGGAATTTTATAGACCCAACCATCCCTCCATTTGATAGATCTCAAATAATTCAGCAAGAACAATTATTAGAAAGAATTGGGGCAAAAACAAATGTTATTTTGATGGGAGATTTTAATTTTCAACCTTACACTGAACAGTACAATATTACTATAGTGCACCCTTTAGATGATTGTTGGCAAATCGCAAATTCAACTCTAATTGGTGATGTTCCAAATGATTGGGTGACTCGACTTCCAGCTGAAAGAATAGATCATGTGTTCATATCACCTGATTTGACAACTTTAAGTAGTTATATTGAAGTAACCTATTTCGGCGGTACAGCAGCAGATCATCCTGCGGTATTAACTTCAATTTCAATATAGAATTTTTATTTTCCTTTTTTTTATATTAATTTATAGCTTAAATCTCTATTTTTTATTAAAAACTAAATTAGCTGTTTATTTACAAGGATTTTTTAATGAACAAGGAATCTTTACATAATAACTGTAAACCTTTTAAATATTCATGATAATTTAAACAATAGATATAATAAATATAAAAAGGCGAATTAATAATATGACGTTATGTTTTGTATTAATGAAAGTTAAAGCTGGCTTTGTAGTACCAGTTGTCAACGAATTAGAAAAAATATCAGAAGTAAAAGAAACGTATCCCGTAACAGGAGGTATTGATATCATTACAAAAGTAGAGGGTAAAGATGTAGAGACCATCGCCAAAACTATTTTAGCCAAAATTCATAAAATAGAAGGTATCGACAGAACACAAACTCATATTGTAGTACCGCTTTAAAAATAATTGAAAGGTGTTATAAAATGATAAAAAACAATCAAAATGTAGAATATTCCATGCCACGCCAGTGTGGTTTGTATCCTCCTCCTCCAATCGAATATAAAAAGGCACGCGCTCTCGCATTAGTATTTCAGTGTGTACCTGACAACAAAAAATTCTATTTACCCAAGGAATTAAAGCCTATCGAAGGTAGTCTTGACACTCTTCTTATATTGGAGTATCCTGACACTTCAATCGGTCCTTATAATGAAGCTATCCTTATAATTAGTTGTACATATCAAAATAAACCTGGAGTATTCATTTATAGCATATATGTGGATGATGATGTAGCATTAGCGGCAGGGAGAGAAATATGGGGAATTCCTAAGAAAATAGCTGAAATTAGTTTATCTAAAATCAAAAAAAATAAAATAAATGGAAAGGTTTCAAGAAAAGGAGCTACAATTTTTGATGTAAGTGCTGAAATTTTGGATATTGAACCAGGTTTAAATCCCAGAGATATGTTTGAAAGTATACCTTTTTACAATTTGAAAATAATCCCAGATGTTGCAGATAATACTAAACCAGCACTTCGGCAATTAACTGAGACATCTATAAAAATAGAAAAGGTATATACCCAAAATGGTGTCTTAGTTAATTACTTAAAAAGTCAAAAATCTCAATATGATATTTCACATGAAGTACTTGAGGGTGCAGTTAAGGATTTAGGAGGTTTTTATGCAGAATATGATTTTATATTACCAAATGGGAAGATCTTAGAATAAATGTAAAACAAAAATAATTTATCTTTATTATCGAAATTTCTGATACATATTGAAGACAATTAATCCTACATAACCAAGAGCAGAAAAAACGGTAAACCACTCTAAAATTGGAGTACCTAAGAAGAATACGAATAATAGATTAATCACAGCTACTATTATTCCATATATAGAAATCCATTTAATAAAATCTGGATGGAAATATAAAGTTAAAGATGATAACATTAAGACTGTGAGATTAACATTAAAGAAAACTTCAGACCAAAATACATGTGGAGCTATAAAATCTTCAGAATATATTCCAATCATAATCAATGCAAACCCTGAAAAGCAACCTATACATTGAATTATCCGAATAAAATTTTTATACCAAAATTCATCGGTATACCACTTAATCAACCCGATGAAAAAAGGAAATAGGATTATTCCTGTTAAGATACAACCAAGGTTATAAAGAATTGCTCCATTTGGATTATAGCTGGAATTTCCTAAATCACTTAGCCAATTATCTAATGCACTAAATGGAGGTGGAAATAGAGCTATCGAAGTAAAGGTAAAAATACAATACAATAGGATAACTAGAATTCCCGCATAACAACTTATCGGCCATTTTAATTT